>ENA-ORXU01000568-ORXU01000568.1-marine-metagenome-genome-assembly--contig:-NODE-568-length-40793-cov-3.745063_pt1 | contig 40793 bp, 27 predicted proteins | sample MGYA00237869_ERZ511484 | MGnify/ENA metagenome assembly ERZ511484 | reverse complement strand
GATCCCGCACCGGCCGCACCACTTGAAGCATTAATATTGACACCAGCTACTTTTCCTTGAATTCCGCTTAATACGTCGCCATCGTTGTTTCGGTTAAGTTCGTCCGAACCGATTTCTTGAACAGCATATCCTACGGAACGTTTTTCTTTTTTGATACCAAGGGCAGTCACCACAACTTCGTTCAGTTGCTGTGCATCTTCCTCTAAAACAACATTTAGTGTCAGATCTGAGCCGACAGGTAGGTTTTTGCTCTTCATACCGATGTAGGAAATTTGTAAGATGTCTCCTTCTTGAGCAGAAATAGAATAGTTGCCGTCAAAATCGGTTGTAGTTCCCTTATTCGTTCTAGAAACTACGATTGAAACACCGGGCAGCGGAACGCTCTTGTCATCAGTTACGTTACCAGAAACTGTTTGCCCAAAAGAAGCGTATGCACAGCCCAGGGCAAGCAATGCAAAAGTAATATTCTTCATATGTGTTGAGTTAATTAATACAATATTAAAAGTAAGAAATAAATATAAAAATACCTTCAAGTATGTAAGAAATGAGAAGTTATCAAAATCGCGTTGTCATTTTTAAATATTCACTTTTTATTCCTCTAAAAAATTGAGGAAGCTGTCTTTTATAAAAATTTAAGGTAATGGTGAATTATTACTCCATAAACTAAGATTAATACAAAATAAGTTGTATTTTAATGAGATATTATAACACACAGAACTTTAAACACTACATTATGAAAAAATTACTCGGAATAGTTTTGTTGATGTTTCTATTGGTCTCGGCGACGACATTTACATCTTCAGAAATACAAACAGAAAACACACTAGAAGGTACCTGGGAACTCGTTAACCGCTATAATTGGGAAGACGGAAACGTCTCGGACACTCTGCCCAACACCAACGGCTATAGACAAATAAAAATTTATAGTAAGGGTAAGGTAATGTGGACACGCTACTCACCTGACGATCCCAACGAATGGTTCGGCTACGGATCCTACACGAGCACGCAAGAACATCTACAAGAAAGATTGGAGTACGGTTCAAAAACGATGATGGGAATTCAAGATACTGTTAAGGTCTTTGAATTCGATCTGCAGCTCGATAAGGAAAACTACAGTCAAATTTCTGTGGATAAGGATGGCAACCGTACTTTTTCTGAAAATTATAAAAGAATAGACTAAATCTTCCAAATAAAAAAGCCGCCCTTTTTTTGAAGGGTGGCTTTTTTATTATGGATTTTTTTTAGGCTACTTCTTCGGGTGTTTCTATCGTCGCCAAATAACGTTCGGCATCCAGAGCTGCCATACATCCTGTACCAGCGGCCGTAACAGCCTGACGGTATTCTTTATCTTGGGCATCGCCACTTGCGAAGACACCAGGTTTATTTGTTTTTGTAGATTTTCCCTTTGTAATAATATAGCCGGTCTCGTCCATATCTAACTGACCTTTGAATATATCGGTGTTCGGTTTATGCCCGATGGCGATAAAAAGTCCCGTAATGGCAATATCGTCTTTTTCTCCTGTCTCGTTATTGACCATTCGCAAACCTTCTACCACATGCTCGCCCAAAACTTCATCTACCTCCGTATTAAAACGAATTTCGATGTTCTTGAGACTGTTTACACGATGCTGCATAGCTTTTGAAGCGCGCATGTAATCTTTACGCACCAACATGGTCACCTTATTACAGATATTCGCCAAATACGAAGCCTCTTCGGCAGCCGTATCGCCCGCACCTACTATTGCCACATCCTGCCCCTTATAGAAGAACCCATCACAAACTGCACAGGCAGAAACTCCACCACCACGTAATCGTTGTTCACTTGGAATATTGAGATATTTGGCAGTCGCTCCTGTAGAAATAATTACGGTTTCCGCCTCGACCGTTTTATTATCATCAATAGTCGCCGTATGTATACCACCTACCTCATCGCTCAATGTTATCGCGGTAACCATACCGATACGCACTTCGGTACCAAAACGTTCGGCCTGCTGCTGTAGTTGAACCATCATTGTTGGCCCATCGATACCTTCGGCATAACCGGGAAAATTATCGACCTCTGTAGTAGTGGTCAACTGTCCGCCAGGTTCCATACCGGTATAGACCACAGGTTTCAAGTCTGCCCTTGCGGCGTATATTGCTGCAGTATAACCTGCAGGCCCTGATCCTATTATTAGTGTTTTTAGTCGCTCTATATTCTCTGACATCATCGAAAACCAAATTTAAAAATTAAAAAACAAAAGTAACTTTTTTGCAAAAACCGATACCCTAAAGTTATTAAAAGTTATTTGTTTATGTCGATAGAAACCGAAGTTACTTACAACCTCAATTTTGATAATAGTTGAATAAATAATCTCGTATCATACGTACTACAGTTCATATGTACATTGCGCAAAACTGTTCGTGAAAAGGTTGAGGAGACACTGTGTAGCTACACTAAGAGGTTGTTTGAAATATCTCGCTTAATTTCTTATGAACACATATTCAAAACAATTTCTAAATTCTTGAAAAAATACTGCTGAAAAATGAACCCTCGCACTGCCGGTCTCGTACATAATAGTTAGAGTAACACTAGAAACCATGGAAATTCAACTTTTGAAATGCGTTATCGTAGACGATTCCGTAGTACAAAGAACTATTTTATCAAGAATTGTAAAGATGCACCCGAACCTCAGTCTTGAAGGATGCTATCGAAATGGAATAGATGCTAAAAACAAACAAGTCGATAAAAACGCCGATTTAATACTTCTCGATATTGAAATGCCTTTAATCAATGGGTTTGATCTGTTAGATACACTCAAAGAGGCCCCACAGATTATAATCGTCAGCAGCAAATCTGAATATGCATTACGCGCTTTTGAGTACAACGTAACGGACTATCTCATGAAACCTGTGGATAAGAAGCGTTTCGACAAAGCCATAAATAAAGCATTGCGGAATATACCATCTGCGTCAGAAGTCGGAGATGAAGACCATTTTTTCGTGAAAAGTAATTTTAGAAAAGTAAAAATAGCGTACAACGACATCAGATGGATAGAGGCCTTGGGAGACTATGTCAAAGTGGTGACAGAAAAAACAAACCATATCGTTCTTACATCGATGAAGGCCTTTGAACAGCAATTACCTCAAGAACAATTTTTACGAATACATAAATCATACATCATCAATCTAAAGCGAATCGAAAAATTCAACAATGTTATAGTAGAGGTCGGCACCAAAAAAATACCGATAAGCAGAAGAAGAAAAACTTCTTTACTGAACGCGCTTGGGGTCTATAATTGATCTAAAATGAATTATTAGCGGCTGTTGATCTACCTTTATTTTAAGTCGTTTTAACATTCCCCAGTTAGTTTTCAAACGGAATCACCAAAACCAGACAAAGAGCTACTTTTAATATCCCTCCGGTTCTTGTACCCAAGAAAATAGTCTTAGCCCAGGTAGCGCAACGTGTTCTCAATACCATAACGTTTATACGCTCGGCAACAACGATTTTATCCACTTCTTCTTTTAGCACGTTCGTAGTAGCAAGTACTACAAATTCATGCTTATCATTATCGAAATTTGTTTCAAGTGACTCCTTTATTTTATTCGATTCAGCCAATAAAAAAATTTCTTGAAACCGACTATCCAAGAGGCAAGCCATAGGAGGTACCAGCCTGCCGGCTGGCAGGTTTTGCCGGTTTCATTTTGGCCTTGGGGCCAAAAACCGAAATTTTGTATTAACCTCACCCGGAACTGCCGAAAAGGCAGTTCCGGCCTCTCCAAAGGAGAGGTAAATAGGAAACCCCGACCCAAGGGTCGGAGAATCTTTAGATTGAATTCAAAAGATATGTAGCACCCAATTCAAATTGACTAAGACTTTCTATACCTTGATTTGCTCGAAACGAAGGCGGTGAAAAGCTATGTAGCAGGTAAAAAAGGCATGTTGTTTTATAAAAGTTTAGCGCGAAGGATATGGCATTCTTTGAGTCTTCGTAAGAATCGGTAGGTAATAGTATTTTTTACATAATCTTATGTTACCTCATCAAAATTAGATATTTACGTTTAGCAAGTATGATAACTATCACCTTTTTTATTGTTTAAAAATAGTCCCTGCAAGGCCTTCAGAAAACTCGCAACTGATACTAATCCAGTTTTTGATTGAAATTTATACTTTATCTTTGCTTTACCAAATTAACTTTGAAAGTACGCGCCTTAGAACATGACTTAATAGAGATTCCCTATTAAAATGAGCTCTTTCAGGTTTTAAGACTTTATAGAAAATTAATTTGACATGAGCACCGTAAAACTGAAATGTATCGTTATTGATGATTCGAAATTGCAACGGCTTGCGGTTACGAAGCTGGTTAGCGGTCACAATAACCTCACACTCGTAACTGAATATAGTAGTGCCTTGGAAGCCCAGAATAGTCTGGTTGAAAACAATATAGATTTGGTCTTTTTAGATATTGAAATGCCACTTATCACTGGTTTTCAGTTTTTGGAATCGTTGAAAAATCGACCTCAAATCATATTGATTACCTCGAAACCTGATTATGCAATGCAGGCGTTCGATTACGACGTCACTGATTACTTACTTAAACCGATTACCGAGGTGCGTTTTAATACTTCGATCAAGAAAGCACTTTTGAATTTCACCAATGTTGAAACTGAAGAAGACAACCATATTTTCGTAAGTAGTAAACTGAAAAAAGTGAAAGTATTGCTCAACGATATCAAATGGATCGAAGGTTTGGGCGACTATCTCAAGATTATTACCGATGAAAACAGTCTTTTGGTGCTATCAACAATGAAGTCTTTTATGGATAGGTTGCCAAAAGATCAATTTCTGCGTATACACAAATCGTATATCGTCAATTTGAACAAGGTAGATAAATATAACGGCGCCCAGGTAGAAGTATGTGGACAGACAATTCCCTTGAGCAGACATAAAAAAGCCGACTTGGAGGAAGCCCTACTTAAATCTTCTGAATAAACCACTATGGATTTGAAATCCATAGTTTTCTCAAAAGAATGAAATTCTTACTCAACATTATTCAAATATCCAGTTCCCCTTCTCCGAGTTGGGCTTGCCCTTGTGGTGCTCGAGATATTCCTGGATCATTTCATCGGTTATCTTTCCGGTACTCCATGCACCGTAGCCGACCGCCCAAAAGTGACGCCCCCAATACTTCTTGCCAAGCGCAGGAAACTCCTTTTGGAGAAGCCGAGAGGTACGGCCTTTCAACTTCCTCACCAAATTACTTATACTCAGGGACGGCGGATATTCAACATGCATATGAATGTGGTCCTTGCTCACAACGCCCTTCAGAATACGCACATTCTCCGAATCACATATCTGTACCAACAGATCACGGCAGCGATGTTGAAGGTCGCCCGTCAAAACATTATAGCGATATTTTGTCGCCCAGACTATATGACAACTTAAATTACTTATTGAATGTGAGTTCCTCCGATATTCGGCCATCCAACAAAACTAAAATATTTATAGAAACTAAAGTAGCTGCAATGAAATTGCAGGGTTTTAACCATTAACTAGAAAATAAAACCTTATAAGAGACTGTTTTGCAATGTATCGCTCAAATAACCACGGCCGACGTACCTCCACTAGGTAATACCTCGAAAGGTTCCAAGGCAATACCAAACTTCGCCTTATATGCTTTTGAAGTACTTTCGACGAATGTATCTACACCAGATTCATGAACGATGTTGAGCGTGCAACCGCCAAAACCACCGCCAGTCTGACGAGCCCCTAAAACAGTGGAATACGATTTTGAAAAATCTACCAAAAAATCAGATTCAGGGCAACTCACTTCGTAAAGTTTACTAATACCTTCATGTGCCTTGTACAGAATTTTTCCAACGGTTTCCAAGTCTTTTTTCCTAAGGGCCTCTGTCATTTCTAAAACCCTTTTGTTTTCTGCAACAATAAAAGAACAGCGATTAAATACAACGGCATTCAGATGATTTTCACATGCTACGAGCATTTCATCCGTAACGTCTCGTAATGACTTTACATCGGTAAACTTTTTTTGAATAATGGCAACCCCCTCTTCACATTCCTTTTTTCGGGTATTGTATTCACTTGACGCGAGATTATGCGAAACCTTTGTATTTAAAAGGATGATTTTATAGGGATGAAGGTCTATCGGTATATAACTGCTTTCCAAAGATCTACAGTCCAGCTGAATAACATGGCCCTCTTTGCTCATTACTGATGCAAACTGATCCATGATACCACATTGCGTTCCGACATATGTGTGTTCGGCCGTCTGGGACAACTGAACCATTTCGAGTTTTGTTAATCCGAGCTGAAACAACTTGTTCAGGCCAAATGCTAGACCACATTCCAAAGCCGCCGATGAACTCAAACCGGATCCCGTAGGCAGGTTGCTTTCTAAAGTGCAATCAAAACCCCGCACCTTATCGGTACGCTTTGAAATTTCGTTCAAGACCCCTAATATATAGTTCTCCCATTCAACTTCACTTCTTGAGATTTTCTTCAGGTTCAGCTCGAAACCGGTATCGTAGGTTTTACTATAAACACGACACTCATGCTCAGATCCGTTTTTTTGAAAATTGAACGTAATATTCTTTGCTATTGCAGTCGGCAAAACATAACCTAAGTTATAGTCGGTATGCTCACCGATAAGATTGATCCTACCCGGCGAAACTACTTTTAGTTCAGAACAAAAATCATTTAAAAATTGCATACTTGGGTGTCTTAATTATTTTTGGCCGGCACCATATCTGCCGTTGCAACAGTTCGAAAGCCCAAGTGCTCTAATGAGGAGTCGAGGCTTGTAGCCATTCGAGCCGAAATACGATAACTCGCACAGTAGGAAGCATTGCACAAAAAAGAGCCACCTTTCATGACTTTTTCTTTTGCATAGGGATCTCTTTCGTTGTATGGCGAACTGGCCCCTTGCGGATTTTTTGTAATCGTATTACCTATTTCATTATAATAATTGGTATTGTACCAATCGCCCGTCCACTCCCATACGTTACCGGCCATGTCATAAAGCCCGAAATCGTTCGGTGGAAACGATTTCACCGGAGCTCGGTCTACATAGCCATCGGTTTTAGAATTCGTGACAGGAAATTCGCCTTCCCAAGTATTCGCTTTTTTCGAAAGTTGGGTATCTTCATCGCCCCAAGAATAGGTCGAATTCAGATGTTCGCCCTTTGCGGCCCGCTCCCACTCCGCTTCGGTCGGCAATCGCCGGTTCGCCCATTGGCAGTATGCTTGGGCGTCTTCAAAAGCAATATGCACAACAGGGTCATTATCTTTTCCTTTTATTGAACTTTCGGGGCCATTTGGGTGCTGCCAATCCGCTCCAATGGTCCATTGCCACCATTGCGAAAAATCATAAAGGTTGGCTACCGTACTTTTGGCTTGTTTAAATGTCAATGAACCCGGCTGCATAATCGAATCGTGAGGTTTCGGCGTACCTTCTGGAAGTTGTTTTTTCATTTCTTCCCAATCGATTTCCCTTTCGGCGACGGTCTTGTATTTCGTCTCATTGACGAATTTCTTGAATTGGGCATTGGTCACCTCGGTGATATCCATAAAGAAACCGTCGACAGCGACCTTATGTACAGGTTTTTCATGGCCCATGGCACCTTTATCTTGAGGAACGGCACCTTGGGCGATAATGCCACCGGGCACCCATACCATACCTTTTGGCGTCTCAATATTTTCCGGTTTTTTTGCTATAACGCTAGTATCTTCAACGGATACTTCGGGTTTGGTTCTCGCTTCTGAGGTATTGGCAATGTTTGCCTTCGGTTTTTTTTCCTCATTGCAGCTAATACATACTATAAGTACTATTCCTGATATTATGAATTTGAAATTATTGCCCACGGATATTAAAATTTTAGGACAGCAAGTTACATTATATTATGAAATTATGGCGATCAAGAGATGCCTACTTCCATAGTTCTGATTCGATATTGGATTTTTAAATAGATTTCGGAAGATTTTCGTACTATTCAATAATAACCCTCTCGATGATATTTCCACTTTCTGTGGTAATATGTAAAGTGTACACTCCGGCATGCAAACCCGAAATATCGTTAGCGTAAATATGTTCACTATCATGCTGAGGAATGGATTCCAGAACCATTGCCCCCGATGAACTAAACAATCGAAAATAGAGAATAGTGCTCTTCTCAGAGGTTTGAATCCACAGCCTATCGGAAGTAGGGTTAGGATAAATACGCAACGACATTTTTTCACTTTCCTTTGTATCCGGATTACAAAAGTTCGCATCATCTTTGACCGTTATGATAGTTGTGCATATAGTAGAATTACCATTCTTATCGGTTATGGCCAGCTCCACTTCGTTCTCGCCAAGGTCAGTACAGGTAAAACTGGTTTCCGCTAATGACAAGATAACGTTCGGACAACCTTCTTCCGTGGTACGGTCATACACATCCTCCGCCAAAATTTTTGCCATACCTTGATCATCAAGAAAAACGCTTATTGCTTCACAGCTTCCCACTTTGAAAACCTCTTTTTCAATACGATAAATACCAATCGGACTACCGCAATTTTCATCCTTCAAACGAATTCGTAGCTCATAATCATTTTCAGGAAGCCCCTTTATAAGCTTACTGTTCATTTGTGCATCAACGGTATATTCATATGTAATGCCGCCATCAAGACTTATCTCGATTTCAGAATGATCCGCAATAAGACTGAAATCCAAGAGTAAGGATCCCATGGCATTCGTACAACTCGGTTGAACTACCTCAACGGTGACCTCGGGAAAACTAGGAGCTGAAATTCGCACTGAATTTGAAGCCGTTGCGCAGGAGCTGTCCCCCCACATTCCTAAAACTTGATATTCCCCAAAAGCAAGGTTTTCAAACACCACAAATTCCATTTGGTCGTCAAATCGTTCAAAAATTTCGCCGCCGTCAATACTTAACAATACGGATTCGTAATCGGGGTGATCGTTGAAAGGAACTTCTATGCTTCCAGTATCACTTGAGCAATTTGTTTTTTCCAAGCTCATTGCGGATAACTGCAAGGAAATAGGTTCGTTCAAAACAATAGTTTCCAAATTGACCGAGCAACCATTATCGTTATTTTTTACCCAAACCGCATAGTCCCCTGAAGAAGCTGGAATGTAAAGCTTATCTTCCTCAACATTCCATTGATAATCGAAAGAAGTACCCCCATTAATACTAACGTTCATCGTACCTTCGGCCTGAAGACGTTCTATTATTATCTGACCATCAAGCCCACAAACAGGTTGTACTGCCGTTATCGAAAAATCCATGGTTAGTATTGATAATTGTGCCATTGAAGAAATCACGGCTTCTTCACAAAAATTTGCGGCAATACATCGAAAGGCCGCTCCATTTTCATAAGGATTTTTTACTGTCAACTTGGAAGTATTCGTTCCACCATAGTGTTCGCCATCGCTCAAATTAATCCAAACTTCACCATTTTTCACCTGCCATTGCCAAGTATCCGCGAAATCGACATCAAAGTCGAATGTGGTCGAAACCATATTTGGACATATCGTCTGATCCGAGGGCTGTTTTACTATTGTCAAAGTTTCGCAACATGCGCCGTAATGTTCCATATTCGTTCGACCGCAGACCTGTTGTTCTATACTTTTATCCGTTACGAAGATTCCGCCAATGGCGTCGATATTGCTCAGTTGGCGCTTTTGTTGTCGCGGACCTACGGCAAAGTGCATCACCTCGTTTGAATTGATGACATGCCCCAATTGTTGGGTATGCCCGATTTCATGCAACATTACGGTCTCAAAATCGAATTGTGAGGCGCCTGGAGTTCCATCGCCATAATACCAATTGTAATCATCGTTGACGACTACCTCTATTTCGTCGACAGACCATTTTATGGTTCCATCTTGGTAACAACCACGATAGCGCGATCTGGCATAAGCCAAGGTGGTTCCGCCAAGCTCGTCACCGTTATCGAAACGAACAATATTAATTCCGTCGTTGGCATCTTCATCTACCGCTGTCACATCACCTATTTGAAAATTGACGCCCGTAGAACAGCACCAAGTTTCGATAAGGCTTATAAAAGCCTGTGATGCTCCCATATTATTGGCAAAATCGGTCTGAAACTGAAAATCATAACCACCGTTTCCATTATCGGAGGTCAACTGGGTCTCGTAAGATTTTCTTCCACTTTCATCGGAATATCTGACATTGATATGATCATAACCGATCAACAGGTCTTCGGAGCTGACCAACGATTCGCCCGAAGTCTTATCGATACGTATTTTTCCCGTGCCCGCGCGGTATGGTACCTCAACAATAATTGAATCGGAAGTCCACTCCCTAATCTGATACGCCAAAGCCGCGATATAATTATTACCTCCGTTATTGGCATCCGGGAATAATATTCTGCCCTGTTCATCACCAAAATCTGCACCTGTAATCGTAAGTAAGTCGCTAACCCCGGCATGGACTTCGAAAGTCGAATTTCCAGTACTTTCCGTTTCTGAAACTATCGATTTCTCGGTAGAGGGTTCTCCGGACAGCGCGGCATCCTCGCTATCCCAAGGCCCTACACTAAAAATCGAAAGGCCTGTAGCGGTATTGATCTGACCATAGAGTCCGTTGGTGATATCCGTATAACTTTCAAATACGCCTTGAGCGGATGCCGTTACCAAATCGTATCGAATAAAGCCCAATACTGTTTCCGTTGGCCGGTAGAGTGTTTCTGTCAAGGGAAGGTTTCCCATAAAATCCTGTAACAAAAATATGCCCATGTCTCCGACCTCTAGTTCTAGGGCGTTCGAAACTTGGTCCATTTGTAGACCGACCGCGCCCCCTTGGGTTACGACCTTTACTGTGCCGATAGTTGTAATTCCCTTAAAAATATTGAATATTTCAATCTCGTTAACCGTATAAATATTCTTATTGCCGGTATCCCAGTAGCTTTGTTGCGAGCGTACTTTCCCTTCCACCACTAGAGGTGAAGGAGCAATTAAATTTTCCAAAGTTTCGGGAACGGTCATACATTGTCCCTGAACAAAAAAGGAGTACGAAAGAAAAAGCAGTAAGAAAGATACTTTTTTAAGCATTTGGTTAGATTTGGGGTACAACCAGTGTTCAAACTACTTACGTCAACAACATTCCGTAGGTTTTAGGATTGGAGAAACTTTCGTTAAACGGTAATCATATTGAGATAACGGATAGGGTATGTTGAAAAGTATATGGAATCGTAAATCAACGACTACTTTAGTAGCTATTATTCGAAGTGAAATTAATTTTCAGGGAGAAGTCCGTGTTCAATTTCGGGCATTTTAAAATTTTCCAATTCAGGAGTTTCCCTTTCCCTATCAAAAATATCGGATGCCTTCGCAATAACTTCCGGATGTAACGCTGCCACGTTTTTTGTCTCGGTAGGGTCATCCTCAAGGTTATAAAGTTCTAGTGTAGGTTCTTTATCGTTTACAAGGTTCTGGCGCACGAGTTTCCAATCCCCCATTCGGAAAGCCACTTGACCTCCATAGCTCGGAAACTCCCAATACAAGAATTCATGTTCTTCCTGATTCTCTTCGGATAATAAAGTGGGCAAAATACTTATACCGTCGGTATCTTCTGGTTTTGGATAACCTGCTACATCAGCTAATGTGGCCAACATATCGTAATGTGCAGAAACATGATCACTCTTTGTGTTCGGCCTAATATGACCCGGCCACGAAGCTATCATCGGTACGCGAATGCCCGCCTCATATAAAAAACCCTTAGCCTTTCCGTAATCCGCATCAAATGGCTTTGCACTTTCAAAAAATTCCGAATCTGCCCCACCTGCATAGCTCGGACCATTGTCTGAAGTAAAAATTATCAGTGTATTCTCGTAAATACCTTGATTTTTTAATTGCTTTACCAACTTACCGATATTCTCGTCGAGATAAGAGACCATTGCGGCATAGGCGGCATGTGGGTTTCTATGGGGAAGATATCCCTGTTCCCCTAAGTAGGGCTCTTCATCACCGAATTTTTTAATATAATGATCAACCCATCTTTGTGGCGCCTGTAAAGCTACATGTGGTATGGGGGTGGCCCAATACAAAAAGAACGGAGAAGTCTTGTTCGAGCTTACAAAATTTGTGATTTCACCAAACATCAGATCCGGGGCATAATAATTTTGGGTAAAGGCACTATAGCTTTTGGCATCCATCGGATCTGCTCCTTCGGGGAGGGGCGTTCTTGGTGGAATGGTGTCATTTGCCAAATGCACACGATTCTTGTTTTTATAAAGATGTAGCGGATAATAAGTATGCGCTTGTCGCTGACAATTGAAGCCGTAAAAAAAATCAAAGCCCATATTGTTGGGGATAGAATAGGTATGTGGTGCACCCAGCCCCCATTTACCGACCATTCCGGTGGTATAACCGACTTCTTTTAAGTGATGGGCCAAGGTAATCGTAGATTCAGGCATAGGCCCTTGGCCCTCTAACGTAGAATCTTTTGCCATGGCACGATGGTCCCATACCTCGCCTCTTTCTTTCCATTCCGAATTACTTCGAATATAGGCATGGCCGGCATGTTTGCCAGTAAGTAACATATGTCTAGCGGGAGCGCAGACAGGTGCACTCGTGTAATGCTGCGTAAACAACATTCCAGATTTAGCCAGTGCATCTATATTCGGGGTTTCTATTTTTTCTTGTCCGTAGGCACCGACTTCCGCATAGCCCAAATCATCGGCCAAAATATAAATGATATTTGGTTTCGTTGACTCGACCTGTTCATTAGCGGATGTTTCTTTGCCCTTACAGGATAAAAAAAGCGTCCCCGCTAAAAGCAGGGACACTATTACATTTCCATATCTCATACTAGTTATTGATGTGATTACATAACGACCGACTTTCCGGGAGTAGGAATTTCATACATGCCATCTGCATTGGGCTGAACCGGTGCAGGTGAATCCCAGGTCAAATCATCAGGAGCCAAATCAAGATTCGATTGCATGGCCTCGTCCCATTTAATAACTTTTCCCGAATAGGTCGCCATTCTACCAATGATAGCACTCATGGTACTTTTAGCTCCATTTTCGGCATCGGCAATTACGCCACCGTTTCTGATAGACTCAAAAAGCTTTACGTGCTCTACCTCATATGGATTCGGGTCATCTTTACCTCTATGCGAAAAAACATCTTTACCTGACCAATCTTTAATTTCAACATTATCCCCGGCTGTAGATACGGTACCTTTTGTTCCTTGGAAAAATTCGGACACCCTCCTCATTGTATCCGGTTGATGGCGGCATTGGCTTGCTATAACCGCTCCGCTTGGATAGGTGTATTCCACAAAGTGATGGTCGTAAATTTCGCCGTTATCTTTACCGGTACGTACTTGACGGCCACCCATACCTTGGGCAGAGATTGGGTACTCGCCCACAAACCAGTTCGCTACGTCGATATTATGAATGTGCTGTTCTAAAATATGATCCCCGCATAGCCAGTTGAAATAGTACCAGTTTCGCATCTGGTATTCCAGTTCGGTCTGCTCAGGCAGTCTTTCACGCACCCAAACCCCTCCACTGTTCCAATATATTTGTCCAGAAACAATTTTACCGATTGCATCTTTTTCTAAATGACCCATTGCCGCTAGATAGCTGTCTTGGTAATGCCGCTGTAGACCTACTACGACATTCAATTTTTTATCTTTTGCTATTTTAGCTGCCGCCAATACCTTACGTACCCCCGGAACATCGGTTGCACAGGGCTTTTCCATAAAAACATGTTTGCCGTTATTGACGGCATATTCAAAATGTTGTGGTCGGAAACCCGGAGGCGTGGCCAAGATGACCACATCGGCCAAATCCATAGCTTTTTGGGCCCCGTCGAAACCGACAAACTGATGCTCGTCCTTTACGTTAATCTTTTTGGTCTCGCCCATGGCCTTCCCGATATTCATCAGACTACCTTTCAAACGATCTTCGAAAGCATCGGCCATCGCAACGAGCTCTACGTTATCGTCCGCCGAAAGTGCCTGTACCGCAGCACCTGTTCCACGGCCGCCGCAGCCCACCAGTGCTATTTTCAGTTTTTTGTCATTGAATACATTTACCATTGCGTTCATTTGCATATTAGGCAACAGCATAGAGGCACCCGTAAAAAGGGCCGTATTTTTAACAAAATCCCTTCTTGATTTTTTTACCGTACCGTTAGTGGTACTTTCTTTTTTCATATCCTTCATCTTTTCTAGTTTTTATAGTCGGTTCTTACAATTATTACTCAACAGGTGTGAATATAAAAATAATATCGCACTTAAGCTGGGCTATACCTACGATTTTAGCATTAGGTTGGCAATAATATTATCAAAAATTGGAATAATGATGATTTACTAAATCTTAAACACTTATTTTTCACATTACTAAAGCCCGCTATCTACTTTGAAACAAAAGTAGCACCTCTATATTTAGTGGCCGACCCTAAGTTTCTAACATTATGAATTTTATCAGTTAAACCATATTTTTTTTATCAATTACGGATTTTTGGATTATCTTTCGTTGTGATTTTCTCAAAAATCAAGTCTTTGACCAGTTAAATTTCTTTAGAAGAACGCTTAAAAACAATAAACCAATTTACGTATGGAAACATCAACAAATGTAATGGCACCGAATGCCAACAGACTTTTTTACGGTAGTTGCTTTGCACTGATTACTACTGCATTTTCTTTTGCTATCGCTGCTGGAATTTTAGATCAACTTATTGAAGAATTAGAATTATCTGCCAGTCAAGGAGGCCTTATCACTTCGATGTGGTTCGCAGGATTTCCGATATCAATGGTAATCGGTGGTTTGATTTACCATAAGGTAGGAGGCAAAGTGATTATGCAGTTTGCCTTTTTCGCACACACCATTGGCATTTTGATGCTTATTTTTTCAGGAAGCTACATGCTTTTACTGGTGGCCAATCTATTAATAGGCTTAGGCAATGGCTGTACGGAGGCCGCTTGTAACCCTATGATTGCTGATGCCTATAAAGGTAATAGAATGAGTAAAATGTTAAATCGCTTCCATATGTGGTTTCCTGGTGGAATTGCAGTAGGGATTTTATTGTCGGGGTTAATGGAACAATTAGGAATAATAGGTCAAGACCAAGTATGGTTACTATTAATTCCCGCTATCATTTATGCCTACTTATTTTTTGGTCAAAATTGGCCGAAAGCAGTAATACAAGAAGCCGCGACACTTGGTGGTAATCTAAAGGCCATGTTTACACCTCTATTTATTTTCATAGGTGTTTGCATGGCGCTAACGGCCATCTCCGAATTCGGGCCAAATCAATGGGTCGGTCTTATTCTGGAGAAAAGTGGTGCAAACACTTATCTGATTCTGGCCTTGACTGCTGGTTTGATGGCCGTTGCCCGTTACTTTGGCGGAGATATGGTCGCTAAATTTAATCAAACCGGAGTTTTGTTGGGGTCCGCTATTTTAGCCACTATCGGCATCTATTTATTTAGTACTCAAACTGGCCCCATGGCTTATATTGCAGCGATAATCTTCGCGCTTGGTATAGCTTATTTTTGGCCTAATATGATTGGCTTAGTAGCGACCAAAGTACCAAGAAGCGGTGCTTTGGGTATGTCTATTATCGGAGCTATCGGGATGTTTTCCACATCTATATTCCAACGAATTATTGGTGGATGGATCGATTCGGATAGAGCTGCTGCAACCGCAAATGGATTGACCGGTGATGAGCTTGAATTAGTTGCAGGTCAAGCTACCATGGGTACTATGGCAATTTTTCCGGGGATTTTAATCGTGCTTTTCACGATACTCTATTTTTGGCTTAAAAACAGAAAACCCGAAGAACCGCAATTAGACCCCGTGAAAGTTTAGATTGACGTGTAGGGTTTTCTTTTCAGCAATTCTTAAAATTTTAATTTGAAAAATCGGCCCTGACAATCAGGGCCGATTTTTTTATATCTTTTAGGTCAAGTAATAAGTTTTTTCTAAGTCCCCATTGCCAAAATTTAATATAGAAGTGATTTAAACCTTGTATTCATGCCAACAAATAAAAAGTTATTACGAAATGTATCTATTTATACACTCTTAATTTTGAGCGTGGCCTGTAAACCGAACACTAAAAAAGATAAAAGCTTAGAAGCTACATCAGAAATGGAGGGAGAAAAAGTTGAGAGAACCATCGATCTTTTAGTCGGTACCTACAGTGACGAAGACAGTAAAGGTATTTATAAATACGATTTTGACCCGGCTACCGGAGCACTGGGCAACAAAATACTTTTAGCGGAACAAACGAGTCCGACTTTTCTATGTATCTCAAAAGATAAATCGACTGTATATTCGGTAAACCGTCCAGATCCGGCAACCATGACGGTCTACAAATGGAATGAAGACCGCACTGCCCTAAATGAACAAAGCACCCATCTTGTTGAAGGAGAAGCTCCCTGCTATGTTGCCCTGAACGAAGCAGAAAACTTGCTTGGGGTCGCCAATTATTCCTCCGGAAATATTGCGATGTACCATGTGGATTCAAACGGTGCTATTTCTGGGGAAACCCAAACAAGCCAACATTCGGGTAGCGGTCCCTTTTTGCCCAATCAGGCCTCGGCACATGCCCACTGCGCGTTGTTCGATGCCTCTGGTCGATTTCTTTATGTCTCCGATTTGGGTATCGACAAGGTCTTGTCGTACCCTATTGATGCCGATGGAAAATTACAAGAGAAACAATTGGCTTTAGCTGCAGATCCAGGTGACGGGCCACGCCTTTTAATCTTCAATCCGGATAAAAATCAGGCCTTTATTATCAATGAGCTATCAAGTTCGGTAGTATCGGCAGCGGTCGATTCAGAAACCGGAACCTTTATAAGAATCGATAAACAAAGTACGCTTCCGGGCGATTTTGAAGGAAATAACGCCTGTGCCGATATTCGCCTCAGCAACGACGGTCGGTTTTTATACGCTTCTAACCGTGGTCATAACAGCATCGCCATATTCTCCGTTACCGAGGAAGGAAAACTGAGCCTGTTGCATAATGAGCCAGTTCAAGGCGATTGGCCCCGGAACTTCACATTATCCCCAGATGGTGATTTTCTTTTGATCGCCAATCAAAAGTCGAACAATATCGTGGTTTTTAATGTAGACAAAGAATCTGGAATGTTGACCTATTCCGGAAATCAGGCTACTATTTCGCAGCCCGTTTGTTTGGTGTTTTAGAGACTCTTTTGAAATACGTTGATTTTTTTTTAGTCTACCACGAATGTTGTGGAACCGATTTGTTATATGGGTCGAGACTGCCTCAGCTGCCTTGTATGTACGAATCGGCCTAAACGATTTGCTCCCCTCTATAGAAAAGAGGGATGTCATGCCTACGGTGTGACAGGGAGTTTGAACCGCAAACTTGCTCAGGTAAGCTTGGTTTTGTATCACGTGAGCAAGTTTGCGGTTCAAACCCCCCGGCTTCGCTAAAGCGAATCCACCTCCCTTTTTCTAAAGGGAGGAGCCATAAAGATTCTGCACTGAAGTATAACTACAAAAAGATAGGTATAAAAAGTAGCGGCCAATACTGGGCCTCAGCACATTTCCTTCCACAATATTAGTGGTAAACCTGTTTTTATTTGCGCCTTTTTACACTATTCACTTTAAAAAGGTCGTGCTCGTCATTATTATTTGCAACAAACACGGTGCTTCCAGTATTTGTTTTTACGAATACCATATTTCTAACATCCTTATCCGCAAAAAAACCGGAAGCTAAATTGGAGACATATTGAAAATCGCCGTCTCCCGTTCCTTTTAAAAAATTACCAACGCCCGCATCCGCACGTGTGGTCTCTACCTCTGATTGGTAATTATTTCCGGCCATTAACAGGTCTTTGTTTCCATCTCCATCAAAATCTTGAAATAAAATACTATTGATTGGCGATTGCTGTATTTTGTTTTCGAACGGTTCGAAAGTGAAACCTTCCTCTCCATTGTTCTTAAATATGCCCGATCGGAATTCGGTGGCCTTATAATGCAACGCAGATTCGATACCCTCGCCCACAATGCCTTTTAGGTCCTTGGTGGCAAAATCGGTGTATGTCGGTATCGATTGCTCCAATTGCGGCAGTTGCTGCGTCATACAGCTTTTACCGCGTACCGGCACCTGTTTGCCTTTGTATTCTTTCGCTAGAATGATATCTTCCGAACCATTGGAATCAAAATCGGAGGTGTAGATTTCAAAAGGTTTTTCGGCGGATGCGTGAAACTTGTAGTTCAGCCCCAGATTACCCGCGACGATGTCTTTATCACCATCGTTATCTATGTCAGTAACAAGTAGTTCGTTCCACCAACCAACCGCCTCACCCAATGTCTTATAATCATCGCTTCTGACCAGCTGGTTATTTTGGTTCAGGAATACCTGTATGCCCATCCATTCACCGCTTAAGACCAAATCGGTTTTTCCATCATTGTTCATGTCCGTCCAAACGGCATCGGTTACCAGTCCGACACCGTTCAATTGAGGCGCCAGTTCATCGTTCTGGAAAGTAAACTTTCCACCATTGTTTACCAGCAACAAACTACTGGCCGGATAGGGATATCTGCCCGTTATAACCCTTCCACCAAGAAACAGATCAATATCACCGTCATTGTCATAATCAGAAGGTACGATGACCGAACCGGCTATTCCCACTTCCGGTATGGCATCCGTAGACTTTGTAAAGTTGCCCTTTCCATCATTAAGATAAAATCGGTCTATCAATAAGCGCGGATTGGCATTAAACTCATAACTGCCGCTGACCACATACAAATCTACGTCGCCGTCATTATCCGCATCAAAAAAAGTAGCAGCGACATCTTCATGATCTTTGTCCTCAGTAAAGGCCGGTAGTACTTTCTTGGTGAAACCTCCATCAGCTCGACCATAAAGTAATTGACCAGCTTGCGTATGGCCACCGCCCACATAAATATCTTCTAGACCGTCTCCATTGACATCGCTCTTTGCGATTCCCGGTCCGGTCTGTGAAAGTTTATGGGGCAGTAAAATCTGTAAGTCGTAATCATTGAAATAGGGGTCGTTGTGCGTGTAGTCGGACTTCATTCTAACGAAAAGTGATGCATCCTCCGCCTCAACATCTTTTCTTTGAGTAGCCGATGCATAATCAACTTTAAGCAACTGATTCGCCTCAATGTCGGTCAGCTCTTGAAATTTATCGTCGGGCCAGTAGACTTGAAGATTTTTTATTTTCGACCTCTCCCCCAAACCAAAATGAAGCATATTCGATACGGACGACAAAAAACCTCTTGTATTTACCAATTGTCTAATCAGCTTTGTACCATCTTCAAAGTTTAAGATTACCGAAGCCCCTATACCGTTTTTGTTTTTATCAGGGCCATTGAACTCTACCTCTAAATAGGAATGCTGACCGGAATCGTTCGCATTGTTCTTGAGCACGGTCGCTTCTTCATTGATGTTGCTGACAACCACGTCTAGGTCTCCGTCATTATCCAAGTCGGCATATACTGCTCCGTTAGAAAAGGTAGGTTTTTGATCGAGCCAACTATTGGAAGTGTCCTCGAAAGTATAGTCACCGTTATTTTTAAAAAAGTAATTGTTCAGTTTTTGCTGCGGAAGCATTTGCGCGAATTTCAGAAAATCCGCATCCGTGGGCTTTCGCTGGTTTGCCCGTAAGATTTCCAATATTTCGTTGTTCTTGTCGCGATCGATTACATCGCGATATACGCCGTTGGTTACAAAAATGTCATTTAGACCGTCAAGATCAAAATCGGCCGATAAAAGTGCCCAGCTCCAATCCGTATCCGCCATTCCCGCCATTTTGCCTATTTCGCTAAAAGTACCATTACCATTATTCAACTGCAGCATGTTATGCATGTATTGATGATGATAACCACCCGCAACCATACTTTCGAATTTACTCACGGAAGTCATGGCCATAGTCGTTTTCGACCTTATATAATCCTCTGGGTTCATATCTAAAGTCATCAAATCTAAAAGGCCGTCATTGTCGATATCAGCAACATCGCTACCCATACTATTAAAAGACATGTGTTTGAATACCGAATCCCTTGACTCTGAAAAAGTACCGTCACCATTATTCAGGTAGGCCAAATCAGGCCCATTGAAGTCATTGGAAACATAAACATCTAAACAACTATCGTTATTGAAATCGATTATTTGAGGATTGAGACCAAAGCCAATATCATACTGCAAACCTACCTTTTCTGAAACGTCTGTAAACTGACCTGTGCCATCGTTGTTATAGAGACGATCACTTCCTTTAAGTTCGAGTGTTTGTGGGTCTTTATGTACTGCATCAAGATCTACTACATTTTCTCGACTTGTGATATCGGGCGTGTTAGATATGTATACGTCCAAATCATTATCCTTGTCATAATCGAAGAAAATTGCCTGTATGGAACGGTTGGCATCGGCCAGCCCCATCTTTTCAGCTCTTTCGGTAAAGGTTAGGTCACCATTGTTTATAAAAAGTAAGTTGGCAAATTTATCTTGCTGTAATTTCGGTCCTCCTTTTGAGACATAGATATCGAGATAGCCGTCACCATTGACATCTACCATGGTAACTCCGGTAGTGAATCCATCAGCATTTTTAATCGTTGTTTTAGAAGTAATGTCCTCGAACTGAAAATCTCCTTTATTTAGATATACTTTGTCTTCATCAGCGTTGGAGGTAAAATAGAGATCGATCAAACCATCATTGTTCAAATCTCCGGCCGCAACTCCCCCACCAATATAGGTGTACATGTATTGGTAATAATTCGACTCTAAGGTTTCTTCTAAAATGTTTATGAAATCGATGCCGGATTTGTTTGACATAATCGAGGTAAACAAATAGTCGTCTGATAAACTAGCATGACCCTCTTCATTATTTTTTTTTGATGTATCACAAGAGTGGAAACCCAAAATAAATACCAGAAAAAAACCGAGGAGAAAAGGTTTTCTTAATAGGCAATATATTCTTGAAAATACCATAAACACCAATTGAAATAAGTCGACTAAAATGTTTTCCAAAATACGAAGTTTATTGCTAAAGTCATGAACAACCATTAGTTTTTTCCGAAACAAAAAAACTAATTGAGTTCTTTTTAATTTGTTGCTAAAAAGAGAAATAATTAGATTCGTTGGCCATTAACCAATGGTACTTTATAACTCAATCGCGTCAAATGACAACTAAAAAAAGAGCTGTAAAATTTATTATTTGGATTCTTGTTATTGGCATCGTGGCTTCTTTTGCATTCTACTATTACTTAAGAAGTAGTTGGAACAATTTCGTGACGGAAAAAGAGTTGACCGAATTTGTGACGAAAGTAAAATTCGCCAAAGAATTGCCCGAAGAGTTTTATCAATTATATGAGCATGAACATCCCAATACTTTATCTTATAGTTTAAATAAGCAGCTACTAGATGGTTTAATTTCTTCTGATTTTACCAAAAGCCCAAGTCTACTAGCCGCCATGATTTCAGATACAAGTCGCCAAGACAATGACAGTACACGAATATCGAATCGTAAAGCTTACACTTTAGCCTGGAAACTGGAAGAAGAAACAACTCAAAAAGAATGTCTAAATTGGGTTTTAGAGAACTACAAGTTTGATCTATATATTCACGGGATAAATGAGGTCGCAAATTTTTATTATAAGAAAGGGGTATCTGAACTTAGCGATAGAGAATTGAACGATATTATCGCTTTAATGAAAAAACCAAGTATAGTCAATGTTCCCGACAGGTCTCATGAAGACATGCACTGACTATTTAATTTTATTCTCTAATCTCACCCATGAGATACTTTTTCTATCGGATATATTTGATTCTTCGGGTCCGATATTAAGGTTAAAAGCCCCTAAAAACAAGTCTATATCACCGTCATTATCGTAATCTGATGCATCGATGGTCTGCCATCTAAAATCTGGAAGTCCGCTAATGGATTTTGGCCTAAATTTTAATTCTCCTTCATTCAATAACAGCTGAACACTTTTAAATTTGGGATTGGTAAAGTCCCCGAAATTGGATATTGCCATAATATCAATATCCCCATCTAAGTCAAAATCTTCTGCCACAACTTTACTAACCCCATGGATAGGGAAAAAATAGTCTTCAGAGAATGCCTTATCACCCTTGTTCAATAATATTCTTATACCATGGAAATTTTTGAGCACTGTTGAAAGGTCGGAATTGTCTCCATTACCTACGATAATATCTTTAAGGCCATCACCATCCATATCTCTTAACTGAAAATCTACCGAACCAAACGCTGGTTGAAACTGAGCAACTTCTTTACCTTTAAACGAATTATTTTCATAATCCCATATCATAATTAATTCATGCTCTTGTGCAAATAATACTACAATTTCATTCCCTTCATCTATATCCATGTTAGCCATTTCAACCTTTATAGCTCCTGATAATGGATGAATTATTTCTTTATTATAAGTGCCATTCTTTAAGTTCTTGAACAAAGAAAAATCTCCAACATTGTTTCCGTAGTTACAGACGAATATATCGTCATAGCTATCTGAATCAATGTCATAAATCAAAAAATCTACTGGCCTTTTTAATCCCTCTATAACATTTTTTCCAATCTTCAACTTCCCTTCCGCTTCATCGGAAGGGTTTATATTGCCTATAGTTAGCACATAATCCAAAGAATCTTTAACTGTTTTTTTTACGGGAGGACTTTCCATTTTTTCTGAATTACGAATAGCCCCATTATTATCTAGTGTCAATAGTTCAAAAGCATTGGCATTGCCTAAAAACAGTTTATCATTTTTTTGGTCATAAGAAGTCATAGATATTACGGACAACGAATCTCTCGAGAATATATATGGCTCAAACAAATTACTTATCTCTTGATCTTCAATTACATATTTAGGGATACTATTCTCAGATTCATTTAAATAAAAATGAACAATCCTATCCCAATCTTCTTGTGACAAAGTAGGGTTTAGATTGGCTTGTGTTTCGGAATCACCATAAGTATAGATAGGGCCGTGAGATATTCCCATTTTTAAGCCCATATTCGGCAGTATTTTTTCGCCCCATACCCTTCTGGGCAGTATTGCAGGCTCCGAATACATGTGGCAAGAGGCGCAGTGAACCTTAGCTAACTTTTTGCCTGCTTCATGCCTATCTTTCTTTTCGCAGCTTAAAGAAAAACTAAAACACAGAAACACAAAAGCGACTTTAATAATGAAAATGAAATCGTTGCATTTGTACCACTTACGCATTTCGAAGAATTGAATTTAGATTGGATTCAAAATAGTATATATTAATGAATCGTTATTATGAATTTCGATAATTCCTTATCAACAAAATAATCCAATGGGTTCTTTCTTGAAATTCTAAAGTAGTAATAATAAGGTATTATTTAATTCTTAATCCATATTTAAAAAAGACAACGGTAAGATCAACTAAATCTTACCGTTGTACTCAAACTAACTCAAAACTAACTCGAAAACTTTCTCCCTTAATTTGCCAGATTAGGGTTTTGTTCTATTTCCTGGAGTGGAATTGGTGCAAAATAATTATCTGTCCCCAAAGAACCCAGAACTGGGTTTTGGGCAGTTGTCAATGGCTTCGGAGAACCTACACCGTCTTCATCAAATGATGTACCTATAGAAACTTGTGGATTTCTAGCACCCAATGCTTCTTGAACTTTTTCCTTACGTACTAAATCATTCCATCGGATAAATTCGCCTGCGAATTCCCACTTTCTTTCCGTAAAAGCTAAATCTCCAATAGCCCCATCAGCAACCGTTAAATCACTTGGCGCCATAGTGTTAATATCGAGGCCCTCAGCTCTTCTATGAACCATATTTAGTGCCTCCCATGCATCAGCACCAGCTGAACCAGTTTCACCGGAAGCTTCGGCATATATCAGCAATACCTCGGCATATCTCATGAAAAGGTCACTTCTTAAGGTTTGAAATTGTGCCCAATCACCATCGCCCAATGCGCCAACAATTTTTCTTAATATAGGGTTTTGTTGATCTTTGAACTCTTCCCATCGCAGCATTTTCGTTGGGGCATCTTCATTAATTGCCCCATCATCACCTACTGGTAACACAGAATAGTATGTCGCATCTTTTCGGACGCCTTCCGGCATGTCTTCAAAAAAGCGGATTTCAGCAAATGTTTCTTGCCATCCGTTTAGACCTGGATCGGAGGGTAGCCCTAATTTTCCCATCTTACGATTCGTAAGATTGCCGGCCGAATTACTATATGCAATTGTAAATACGCCTTCTTGGCTAAATCTACCTTCCAAAGACCATAATTTAGCCAAATCAGGCTCTAAACCGAAACCATGGGACGCAGCGTTATCGATTACTGTTTTCGCACTAGCTGCGGCTTGCGCATATTTACTGGCATCTTTTAACGGAAAACCGGCCCAGTCCATATACAACCGTGCCAAAAATGCCCTAGCGGTTCCGCTACTGGGCGTAGTTGAACCTACAAATGCACTTTTAACAGGTAATCTTGATTCCGCAGCTAAAAGATCGCTCTCTATTTGTTCAAAAACCGCTAATTGTGAAGCCAACGGAGGTTGCTGAAATGGGTCGACCTCAAGAACCAATGGAATTCTACCATGGATACGCATTAAATGATTGAACATAATCGCCCTCAAAAAATACGTTTCACCGATTAATCTTTCTTGCCTCGCTGGATCGGACAGCGTCACGCCTTCAATACTTTGGAATACTGTATTTGCCGCACGAATCATCTCATATACCCCTCTCCAGTTCGTTAGCGTTCTCGAATTTTCAGGTGTGACAAATCGTTGGTCATATTCCCTAAAATCAGCTTTATTACTAGCAACATGTGTAGTAATATCATCTCCCGACCAGCCGTTGACATAAAAGGTCGACATCCAAGCTGCCTTATTTAGCTTACCGTAGATACCAGTAACTCCCAGTTCCAACTGTGCCATTGAAGTATATGTTACAACTTGCAATTGCGAAGCGGCAGGGTTTTCATCAAGATCAAATTGCTCACAGCTATTGACACCCAATACTAGAGTCATTAGGGCAACGGCTCCGAAGAGCCTCTTAAGTGATTTATAAATTTTTATTGTTTTCATATTTTAAATATTTTTTCTTTTAGCATTTTTTAGAATCCAACTTTTACTCCCAAAGTATACGTTCTCGGATTAGGATAAGCTCCAACGTTTATACCCGGAGCAACGTCTGCATTTCCTTGGCCGCCTCTTCTAGAGGATAATTCTGGGTCAAAACCACTATAATCAGTAATCAGGAACAAATTCTGACCACCACCATAGACCTTAATGGTCGCGTCTCCCATCCATGAAAAGTCCCTAAAAGTATACCCTAAAGTAAGGTTGCTTAACCTAACAAAATCTCCTTTTTCAATATATCTTGAAGAATTGAAGAATTGCACCGTAGCAGGGATATCGGTTTCATTACTAGGCGTCCATTGATTTACTTGATCTGATGCCAAAAAACTTCTTGAATCACCAGCTCCACCGGTAATCTGTGCTTGAACCAAATTATAGACGTCAAAACCATGGGCTCCGTTCAAAAAGATATTCAAATCGAAATTCCCGAACGAAAGCGTATTGTTGAAACCCCAAGTGGTTGTAGGTGTACCATTACCAATGGCTCCAAAAACAATCTCACCATCGGCATCCCGTAAGTATTTAGCATCGCCCGGCACCTTGCCAAAAGTTTCGGCCGCTGCCGCCTCTGAACTTTTCCAAGTTCCTAAGAAGGTAGCTCCGTTAAATTGCCCTAAAGGTTCTCCCAATTCAATAATGTTAGCTCGTCGGGCCTGTCCACCAGGAACTGAAACCAGACCTTCAATTTGTTCAAGGTCATTAAATAATGAAGTTACTTCATTTTTAACATAAGATCCGGCGAAATTTGCATTCCAGTTGAAATTTTCGTTTTGCACTATATCATAGCCCAAGGAGATATCGATACCGATATTTTCAACTTCACCCACATTTTGAAAAACCGTTCCCCCACCATTAGTTCCAGATACTGGCACTTGTAAAAGTAAGTCCGATGTTAATTTTTTAAAACCATCAACACTGAAGCTACCCCTACCCTCATTAAATCCAATATCTATACCTACATTGGTTTGAGTAGTGGTCTCCCAGGTAAGTCCTTCATTGGCAAAACTGGTTATGAACGTACCAGGTGATGGCGCTTCTCCCGTAAAGGCATAGATATTATTGTCTAGGTTTGCAAATGTACCGTAAGTGTCAACTGCTTGATTACCTACTTGACCCCAGCCTGCCCTTAATTTCAAACTGCTGAAAAATCCGCTGCTCTCAGATGGATTAATGATACTATAACCAGCCGCAATAGAGGGAAAGAAGCCCCATTTATTTCCGGGCCTAAAAACAGATGACGCATCGTAACGCCCCGTAGCAGTGACAGATAAGTTGTCAGCAAGAATGTACTCCGCGCGCAACATAAATGATGAAAGCTCTCGTTCCGAAAAATTATTGCCTATTGAGAAGCCTGCACCCGTCTCCGCAAAATAAAATCCGTTGGGCAGTAAGAGATTATCGGCATTGTAGCTATTGAACTGATTTTTTGAATTTTGATATTCCTGAACTCCTGTCAATTTAATATCATGAGTGTCATTGAACAGTTTTTGCCAAGTAAAAATATTACTTATTTGAAAGGATGTAAATTTATTCGTGCTGAAATTGGCGGCAGGTGTATCATTACTGTTTTCAACAGTATATCTTTCAACGTTAAAGTTATTGACCTGAGTACCTGCAACCATGGAGTAACTGAAATTATCAGTAATCTGATAGCTGGCGTTCAACGTGGCGTTTAATTGTTCATTTATATCACTAACATCTGTTTCGCTTAAGGTTAGAATCGGGTTTAGGTTCAATGAACCAATACCCTTTATTGAACGTCTGTTATAATTTCCATTGGCATCGAAAATCGGAGTCGTCGGATCCCAAGTCAATGCTTTTGCTATCAAACTTCCTTGTCCGTTGCCAAAACGCTCGAAATTGTTCTCTGTTTGTCCCCTGATACCAAATATATTGAGAGCTACCTTAAATTTGTCGCTAATTTGTGCTTCTACGTTCGACCTAACCGTTAGTTGCTGATATCCAGTATTGATAACAATACCTTCTTCGTTCCTATAATTACCGGATAAAAAGTATCTTAACTTACCTTCCGAACCGCTGGCGGACAATTGTAAGTTCTGGCTAAAACCAGTTCTTAAAATCTCGTCTTGGTAATTGGTCCCGCCGTTCGCCTGCAATGCGGCAATCTCGGCATCCGTGAACGTAGGGTTTTGGCCGATACTTAATTTTCTTAAATTTTCAATTCTCGCAAACTGCCCCACATCATCAGCTAAAGTTGGCAGAAAACCTGGAACCTGAGATACCGTCGTGAAGAAATCAACATTCACTTTCCCTTTTCCAGAACCCCTTTTTGTTGATACAAGTATCACACCATTAGAACCCCTAACTCCATAAATTGCCGTTGCAGAAGCATCCTTCAAAACATCCATTGTCGCAATGTCATTCGGGTTAAGTGTGCTCAGGTCACCGCCTAAAACACCGTCGATAACTACTAAGGGGTCGTTATTTCCGGTAATCGAATTGACACCCCTGATACGAATCTTGATGCCCGCTCCAGGAGCTCCGTTCGCTTTTGCTACAGTAACACCCGCGGCTCTACCTTGCAAGGCCTCATCGACCCTTGTTACAGGTTGATTTTCAAAAGACTCCGCGGTAACACGGGCAACAGCTCCTGTAACATCTTTTTTCTTGGTAGTACCGTAGCCAATGACAATTACCTCTTCGAGTTGGCTTGCATCTTCAGCAAGCCGCACGTTGATTGTTGTTTGATTACCAACGGTCACATTCTGGGTAGCATAACCTATGTAGGAAATGACCAATACTTCTTGGGGGGAAGCTTCTATGGTAAAATTTCCGTCAAAATCTGTCTGTGTACCGTTCGTTGTACCCTGCACAACAATATTAGCACCCGCTACTGGGCCTAATTCATCGGTTACAGTACCGGTTATGGTTTGCTGAGCCTGCATACTATGTACACTCAGCAGCAAAAGAAAAAGACCCGTTAGGTAACCCCTTCTTAATAATCTCGTTAAGTGTTGTTTCATAATCATTTGTTTAAGTTGAATGTTGAGTTAAAATTATTGTTGTTTGGTTATTTTGAAAAATCAAGTTACTTATTGTTGAATTAGCTAAAACAAAGGGCAATAATTATGATATTTTTATTTTCGAGCTAGACGTATTATGAAAAAAAATAATCTAAGAGCGTTACGTAAAACTAAAAATATTGTTTAATTAATTGATGTTTTTCTGTCAATTTGACTTGCATTTACCCTAAATTTATCTTCTTAAGGGTAAATTTGCCAATAAATTTCTAGCCGAACGATAACATATGATTTGAAGACTATAACAAATGGCTCCGGTATACTTTTTTTTCCAACCTTGAACATTTAGAGACGTTAAAGTCATTGTAATGAATTAATTAAGCTTAGAATTCATTTCGTAATTAATAATCTTTGAAATACGTACAACACTTTAATAAACGATTCAATATCGGCCTACACATTACTAAGGTCCGCATGAAATTTTAGCTTTTCCATTCCGGTAAATGTATCTTAACTTTCGGTTTTTAAGTTAGCAAATATTATCATGCACCAGCACTATTTTACCCCAAGCAAAATTATTTCTACTTTAAGTATTTTCAAGTCTTAACTATATAAAATGTAGACATGTAGAGGCTTCACTTACAATTGTAAATCTAAAATCTGGGAACCGCATCATTTTCCCACCGTAATAATTCAGCTTTTAAAACCTCTGCGTTTTGTAGATCTACGTTTATCAAATTATTTTCTTCGGAAATATCTTTCGAAACATTGAACAATTGGAATTTACCACTATGGTATTTGACCAATTTCCAATCCCCTTTAATAACAGAGGTATATTGGCCTTCATAACTTCGAAAGAAATACATATTTCGTGGGGCCATCTTCTCCCCTTTCAGTAGCGGCATTATACTTTTACCATTGATTTGTTTATCGGTACACTCTTTGCCCGAAGCTATTTCAACCAAAGTCGGATAAAGATCCAAGGACTGTACCGGAGTATCAGTAGTTGAACCTGATTTGGTTATTCCTGGATAATTGACAATAAAAGGTACCCGTGCCCCTCCTTCACCCAGCGTATTTCCGATTTTACCACCACTTAATGGAGCGTTACTGAACTTTCCGCCCTGATCGGACAATAGTAAGACAACTGTATTTTCAGAAATGCCTTTTTGTTCCAATGCTTTGCGCACCCGACCTACGGATTCATCCATCGCGCTTACCATAGCGGCATATTCCGCATAATCACCTTCAAGACCGTCCGCTTTGTATTTTTCGAGCCAATCTTTTCTGCCCACAAAAGGCCCATGTACATTATAGTACCACATGCTGAGCATAAAAGGTTGGTCCTCGTTGTATTCTGAAATAAATTTTTCAGCGCCACCGGTTAAAACATCCGTGAGGTAATCCTCTTCATAGTCGTTTGCGAAACCCATGGGGTCTTGTTCTGGTTTGAAGAAAGGTGGGTAATAACTTCTGGGATGTCCTGCATTCGTTGTACCGAATTGGGCATCAAAACCATGTTGGATAGGGTGGTATTTTTCATCGCCCAAATGCCACTTGCCTATAAACATATTGTAATACCCGAATTCCTTTAATCGTTCGGCATATGTCACTTCTTCCAAAGGCAACCAATTTCTTGAAGGTCTTTGCACTGGGTCTTTCGGCCATAAGTTGAATTCTTCGTTACCATCACCTTGAGCTTCTTTTTCTTTGTTATCTATAATATGTCTGGTCATTTGAAAACGTACCGGTTCTTTTCCCGTTAAAAGGGAAGCGCGACTGGGGCTGCACGTTGGCGTGGCAATATAGGCACGTTCAAAATTGAGTCCGTCTTTTTTTAGTTGGTCTATGTTCGGCGTATGGAAAATAGGATTTCGGAATCCCACATCCGCCCAACCCCAATCATCGACGAATAGCAAAACAATATTTGGTTTGCCGGAAGTCAATGCCGTTTCTTTTACTTCAGACTTCTCCTTCTTTCCTCCACAGGCAATGACGGAGAAACCAATGATGACTAGATAGCGGTAGTTTTTGAAAATTGTTTTCATGGATAAATGAATTACCTAAATTTTAACTGGGGGATATGCTTACCACTTTCAATGATTTACCTTAAAATTTGTTCTTTTGAAACGTATTGATTCTACCTGTTTTCACTTATACCACACGATTTTGGGGATACAATATTGGGAAGTTGCCCTTATTCGTCATCATGTAGTTCTAGAATAAACCACCCTGCACTTAAAGTGCAAGGGTTTGGATGCACTATGAAATTGCTTTTGTTAAAAGTATATTTAACTATTAACGAATAACCGTTAACTAATTTGAAACTAGATTTTTTCACATAACTAAAGTTCTGCAATTAAATTACAGGGTTTTGGACCCTAATTTGAGACCAAAAAATGAGATTGTATAATTGGGTGAAATATGATCAAGGGTTGCAATATAGTTAATGGCAACATTCGCATTATTGTCATAAACTACAAATCGAATTACCTTTGCTTTTATGCACTCTCCTCAATAGATGGATTTTAATGTTCTTTCACCGTTCGGACTCACTTCTTTTGTTTCGCTCTTTGCTGTGCACCAAGGCCGATATTCGGTCTTGCTACGATTTCGGAAGCCTCACGCATTACGTAGGGTTCCCATTGGGCTCGAACTTTCTGCCATTCCTTTAAAGTGCGGGTGGGATACCACGACGGCCATCCTGTTTTTTCAAAATCATAGTTTGCTTCGTTCTTGAAAACCCATTCGTCAACGGTACTTTCCGGATTTTTCTTCGGATAGGTTTCCAACGCACGAAATTTATCCGAGACCCCTTGATCATTAATGACATTCGTACGCCAGTTCTGAAGTTCGGCAAACATTTCGTTTTTCACTTCTGCATATTCCGGATTAGCTGCTAGGTTCGTCAATTCATGTGGATCCTTTTCCAAATCAAAGAGTTCAATTTCCGGTTTAGTCAAAGCGAAAAATTGGGCTTGTTCGGGGGTCAATTCTTCTTTTAAATTCATGACATTCATTTCAGCCAACATCGGGTACGAATTCTCTTTGTATTCGTTATACTGCAAATACGGACGTTCAGGCATTAAGTTTTGAATTAACTTAAACTTTTTTGAACGAATGGCCCGCATGGCATCATGGGTCTCATCCATTTTATCACGGGCGGCAAAAATGTATTTGCGGTCTTTTACTTCTTGACCAAAAAGGCTTTTGCCATGCAGCTGTTTCGGCGGTTCGATATTTGCGGCGTCAAGAACCGTGGCGCATATATCAATCGACATGACCATTTCATCGCTTACCTGACCAGCGTCTACTTTCCCAGGCCAACGTACGATCATAGGTATTTGAATTCCCCCATCGTACAAAAACTGCTTGCCCCGAATGTGGCAGCCGCCGTGGTCGGCAATAAAAAACACCAAGGTATTCTCTGCCAATCCTTCGTCTTCCAAACGTTTTAACAGCTCGCCGACTTGTCGGTCGACCAATTGCATTTGCTCCAATCCGTTGGCCCAATCGCGTCTTACGAAAGGGGTATCTGCATAGTAGGGCGGTAATTCGACATCTTCAATAGCGATAGGTCGTTTCGGGTCTCTATTCCATTTTCGGTGCGTATCTTGAAACGTAATGCGTGCGAAAAAGGGTTGACCGGGGGCGCGATCCGTCCAATCGTTCGTGTTCATAAAAAGTTCTTCCTTGGTATCCGGGAGAAAGTTGACATCTACCTTATTACTCATCAATGTCGTGAAGTAACCAGCTTCTTCAAGTAGTTTGGGAATCGGTCTAATACCCTCGGGCAATAATTTCTTTTCATTGGTTCGATGTTGGTGCGCACCGATAAAATTCTGATAATAGCCCGTCATCATTGCTGATCGCGAGGTAGAACACACTGGGGAAGTGGTGAATGCCGTTTTGTAACGAATACCTTCAGTGGCCAGTTTATCGACATTCGGGGTATGAATGCCTTTGGTACCGTAACAAGATAAATCAGGACTCCAATCTTCAATGGTGATCCAAAGAATGTTCGGGCGGTTATCGGCAAGCTCTTCTTCGGTCTTCTTGGGTTTTTCATTGCACCCAATAATAAGAAGACCTATCACTATGAGATAAAAATGCTGTGCCAGCATATTTTTTAGGGTATTGGAAAATGTTTTTTTCATATTGAGATTGTTTTTTTAGCGAAACATCATTCGCCAAAGTGTTTTCGAAAGTCTATAATTCAAATACCGCTTCTATAAACCATCGCCAAATCTAAATTTAAGGTATAATTTGGGGAATAGCGGCATCGGCAGTTACTGTTTTTCGTCAACTTTCAATATACGTCCCCAACATGAAGGTATTTCAAGCGACAGTATTCCGTTTTTAGCAATACAATCGAAACCGGGGTTCAATAAATCAATGAATTTTTCTCCAGAAATTTCATCTAAAGGAATAGTAATGGTCTCGATATTTTGGGAAGCATTTACAACGATTATCAAAGATTCGTCGTCGTAACTCCTTGAAAAGGCGAATTGTTCTTTTAAGACCTTAAGCTGCCGATATGAACCCGGCCCGAGGACATCGTTGTTTTTACGTATGGCGATAAATCTTTTAATGGCATCGAGCAACAACGGATGCTTGGCCAATTTAACCAGGTTAGTGAAGGTTACTTTTGGACGTAAAATACTGTCGCTACCCTTTTGTTTTCGACCCTCAAAGCCCCATTCACTACCGTAATAGACCGCCGGAATTCCGGGTAGGGTAAACAACAAAAGATAAAGTGGAAACAGATGTTCGGGCTTGTACAAACTACTTGCGGCCCGATTCACATCGTGGTTGTCGACAAAGGAATAAAGTGAAAGCTCTTTGTACCATCCTAAAGGCCCAAATTGTCGGTCAAGAATGAAAGCGATTTTATCAAAATCAGCTCGATTGAAACTTTCAAAGAATGGAGTATGACAGTCGTAGTTTGTAACGGAATCCAACATCTTACCATTGACCCACTGGTTATAATCACCTTGAACCACTTCCCCTAACAAAAAGAAATCGGTTTTCCGTTTTTTACAAAAAATTGAAAGCTCTTGCATAAAGCTGAAATCAAGAACATCTGCGGCATCTAAACGTAGACCATCGATTTCGTAATCAATAATCCACTGATTTACCGCTCCGAAAAGATGTTGTTTTACTTCTGGATTTTTCAGGTTCAGTTCGACCAATTGATAGTGCCCGTTCCATCCACTATAGCTAAACGCATCGACAAAGGGGCTTCTTTTGGTAAAGTTCACATTCGAAAACCAATCTTTGTATCTTGATTTTTTTCTATTAATTTGCAAATCTTTGAATGGTTTAAAATCTCTTCCTACGTGGTTGAAAACGCCGTCTAAAATTACTTTGATATCCAACGCGTGAGCCTTTGCCACAAAATTTCGAAGGCAATCGTTAGTGCCCAGCCGCCGGTCGACTTCGTAATAATCGGCTGTATCATATCCGTGGCTAGAAGATTCAAATACGGGACCTAAATACAGGGCATTAAAGCCCAAATTTTGTATATGGCCTAACCACGGGTTTAAACTTGCCAAGAGTGTTGCAGGCTTCGTATCGAACGTATTTGTTTTCGGGGCACCCACAAGGCCAAGCGGGTAGATGTGATAGAAAATATGCTGCTGCATCTATTATATTAGTGCCAATTAATACATGGTATTAGGATTCGCCGATTCTTTCGGAATTTGTTGAATAGCATCCCAATGCTCACATATCTTGCCGTTATCATCAAATCTGAAAAAATCCATGGTGACATACTGATCATTATCTGGCCAGGTTTGGTGGGTGTGCAGGGCAACCATATTTTCTTCTGCAATGCATCGTACAAATTCGATGGACTTATCGGGATACTCTTTTTCCATTCTTTCAAAGTAGTCGATAAAGCCTTTGGTACCATCAGCGACTTCGGGGTTGTGTTGAATATATTCATTCCCTACATAATCTTCAATAGCCTTTTTAGGGTTTCCTAGATAAGCGGTTTTATAGAATGCTATGGCGTTCTTCTTATTTTCTTCTAAGCTCATGGTATGGTTTTTTTTAAAGCAATAAAATATAGTGAATGCCCATAGCTAGCCTATATATCTAAAATAAGAATTATTTAGTCGATTTTTAGGCAGCATTATCCTAGGGACAAATGAGAATCAAATTTTTAGCCACCATTATATTATCAGGATACTGAAATAGGTTTTTTAGCTATCTTTCCCCTATCTTCTTCGACTTTATCCGTTTCCGGCCGCTCCATTTCCATAATCAAATTTGCGATCAGGGCTGTCCATCCTGTTTGGTGTGAGGCGCCAAGGCCTTTACCATTATCACCATCGAAAAACTCATAAAAGAAATGCTCGTTCTTGAAATACTTATTTTTTGAAAAAAGGGAATTCAGATCATCAGAATGGTACTGAAATTTACCGTCCTTATTGGCGGTAAAAAGCTTTATCAGTCTTTTGGTCAACTCATTGGCAATTTCTTTAAGGTTAAGCTTATTGCCCGAACCCGTCGGAAACTCATATACATATTCCGGCCCGTAGTAGGTATAATACTTGCGCAACGATTGAATGATCATATAGTTCAAGGGCATCCATATCGGGCCACGCCAGTTCGAGTTGCCCCCGAACATATTCGAACGGCTTTCACCTGGCTCGTATTGAATTTGATGATAACCATGGTACTGAAATACAAATGGATGCTTTTCGTGGTATTTCGAAAGAGATCGAATACCGTAGTCCGATAAAAATTCGTCTTCATCCAATAGTCTTTTGAGCAAATGTTCCAACCTGAAACCGCGCATAATAGAAAATAGGTAATTGCCATCTGCATTGGTTTCTTCGATGCGCGAAATCAAAGACGCAAGATCGGGTCGCGTTCGTATAATTGCTTCGGCCCGAATCTTAAATTCATCCAATTGCCCAAATAGATCCTTGTTGATAATCTCTACCGCAAATAGAGGAATGATACCCACCAAAGATCTGACCTTCAACCTATCGGTCATACCACTTGACATTTCGACAACATCGTAATAAAAATTGTCTTCATCGTCCCAAAGCGAAATATCCCTTTTGCCGATATGGTGCATTGCCCAGGCAATATTCAAGAAATGTCTAAAAAACTTGGCGGCCGACTCCTCATAATTTTTATTGGTCTTCGCCAGTTCGAGCGACATGCGAAGCATGTTAAGGGTGAACATGGCCATCCAACTGGTGGCATCTGCCTGCTGCATTCTAGTTATGCCCTGTGGCATGTGGTTACGGTCGAAAACACCTATGTTGTCAAGTCCTAGAAATCCGCCTTCGAAGAGGTCAGTTCCGTGTTTATCCTTTTGGTTTACCCACCATGTAAAGTTGATGAGCAATTTCTGGAAAGCTTTTTCGAGGAAATCGGTATCACTTTTACCGGTGCGTTCCTTATCCTTTTCATAGACATTCCAAACAGCCCAAGAATGTACAGGAGGGTTCACATCGCTAAAATTCCACTCATAGGCTGGAATCTGGCCATTCGGATGCATATAGCTTTCACGCAGCACGAGCAATAATTGCTCTTTCGCAAAGTATGGATCGATCTCTACGAAAGATGCCATATGAAAAGCAAGGTCCCAAGCTGCGTACCAAGGATATTCCCATTTATCTGGCATGGAGATTACATGCCTGTTGGTAAGGTGCTGCCAACTAAAATTCCTAGGGTCGGCGCGGTAAGGGGTTTCTCCACCAGGTTCACCAAAAAGCCATTTGAATACATCGTAATAATAAAATTGCTTGGTCCACAACAAACCTGAAAATGCTTTTCTTGCGATTTCTTGGTGGGCTTCGGGAAGGTCTTTTCTTAGTACGGTACCGTAAAACTCCTCGCACTCCCCTATTCTTTCTTCGAATACTTTATCAAAATCAGACCAAGGGGTTTTCAATTTTTTTTTGCTAAGCCGTACTCTTATAATCTTTTCTTGACCGGCCTTTAATTTTAATGAATGCCAAATCGCCATCTTCGATCCTTTCTTATCGGGATTGATAGTTGCTTTCCCGTTTACAACATGGTCGTTGATACCGTCTTTAACGTAGTCGGTCTCGTTGGGCACCGCATAAATACGCTTGTTGTTCGTTTCATTTTCACAAAAAAGTTGTTCGCCGTTTTCGTGATAAAAATGATATCTACCGTTTCGGGTACTCTGAGATTGTACCAGACCGTCTGCCGCAGATTTCATACTTGGCCGATTAAAGCGTTTGTTGTGCTTCCAAAAGTTTCGAAACCAGAGATGTGGAAGCACGTGTAATTTAGCCGCTCTCGCACCCCTGTTTACAACAGTAATCTTCATCAAAATATCATCTACATCAGCTTTGGCATATTCGATGAAACAGTCAAAATAGGCATTGTTCTTAAAAGCATCGGTGTCGGTAAGCTCATATTCCGATTCGTCGCGACTTCGCTTGTTCTTTCTTACCAATTCGTCATACGGAAATCTTCTATGCGGATACTTGTATAAATACTTGCAATAGGAATGTGTCGGTGTAGATACCTGATGAAAATAAAGTTCTTTAACGTCTTCACCATGATTGCCCTGATTGTTGGTAAGCCCGAACAAGCGTTCTTTTAGAATTGTATCCTTCCCGTTCCAAAATGCAGGGGCCAGACACAATATTTCTTTAGAATCACAAAAACCGCCAATACCTTCTTCTCCCCATCTGTAAGCGTTACTACGGGCCTTGTCGTGATTTACGAAATCCCAAGCATGCCCGTGTGCACTGTAATCTTCACGAACGGTACCCCATTGTCTTTCGGCCAAATAAGGCCCCCATTTTTTCCAGTTTTCGTATTCTTTGGCAACGGATAGCCTTTCAGCCTCAGCATTTTTTTTGATCATATTTTAGTTGGTGCAATGGTAAAACATATTACGAAAGTCCGAAACTGTTAGCCAAACTAGTCGATTTCGATATTGTAGAAAAATCAATAGCCATTTTTTGTTCGGTCGACCTTAAAAATAACACTTATTTACGGAGATGGTCAGACAATCATTAATTTTTAACCGATTAGTAGTATTCCAGGCTTTATTTGGAAATATCGTAAAAAAAAACAACTTCGGTTTAAGACTTTGCATTTGATACTAAGTTGAACGAATTACGTCTACTGCTAAAACAAGAAGCACAGTCAACCAGTCGGTTAACAGTGCTTTGGTTCAACTTGAAAAGTGGTTTGTTAGGATGACAGACCTCATTTATCTCTATCAAATATTTTATTTTCAATTAGTTAGACGTTGAAATTCAGAGCAAGCCCCTTTTAGGACACCAACATACAAGAAGTAACTAAAGAACATAAATTTTATGTGTTTTTATTAACTCAAATTTACAAAGAAAACTAATGGGATTTCTAAACGCTATGATTTCAAAATTTCGAAAAGTTTCATATTCAAGAATAAATTCTCAACCCCTATTTTTTGAGATTTGAGAATGCCTATTTTTTCCAATTCTTGCAGATATTCAGCTGCGGTCTGTCTTTTGGCAATATTCATATCTACTAAAAATTTCACTTTGCAATAGGGCTGCTCAAAAAGTAATTCTATCAACTCTTTAGAATATACCCTAGAAGGTAATTTTTCTTTAGCAAAAACAATAGTTTCATCCATCAAAGTGTTAATGGTGTTTATTTTTTTTAGGGTATAAATAGCAGTTTCTTCAACCCCTTTAAGCATAAACAAAATCCATCCTTCCCAATCCTGTTTCTCTGTGACTGCTCGGAGTTTTTTATAATACTGATTTTTGTTCTCGATAATATATTTGCTCAAATATAGAATCGGCGCATCCAATAATCCTTTTTCGACCAAGTAGAGAATGTTTAAAACCCGTCCAGTCCTTCCGTTACCGTCAGGAAATGGATGTATAGCCTCAAACTGGTAATGCATTACTGCTAATCGCACCAAGGCATCAATACCATTTTCTGAATGGATAAAATCTTCTAGGTTTTTCAACAAATCTCTAATAATCGATTCCCCTTCGGGTGGCGTATATATAATTTTATCGTTGCTCGTTATTCGAGTACCCGTAGTTTTTCGTATACCAGCATTATTCTCTTTAATAGTTTGTACTATGGAAACAAAAGTATTCGTTGCTAGGGGGCGTTTATTCAAATTGCTATATCCTTCCCATAAAGCTTGCCGATACCTTAAAACTTCTTTAGTCTGTGTGTCGGTCGTATTAGTATTCGATGTAAAGGCCTGGTATAAATTATCTTCCGTAGTGACAATATTTTCTATCTCTGAACTGTCCTTGGCTTCCTGCAAAGTAATTGCATTGACCAACATCGACTGGTTGGGAATTTCATCTGCTCTACCTTTTAGCTCTGCTAATACGCGTGTAGCTGCAATAGCCTGTTTTAAAACCTTTTTGGTTTCAAGTTCTATTTTGGGGGGCAATAGCGGTAAATCGTTATACGGTTCTTTCGGATTATACATGATTTCGACATATTTGTACAACTATGTCGACGGCATCGACATAATACAAATATATGTCGAAATTTTTTAATTTCTTCGACATAATTGGGCTGTCTTTCATATTCGTATAGTCATAAATCATAGCTGTGGTTTATAAAAAATCCGTTTCAGGTACTATAAGTACCTAAAATCAATTCATTTTAAACTAGTTATTTTGACAAGCCCTCTTATTGAATGTTCTGACATAGATTACCTCGCTTCCGTTTGGACACCGCCAATTCCCGATTTAAACTGAATTCGGCTCTTTTACCATCAACGGTAACGCGAGCATAGAGCCTAACATTTCCCTTCTCCAAATTCAATATTCGAGTTACAAATACAATTGATAATCTACTGTTTTCCAACATAGTACATAGCTTTTAGTTCATAAATAAAAAGGTAAAAAACACTAGGTCAAATACCTTCTAAAGCTACTTCAATGTACAAAAAATAAGATGGGTTCCAATTCCCGATTAGGACACCAACGCAGTGTTTTCTTATGGTTTCATAGGGTTTCTTTTAATACCCCTAAAAACATAAAACGTTGCAAATCAAGTGATTTGCAACGTTCTGCAACTAAAAGAAAATAGTCAAGTCGGGATGACAGAGTTAGAATAGTATCTGTACCCCCCTCTAAACCAATAATTTATCTCAAGTTTTTCAAAATAGGACACCGATTAGGGCACCTATGACAGCGTTTTGACGCTTTCGTACTTTAAAAGTAGTAAATGAATTTCAAAACAGTACAAAGGATACCAAATTTAATTAATCGTTTATTTAGACTTTTGACGCTTGTAGTCGTCTATTGAAATTTTTGATACAATTCTTGCCTTCTCTTCACTAATCAAATCCAGCAAAACGCTACGTTTTTAGAGAATTTTAGGATACAATAAAATATGAAGATAGAGCTACATACATAAAATAGTATTTGCATAACACCACGACCTTCTCCTTTTTAGGACATTAGATAATTTCATAACTTAGAAGTTGATTAATAGCGTGCTTATATGGACATTTTCGAGTATATAAAAATTGATGGGAATTTAAGAATTCCGAAATATAGGCAGATAGTAGATTCTATTATCCACAACATTTCAATTGGAAACCTTAAAATCAATGCTAAAATACCGTCAATTAATTCCTTTTGCGAAGAATATTTACTTTCTAGGGATACGGTGGAAAAAGCATACCATATATTGAAGGAACGAAGAGTAATTACTTCAATCAGAGGAAAAGGGTACTATGTTACAAGAACGAAATTGATATCTAAAATCAATATTCTGTTTCTGGTCAATAAACTGAGTGCCTATAAGATGCGCATATACAATTCGTTCATAAATACCATTGGCAGCAACTCGCATACTGATTTGCATATTTACCATTGCGACAATTCACTTTTTCTCAATTTAATCGAGAAGAATATCAATGCATATGATTTTTACGTCATTATGCCGCATTTTAAGACCGCTAAACTAAAACATGTCAGTTACACAGATGAGGCAGTCAAGGCCCTTAATAGTATACCAAAGGAAAAACTAATCTTGATGGACAACAATAATATTAAATTGGATGGTAACTATATTGAAATTTATCAGGACTTTAAGGATGACATTTACAACGCACTAAAAGAAGGACTAACCAAAATTTCGCGATACAACAAACTGATATTGGTTTATCCAGAGAATTCCGTATACCCCTATCCGAGAAGAATTTTGCACGGATTCCGTAAGTTCTGTATTGAACATACAATCTCTTTCGAGATTCTCGATGAGATATTCGATGACATTATTCTAAGAAAAGGTGATCTTTTTATAACCATTGAAGAATCTGATTTGGTGAATCTGATCAATCAAATTCGAGATAAAGAGTTTGTCTTGGGTGTTGAAATAGGAGTTATATCTTATAATGATACACCGCTGAAAGAATTGTTGGGTATTTCTGTTATATCAACCGATTTTAAGGTAATGGGCGAGACAGCTGCACGCATGATTCTGGACAAAAAAAAGGGACAACTCAAAAACCCTTTTAATTTTATTGATAGGAATTCTATTTAGTGTAATGTTGTAATATTTTCGCTAGGCTATTTGTGTTGAAAATAATGTTCATGCCATATTTTCTCGTTGCCTATTTCGCCGAATTGTGCACCGGGATTTTGAAGTCCGTCTCCCCAGGCAAATAAACTTTTTTTCATGGCTTCGGCCTTTTCAGGGAATTCTTGAATTATATTT
>ENA-ORXU01000564-ORXU01000564.1-marine-metagenome-genome-assembly--contig:-NODE-564-length-40990-cov-3.298414_pt1 | contig 40990 bp, 27 predicted proteins | sample MGYA00237869_ERZ511484 | MGnify/ENA metagenome assembly ERZ511484 | reverse complement strand
TATCAAGTCTTGACTGCTTTGCCAGTTCGATATTTGGCCTTGTACCGATCGCATATACAATGGCGTTACATTGTAAGGTTCGCCCTGTCTTGAGGTTGACCATGAGAGAATGTCTGTTTTCCCTTTCCTCGAATACCGTACTTACTTCGTTGTCAAAATAAATTTGGATGCCCCTTTCGATTACATCCTCGGCCAGAAGCCTACTTGCGACTTGATCCAATTGCCGCTCCATTAAACGTGGTGCCCGTTGAACAATACTGATATTGACCTGCATCTTTTTTAAGGCTGCAGCAAGTTCTAGACCTAAAAGTCCGCCACCAACAATTACTACGTGTTGTTCACGGGAAGGAAGCCCCGTTTCCCTTAAGTATGATTTTAATCGGTCAGCGTCCCTACGTTCTCGCATGGTAAAACGCCCGGGAAGGTTCATCTCCATTTCACTGGGTACAAAGGCCCGGCTACCGGTCGCCATAACGAGAAGGTCATAAGAATGAACGTTTCCAACGGCATCGGTCACTTTTTTATTCGTGGCGTCAATTTGCGTAATGCCGATACCGGGATGAAGCGTTACCTCCAACTTTCTTAACTCGCCTTTCTTCAATTTTTCCAAAGCTTTCCAAGACAGTTCATCACTAACATATTCGGGAAGCAGCACCCTATTGTAAAATGGATCTCTTTCTTTTGAGAAGACATGCAGCTCGTCTTTTTTGTTTCTTTCACGATAGGTTTGGATAAATCTATAGGCCGCTGCACCTGCGCCGATTACAATAATCTTCTGTTCGGGCTTAACATATTTTTCTACCTGCACCGCACAGTATTTAAAATCGGGCTCTTTTGATACCGGATCTACCAAATCGCTTGTTAAATTATTGGCCCTACCGAAATCGTTGTTCAATATTTTGCCCCAATGCATGGGTAGAAATACTACTTGCTCACGAATGTCAAAATTGATTTTGACTTTTACCTGTACCTCGCCCCGACGACTTTTAATTACTGCGACATCGCCCTCTTTTAGCTTTCTGAGGTAGGCATCTACCTTGTTCATTTCAAGATAAGGTTGTGGAATATGCGTCAAGAGTCGTTTTACCTTTCCGGTCTTGGTACGGGTATGCCATTGGTCCCTCACCCTTCCGGTGGTCAATATCAATGGAAATTTTGAATCGGTCGCTTCAGATTGATTGTAAATCTTTGAAGGTGCATTAAAATGTGCTTTCCTGTCATTGGTATAGAACTCAAGATCAGCAAACAATCGCGGTGTTCCCTTATGGGTTTTATGGGGTACGGGCCATTGAAAACTCCCCTCGTTTTTTAGACGGTCGTAAGATAGACCAGAGATGTCGATGTTCGTACCCTTGGTCAATAGGCAATGTTCATCGTATACCTCACTTGCATTTTCATAATCAAAACCATCGAAACCCATAGTTTGGGCAAAACGCCAAAGAATCTCTACGTCTGGCAATGCCTCTCCCGGAGCCTCGATTACCTTGGGTAGGTAACTGATACGTCTTTCGGAGTTGGTCATTGTACCTTCTTTTTCCAGCCAGCCAGCGGCGGGCAGTACCAAATCGGCAAATTCTGTTGTCTCCGAATTGTGGGAGATATCCTGTACCACGACAAAACTGGCATTTTTTAGAGCCCTTTCCGCTTTATGTACGTTTGGCATGCTCACTGCCGGATTAGTGCAGATGATCCAAATGGCCTTTAACTTTCCGCTTTCCAGGGCATCGAACATTTCGGTAGCCGTGTATCCGGGCTCGGATTGAATTTCCTTTCCTCCCCAGAAATCGGCTACTTCTTTTCTATGCCTTGGGTTGCCCAAATCTTTATGGGCAGCGAGTAGGCTAGCCATGCCGCCGGCCTCGCGCCCACCCATCGCATTCGGCTGCCCTGTCAATGAAAAAGGGCCACTGCCGGGTTTTCCAATTTGCCCGGTTAGTAGGGAAAGATTCAATAAAGCCACATTTTTAGAAACACCAATGACGCTTTGGTTCAGGCCCATCGTCCACATGCTGATAAATTTATCGGCATTGCCAATATACTCGGCAGCTTTTCGAATATCGGAAGCTTCAATACCACATTTTTCAGCCGCCTGCCTGACCGTTAGCGTAAAGGCACTTTCTTTACAGGCTTCAAAATTGGCAGTGTGTTTTTTGATAAAGTTTTTATCGATTTTACGTTTTTCGATCAACCATCGGGCGATGGCATTAAAAAGAATAACATCTGTACCCGGTAGTATTTGAAGATGTAAATCTGCGGAAGCACAAGTCTGTGTTTTTCGTGGATCTACCACGATAATTTTTACGTTCGGGTTATCCTCTTTTCGTTTTTCTAACCGGCGAAACAAAATAGGGTGGCACCATGCCGGGTTGGCACCAGCGATCAAAAAACAATCTGCCAGCTCGATGTCTTCATAACAGATAGGTACGGAATCTTCGCCTACTGTCTTTTTATACCCTACAACGGCAGAACTCATACATAGCCGTGAATTGGTGTCTATATTGTTGGTGCCGATAAAACCCTTGGTCAATTTGTTTACCAGGTAGTATTCCTCTGTAAGGCATTGGCCCGACACGTAAAATCCGACACTATCGGGACCATGTTTTTCAATAATACTCTTAAAAACTGCGGCGGCCCTTTCGAACGCGGTATCCCATGATACCCTTTGCATGGGGTGGTTTCTGCTCCAGCGCATCTGTGGGTATAGAATTCGATCGCTGGTATCTTGGGCTACGTAGTTAAGGTTCCTTCCTTTTGAACAAAGCATTCCCTTATTGGAAGGATATTCCGCATCGCCATCCAAAGAAATTGTACCTTTCGAATCTACGTCTACGACCATACCACAGCCGACTCCGCAATAAGAACATATCGTTTTATGTTGTTTTTTTCCTTGCATGTTGTTTTAAAGTGGGAAATTATAAAATTACGTATAAATACGTAGTAAGGATTCTGTAATAGTTCGGGCTAATTTTGGGAGATTGGCAATAATTTCGATTCTAAAGTGGGATTTGTGTATCGGGTCGGTTGTCAATTCTTCGAATGTTTTTCCCTTAAACTTTCCAACATTGTTAAATGTTCACTTAGAATCTATTTGATTATTTGAGGTTTTGTTATTGTGTAACGTATCTTGCATACATGATTTGATACTCGATAACAAGTACAGAACTTATCGTAAATCTATTTTAAAATGAATATTGAAAACAAGGTCTTTTTCGTTAGTGGTGGTGCCTCCGGACTTGGATTGGCAACTGCTAAAATGATAATCGAAAACGATGGCTCGGTCGTATTGGCGGATGTGAATTCAGAAATAGGGAAACAGTCGCAAAAAGAGTTGGGTGAAAAAGCACTCTTTATAGCTGCCGATGTCACCGATGAGGCGCAGGTAAAAAATGCGATTACCAAGGGCATCACTAAATTTGGTACTCTTCACGGTGCTATCAACTGCGCAGGAATCGCTCCTGCAGAACGTGTTCTAGGCAGAAAAGGCCTACATCGACTTACTACTTTCCAAAAAGTAGTGAATGTGAACCTTATCGGAAGTTTTAATGTATTACGGCTTGCAGCCGATGTAATACAGAATAACGAGCCAGACAAAGGCGGTGAACGGGGTATTTTAATTAATACGGCCTCCGTAGCGGCATTTGACGGCCAGATCGGGCAAGCGGCCTATGTTTCGATGACCTTGCCTATAGCCCGTGAATTTTCCCGAATGGGAATTCGTGTGCTTGCCATAGCCCCAGGAATTTTTGAAACCCCCATGTTGGCGGGTATGCCCGAAGAGGTCAGAACCTCATTGGGGCAACAGGTGCCCTTTCCCTCACGATTGGGGCGACCTGACGAATATGCTTCGCTTGTAAAACAGATGATAGAAAACCAAATGCTCAATGGTGAGGTCGTTCGGCTCGACGGGGCCATTCGAATGACGGCCAAATAGCCGGTATTAAGAATAAACGGTAATGGTCAAAGAAGCCCCTTTTTTAGAAGTGCCCACCATTGATATTGACATTCGTAAAAGGACTGCTCAAGATGGTACGGTATATCTAAAATCTGCCATTTTATTGGAAGAACATCCGCTAAAAATTACCGAGCGTCTTATGCATTGGGCCGAAACCATTCCCGATAAGACTTTTCTCGCACAAAGAACAAAAGAAGGCGCTTGGAAAGAGATAACTTATAAGGTCATTTGGGAAAAAGTTCAGCACGTCGGTCAATATCTTTTGAACAGTAATCTCTCTACTAAAAAGCCTTTAGTGGTACTTTCGGGCAATAGTTTAGAACATGCAATTATTACATTGGCCGCCATGCACGTTGGCATACCTTATGCTCCGATTAGTCCGGCCTATTCGATGAAGTCCAAAGATTATTCGAAACTAAAACTTTGTATCGACCTTTTATCTCCCGGTCTTTTTTTCGTTCAAGATGGAGGCACCTATGAAAAAGCAATTGAGGCGGTTGCGGATAAAATACCCGTAGTTTCTGTAACGAACCATCTAGATAAATCAATTCGTTTTGATGAACTAGCTCAAACTCCGGTAACACAGAAAGTTCATAAAGCGCATGACAGAATCCACAGAGATACTGTTGCCAAAATATTATTTACTTCAGGATCCACGGGACAGCCTAAAGGGGTTATAAATACCCATGGCAATATTGTAACCAACTGGCAACAGATAACACAAACCTTTCCTTTTTTCGAAAATGGCGGGCTTCAATTGATAGACTGGTTGCCCTGGAGCCATACTTTTGGAGGGAATCATAATTTCGGATTGACTTTATACAACGGAGGATCCCTACATATTGATGAAGGAAACCCAACATCTAAGGGTTTGGAAACAACTGTTAAAAATTTACGGGAAATCGCCCCTACGGTCTATTTTAATGTACCAAAGGGCTTTGAAGAGCTTATTCCCATATTAAAGAAAGATGTCGAACTTCGGAAGCTCTTTTTTTCACAACTGAAAATGTTGTTCTACGCCGCTGCCAGTATGCCGCAACACTTATGGGATGAATTGGATGAACTGGCGGTAATGGCCACGGGTAAACGTATCTTGATTTCTTCGGGTTACGGAATGACAGAGGCCAGCCCGTCGGCAATGTTCAATACCAAATACGGTAGTTTTTCGGGAATGTTAGGTGTTCCCGTTCCCGGTCTAGAAATCAAATTGGTTCCTGTTGGTGACAAACTCGAAGCGCGTTTTAAAGGAGCTAACCTCACTCCGGGCTATTGGAGGGATACAAATGCAACTGCCGATGCTTTTGATAAAGAAGGATTCTACAAAACCAGTGATGCACTCAAGTTCTTAAATAATGATAATCCAAATGAGGGAATGCTTTTTGATGGCCGTATCGCCGAAGATTTTAAATTGAATTCGGGTACTTGGGTAAGTGTCGGCGTTCTTAGATCTCGGTTGATCGAAGAGGGTGATGGACTAATAAAAGACGTGGTTATTACAGGGCATGACAAGGCTTTCTTGGGTGCAATTGTATTTCCTGATTTGAAGGTATGCGCTAAATTATCAGGACTGGACGAAAATGCCGATATAAAAAAACTGGTCGACTCGAAACCGGTTTTAGCTGCATTGCAAACGGTGCTGAATACATTGGGACTTCAGGGTACGGGTAGTTCTACGAAAATACATCGTGCTTTGTTCGCTGATTTCGAGCCATCTATCGAAAAAGGAGAAAAAACCGAAAAAGGTTCTATAAACCAACAAACTATTCTATCTAATAGAAAGACCGCCGTTGCGAAATTATATCATAAAGAGCTCCTTCTTGAGGTTATCGAGGTCGAAGAAGGGCTATAGCCGCTACCCAAAAATGGCAATAAAATCAAACTGTTTGCCCGATAACGTTTTTACATTACCGGTTTGTGGAATCGCGCACGATAAGTTTGGGTGCCATCATTACGGTTTTATCGATAACGAATTTATCTCCCTCGGTAATATGGCATAGCAAGAGATTACAGGCAAGCCTTCCAATTTCAGCACCTGATTGGTCAACAGTCGTTAGGGAGGGTTCCATGACGGCTGTAGTAGGCTCGTTACTAAAACCGGAAATTGCTATTTCCTTAGGGACTTCTATCCCGTTTTCTTTGAAGTATCTCGTTGCACCGATAGCGGCAAAGTCGTTGGCGGAGAATATACCGTCAACACCATCAAATTCCTCGAATACCTTTTGTGCCAAACGGAACCCGTCTTTTTTTAGCAGTTCGGAAACGAATACGATATTTTCATCGTAAGAAATGCCATATTTTTTAAGGGCCCTTTTATATCCTTTAAGTCGGTTCTTATATATTTCTACCTGTAATGGAGAGGTGAAATGAGCAATTTTTTTACATCCTTTTTGTATCAGATGCTCTGTTGCCTCAAAGCCTCCGCGTTCATCGTCAAGAACTACTTTTCCGGTTTGTTCCATACCGTTGACATGCCGGTCGAAAAAGACCAATGGGGTGCCTTTGGCAAAACAGTCGCTGAGGTGATTGTTTTGATCGGTCTCTATGGTTACGGAAATAAGTATACCGTCGACCTGATTGGCCATCAGGTTTTTGATAATTTTCCGCTCGCGGCCCAGTTTTTCGTGAGATTGGCATATAATTACATTATAGCCCGCCGCATAGGCCGTTTCTTCAATACCGGCAATAGTGGAGGAAAAGAAGTAGCGCTCGATTCTTGGTACCACAACACCAATGGTGTTGCTCTTATTACGTCGAAGGTTCGATGCAAGTTTGTTGGGTGTATAACCCATTTCTTTGGCCATATCCAAAACCCGCTTTTTGGTTTTTGGCTTTACCCGTTCGCTATTGTTGAGTGCTCTCGAAACAGTAGAACCGTCAAGACCAAGGGCCTTTGCAATCTCATGTATAGTAGCCTTTTTCATCTAGTATTGGAATGGTTGGTCAACCAAAGAAACTCAAAAAACTAAAGCAAAACAAACGATACACAAATACGAAGAAGAGATACTATCATATTCTGAAAGTTTTCAAGCTGACAAAAAAGTGAAATAAAATACAATCGATTGTATAATAATTAGTATTTTTATCGGGCCCTATATTGGGAACCATAGCCAAATCTCTTACCTTTAGCTGAGTAGGTTTCAGGATTCCCGATGGAATGGTTACGGTTTCCATCGGAATAGAAAAAATATAATTTGATTTAATGGATAAAATAATCGTAGTAACAGGTGCCGGTGGCGTTCTTTGTAGTACGCTGGCCGAAGCATTGGCCAAAGAAGGCCATAAAGTTGCCATTTTGGACTTAAAAAAGGAAGCTGCCGACAAAGTAGCCAATCGTATAAATGCCTCGGGTGGTGCCGCTATCGGGGTTATGGCCAATGTTTTGGAAAAGTCTTCCCTTGAAATCGCCAAAAAAGAGGTAAACGAAAAATTAGGCCCTTGTGATATTCTTATTAATGGTGCCGGGGGAAACCATCCCTTGGGTACGACAAGTAATCCGCATTTTCAGGAAGTCGATTTAGAAAATACGACAGAGGGTTTTAAGACCTTTTTCGACCTTGATACAGAGGGTATTCAGTTTACTTTCAATCTTAATTTTATAGGTACGCTTTTACCAACACAGATTTTTGCGCGCGATATGGTAGGAAGGGAAGGCTGCAGCGTACTCAATATTTCTTCGATGAACGCCTTTACGCCCTTGACCAAAATTCCAGCTTACAGTGGTGCCAAAGCTGCCGTATCGAACTTTACGCAATGGTTGGCGGTGCATTTTTCCAAAGTGGGCATACGTGTGAATGCGCTGGCACCGGGGTTCTTTCTTACAGATCAGAACCGTACTCTTTTGACCCAAAGCAATGGCGAATTGACATCAAGGGGCCAAACTATTATTGACCAGACCCCTATGGGTAAGTTCGGGGAACCTGAAGACCTAATAGGAACGACTCTTTGGCTCTGCGGTGAAGGCGCATCTTTTGTTACCGGTGTCGTAGTTCCCATAGATGGGGGTTTTAGTGCTTTCAGCGGAGTATAATAATAAGCTAACTTTCCTTTTTCGGTAGTAGCGTTGCGTACGCCATCATTTTGAAATAGATATTGAATCAACCAAAACTAATTAAATTTTAATTTTCAGATGAGTTACACTTTAGAACAGACATGGAGGTGGTATGGGCCCAGCGACCCTGTCTCACTTGCGGATATTAAACAGGCCGGTGCAACGGGAGTGGTATCCGCATTACATCATATTCCCAATGGGGAGGTATGGTCGGTAAATGAAATAAAAAAACGCAAAGAAACTATTGAATCGGCCGGTCTAAGCTGGTCTGTTGTAGAAAGTGTACCGATTCACGAATCGATAAAGACCCAGAGCGGAGATTATCCGAAATATATCGAGAATTATAAACAAACCCTTGAGAATTTGGGAGAATGCGGTATCGATACCGTGTGTTATAATTTCATGCCAGTTCTGGACTGGACACGTACCAACCTAAACTACGAGGTTGCAGATGGTTCGACGGCCCTGCGCTTTGAATCTTTGGCGTTCGCAGCTTTTGAATTGTTTTTGTTACAACGGCCCGGTGCTGAAGATTCGTATTCAGAAAGCCAAAAAGCCGCCGCAAAAGAGTATTTCGACGGCCTCTCGGAAGAGGCGAAAAAGGAGTTGTCAAACAATATTATTGCCGGTCTTCCCGGTGCAGAAGAAGGGTATTCACTTGAGGAGTTCAATACGATTCTTGCCACTTATGATGCGATTGGCCCATTGGAATTAAAGAAACACTTGTTCGAATTTTTAAGCCAAATTATCCCGACCGCAGAAAGTTCCGGGGTTTTGATGTGCATTCATCCAGATGATCCGCCGTACCCAATTTTAGGTTTACCCAGAGTTGTCAGTACCGAAAAGGATATCGAAGAGTTGTATCGAGCTGTCGACAGCCCTAATAATGGACTGACCTTTTGCACAGGTTCTTTTGGGGTACGAGACGACAACGATTTGCCCGGAATGGTAGAACGTTTGGGGAGTCGCATACATTTTATCCATCTCAGGTCTACGCAACGCGATGCCGAAGGCAATTTTCATGAGGCGAATCATCTTGAAGGTGATGTTGATATGTTCGGCGTAATGAAAGCTTTGGTGGCCGAACAGGAAAAACGCAAGAAATCGAATCGAAAAGATTTTCGAATGCCTATGCGCCCCGACCATGGTCACAAGATGCTCGACGATCTGCGTAAAAAAACGAATCCCGGATATTCTGGAATCGGAAGACTTCGAGGGCTGGCAGAACTGCGCGGCCTAGAATTGGGAATTCGAAAAGCACTGTTCAATTAAAAAAAGTCTCGAAAAGATTCGAAATGTTGGCTTTTTAAGTCAAGAAAATGAATCAATAATTGAGAGATGCTATAGAAACCACTTTTACAGAGCTAAAATTTCAAACTTTAAATACTGGTATTAATAACTAAAATCTGAATATGTCCACATCTTACGAAACAAGATATGCTTCCAGTCCGGAGGCCGTAAAACAATACGATACGACCGCATTGCGAAAAGAGTTTCTGGTTTCCAATCTCATGGAAAAAGGAAAAATTAATCTAACCTACTCGCATTACGACCGCTATATTGCGGGTTCGGCGGTTCCTGTTCAACCGCTTGTACTTGAGCCTATCGATCCTTTAAAGGCAGACTATTTTTTGGAGCGTAGGGAATTGGGGGTCATTAATGTAGGTGATTCCGGTTCCGTTGAAGTTGACGGAACATCGTATGAAATGAGCCATAAAGATGCCCTTTATATTGGTAAGGGAGCTCAAAAAGTAGTTTTTAAAAGTAGCGATTCGGCCAAGCCCGCAATGTTCTATTTGAATTCCGCACCCGCCCATCAAAGCTACCCCACAAAAATGGTTAGTCTTGCAGAGGCCAACAAGTTGGAGTTGGGTTCTTTAGAAACCGCTAACCACCGTACCGTTAGCCAAATGATTATCGGGGGCGTGATAACAAGCTGCCAGTTGCAAATGGGTATGACGGAGTTGAAAACCGGAAGTGTTTGGAATACTATGCCTGCCCATGTGCATGACCGCCGCATGGAAGTCTATTTCTATCTTGATGTTCCCGAAGGTCAGTCTGTGTGTCACTTTATGGGCCAACCCCAAGAGACCAGACATATCTGGATGCAGAACCACGAAGCCGTAATCTCACCTCCATGGTCAATTCACTGCGGATCAGGTACTTCAAACTATACTTTTATCTGGGGTATGGCCGGTGAAAACCTGGATTATACCGATATGGACGTTGCGAAAATAACAGAACTTAGATGAAACTGGCTACTATTCGATTAGGACTTATTCCGGCTCTTCTTTCAGCGTCTCTTTTATATTTGAGCTGTACGGATAAAACGGCCGAAAAAAGAGTAATTACCGTTAAAAATCCCTTGGCTATTGAGAGGTCTTTGGAAACAGTGGAGATTGATTTGGGAAAATTCCAAATGGCTAATACCGATAATCTAGCGAATACTTTGGGTATTGTTGATGTGGAAACTAAAAAAGAGATGACATCGCAAACTGTAGACACGGACGGTGACGGAATTTTGGACATATTGTTATTTCAGCCACAAATAGGTGCAAGTGCCGAAAGATCTTACGAAATCGTTGTTACGAATACACAACCGAAACAGGAGGCCGTTCCTCTTTGTTATTCAAGGTTCGTTCCCGAACGTACCGATGATTATGCTTGGGAAAATAATCGCGTGGCCTTTCGTACTTATGGGCCTACCGCTCAAAAAATGGTCGAGAATAGGGTTAAAGGGGGAACACTTTCAAGTGGAATTGATGCTTGGTTGAAAAGAGTCGATTACCCGATTATCGATAAATGGTATAAAAAAGAATTGGAAACCGACGGAAGCTATCACGAGGATACCGGCGAGGGACTCGATAATTTTCATGTTGGCCCTAGCCGCGGAGTAGGGGGTATAGCTGTCAAAATCGATACCAGCTACTACATTTCAAGAAATTTCGTTAATTGGAAAACAATAACTACGGGTCCGCTAAGAACAAGCTTTGAACTTACATATGCCGATTGGGACGCCCAAGGTCAAAAAATATCCGAAAAGAAACGTATCTCTTTGGACTATGGGAGCAACCTTTCAAAGTTTGAAATTCATTTAAAAGGAACCGATACCGTATCTGCTGGATTGACCTTACATCAAAAGGAGGGTGAAATAGGCACAAACCCTGAAGAAGGTTGGGTCAGTTACTGGGAACCACATGAAGGCTCAGAACTTGGAACGGGGATTGTCGTTCCAAAGGAGAAAATGCTTGGTTATGACCATTATGTAACCGAAGAAAAAGACAAGAGTAACCTATTTGCAAATATCAATCTGAACAAGAAGTCAATAGCAGTTTATTACGCTGGCTTTGGATGGAAAAAAAGTGGGCAATTCAGCACGAAGGAATCTTGGGAAAAGTATTTGAGTCAGTTTTCTGAAAAAGTAAACAATCCACTGGTGGTAACGGTAAAATAAGGTAATTCTCTTTACTTCTTTATAAAAACCATGCAGTGCTGCCAGGGCAGGTTGTCAATATTCCGCTCTAATTTCATACCCGCTGCTTCCATTTCCTTTACGGCTTGTTTTTCTGTCATTTTATGTACTTTTTTAATGGGTACATTTGAATCTTCCCCGCGATATTCGATCAAGAATATTTTGCCATCTTGTCGTAATGCTTTTTTTATAGAAGCGAGCATTTCGATAGGATAACTGAACTCGTGGTATACATCGACCATAAGTACTTTATCTACAGAATCTTCCGGAAGGTTTATGCTTTTTTCACCTCCTTTAATAACGCTTACATTTTGGTTATCGTTCTCTTTTTTTCTTTTTGTAAGTTCGGCAAGCATTTCATCTTGTATATCAACGGCATAAATACGACCCGCAGATGCTATTTTCGCCATCTTGAAAACATGATACCCCGAACCTGCCCCAATATCGGCTATAGCATCTTCCTTGCCGATACCCATATTTTGCAGTAGTTTTTCGGTATTCTCCTCCGCTTCACGTTCGGGCCTGTCGAGCCACGACATTCCTTGAAAACCCATTACATGGGCAATTTCTCGTCCTAGATACCATTTTCCGGTTCCGTTCGGGTCTCCTTGCTTAAAGGTGTAGGTATCTGAAGAAGTTTTGTTTTGGCCCACACACTGGTTTAGGGGACCGACAAGTACGAATAGCAGCGAAACGCCAATTAGTTTTTTAATCATAGCTTTTGATTTTATCCTTTTTCCGATATGAATTTCATAGTAAAATAAGGATTATCCTTTGAAAAAGAACATTCATAACGAGAGTGTACCAAACTTTTCGTGAAAGCAGTCCAAATATTTAGTGTAAAGTGTAGAAGGCCTTGAAAAATTTATCCCGCATAACTTCAAAAGAATAACTAACCATTCTTTATCTGGAATTTACGGCTGAAGAGTAAAAACAAAGCACCGCATAAAAGCCAAGCGGGCAATGTCACGAAAGAAAGAAAAACATCGAACTGCAATGATATAAAGTAAAAAAGCCCGAAGCTAATTAGCCATGCGTATAGCACGGATTTGTTGAATTGAATTTTAGCGACTTCAGCATAATTTTTTACTATTCCCGCCTGCTTGTGGAAAAAGTGTTCAAACACGATAATCGCCCCAAAGGGCGCAAGAATAAAACCGTAAAGTGCGACAAAACCCAATAATTTCATGGCGAATGCGGGGAAAAGCCCCGCTATCGTGGCCACCGTACCGGCGATGATGGTGACCCAAAAGGTAGATACCTTGGGGATTATAGCCTGAAACGCCAACCCTGCCCGATAAATCGTTGGGTTTGCAGTCGTCCAACCTGCCAATACTACTGCTATAATTCCAAAAATACCGATGGCGTTATTGGCCAAAGGTCCGGGTGCTACCGGTGGGGCTTCTCCACTCGATAAAAATGCTTGTGCCTCTGGGGATTTTAGGTATACTGCGTATAATAAAGCTGCCGCGATCCAAGCCATATAGTGCCCAACATACATACCAGCGGCAGTTGTCCATCCTGATTTGGCATTCTTCGCGAAGCGAAATACAGATAGATCTGACATGCCTACGTGCATGGCGGCGTTGGCGAACCATGACCAGATGACCACATGCCAAAACGTATATTTTATTTGACCCGGAAACGGCTCGGAACCTTCTCCCCAAATGTTCCAGAAGTCTTCGAAACTTTTAACGCCGAGTTGTCCTAAAGCAACAATACCACACGCAATAAAGGCAAGAACAATAATTGGCGACATCCAATTGGCAGCCTTTGAAACAGTATCATATCCTTTTGAGGCAATCAAAGAAATCACCGCCCCAATAATGACTACAATGATAACCCAAGTAGCCCCGTTCGGGGTGGTATCTGTCAGTTTTGGCATTTCCATATTAAATGGGATTCCGACCGCTGTCGCGGAAACCGTAATCATGGCACCGGCCAAAAAGCAAAATAAAATACCGTTCGCCAAGTTGTAACCCGTGACCAGTTTTTTACCACAGATTTTTTCAAGCTGATAGTAGAGGGTCAGCCTATTTTTAATTGCAATTTCAGCAGTAAGAAAGCGCCAGCTTAATACCGCCAAAAGATTCCCTAACAAAAGGCCAATAATCAAATCGAATGCACTTACACCAGCAGTCAAAAACAGTGGGCCGATCATAAACTCGGTTCCAGCGGCATGTTCTCCGGCATACATGCCTAGAAAGCTTCCCCAGCCTTTGTGTTTTGATTGAGGTACAGGTTCCCTTTCAAATTCGCCACCGGCTATATCTTCAATTGTTTCCTGTTCTTGCTGGTTCAATGCCATTTTTGGATTGGTTAGTCGGTTATCAAATGGTTGGGTAAATCTTCCACTTTCTCGCAGCAGAGCTGGTCCATGACCTGTTTGAACTGTCTCTTTAGTATAGAAATAGTGTGGTTTCCACCTTTATTGCCCAATGCGCCTGCACCGTACATAAAAGATCGGCCCATAAAGGTAAATTTCGAACCGCACGCAATGGCTCTGGCGATGTCAGGGCCGGATCGCATACCGCTATCCATCATGATTTCAATTTGATCGCTATATTTTTCTGTAATTTCTTTTAAGGAGTTTATCGTTGATTGGGCCGCATCCAATTGTCTTCCGCCATGGTTGGAAACAATAATACCGTCAAAGCCCATACGAATAGCATCTTGGGTATCCTGTTCCGAGGCCACTCCCTTCAAAACCAATTTTCCCTTCCACTTGTCTCGAATGGGTTTTATTTTTTCTTCGTTTAGGCGCCCTGAAAAAGTCTTGTCCATAAACTGACCCAATTGTTTGAGGTTCAATCCATCTGGAGTATAAGGTTTTAGGGTCTCAAAAGTAGGTTGGCCATATCTAAGGGTATTGAAGGCCCAAGTCGGTTTCCCTAAAATTTGAAGGATATTGGTCACCGACATTTTCGGGGGTAGCGCCAATCCGTTTCTAATATCGCGCGGGCGGTAACCGAAAGTCGGTACGTCACAGAGCAAAACCAATACCGGACATCCTGCCGCTTCGGCCCTATTAATAATATCGTCACGGAGCTCATCCTCCACAGGGTTGTACAATTGGAACCAGGCTTTGCCTTCAGTAAGTTCACTGGCACGCTCGATACTCATCGTAGTGACCGTACTCAATATAAAGGGAATATTATGCTTGTGCGCCGCTTTAGCTAGAATTGTAGGGGAATTGGGCCACATTAAACCCTGTAGCCCGACAGGTGCTATACCAAAAGGAGCATCGAATTCCATACCCAGTACTTTCGTTTTCGTCGAACTCGTGCCATAATTGCGCAGATATCTGGGTTGTAACTGCACTTTTCTGATTTCGGAAGTATTTCTTGAAATACTGACATCTTCATTACACCCACCATCTAAGTACTCGAACGCAAAACGTGGCACTCTTTTTTTTGCTTTTTCACGTAAATCATCGACAGAGGGGTATTGAGAGTTTATTTCCGATAGCATATCACTTCTTTTTTAAGGGCTTGTGTTTTTTTAGTCCGTAGTTCCGCTTTAAAAATTTAGCACCCAGACTTGTACTCGAGATTACAATAGCGGCACCCATTGCAGAGCCTAATGAAGAATCAGTTGTACGTAATTTCATGTTCCTGAGATAATGCGACAAAAGTTTGATGTATACATTATTGTCGGTAAATCCACCATCGATATAAAGTCGTTCAATGGTTTGGTCCCCAATGGCCGATTTTATGCTATCGACCTGCAGAAGCACCAGTTCCAACATCAATTGATGGTATGCATGCTCAAAATGGTGATAAGGTAACTTGGTCCGCTCCGGTTCATTTTCACCGGAGATACTGATCCATTTGAACATGGGTTCGAAATCTTTATTGATTTCAAATAAGGTTTCTTGATCAAATTTGACCTTTTTGTGGTAATCGTCGGAAACTTTAAAGTGTTCTGTCAGTATTTTGATCTGCAATTTATACTCATTGCCCAGAAAAAGTCTGGCCACCTTTACAGGGCTGCCATCGATACGCATATTAAAAAGACTTTCGTTGCCTATGTCATCGAGGGTCAACATACCCTGCGTAAACGGATTTATGGAAATACTCCAGGTACCGGTCGAAACAAGTAAAAATGGATCGGTAATGCTGCGTATGTAAGGTAACAGGGCAGAGGAACTATCATGTATGCCGGGCCCCATCTGAATGGTCTTTCCGTTGTATTCTACGGGAATTGTTTTGTCAGTAGCCACAATTGGTGGAAGAACGCGATCGATTCCTTCTTCTGCTACCCACTCGTGATAGGTTTTTTTTTCAAAATCCCATAAAATAGTATGGCAGCCAATACTTGTATATTCACTTACCGGAACGCCTGTGAATACATAACTGAGATATTGGGGAAGGTGCAGTGAATATTTAATCTTTTTGAAGACATCGGGCCGTTCTTTTTTTAACCAGTACAGGTGCATACCCGTATTCAACATACCCAATTTAAGGGAGCCGGTAATTCTTGAAAACTCAGGTTCTGGCCCATATGTTCCGTAGAAAGAATCATAGATGCTATCATCTAGGGGCTTCATGTAATTATATAACGGAGTAAGTACCTTACCATTTTCGTCGATATGTACCAAACTGGCACCGTAACAAGAAAAGTTCAGGGAAACGATATCGAATTCAGGAGCTTCAAGCATGCGGTCGAAAACTTCTTTGGCCCATTTTTCAAGTGCGTCTAAATCTTCTGTCGGATAGCCGTCTTCGTCTTTAATTTCATCAAAACGGTTGTATTCGCGATAGACCTCCTTGAATTCTGAATCAAAGAGAAAGAATTTCTTATTGGTTCTACCAATGTCGAATATGGCCGTTACCTTAGTTTTCATCTATTTATGATTTATAATCCTGAGGCTACGGAATGTAAGCCTCTTTCTTCGATCAGTGACTTGCGTACGTTGAGCGAACGATAGGTCTCTATCGGATTCAAGGCCCCGCCTGTAGACAATCTTGCTTCTTGTAACAAAGGTCTAACATCGGTACGGTAGGCATCTTGCAACAGCTCTTGGCATTTGACCACATCATGATTTTCTTGTGCTGCATTCAAGGCAGACCGGTCTACCAATAGTGCTTTCGCATAGGCTTCCTGTATGGCTTCCAGAGATTGGATGATATCCTCCAAAGGATCTTTGATATTATGACTGGCATCTATCATCCATGCAGGGTAGGGGTTTTGTGGATTGTTTTCCATACCGTATACCAACGCGTTGAAAATCAAGAAAAGCGCGTAGGGCTTAACACTACCTACCGTTAGGTCGTCATCACCGTATTTGCTGTCGTTAAAATGGAAACCGCCTAACTTACCCTTGAGCATTAATGTGGAAACAATCTGTTCAATGTTTGTATTCGGCAAATGATGGCCGAGATCCACAAGTGTATAGGCCTTTTCCCCACAAGCGTTGGCCAGCATAAAAGAGGTGCCCCAGTCTTGTATAACCGTACTGTAAAAATTAGGTTCATAGGGCTTATACTCGATAAAGAGTTTCCAATTTTCGGGGAGTTCGCTATAGATTTGCTTTAAACTATCTTCAGTATGTCGCAGGGCGGATTGAAAATTGGTCTGCCCGGGGAAAGACGAACCATCGGCCAACCAAACCGTGAGGCTTTTACTCCCCAGTTTATTCCCTATTTTGATGACATCGATATTGTGTTGAATTGCTTGGTCACGGGCCGCTTTACTCGTGTTGCTCAACGATCCATAGCGGTAACTTTCATCAGCATTTTTCTGATCTTGAAATGTATTACTGTTAACGGCATCAAAAACAATATCATGCGAATCTGCCAATTGTTTTATGGCACTGTAATCTTCTGGTACATCCCATGGAATGTGCAGCGAAATTGCGCCGGCGGTTTGGGTTAGTGCATGCAATACCCCAACGTCATTTATTTTTTGTTCCAGATTGCCGGGTTCGCCCTGAAAGCCAAAACGTCCGAAACGGGTTCCGCCCGCCCCCAAGGCCCAACTTGGTATCGCAACTTGAAAATCGGCCAGTTTTCGAACCACTTCATCAACATCATGACCCTTTTCTGATAATCGATTTGATATAAAATCAAAGTCTCTGGAGTGTGCATCCATACCGCTTTGATTGCTATCTTCTATTCGTTGTTTATCTATTCTCATTTTAATTTTGATTTAGACCTGCAAGGTATTATTGCGTTAGAGACATCCTTCTAGGTATAGCCTGAAGCTACCTTTTTTGATCTGCCGGAAACGTTTTTGGTTCAAATAGATGCCAGACGTCCGCTGCGGTCATTTTTATTTAGACCGGTCAGGTTTTCTTTTTTTTGTATTCCGTATTTTCAGAGAATACAATTTTGGTTAAACGGAAACCTGACAGGTCTCGCTTTAGGCTATTTTCACTGGCATATTACCGTACAAAAGCATTCGCCATACCACCATCTACATTAATAATGTTTCCTGTGCTTTTGTCGAGAACTCCGACCAAGGCGAAGACGCCATTGGCGATATCCTGTGGATAGATAATTTCGTTCAAAAGGTTTCTTTTGGCGTAGTGTGCGGGAAGTTCCTCAACCGTGATTCCGTAAGCTTTTGCCCGGCCTTCGGCCCAATCGCCTTCCCAGATTTTACTTCCGACAATGACTCCATCCGGATTTACTGTATTTACACGTATTTTATCTCCGCCCAATTCCGCCGCTAACAAACGCGACATATGTTGTTGTGCGGCTTTGGAGGTGCCATAAGCCACATTATTGGGGCCTGCGACCAATCCGTTTTTACTCGCGATACTTATAAAATCGCCCCCAAGATTCTGCTTCCGCATAATCGCTACCGATTTCTGGGCCAGTTCAAATTGACCTTTCACCAAAACATTCTGTAAAATATCCCAATCTTTTTCCGTGGTCTCCTCAAGCGGTTTTGAAATAGCGAGACCGGCGCTATGAACCACAATATCAACCCCTCCAAAAGCGAGACAAGCTTTCGTAAAGGCATTTGCGATAGATGCACTATCGGTCACATCGCAAACTGCATAGCTGGCGGTATCCCTTCCGTAGGTTTCCAATGCTTCTTTCAAACGGTCTTCGGCCATATCTGTCAAGACTACATTAGCACCTTCTTCGGCTAGCTTATCGGCGATAGCCTTACCGATGCCACCACCGGCACCTGTTACAAGGGCCACTTTGCGGGATAACGGTTTTTCCTTTGGCATACGCTGTAATTTGGCTTCTTCCAAAAGCCAGTATTCGATATCGAAAGCTTCTTGCCTGGGCAAGGAAGTGTATTCGGTAATCGCCTCCGCACCGCGCATTACGTTGATCGCATTTACATAAAATTCGTTCGCTACGCGGGTAGTCTGTTTGTTCTTGGCGAAACTGAACATTCCGACCGTCGGAAGTATAATGATTACAGGGCTAGCATCACGCATAGCGGGACTATTAGCTCGTTTGTGTTTGTCATAGTACTCGGCATATTCTTTCTTGTACTGCGCAAAAGCGGGCTTCAATTTTTTGAGCACTGTATCGGCATCCGAAAGGTCTGATTTAGCATCCAAATCAAGTACCAACGGTTGTATTTTAGTACGTAAAAAGTGGTCTGGACATGAGGTTCCCATAGGGGCGAGCCGTGCCAAATCATTGCTATTTATGTATTCGAGTACGACATCGTTATCGTTAAAATGGCCGATCATTCGATTTTCTTCAGAACAAAGTCCGCGAAGTAACGGCATGAGCTGGGCCGCTTTTTCGAGACGCTCGTCTTTTGGTAGACTTTCCTCTTTTTGCCCTCCGAAAACGCTTCCGTTCTCCTTTATTTTTTTCTCAATGTAGGCGGACGCCATTTCGATGACTTCCAAGCTATTAATATATGATTCATAAGAAGTATCGCCCCAAGTAAAAAGACCATGGCTTCCCAAAACAATACCCCTAATGCCAGGGTTGTCGTTAAGGCACTTTTCGAGTTGTAACCCTAGGTCAAAACCGGGTCGTTGCCAAGGCACCCAACCCATAGTATCTCCCCAAATTTCTTTGGTCACTTTCTCGCTATCTTTTGCGGCAGCTACTGCAATCAATGCATCCGGATGTAGATGATCGATGTGTTTGAAAGGTAATAAACCATGTAATGGCGTATCGATAGATGGGGCCTTGCTATCAAGGTCGTAGATACAGTGATTGAAAAGGCCTACCATACGATCTTCGTCTTCAAGGCCTCCATAAACATCTTTAAGGTTTCTAAGACGCTCGGTGTACAATCCGGCGATGCCCGCTTTGGTCAACGTGCCAATATCACCGCCCGAACCCTTAATCCACATCACCTCTACTTCTTCGTTGGTCAACGGGTCTTTCTCAATGGTTTTGCAACTCGTGTTGCCGCCACCATAGTTGGTAATTCTCAGATCGGCACCTAGAATGTTGGACCGATATAGAAACAGGGCTACTTGGTCATCTCCCAAGGCTGTGGCTTTTTTTTCGTCCCACAGATAATCGACATACTTAAATTGCTTGACTTGATCGTTCATACTGATTGTCTTAGTGTTTTAATTGTTGCTAAAGTAAAATAGTGTTTGGAGGTTTCTATCCTGTACTGTACCGTAAAGTGATAAGTTAATGGGATAATCTAACATATTGCGCCATGAAATTAAATAAAAAGGTTAAACTATCGTATTCGTTTTTTTTTAGTAAACTTACCTTAATAAATTAGAATGCTATAAATACCATCAAAATGTTCAAATATATTCAGATCGATGAACACTCACGAATACCCAAGTATCGACAGATCGTCGATTCGATTATTCACAACATATCCGTAGGTAATCTCAAAATAGACGAAAAAATTCCTTCGATAAATCGGTTTAGTGAGGAGTATTTACTTTCTAGGGATACGGTAGAGAAAGCGTATAATATTCTAAAGGAACGAAAAATCATATCCTCCATTCGGGGCAAGGGATATTACATCACCCGGACCCAGCTTTTATCTAAAGTCAATATTTTGATGCTTATCAATAAGCCGAGTTCTTATAAAATACGTATCTATAACTCGTTTTTGAATAACATTGGTAATAATGCACATACCGATCTCTTCATATATCACTGTAACGAAACACTCTTTTTAAATTTAGTTGACAAACACGTAAATGCTTATGATTATTATGTAATAATGCCTCATTTTAAAAGCGAAAATCTTGAACATATCAGTAGTACAGATCCTATTTTAAAAGCTATTCAAAAAATACCAAACGACCGACTTGTAATTGTCGATAATCGATTGGGTTTCTCAAGGGATATTGTAAAGGTATATCAAGATTTTGAAGAAGACATTTACAGCGCCTTGAAAGAAGGGCTTCAAAAAATCATAAAATATCAAAAGCTGATTTTAGTATACCCTACGAAATCGGTATATCCGTATCCCAAAAGAATTCTTCACGGCTTTAAAAAATTCTGCATAGAACACTCTCTTGATTTTGAAATTATAGATGAAGTTTTCGATGATATTATCTTAAAAAAAGGAGATCTTTTCATTACCATTGAGGAATTAGATCTGGTAAATTTGGTCAACCAGATACGTAAAGACGAGTTTGTTCTCGGAAAAGAAATCGGGGTTATCTCCTACAACGAAACGCCCTTGAAGGAGTTATTGGGCATTACCGTCATTTCTACCGATTTTAAGGCCATGGGCCAAACGGTAGCCGAAATGATCTTGAACAACAAAAAAGGCCAAATCAAAAACCCTTTCCATTTTATAGACCGAGATTCACTTTAGCCATCATTTAAAAACATTCTAAATTAAGATAGATTCTTCCTATTTTTTTAGTCTTCCTCTCCTTTTTTTCAAATCCAGAACCGTAATTCTGTTTTGTACACATGCAGTTTTAATGGGAATTCTTTGCTGTTAGACTGATTTATATCCTCTTTTTAATGATTTAAAAATTTAAGAATATGGTTAAGAAATTTTTAGTTTGAGTTCTTTTAAATTATCATTTTACACTACTAATTATTCATTTTTTAGCGATTTAACAGGACACTACAGGATAGGGAAAACGTTTAAGTCCGATAAATTTGGAAATAATTAACATTTTAATAAGTCAACTAGAATTTCTAACTAACAGCTTAATGAACACGATTATGAAAAAAACCTTCACAAAGCTTAAAAACATCGGTTTTGTTTGTGCACTGTTCTTCTCATGCTATTTGCATGCACAAACTACCGTAACAGGTACGGTAATCTCAGCCGATGATTCGATAGGTTTACCGGGCGTAAACGTTATTGAAAAAGGAACAACTAATGGTACCGTAACCGATTTTGACGGTAATTACAATTTAAACGTTGCCGATGGCAATGCAACCCTGGTCTTTTCCTATATTGGTTTTACTACGCAAGAGATACCGGTCAACGGGCAAAGCGAAGTAAACGCTACAATGACCGAGGATGCCACGGCGCTCGATGAAGTGGTACTCGTTGGTTATGGTACCCAGATAAGGAGAGAGGTTACAGGTTCGGTACAGACCGTAGACCTAACCGAACTGGCCGATATACCGGTTACCCAAGTTACCCAAAAGCTTCAGGGACAGTTGGCCGGGGTTCAGATTAACCAAACCACGGGTAAACCTGGAGAGGGTATCAATGTTCGTATTCGTGGCCAGTTATCAATTTCTGGGGGGAGTGACCCACTATACGTAGTTGATGGGTTTCCAATTGCTGGGAATATCAATACCTTAAATCCTGCAGAAATTGAAGATATAACCGTCTTAAAGGATGCTGCTTCGACCTCGTTATACGGTTCTAGAGCGGCAAACGGCGTTGTTCTTGTGACTACTAAACAGGGTAAAAAGGGCGCGAGTAGCGTGAGTTTTAATGTTTCGACGGGTATTCAGAGTGTTCCACAAAGAGGTCGTTTAGAGATGATGAATTCCGTCGAGTTTGCCCAGTTTAAAAAAGAGTACTATGAAGATCAAGGAGATCCGGTACCCGATATTTTTCAGAACCCTTCACAATATGAAGGGCAGACCAACGATTGGTACGACGCTTTACTCCGCACCGCACCGCAGTCGATTTATAGTCTTGCTATATCTTCGAATACAGAGAAATTCAGAAGTTCTGTAGTCGCGGGGTTTACGGATCGTACTGGGGTTGTACTTGGTAGCGACTGGCAGCAGTATACGTTGCGAGCGAATCTAGCTTACGATGTTTCGGACAAGTTACAATTCGGATTTAATGTTGCGCCAAGTTGGGTAATCGATAGAACGCCCAGAACCGATGGTACTCGGGGACAAGGTATTTTATTCAACGCCCTACACACTTGGCCGATTATGCCGATTTTTAATCCGGATGGAACCCGAACGGAATTCAATCGATTTCCGGCCGATACCGGAAACATTTTCGCCTATGCCAACTGGCTGAACTCCGCGGAACGAATCAAAGATGAAACAAGAAATCTCAACTTATTGTCAAATGCCTATGTGGATTGGAGACCAATAGAAGGGTTGAGTATTAAGTCAAGTTTAAATGCTGAATTTTACCGAGCACAATATGAATTCTTTAGCCCTACGAATGCCACATTTAGAATTAATCGCCCGATACCACAACCCAATGAAGCTATTTGGGACAATACAGATACGTTCTCATGGCTGAATGAAAACATTGTTACCTATACAAAGTCTTATGGAGAACATAACTTCTCATTACTCGGCGGTTTTTCTTTTCAAAAATTTCGTCAAGACCGAGACAGATTGCAAGCAGCAAACTTTGCGGATGATCGCTTGCCCGTTATTCAAGGCGCGACCGACATCAACAGGGGAGGCACGTTTAATCGAGTACAAGAAAATTCATTGGTTTCGGCTTTTTCGCGACTTACCTATAATTATAAAGGAAAATATTTATTGACTGGATCTATTCGTGCTGACGGATCCTCAAGGTTCGGGTCTAACAATCGATGGGGTTCTTTCCCATCCGTTTCTGCAGGTTGGATTGTTTCTGATGAACCCTTTCTGGAAAATATCGAAACCTTATCGCTTCTAAAGCTAAGAAGTAGCTGGGGCGTCACAGGTAACAATAATATCGGTAACTATACTCAATATGCATTGGTCAATAATGTAATTGAAAACCGAACTGTTAATTCTGTTTTTGGTGACACTTTTGCACAAGGTGCAGCAGTAAGTTCGTTATCCAATTCCAATTTGGGCTGGGAAACTACAGAACAGTTCGATATCGGTTTGGATTTAAGCCTTTTCAACGATCGCGTCTCTTTTGTGTATGATTATTACACGAAGAATACAACCAACTTATTGTTCGAAATTGATGTGCCAAGAGAGTCGGGTTTTGAAGAATTTAGCGACAATATTGGTGAAATTAAATTTTGGGGGCATGAATTCTCTTTGAATACAGTAAATACCACCGGAAAATTCAGATGGACAACCAGTGCAAACATTTCGTTCAATCGAAATGAAGTGGTAGCCTTGGCAGAAGGTATTGACCAGGTCTTCGGTCCCGGTGGCTGGCATATTACTCAAGTAGGTCAACCGTTTGCCCAATTTTACGGCCATCTTTCTGACGGGGTCTATTTGAACCAGCAAGATTTGGATAGTTCTCCCCAGGTACCCGGTCGATCTACAGTCGGTAGCATTAAGCTTCTCGATGTCAATGGCGATGGGGTTATCACCAGAGGTGGTCTCAATGATGACAGGGCCATTACCGGAAATCCTTTTCCTGATTTTACTTATGGTATTACCAATAGGATAAACTATGGCAACTGGGACTTTTCAGTGGTCGGTACCGGGTCTCAAGGCAATGAACTATTGGTGCGTCATTTATTTAGTACAACCAATTTAGATGGTGTATTCAATTTATTGAAAGATGTAGAGAATCGATTTCGATCTGTTGAAAATCCTGGTGATGGTTTTTACGGAACTACCGTAGGCGGGGGTCGGGTAACCGGTATTGAAAGGGATTGGATAAACGATCGTTTTGTGGCAGATGCCTCCTTTTTCAATATAAGAAATATAACTTTGGGCTATACATTACCCGGTTTGGAGAAATACTTTAAATCTGCCCGTATATATGGTTCCATTCAAAATGTACACATCTTTACAAAATATTGGGGAGGGCCGAACCCTGAAATAAGTGTTCAAAACAATGGGCAAGGAGATGGGGGAAATCTAGCCCCTGGGGTAGATATCTCGGGATACCCGGTACCTCGTATCGTTAACATCGGCGTTAACCTTAATTTTTGATCGATGTCTGAAAAAAAATATCATTTTCCACAAAAAATTAAAATTGAAAAAATGAAAAAAATAATTATTCTAATTGGCCTTATAGGGTTCATAGTTACGAGCTGTGAAGACGAGCTAACGATTTTTCCTGAAGATTCGTTAAGTGTACCTACTTTCTTTCGGACAGAAGAAGATTTCACACAGGCTATAAACGGAACTTATGCACCATTACGCAACTTGTACGATCAAGAGAAACCCTTTCTAGCTGAAATGAGTGCTGATAATACCTATTTCGCTAGAAATACTGCCTTCGGCGCAACGGAGAATAATCAAGACATCGCTGACCATTCGATGATTACGCAAGACGGTATAACTTCAAATGCTAATGTACGAGAGTTATATCGCGATTTATATAGAATAATTTCTCGTGCGAATCAGGTTTTAGTTACGATTGATGAAGCTGATTTCGATGCGACCGCGAAAGCGAACATTAAAGGGCAAGCCCTGTTTTTAAGGGCCTTCTCTTATTTTGATTTGGTGCAGTTCTTTGGATCGGTACCGATGCACTTAGAACCGGTTTTAGACCGTGAAGGCGCGGCTTTACCCTTGTCTTCGTCAGAGGTACTATACGCTCAAATTGTTGCTGATGCACAAGCTGCAATACCCTTACTACCCGCAAAATCGACACAAGAGCCGGGTCGTGTAACGTCCGGTGCTGCACGTACCCTGTTAGCCAATGTTCATATTGTACTTCAAGAATGGGCAGCAGCAGAAACTTTGCTGAAAGCTGTGGTCAATAGTGGTGAGTACATGTTGATGCCCAACTATGAAGACGCCTTCTCAGGAAATAGCGGTAACAAAAACAATATGGAGTCAGTTTTTGAAGTTCAGTATCAAGAAGGAGCCGATGGACTTCAAGGGAATTTTATGTATCAGTTTCTTCCAAGACCGATTGAAGCTGACGAGGTGGCAGCCTTGTTTGGTACGGGTGACGCACAACCCATAAACGGCCAAGGAAATAATATTCCAACGCCCGATATTATCGCCGCCTACGAAGATGGCGATTTACGGGAAGATGCCTCAATCTTGTATATCGAAACCCGGGAAAGTTTTTGGAACGATGGAATATATCCTATCATCAAAAAATATGTAGAGCCGCATGCCCAGCATAATAACATGGGAGTTAATTTCCCAGTATATAGATACTCGGAAGTACTGCTTTTTTTAGCTGAAGCGCTAGAGGAGCAGGGCAAAGACGGTGAAGCAATTACCTATCTGAACCAGGTACGCACACGCGCAGGTCTGGGCGCACACACTGGTGATTTGGGAGATGCTATTTTCAGGGAACGTCGTGTAGAATTGGCCTTTGAGAACAAACGCTGGTTCGATTTGAAAAGAAAAGGTATTGCTATTCAGGTTATGACAGAATTTGGGAACAGGGTGATAAACAATCCGAACGATTATTACTTACCGGAAGGTGTGCCGGCGGCAGGAAACGCTTTCACCAACATACGGGAGTTTTATGCATTACCGTCTTCGGAGTCTGAACTGAATCCAAATTTTTAGTATATTCAAAAAAAATTAAAAAATGAACCGGTCTGAGCTTTACGTATATATGCGAAAGGCTCAGACCAGTTTAATAGCTTTCCCTTCTATGAAGAAAATATTAGTATTGATTGCTGTTTCGACACTTTTTACTGTCTCTTGTGACAGCGATAAAGTATCGAACACGGATATAGCGGAAAATCAAAATCCTAAAATAGCGAAACTCAAATTACAGGAAGGTTTCCGAGCAGAACATCTCTATAGTCCTGCGGAAAATGATCAAGGGTCTTGGGTGGCCATGACCTTTGATGACAAAGGTCGCTTGATAACTTCAGATCAGTACGGTGCCCTCTATCGAATGGAGTTGCCCGATATCGGTGCCGAAAACCTCCGGCCGAAAATCGAAAAGCTTAGGATCCAGACCGGAGAAAAAGTCGCTGATTCTGTGATTCAGATGGGCTACGCGCAAGGATTGCTATATGCCTTCAACAGTCTTTACGTAATGGTTAACCACCGCGGTAATGAAGAGTTCGAAAAAACGAGCGGGCTGTACCGTTTGCAGGATACTGATAATGACGATCAATACGATAAGATTACATTGCTCAAGCATCTTGAGGGTGCCGGCGAACATGGTCCGCACAGTATTGTTCCTTCTCCCGATGGTGAATCTTTATATGTCATTGCGGGTAACCATACCGATTTACCGGAAATGGATAGCTATCGACTTCCAAAAAATTGGGAGAACGATAACCTCTTTCCAGAAATTAAAGACCCCCGTGGCCATGCCAACGACCGTGGTGCTCCGGGCGGATGGGTCGCGAACATTGATCCGGAAGGGAAAAATTGGGAGCTTGTCGCAGCAGGCTTTCGAAATCCATTCGATCTTGCCTTTAACGAGTTGGGTGATATGTTCGTTTATGATTCCGATATGGAGTGGGATTTGGGCATGCCTTGGTACCGACCAACACGAATCTGTCATGTAACAAGTGGTGCCGAATTTGGTTGGCGTACCGGTAACGGCAAGTGGTCCCCGGCCTATCCAGATAATTTACCCCCAGTAATGAATATTGGCCAAGGTTCCCCTACAAATGTTATGTACGGAATGAATGCCAATTTCCCTGAAAAGTACCGACGTAGCGTCTTCGCTTTCGATTGGAGCTTCGGAATTATTTATGCCATGGAACTCGAAACTCAAGGTTCTTCCTATTCGGGCACCAAAGAAGAGTTTTTATCAGGCCTTCCATTACCCTTGACCGATGGTGTAATCGGTCCAGATGGGGCTATGTACTTTATGACCGGAGGTCGACGTCTAGATTCCGATTTGTACCGGGTCTACTATGATGGTGACATTGATAAAGCACCTGCTGAGGAGTTGGCGCTGAAGCTGACCGAAGAAAATAAAATAAGAAAGGAGCTGGAAACTTATCATTCAGGTCCAAGAGAAGGTGCGGTAGAAGCTGCTTGGCCCCATTTGGGTAGTGAAGACAGGTTTGTACAATATGCCGCTCGTCTCGCACTCGAGCACCAACCGGTGGCAACTTGGCAAGAGAAAGTATATTTAGAAACTGATGCGGCGAAGAAAATACAAGCGGCAATTGCATTGGCTCGACAAGGCGATGCGAATCAACAAGAACGTTTAATAAGTGCTCTGACGGCGATCAACTATGTGAATTTAGGCATGGGGCAGCAGGCCGATTTGGTACGTGCTATTGAACTGACCTTGTCTCGTATGGGTAAGGCGAGTAGTACGACCAAGAGCTTGGTCGGCGCTTATCTTGCCGATTATTACCCCGCTAACAGCGATGTTCTTAATCAATTGTTGAGTAAGACTTTAGTCTATGTTGGTGAGCCATCAGTGGTCGAAAAGACGCTCACAATGTTAGAGTCCCCTACACAGGAAAAAACTTCTGTTATGGAAGGTACGGCCACGGAAGCTTCCGATTTGATTCTTCGAAATCCACGGTACGGCATGGCCATCGCCGAAACCTTGAAGAATATGCCACCTGCACAAAGTACGTATTATGGTACTGTTCTGAGTGATGCCACGAATGGTTGGACCCCCGAACTTCGTGAACAATATTTTAAATGGTTTTACAAGGCGTTTTCGTTCAAGGCCGGCAGAAGCTATATCGGTTTCATTGATAAAGCTAGAAAAAACGCACTCGCAAAAGTTTCCAAAAATAAGTTTGAGGGTTACAACCAAATGTCGGGTGATTCGTTGTTGAGTAAGTCGGGGAACGATTTGGCGGCCAACGCGGTACAGCCCAAAGGACCAAGAAAGAATTGGAAAGAAGAAGACATCGCGCCCTTACTGGCAGATGGGCTTACCAATAGAAATTATGAGCAGGGCCGGAATATGTTCTTAGCTACTAACTGTATTACATGTCACGCCATGAAAGGTGAAGGTCAAAATATAGGCCCTGATTTAACACAAATTGGTACCCGTTTTTCTCCTGAAGATATGCTAAAGTCGATTATCGATCCCAATGACGTGATTTCCGATCAGTACAATTCAACCGTTTTCTCCTTGAAAGATGGAAATTCGATTGTCGGTAGATTGATTAGTGAAGAAGGAGAGGAATACAAGATTTCCCAGAATCCTTATGCACCTGATGTTATCCGAAGCATTCCGAAAGATGAGGTAACTAGTACCAAAATGTCGACCGTATCACTAATGCCGCCGGGTACCATCAATCGTTTGGGTCCCGATGAAGTGAAAGACCTTTTGGCTTATCTGATAGCAGGAGGAGACTCGGACAATCCGATTTTTGCGGGAGCTGACCAAGCAAATGCAGGTCAATAAACATTTTAGATAAACCTTCTAAATCACTTGTATTAAAGATGGTAAATGGCTTTTTCAGAGCTTTTTCTTGTTCATTTTTTTGTAGACCGGTAAATGGCATTGGGTTATATCTATCGAAGTATCGTAATGTCTTTTTTTGCGGGCCAGTTATGGTAGCATACCTATTCTTTATTGGCAATACGGTTTTTGCACAAGCCGGGCATAAGACGAATATAAGTATACCCATGCCCTTAAAGTTTGCGAAGCAGCATATCGCCTCGGAAAATTACGAGTCCGTTGGGGCTTTTGATGTAAACAACGATGGTCAACTGGATTTAGTTTCAGGTGGGTTTTGGTATGAAGGTCCCGAATACTCCAAACGCCAAGCTATTGGTCAGCCCAAACGCTACGGTGAGTATTACGACCATTTTTCGACCATACCTTTGGATGTTAACGGTGACGGCAAAATGGATTTCGTTACTGGAGGTTGGTTTGGCAAAGAACTGGTCTGGAAAGAAAATACCGGAAACAATGAAGAATGGCCCGAACATTTGATCGCCGAAGTCGGGAATATAGAAACGACACGTGCATGGGATATTGACATGGATGGAGTTTTGGAGATAGTACCAAATACACCCAACGATTCTTTGATAATTCATCGATTGGTATTGGATGAAAACGGTGAAGGAACAGGAGCGTTTAGATCGTATGGTATAACCGGTGAACACGGTCACGGTCTAGGTTTTGGGGATGTTAACGGTGATGGGCGCCATGATTTGATTGTACCGAACGGATGGTTGGAAGCTCCCTCGAATCCGTTTGGCGAAAATTGGATTTTTCACGAAGCTTTCGAATTGGGCACAGCAAGTGTTCCCATCTTGGTAGTAGATGTAAATTCCGATGGGTTGTCCGATTTAATCGTTGGTCAGGGGCATGGGTATGGTTTGCACTGGTACGAGCAGAAACCAATAAAAAACTTGGGTGATACAAAATGGGTGAAGCATGTAATAGACCCCTTCAACTCACAATACCACACCATGGAATGGGAAGACCTCGATGGTGACGGACAAGGCGAATTGATTACGGGCAAACGTTACAAGGCCCATAATGGTAAGGATCCCGGGGGATATGACCCTGTCGGGCTTTACTATTTCCGTTGGACGGGCGATCATTTCAGCAAACAGGTCATCGACTACGGAGCCTATGGCGAAGGGAAAGGAACCGGAGTTTACTTCTGCGTTTCCGATTTGGACTATGACGCCAGAAAAGATATAGTTGTGGCAGGCAAGGACGGTCTAACCATATATTACAATAAGCCTCCAAGGCCAAAAACTGAATAATTTATGCAAACTATGAAGACTATTGAAAAATTTATAAGCGTTTTTTTAGTGATATCGATTGCTTCATTGCAGTCTTGCAATGAACAAAAAACCGCTCCAAAAAAAGAAGAGGTCGGTACCGAGGAAGTTGAAAATGACGGTTTCGTTTCCATTTTTGACGGTAAAACTTTAGACGAATGGGAAGGCGACCCAACCTATTGGAGTGTAGAAAACGGAAATCTTACCGGCGTAGTGACTCCAGAGACGCTTTTAAAGAGTAATACCTTTATTGTATGGCAGGGCGGCCAACCCGAAGATTTCGAATTAAAATTACAAGTTAAGATTGCTGAATCGGGAAACAGTGGTATCAATTATCGAAGCGATAAAATAGACACCATTCCACATGCCCTAAGAGGGTATCAGGCCGATATCGATGGTAAAATCAGATACACTGGGCAAAATTATGAGGAAAAGAAAAGGGCCACTTTGGCCTACCGCGGTGAAAAGGTGAATATAAACAGTCAAGATGACCCCGATGCCCCCGGATCCTTGCGCGCGAACGTACAGAAGAACTGCTGGCAGAGTAGGGAAGTGGTCGCGTCTTTGGGCCAATCCGATTCTTTAAAAACCAAAATAAAGCATGAAGATTGGAATGATGTTCATATTGTTGCTAAAGGAAATCGCCTGCAACACTACATAAATGGAATTTTAATGAGCGATGTTACCGATAATGATACCATAAATCGAAAATTATCAGGATATTTAGGGGTGCAAGTGCACGTAGGCCCACCAATGAAGGTGGAGTACCGCAATATTCGATTGAAAAATTTATAATTTATGAGTAAAATCGGTTTTGATGTATTGGCTTGGTCTGCCGGGGTTTCCGATAATCTTATTCCCATAATGGACCGATTAAAGAAAATCGGCTACGATGGTGTAGAATTTGCCATCGGTTCTCCAGATCTTGAGGGTTACAAAAAATTGGGAAAGCACGCAGAGGATATTGGGCTCGCCGTAACTGCCGTGGGGGTAGTGGGCGCAGATGAAAACCCGATTCACACTTCACCAGAAGTGAGGGCCAAAGGGCTAGAGCGCATTAAGTGGGCCATTGACCGTTGTCATGATTTAGGTGCAGAAGTAATGTGCGGGCCTTTTCATTCGGCTTTTGCCACCTTTGCACAACAAGCTCCACAAGAAGAAGAATACAAATGGAGTGCCGAAATTTTGCATGAGGCCGGTGCGTATGCAGCACAGACCAACTTAGTATTAACTCCAGAGGCTTTGAACCGTTTTGAATGCTATCTGTGCAATACGATGGACCAATTGAAATATCTGGTCGAAAAAGCAGATCATCCCAATGTAAAGGCGATGTTCGATACCCATCACGCCAATATCGAAGAGAAAAAGTTAAGTGATGCCATTGAAACCATAGCTCCGCATCTTGGACATGTGCACATCAGCGAGAACGATAGGGGAACACCAGGAGCTGGTCACGTACCGTGGGACGAAAGTTTCGCTACTCTAGCAAAAATCGGATACGACGGCTGGTATACCATAGAAGGCTTCACCAGAAACGATGTCGATTTTGCCAATTCAATCAATGTATGGCGCGAATTTGCCCAACCTTGGGATATGGCCGAAAAGGGATTTACGTTCATTCGAGATATGATTAAAAAACACGCTGTTTAAGTATCAATGTCTAAAATTTCAATAATACAAAGGGGTCAAGATAAAATTTCGAATGTAGCTCAGATCGGAGGTATAGAAAAGGCCGTTTTGGACAACGGATCGGGACATGGAACTCGAATCGCTTGGATAAACACCGGAACCGGGCTTCGTTACAAAGTGGTAATCGATAGGGCGATGGACATTGCCGAAGCTTTTTTCAATGAAAAAAGTCTAGCTTGGTTAAGTGCTGTTGGTAATACACCACCAGACCGTTTTTCAGATACGGGCATTGGGTGGTTACGCAATTTTGGCGGTGGGCTTTTGACTACATGTGGCCTATCACACATCGGTGGCCCCGAAGAAGATGAATTTGGAAATCGTGGTCTGCATGGGCGCATTAGTAACACGGCTGCAGAGATAGTCTCCATCGTTCAGCCAGACCCGGTAGCAGGCAAGATGGATATGAGCATTACCGGTCTTGTTCGAGAGGCTCAGGTTTTTGGTCCGGTGCTAGAACTCAGACGCACCATTTCGGGTAGGTTGGGCGAGGCCAAAATAAACATTCGCGACGAGGTGCTGAACCGGGGCAATGAGAAAGTGCCCCACATGCTTTTGTACCATGTTAACTTTGGATGGCCATTGATCGATGAGGGTACGAAATTGTTGTGGAAAGGCAACTGGCAAGCACGAGATAGTGCCCAAGATAAAATGATTTTTAATGAAGACAATGATTTCCGTACCTGCTCCGCTCCTATGGAAACCCATTCCGGTACAGGGGAATCCGTTGCCTTTGTAGATATAGAAGAAGACAATCAAGGTATGGCCTGTTGTGGTGTTTATAATCCGAAACTTGATTTGGCCCTGGCCATGCGTTTTCCCAAAAAAGAATTGCCTTGGCTAACGAATTGGCAACACTGGGGCAAGAATGAATACGTAACCGCTTTGGAGCCCGGTACCCATCCGCCTATCGGTCAAAAAGAAGCTAGGGAGAAAGAAACACTTATCTACTTGGAGCCCGGGGAGAGAAGAAAATATATTTTAGAGATAGAAGTTCTCGAATCTGAAAAACTCACAGAATTTGTAACATCCTTTTAAATTAAACAATCAGAATACTATGGCAACATTGGCAGAAAAAGCATTGGAACAGGGCAAGGGCATTTTGCGTCTGGCCCCGACTTGGGTACCCCGGTCTTTTTGCGTTCCTGGACGACGGATCAAATTACACCCTGACGATTATTATGTATTGGGCGGTGAACGTGGTGGTATTGATGAGCGCTGGTTCTCATCCACTACACCCGCTGAAAATGGCCCCTTGACCGGTAAAAATGAAGGTTTGAGTCCGGTTGTTTTGGAAGACGACGGCGAAGAAGTTCAAATATTGCTAAAGGATGTCATCGATGAACTTAAAGGTGAAATCATAGGCGACCGTTTGTGGAACGAATATGAAAGTTGGCCGATGTACTCCAAGTTTTTCGATAATATGGGGCCGTTACCGCACCATATACATCACAATGACGAACACGCAGCCAAAATAGACCAAAAAGGGAAGCCGGAAGCCTATTACTTTCCCCCTCAGGTGAACAACCATGGCGGGGATTTTCCCTATACTTTTTTTGGCATTACCCCCGGTACAACTAAAGAGCAGATTAAGGAATGTCTGATGAATTTCACTAAGGGGGATAATAAAATCACAAACTTTTCATCGGCCTTCCGATTGGAACCCGGAACGGGCTGGGACGTACCCCCGGGAATGCTGCATGCGCCGGGTAGTATGTGTACCTATGAACCCCAAAAGGCTTCCGACGTGTTTGCCATGTACCAATCGTTGGTGAACGAAGCAATCATCCCCGAAGAATTGTTATGGAATGGAACCCCTGAAGACCGCATGGGTGATTACGATCAATTAATGGAAGTCATCGATTGGGAGCTCAACACGGACCCCAATATGCTGGAGACCCGTTTTATGGCTCCTATTCCGGTTGAGCCGCTTGACGAAATGGAAGCAAAAGGATATATGGATAAATGGATTTGCTACCGTTCCGACGCCTTTAGCGCCAAAGAATTGACGGTGCTCCCGGCACAGACGGTGACTATCAAAGACAGTGCCTGTTACGGGATGATCATGATGCAGGGCCACGGCACGATGGGCGTTTGGGACATTGAAACCCCATCTATGATACGCTACGGGCAGCTGACCCATGACGAATATTTTGTCACCGAAAAAGCGGCCAAAGAAGGCGTGACTATCACGAATAAAAGCAAGACCGATCCCATCGTTATGCTAAAACATTTCGGCCCCAAGAATCCCGATTTAAAATTGTAATTTTTAGAGGTATTTGAAAAAACAAACAAAAAATTTAACATAAACTCATAAACCTATCAACCTGCCTGCCGGTCAGGCAGGCTCTTAAAACTTTTACATCATGCAAAATAATTTCCCTAAACTACACAATGCGACTTGGCCTGGCCTTGTCGGTAAAGGGCCTGATTCCGAACCTCCTATTCCGTTCGATAAGATGCTTGAAATGACAGCGGCAGCCGAGGCGAACGGTAATAAGTTCGACGGTATCGATCTAGGACTGTTAGATCCACATATCAATATCGATAGCTCCGATGACGACATAAAAAAGCTTGCTGATAAGATAGCGGGTCACGATTTGAACGTAGGTAGTTTGGTCGCTCCCATCTGGGGAGGTCCTACATTAGGTTCCGATGATGATCGTGAAACGTTTGTGGAAATGGTGCGCAAAGCCTGTCATTTTGGAAAAGTTTTGCGGGACCATGGTGTACGTAAGTACGGTGTAATTCGAATCGATTCCGCTTCGGGCCCCGAAGATTGGGCAAAAGATCCCTCGAACAATACGGCAACAATTGCAAAGACCTTTCGCGAAGCTTGTGACGTTGCAGCGGATTACAATGAAAAGTTGGCTGCAGAAGGTGAAATTTGCTGGGGCGGTATGCACAGTTGGAAGTATATGGTCGAAACCTTGGAAGCCGTGGATCGACCGAATATAGGTTTTCAGGCCGATATGTCGCATACCTTATTATATTTATTGGGTTACAATGCTCCCGAGCACCGTATCCTTCCGAAAGACTACGATTGGTCCGACAGAAGTATTTTAGAAGATGGCCTGAAAACGGTAACCGATGCTTTACGGCCTTGGACTATTGACTTCCATGTAGCACAGAACGACGGTACGGTACATGGCACAGGTTCACATGATAAAACGGGCCGCCATTGTTTGGCGACCGATCCCAATGGTAAATTGGATGTGGCCAAAGACGCTGGCTATTGGCTGCGCGATGGCACTGGTAATTTGACCAAAGCTTTTAAACACATTTGTTGGGACGGCTGTATGTTCGATAATGATGTGATGCTAAAACAACAAACTTGGAACGATATTTTGGCCAAATTGGTCGAAGTGCGCGAACAGCACGGATGGGAATAATCAACGTTTTCAGAAATAGGTTCTAAATTTTATGAATTTTAGTACTTTCAGATAAACTAGCGACATGTCTTTTATAGAAGCCCATGGTATTCAATTATACTATGAAGAGCGGGGTTCGGGCAAGCCCTTATTGTTGATTATGGGCATTACCGCCCCTTGTTCCGTATGGGAAAAGCATGTTTCCTTTTGGGAAAAACAGTACCGATGTATTTTGTTCGATAATAGGGGAGTAGGGGCTTCGGATAAACCTGAGGGGCCTTACACAACCGCCCAAATGGCTGACGATAGTGCTGCACTTTTAGAGGCTTTGAATATTTCAAGTGCTGCGGTGGTGGGTGTCTCTATGGGTGGAGCGATTGGCCTTCAACTTGCCATTAGACATCCTGACAAAGTAGAGGCCGCTGTTTTGATGTGCCCATGGGCAAGCTGTGATCGAAAGGGGAAAGCCATTTTCAAACATATGATGGACGCGAAGGCACACCTGCGCCCCGAACAGTTTGCGAACTTTGTACAATTGCTCATTTTCCATAAGTCCACATGGGACGATGATACGGAGTATGAAGAAATGTTAGAAGGTCAAAAAGGAGCTGCTTTGGATGCAATGCCACAACCCTTACATGGGCTTGAAGGTCAGGCGCATGCCTGTATCTCGCATAATGTCGTCGAGCAATTGCCACAAATCAAATCGCCCTGTCTGGTCATTGGTGGTAAACAAGATCAATTTATACCCGAATGGATGGCAAACGAGGTAGCCGATGGCATTCCGAATAGCGAACTGCATTTATACGATAGCGCAGGGCATGCATTCCATTGGGAAAAATTGGAAGATTTCAATCCAAGGGTCATAAAGTGGTTGAATGGAAAGTATTGATTAAGACAAACTAAGAAATGGGAAAAATAAAAATCGGATGTGAAACTTATACTTGGGCCATGTCCGGCGAAACCTATAAAAACAAATTGGAACATATTTTAGGGGTCATATCAAAAGCAGGTTTTGAAAGTATCGAACCTGACACCGGCTTTATGAACGGCTTTGAAGATCCGTTGATTTTTAAGGAAGCTTTGGCCCGAAACAATATAGAATTATCCGTTTTGTGCCATGTTGAGGATTGGCGAAATCAAAAGGAAACCGATGAAGAAAGGCGAAATGCAGACCAGTGGATCGAGTTTATGAAACATTTTCCCGAAGCGATTTTTCTTTTGGTACAAATGCCGGGGCAAGACCGCGAAAACCTAAGCGAAAGACAACAAAACCTGCTGACTTGCGTAAACGATATTGCGACACGGGCTGCGGGAGAAGGTATCGTTTGCTCTTATCATCCGAATTCGCCCATGGGTTCGATCTATAGAACCGAGGAAGACTATAAAATTCTCCTTAACGGGTTGGATCATCGTGTGATAAAATATACACCTGATGTGGGTCATATGGCAAAAGGAGGGATGGATCCTTTGAAAGTAATCAAGGAATATCGCGATATTGTCAATTGCATACATTACAAAGACATGTTCGAAGATGGTCGATGGGCCGCTATGGGTACCGGTATTATCGATTTTGAAGGAATAACCACGTACTTAAAAGATAGTGGTTTTGAAGGTTGGATTATCGTGGAAGACGAGGCCGACGAGGCGATAACCGACCCTGATGGAGTAACCGCAAAAGACGGCATTTATATTGAAGAGGTTTTAAGACCGCTACTATAATTTAAGATTCTGTTTTGAAATAATCGAGATATTTAAAACAGATTCTAAGAACACAATTTAATTTAAAAGTATACAAGGATGGAAACTAAAAAAGTACTACGGGTGGCAATGATCGGAACAGGTCTGATGGCCAGAACACATACCAACGGATACAAGCGTATCGGTGATTTCTTTCCAGAATTGGAGTATCGACCTGTATTGAAAGCGGTATGTGCCCGTACCGAAGAAAAGGTAAAAGCTTTTGCCGAACAATGGGGCTACGAATCATATGAAACGGATTGGAAAGCGATTATCGCCCGTGACGATATCGATGCAGTTGATATCTGTACACCCAACGATATGCACGCCAATATTGCCATCGCCGCTGCGGAATCGGGTAAAATGGTACTCTGCGAAAAGCCTTTGGCCCGAACGGTAGCTGAGGCACAGCCGATGGTAGATGCCATTGAAAAATCCGGCGTTGCCAATACCGTTTTCTACAACTATCGAAGAATCCCTGCAGTTACGCTCATAAAACAGATTGTCGATTCGGGTAAGCTAGGCCAAATATTCCATTACCGCTCCAACTTCTTGCAAGATTGGACCATCAATCCAGAATTGCCCCAAGGGGGCGAAGCGCTATGGCGATTGGATGTTGATGCGGCAGGATCTGGGGTGACAGGTGATCTTTTGGCGCATTGTATCGATAGTGCCATGTGGATGAACGGTCCCATAAAAGATGTTTCTGCCGTAACCGAAACCTTTATAAAAGAACGGGTGCATCAAGAAACCGGTGAGGTACAGAAAGTGGGTATCGACGATGCCTGTATTTTTCATTGCCATTTTGAGAACGGTTCCTTAGGGCTTTTTGAGGCAACACGATACGCACGTGGTCATAAGGCATTGTTTACACTTGAAATAAATGGAGAGCATGCTTCCCTAAGATGGGATTTGCATGAAATGAACTATGTAGAACTTTTCGATCATTCTGATGAAGCCGTAGTACGGGGCTGGCGTAGGGTTCTAATAACCGACAGCGATCAACCGTATATGGACCGTTGGTGGATTCCCGGAACTTCAATCGGATATGAGCATTCTTTTGTACACCAAGTTGCAGACTTTCTGAAAAGTCTGGAAACGGGAGAACCCTGCGAGCCTACTTTCGCGAATGCCCTAATGACACAGAAAGTTTGTGAAGCGGTCATCGACTCGGCCAACTCAAAAAGCTGGAAGGATACCGGATTGGTGTGACCGGCAGTATAAGTCAATGGATTTATCCTAAGTATTCGATTTTCGATAAGCGCTTATGGGAGACCCTTTCGTAGAGTTCATAGACCAAACCATCTTTAAGCCCTACCTTAGGTACCAGTATTTGGTCACTTCCCATCTCTTTGAGCACTTTGATATAGATTTCCGATGCAGGTACGATAACATCAGCCCGGTCTGGATTCATTTTTAGAATCGACATACGTTGTTCTAAACTAAATTCTTTGACGTACGCGCGAACTGCTTTTAACTCAGCAAGGGACAAGGTCATATTATTGGCCTTATTCGCCAGGCCATATAGCCTGTTTATGTTTCCACCTGTTCCAATACCAACAATGTTTTTGGTTTTGTTAAAATCGGAGCTCTTAATGTAGTCTTTAATTCCATCAAAGATTTCTGAGCGTTGCGTTGATGAAAGTTTACGAACCGAACCTATTTTGAACGAACGGCTTTCAGTAAGTTTTCCACTTGAAATCAAGTTGAGTTCGGTACTTCCGCCACCAACATCGATATGAACGTATTTTCGATCTTGGAGAATTGGAATAATCGCTTTATTTAGAATTTGGGCCTCCATTTCGCCAGATATGACGCTTATTTGTAGACTGGTCTCTTTGCGGATATGATTGTTAAGCTCCTCAGCATTGGTTGCCTCTCGCATTGCCGATGTGGCGACCGCAAAATAATCATCTACCTCATACAGCTCGATAAGTAACTTAAATGTTGTCATTAGCTTCACAAATTTTTCCGCTATGGGAAACGATATTTTTCCTGAAGTAAAAACATCGTGGCCGAGCCGGAGCGGAAAACGTAAAAACTCTAGTTTTTTAAAACTGACCAAATCTCCGTCATCGTAAACTCTAACGATTTGTAGGCGAATGGCATTTGACCCGATATCTATTGCTGCGAGTTTCATGTAAGGAATATATTATATGGGCTTAACAGAAGGTTACTTTTTACTTATAGACAGGAATGTATACCTTTTTAGGAGAAAAGGGGGCGGACTTGAAAGTCCACCCCCTTAAACTAAACTAACTCAAACAACTCAAAAGGATATCATCCTTCTAATTACTATATTAATAGGTTTTTTTTCAATTCCCATCCTGTACTGTGCTGTAAATCGAAAGAAATTATTTTGAACTCTTATTCGTGCGATAAAAGTTTTGAAAGCAGCACAGTACAGGATGGTTTTGGGAATTGTTTAACATAGTATTGTTAATAATACAATCGATTGTAGTTTTAATCTGCTTTCATAGGAAAGATTTATTTGATAGTTATAATACAATCGATTGTATATCAATCAATTGAATATAAACCAAAATTAACTAGTATGCAAAAAACGAAATCTAACTCAGCGAGAATCAAAGTGCGTTTCTGCATTTTGCTAGTTTTCGCACTCGGGCTTTTTTCATTTTCGACAACGGCCCAAAAAACAATTACAGGAACCATTACTGGTCCTGAAGGAAACCCGTTGCCAGGTGTAAATGTTGTTCAAAGAGGGACAAATAATGGTGTTAGCGCTGATTTTGATGGTAATTACTCCATTACTTTGCGAAATGGCAACGACGTTCTCGTATTTTCCTATATAGGATTTGCTACGGTCGAGGAGACTTTGGGCCAGAGAACAACTTTGAATGTGTCAATGCAACAGGATTCTGAGACCTTAGATGAAGTAGTGGTAATAGGTTATGCCACGGTAGCACGTGAAAAAGTGCTGGGTGCTTTGACTTCGGTTAAATCTGAGGAAATTGCCCAAGTAAGCCCATCAAACGCTTTTGAAGGTGTTCAGGGGCGATTAGCAGGTGTACAAATTGCATCAAATGGTGGTCCCGGAGCTGGATTTGATATACGTGTGCGTGGTACTTCTACTTTTAGCGCGGGAGGAACAGGACCGCTGTACGTTGTTGATGGCCAACAATTGGATAATATCGATAATATTGACCCAAATGATATTGCATCTTTGGAGGTCTTAAAAGATGGTGCCACAACGGCTATCTATGGTACAAGGGGGGCTAATGGTGTAGTTTTGATTACGACCAAGTCGGGAAAAGCCGGGGACGTTAGTATTGATGTAAATGTAGTTACCGGTATCAATACATTGAATGGCGCCATACCTGTAGCGAATACGAGACAACGACTATTTTATGAAGATGTTCGCAGGACCGATGCCCAAAGGCAAAACCCTACAGGTAATCAACGGGACTCATTGAGCTTGGGTTTGCGTAATTCATTCGATCTTCAGGAACTGATAACCAGAGCAGGAACTAGAAACCAAGTAAATGTGGCCTTAAGTGCAGGTAGCGAAAAACTACGGGCATATTGGAACACTGGTTTCTTAAATGAAGATGGAATCGTGGTCAATAGTAACTTCAGAAGAATTAACACGCGATTTAAACTGGATTTCATTCCAAGTGAAAAATTTTCTATAAGTTCTAGTTTTGCCGCTTCATTTGAAGAATTAAACGGTTTAAGTGAAAATCAAGTTTTCCAACAGTTGGTGGAACGAATTGCATACTTTCCCGTTTTGGAACCGAATGGCGACTTTACTCCCGAAATTGCCGGGCGTCAGAATCCGCTGGCGGAAGCGAATTTAAGACAGCTTAAGTTAAGAACTTGGATAGGTCAAAGTTTTAA
>ENA-ORXU01000558-ORXU01000558.1-marine-metagenome-genome-assembly--contig:-NODE-558-length-41324-cov-9.508643_pt1 | contig 41324 bp, 40 predicted proteins | sample MGYA00237869_ERZ511484 | MGnify/ENA metagenome assembly ERZ511484 | reverse complement strand
AAGAATCTTCTGCCGGTAGCTTTCGGTTGACATCCTCCATCCGTTTCCCCCAGTGGTCGATAATTCGATAAATTTATTTCCGTGCGTTACCGCAAATTCAACACCGCTGTTGCAGCCCATGATGCAAATCCTGCCCGTTGTCGGATCAGCCACCATAAAGTGTCCACAGCAAGGGATCAGCTGTCCGTAAAAATCTCCTGGAAGATAATTTTTCGTGGCACTACGCATAAGGTGAAGCACGGCAGCGGTAGTACACCAGGAATTTGAGGTTTCATCAGATAAAATTTCATCATCAATTTGGATGAATATCGTTCCATGAGCGCAAAGATCTTCTTCATCGTATCGGTCATCATCCCGAATCCAGTGATGGCGAAGTATTTTAATCTTGAACATATACCGATAACTAAGTCTAACCGCTAAAGGTTATGCTTAGCCGTAGATTTTAAACAATCCGGCGTAAACGTTCAACAAGTATAACTCTGAATTACTTTCGCACCACAATACCAGCGATATGTCACCAGCAGAAACCTTCCACGCCGCCACGGGGGCGATTTTTTTTCTTACGCTCGACGACCGTGCCGGTATCACCGAATATCTGTCCGATCAGTGTTTGCTGGGTACCGGCGAGGAACTTCTTGACGTTCGCCCGGCGGGGGAGGGAAATATGAACCTGACCCTCCGCCTGACCACCAACCAGGGTAGCTACATCCTCAAGCAGTCGCGCCCCTACGTGGAGAAGTACCCCCAGGTTGCCGCTCCGGTGGAACGCAGCCTGACGGAAGCGGCTTTCCTGCAACGGGTCAGTCGGATGACCGAGCTAGCCGGTTTCACCCCCCGCCTACTCCACCTGGATGAGAAGAACTACACCCTCTTCATGCAGGACCTGGGCGACGGTAATGACCTGACTACCGCTTACCGGAAAAATCAGGCGCTTAGCCCCGCCACCCTGGAGCTACTGGTCGATTACTTATCCGAGCTACACCGGCTGCCCGTAGCGGACTTCCCGGCCAACCGCCCGCTGCGCCAGCTCAACCACGAACACCTGGTGGTCTTCCCCTACCTCCCCGCCGCTACTACTGGCTTCAATCCTGACGACGTATTACCCGGGCTGGCGGACGTCGCCCGGGAAGTCAGGGCCGACGCCGCTCTGCGCGCCGCCGCCGAGGCGACCGGGCGGGCTTACCTCGCCCCCGGCCCGTGCCTGCTCCACGGCGACTTTTACCCCGGCTCCTGGCTGGAGGTGGACGGGGCTACTTACGTAATCGACGCTGAATTCGCCCACCCCGGTCGGCCCGAATACGACCTCGGAGTAATGGTCGCTCACCTGCACTTCGCCCGCGTGGCGGACGAGCAAATACACCGGTTACGGGCGCAGTATCAGGCCTCCGCCGACTTTAAGCCTAATTTGGTGGATCAATTCGCCGGCCTGGAACTCATCCGTCGTCTCATTGGCTTGGCGCAGCTACCCCTCGACGCTGACCTGGCCCAACGAAAAACCTGGCTGGCGCTCGGGCGGGAGTATCTTTTATCCACTTAAAGGGTATGTTAGTAATTGATTTCAGACATAACCAGTTCCACGATGAAATACTTAATTGCCTTGTCCACGCTCTTGTTGCTTTGGGCTTGCGAACTGCCCCCGCCCGACCCTGACGCACCGGCTAAAACCATCTCTGCGGAAGGCGAAACACTGGCCTACTGGCACTACCAGGACACCAGCCTGACGGAAACCGTCCTCTACGACAAAATACTCGGCTCACTGGTCGGGTCAGCCATCGGCGACGCGCTCGGTGCCCCGACCGAGATGTGGTGGCGCGGGCAAATCGAAGAGGAGTACGGCTACGTGGATAGCTTCGACATCGTTCTGCGCGAGCCTAGTGCCGAGGGGCCCTGGGGGCGCAACCTCCCCCCCGGCGCGGGCACCGACGATACCCGTTGGAAGGAACTGACGATTGATTACCTGGTTACCCAGGACCGCTACCCGCTCAGTACGCAGGACTTTTCCGACTTCGTCAATGATCGCTACGCCACCCAGCTAACCGACCTCAAAGAAACGGCCGGACTGGATCCCGAGCCTTACACCGCCGCCATCCGCCGCTTTGAGTGGTTGCAGGAATGGGCCCGCGTCACCCGTGCGTATTCCGCGGGCAGTATCGACGGGTACCGCGACGCACTTAATCGGTTTTACGGCGGAGAGATGTCCTGCGCGGGCATGCTCTACGCGCCAACCGTCGGAGCTTACTTCCCCGGTCGACCGGCGGCGGCCTACGCGGCCATGCACGATCTAGCCCTCTTCGACCTTGGGTACGCCCGTGACATCAGCGCGCTCGGTGCGGCCCTGACTGCCCTTGCCTTCCGGGGCACCATGACGACCGATAGCCTCAAGCAATGCCTGATCACCGTCGACCCGGAGGGGTACTTTGATTCCCGCCTGCTCAGCCGTCTGGCCTATCAGCAGTTTCAACGGGCCGAGCGGATCATGCGGGCGGTCGACAAGATCGATTCCACCTGGATGGCTGACCGCAATTTACCGGCCGCCCCGCCGGACTTCGACGACACTCCGTTAGACTACGCCCGCGCCCAGGAGGCCTACCGCCTGCTGGATGAAAACGTACAGGATGTTCCCTTTCATGCCGGCGAAATTTACCTGGTATCCCTCACCGCCATGCTGCTGCATGACCTCGATTTTCAGCGCACCATCGAGTTTATCGTCAACTACGGGCGTGATAACGATACTTCGGCTGCCTTCGTCGGGTCTATTCTGGGGGCTTACCACGGGGCCGACGCTTTACCCCCGGAACAGCGGGCGCTGGTGGTCAGGGTCAATCGTGAGGTGCTCAATATAGATTTGGAGGCGTCGGCCCGAAGGCTTACGGAGCATGTTTTGGATCAACGGGAGTAGCTGTTTGCGGTCTCCGCCCGCATGTTGTGCAGCAATCGGAGGCCGCAAACCGTACCTTGCGCGCAAAATCACCAAGCCCATGCAGTTACCGGCCCAAGCCCTCCTCTTCGACCTCGACGGTACCCTCGTAGACAACATGATGGTCCACCACCGCGCCTGGCAACGCAAGCTGAAGGAGCTGGGCCTGGATTACAGTCTCGACCGCGTCAAGGAGGAAATCCACGGTGTCAACCTGGAAATACTGGAACGGCTATTCGGTGACCGCTTCACCCCGGAGGAGCGCAAGCAGATCGCCTGGGACAAAGAAGCTGCCTACCGCGACATCTTTGCCGCTGATTTCAAGGCGAACATCGTACCGGGAGCCCTGGACTTCATCAAGCAGGCCCACGCCACGGGGATTCCCATGGCTATCGGTACGGCGGGGCCGAAGGAGAATGCGGCGTTTGTCGTTGAAAATCTCGGTATAGGACACCTCATGGGCCACCTGGTCCACTCCGGCATGGTGAGCAAGGGCAAGCCCGATCCGGAGGTCTTCCGGCAGGGAGCCGATGCTCTGGGCGTAAATCTTAAAGATTGCATCATCTTCGAAGACTCGGTAACCGGGGCCGAAGCAGCCAACAACGCCGGTTGCCCGGTGGTGGTGCTGACGACAACCCACGACGAACCGGAGTTTACGGCATTGGAAGTGGCAGACTTTCGTCCGGACTTCCGGGGATTAAAAATCGAAACCTCGGCCCCCGGTTTTATGCTTAAGGGGTAAGAACGGTGCCTTCAAAACTTTCCCCGCACCTGCGTCCGCGCAAAAAAATTTGCCGCTACCCTCCGGAGGAAACAGTGGTAGCGGCAAAAATTGATTGGCTTTTGCGCACGAAACGCCGGAGCGTTAGGGCAGGATCACGTCGGTCAGCGTAAAGGGAAGCTTTTGAATGGATTGCTCATTCTCAATGATCAATTCGATCACCCAGTCATCCTGCAATTCTTCCTTTACCGTGACGGACTTGAGGTCGTTTACGCTCGAAAAGCCCCGGTTGATCTTCTTGCCGGCAGCATCCTTTACGTTGATCTCCAGCAGCCGGTCGGCGTCGCCTTCAACGTAAAAGTATAACTGGGAACCGCCGCCGAAGCCGAACATGCCACCGAAGGATTCGAGCATACTGCTTAAGCCGCCAAGGGCCTGGGCCACGCCCTCGCCCAGCTCGCCGGATTCGCGCAGTTTATCCATCTTCTTTTTTGTTTCGGCTTCATTGTCCGCCTTGATCTTTTCCATCAGTTCCCTGGTGGCGAACGTGACCTTGATGTCGTCGTACTTACCGGCCAGCAAATTCTTCCCGAGTTGCCCGGTGGGGTTTTTGGTGTACACGAGCCCGTTATTGGCTTCGGTAGGGTTGAGGTACAGCAGGTGACCGGTGACGCTGGTAAGTTTAGTCGCCTTGCGGGAGGGCGCGCGGAGGGTGATCTTCACCTCGGCTTCGCTTTCGTACTGATCGTCGAAGAAGTCGCCTTCCATCCGGGGCAGCACGGCGCCGGTATCGTCGGTAGCGGAAGTGATGGCCCCGATCTTCACCTGGTGAGTACCATCAACCGTGACGCCCATAACGGAGACGGAAAGTTCCAGCTTGCTGTCGGAGGCATCGGTACTCCGGTTTTCGTTGACCTCCTTGACGAAGAGGCTTACTTCCTGGGCAAAGATGCCGCCGCCGAGGCCAACGGCCAGGACGAAAAATAGTATACTACGCATGTTTAAGTGGTATTGTGGTGTTTAAGATGCGACTAAGATACGGCGGGAACGGCTTCGATTTAAATCAACGTTCGACTAACTCCCGTAATTGATCGACGACCAGAAATTTACCGTACTTGTACGGACGAAAGCCGTCTAAAAGTAGCCGGAGTTCGCGTGATAATCAACGAATCCCAAACTCCTCAAAAAGGTAGATGTAGGCACGCTCCAGTACCGGATCATTGCCCGCGAGGATATCATCGGCGGAGTTCCGAATCTCCACATCTGGTACGTGGCCAGTACCATCGAGGTCGGTAACGCCATCGGGCAGTAAAAACTTCATGATCGAATACTGGTACTGCCAGCCGTTGGGGAGAAAGCGGCGCATACCCGTATCGGAAAAATCTCCGGAAGTTGCCGTGCCGATCTGGGTAACGTGGGGCAAAGCTTTGAGGTAGATCAGCATTACCTCGGCGGCGTTGACGGTGATATGATCGGTCAGCACAATGACCGGTTTGGTAAATTGGACGGGGCTTTCTTTGCGCAAAAAGTATTCGGTCTTGCCCGCAAAATCGGTGTGCTTGGGTCCGTTGCGTTCCTGGACGGTGTAGACCAGTTCTTCGCGGCGGGAGAAGCGCGCAGCCAGGTCGGCACCCACGAGATCGTCGTCTCCGGTATTGTTGCGCAGGTCGATGATGATGGTGTCGTGGTGGCCGAGGTCGCGGAGGAGCCGGTCACCGAAGTTTTCATCTTCCAGCTCATTACTGCCGAGGCGGAGGTAGCCGATGTTGCGCCCGGTAAGGCTGCCGTAAACGTATTCTTCCCGGCTGGAAGAGTCGATTATTTCGAGGTGGTTCTCTACAATCAGCGGCAGGCTGAATTCCGCTTCAAGTCGCTCGTCTTCTTCGGAATTTCCCCTGAAAAAGGCCTTGCCCGGCCAGTAAATGAAGGTGTGGGAATCGTCGAGGTATTCTATCATTTGGCGGTTGATTTCCCAAAGCCCTTCGTCAGTGGTCTGGTGCGTCACCTGAGTGCGGTAGACGGTATAGATATTGTCCCAATCCCAACCACGCACGGTGAAGAGGCCGTAGTGGCGGTCGAAGTCGTCCCCGAAGATTTCAAAATTGTTTTCGGGGTTGTTGGCTTCCGGTTCGCCGAGGATCAGGGTTTGGCAGGAGGAAAAGAGGAAAGTGATAAAGGAGAAAAGGAGTAAGGGGAGAAGGAATGGCTTTTTCATCGGGCTTGGAATTTTGCGCGTAGATGAGAATTGGAGGGAGCGCAGGCGGGAGGGGGGCAAGCCACTCCCGTACGGGAGAATGAACGATTTGTGGCGGGCTGATCAAGGCCGGGCTTTATTTCAGGAATGATCTGGAGGTATTCCGCAGGGGAAGGGCTTGCCCCTCCCGATGCAGGAATGGCCGATTTGGAAATACCATCGGGATTTACTAGCGGTAAGTTAAGGTTCAGGGAGAAGGTATTGTCGAGCGAGCGGAAGGGGTCAAGACGTCGGGTAGGGTAGTAGGCGAGGCTATAGCGGGCTTCGACGGCAAAGTGATCAGAAAGGTCCTACTCCCGGCCGAGGCCGGCGCGCAGGCCGGTAAACGAGCCGTTGGTGAGCCAGTCTCCCCGGGTGACGATTCTGGGGATGTTCTCGGCGTTATCGACGATGAGCTTGTCTCAGCCGGTGTAGGGTGGACGGGAGAGTAGACCGAAGACGAGCAGGGAAGCGGAGGCTTTTAAGCGGTGTCGTTCACCGGTTCGCCAGGCACCCGCGCCGGCGATCTCGAAGGCGTGGAGGGCGAAGAAGGTGACGGCTTCGGCATCGTCGAATAGCGTAAGGTCTACGAAAGAACGGTACTTGCCGCCCAGGTGCAATTGGCGCTCGTCGTTGTTAGACGCTAAAGCGCGCAGGTAGCCTAGGGCGATGTCGATCTGGTAGCGATCGGGGTCGATGCGGAAGTTGGTTGGGTTTTTCAGGGTGTTGAGGCTTACGCCCGGTTCGGTGCTCCACTGGTGGCCGGCGGCGGTGTTGCGGGTGTAGGCCAGGCCAAAGCGGGGGCCGGCCGAGCGGTAGTTGAGTGGGGAGAAGTTCTGGTCTTTGAAATAGCCATGGTTCAGGCCGATGGTGAGGGTTCAGGTTGTTGCGGTAAGTGGGCTGCCGGTGATTTGCGCACCGCGGGTAGCGGAGACCAAATAAGAGCAGGCAGTAAAGAGGTAGTGGTATTTCACGCGGAGGTGCTTTGGGTACATCCACAAACATCAGCGAAAAGCCATCCGGAAGTAAAAACCGGGCCTGTTCACCTGTCCGGAAACCTAAGAACCCTCGTAATCAGGACGTTTTAGCGCTTTTTGGTACGTGCCGGGCGTTTGGCCCGTGGCTTTTTTGAAAGTATCGTAGAAGGCGCTGCGGAATTTGAAACCGGCCTCCCGGCCAATGGCTTCGAGGGAATAGGGGACAAAAGCGGCATCAGTCAGCATTTCCCGGGCGGCGGCAATGCGGTAGCCGTTAACGTACTCGACGAAGCCCTGGCCGATACTATTCTGCATCATCCGGGAGACGTAGCCCTTACTGATGCCAAGGCGCTCGGCCACCAGTTGGCGGCCGAGATCGGGGTTGCGGTACAGGTGATCGTCGGCCATCAGGTGATCGAGCTGAACTACGTAAGCTTTTTCTTCGGCTGGTGGCCGTGGAGTGGTCATTTCCCGTTTAGGAGTAGCGCGCCGGGCCAGCAGGTCGTGGATTTCGGCGCGCTCCTCCGGGATGCGGAGTTGATACACGCCCGCGTAGGCGATCCACCAAAAGAGCAGCGACATGGAGATCCGGATGGGGGTATAGGGCTCTTCAATTTTTGTAAAGGTTTCCACGGGGTAAGAAAGAAACCAGATGGCGGCTACGCCCAGCATGGCTGCCCCAAAGCGTACCAGCCACCGCCGGCGCTCCGGAGTAGCCTGGCGATTCGCCCGGGCAATGCGAAACATCCAGATGACGAGAAAGATATTCCACCACATCGCCAGGGTGTCGAGCAGGGCATCGTAGTACGCGTAGGCGGGGTTATGTTCCGCGAAAGGCAGCTGGTAAAGACCAAAGGAAAAGTCGAGGTCAATCACTACATCGATTAACAGGATAACGATGAAAGGTACGTATAGCCACGGCAGCCAGAGAGCCCGTAAAAAAGGATGACTGAGCATCCGCAGGAAATACTGAAAAAGGAATACGGGGAACAGGAACTCCCACATCAGGCTCCAGACGTAATCGGGCCAGAAGAGGTCGAAATCCTGCCAGCCCAGAAAGGTCATGGCCGAAAGCACGAGGATAAATCCCGCCGGCTAGTTGTTGGTCTTGCTGCGAAAGAACGGCGCGCAGAGGATGGCCAGGCCGATCGAAAAGCTCTGAATGATGCTGGCGATGATGAAGAAATCGGCTAGGCCTGATGACATGGCATGAAGGTAAGTTGCCTGCCCTGAACTTCCGGGTAGGAGCATAGTATTACGCACCCGGGGTTGGAAAGCGCAAGCATTGCCCTTTAAAATTTTTACCTTGCATCCTGCGTCCGCGCCCTATCATCATCAGCATTTTGCAATGACCGACCCCTGGCACGAATACCTGATTTCCTTCACCACCCACCTGAAGCTCAACCGTGGCTATAGCGACCACACCCTGAGCGCCTACCGCAGCGACGTGAACAAACTGCCCGCTTATCTTGACCTGCGTGAGTGGGCAATTACGCCCGCCGCCGTCGAACGCTTCCACCTCGATGCCTTTCTGCGCTACCTCTCCGAACTCGGCCTGGCCCCCCGCTCTCAGGCGCGCCTTTTGTCCGCCCTCAAAACCTTTTTCGCTTTTCTGCTCGACGAACAACACATCAAATCCGACCCCACCGAACTGCTTAAGGCCCCGAAACTGGGCCGTAAGATTCCCGAAGTGCTCACCTATCCCGAGATCCGCGACCTACTCGGCCAGATCGACCTCAGCCTCGACCACGGACTGCGCGACCGCGCCCTGCTGGAAACCCTCTACGCCTGCGGCCTGCGCGTGACCGAGGCCACCACGCTGCGGCTCACCAATCTTTACCTGGGCGAGGGGTTTTTACGCGTCACCGGCAAGGGAAATAAGGAACGCATCGTCCCCATCGGCGGCGAAGCGATCCGGCACCTGAACATCTATCTCGAGTACGTCCGCCCGGTGATCCCCGTAAAACCGGCGGCCGAAAACATCGTTTTCCTGAACCGGCGGGGCGGTGGACTGAGCCGCATCAGCGTATTCACCGCCGTGAAGAAATACGCCGCCGCGGCCGGCATCACCAAGAACGTGAGTCCGCACACCTTCCGTCATTCCTTCGCCACCCACCTCATCGAGGGCGGGGCGGACCTGCGCGCGGTGCAGGAGATGCTCGGTCACGAGTCCATCCTCACCACCGAGATCTACACCCACCTCGACACCGACTTCCTGCGGGAGACCATCATGAGTTTTCATCCGGCTAATAAATAGAGCACCGTATGCGGAGTGCAATCAAGGGGGCGACGGCGCGCGGGTGCGGGGAAAGTTGGAATGCAGACTACTTACCCGCAAAGAAAAACAGCCCCCGGAATAGCATTATTCCGGGGGCTGTTTTTCGCTTTTTTTAATCTTCCGGCTAAAAGATGGCCGCAAGCTGAGGCAGAAAGAAAAGGCTCACGTAAAGCACCATCAGAAAAATTATGAAGCTGAAGCGGCCGATATTTTGACGAAGTTCCATTAGCTTGGTAGGATAAAATTTGGGGAGGGTTGGTAAAGAGATTTCGATTTCGCGGCGCAAAGATATGGTAACCGTCTGGTGTTATGACGTAAGTAAAGTGATTTGGGTTCGATTTTTTTATGCGCAAGGTGTAACGCCGCGGCTCCGGCCCGCATAAATGGGTACAACAAACGCCCGCCGCACCCCGGCGGGGCTCTCACCCACCCATAAATTTCGTACACCATGCAACTTCGCACCATACTTGCCCTTATTTCCTGCTGCTTCTGCGTCGGTCTTTTCGCGCAAACAACGGCTGAGCGCGCCGCCAACCGCGCCGCCGACCGTACCGAACGCAGAGCCCAAAGCAAAGTAGACCGCACGGTTGATCAGGCCGTTGACGATACGTTCAACGCCATCGGCAACCTTTTCAAGAAAAAGAAGAAGAAAAACAAAAAGCAACCAAGCGCTCCCGGCACCGCTACGACCCCCGCCGGTAACAATGGCCAAGCCACCCCGGTCGGCCGGGAAGGGCAGACCCGCAATAATGGGGGTGCCGACCCCTCCGAAGAATCCATGGAAGCCATCGGCAAAGGCAACGACGAACCGTACGAAGGCTACACCAACCCGCACACCTTCAGTATGGACATGGAGATCACCGAAACCAAAAAGAACGGAAAGGTGGTAAAGAATACCGTCAGTATGGCCGTTACGGAAGACCGCTTCGCCATCGTCACGAAAGACATCGAGGGAAAGGGTACCGGAAGCCAGATGATCTTTAACACCGAAGACGGCAAAACGACCATGGTAACAACCGATAAGAACGGCGTTAAAACCGGTATCCGCATGAAAATGCCCGGTACGGGCCGCGCCATTCACAAAACCGTGGAGGATATGGCGGACCGTTTCAATTTCACCCAGACCGGCGAGCGTAAGACCATCGATGGCTACAACTGCGAAAAGATCATGGTGGAAGACACCAAGAGGGGTACCACCACTGAAAGCTGGATTACACAGGACCTGAAGTTGAGTTCCGCGGATATTTTCTCCGGAATCAGAAGCGCCTTCGGCGGCAAGGCCCAAATGGGCAAGGGCAGCATGATGAACCAGCCCGTTGAGGGCTTCCCTATCCTATCCACCACCGTAGAGAAAGGAAAGACCTACGTGACCAAATTCCGCAACATCAGGGTTGGCACGGACAAGTACGACCGCTCCCTGATGGACATAAGCGGCGTACGAATTCAGAGCCTCGGCTTTTGACGACGCCGGGTAAATCAAGCTACCCGGGTCGGCTTTCCCCGAAGATTTGCCTGACCCATAAAACGTAAAAACCCGCCCGGTCCTGAATGGAACGTGGCGGGTTTTCTGATGAGCGAAGCGCCTGAGTTTCTTAAAAGCGCGCAGCGCGTCTAAAAAAAATCGGCTCCGCTTTTTGGGTGGGCCCACTAGGATTTGAACCTAGGACCGACGGATTATGAGTCCGGCGCTCTAACCGCTGAGCTATGGGCCCGGTTGGTGGTCTGCAATGCAAAGGTAATTGGTGGGGGGAAAAGTTTCGGGGTAAGGGAGAAAATAATGTGGTTTCGTTTTCTTTAGCGGGTACTGGATGCGGTGATGCCTATGAAGCTCCGGGATTCTGCGTTTCGAAACAGGCTCCGGGCTTCATTCATCATAACATCGATCATAAAGGACTTCATCATCGAGTAAGCAATGTAGCCATTGACATTTATCAGCATAATTTCTTCGATTTTATTGCAGATATTACTGTAGGGCTGGCAACTGCCCCGACAAGACCAACTTCGAGGGCAAAAATCACCTCAAGCTGGTGTATGCTCCAATTCAGGTCTTACCTTCCACGCTTAGTAATAAACCAGAACTTCCTGATGATCATACGCTTCCTCCCTCTGCTCTTCCTGACGCTGCTCTGCACCAGCGCCCGCGCCCAAAAAACGCTCCACCAGCGCACCCTTGAAAGCCTGCCCGCCTACCAACAATTTCTGAGCATTCCCAACGACGCCCGCATTGCCGGCCAGCTGGAGCCCAACCTCGTCTGGCTCGAAAAAGAATTCGGTATGCGCGGCTTCAGGACGCAGCGCCTGCCCAACGAAGGTATTGACTTGCTCCTGCTCAGCTACCCGGTCGAAAGCGCGGAGGAAACCGTTCTCTTCTACGGCCACGTCGACGGGCAACCGACCGACCTCCCCAAGTGGGTTCTCAGCCCTCCCTTCCAACCCGTTTACGGCCGTATGGAAACCGGTGCCGACGGTGCCGTCAACTACATCAGGGTAGACCAGCTCCCGGCCCAACCGGCAACCTCCGACGTGCGCCTCTTCGCCCGCGCCAGCTCCGACGCCAAAGCCCCGATCATGCTCTTTCTCGTCGCCTGGGATCAGATGATCGCCGCCGGCGAACAGCCCGACTATCACGTCAAATTCATCGTCGACCCGATGGAAGAAGCCAGTAGCCCCGGCCTGCCCGCCGCCGTAAAAACCCATCGCCAGGCCCTTGCCGCCGACCACCTCATCATCCTCGATGGTCCCGTACACACCACCAATCAACCAACGCTCGTGGGCGGTGCGCGGGGCATCGCCGGAGCGCGCCTGACCGTTTACGGCCCCAAGCTAACCCAACACAGCGGTCACTACGGCAACTACGCCCCCAACCCCGCCCTGCGGCTGGCCCAGCTGCTGGCGAGCATGAAGGACATCAACGGCCGCGTCACCATCCCCGGCTACTACGACGGCATCGAACTCGACGAACGGACCCGCAAAATGCTCGCCACCGTCCCCGACGATCCTGCTGCTATCCACGCCCGCGTCGGGTTCAGCCAGCCCGATGGCGTGGGCCGCAATCTTCAGGAAGCTTTGCAGTACCCCAGCCTCAACATCAAAGGCTTTAAATCCGGCTGGGTCGGTCAGGCCGCGCGCACCATCATCCCCGCTACCGCCGTAGTCAACTTGGATCTCCGCCTGGTCAAAGAATCCGACGGCGACCGCTTGCTCGGTCTGGTCCGCAAACACATCGAAGCCCGGGGCTACCACATTATCCCCGAAGGCCGCGAGCCCACCGATGTCGAACGCGCCGACTACCCCAAACTGGCCAGCTTCGGCGGCCGCACGAGCTACGCCGCCTTCCGTACCGACCTCAACGGACCTACCGGTAGCTGGCTGCAGCGTGCGCTCGAATCTACCTTCGGCAAAAAGCCCGTGCTGCTGCGCACGATGGGCGGCTCGGTACCGATCGCCCCTTTTGTCACCACCCTTGACGTACCCGCTGTAGTGCTGCCACTCGTCAATCCGGACAACAACCAGCACTCCCCCAACGAGAACATTTTGTTGCGGAATTATTTTCGGGGGGCGGAGACGTTGTACGGGGTTCTGGTGGAGGGCCTCTGAAGTATGAACCGGGCCGGATCATAATGTCCCACACTCCCCTACCAGCCAGTCCAGCTCCTCCCCCTCCAGCAATGGCCCTACCCGCTTCAATACCAGCTTATGGTAAGCATTGATCCACTCTACCTGGTCCCGGGTAAGCAGGTGCTGCTCCACCAGCCTCAGGTCGACGGGGAAGAGCGTAAGCGTCTCGAACTCCAGCCAGCCCTCGGTAGCGGCGGGGCGGACGGCCACCAGGTTCTCAAAGCGGATACCATACTCGCCGTCTTTATAGTACCCCGGCTCGTTGCTCAGCACCATGCCCGCTTCGAGCGGATACAGTCCCGTAGGGGATTTGGTTTGCGGATGGATGCCCATCGGTCCTTCGTGCACGTTGAGAAAAAACCCGACGCCGTGGCCCGTACCATGCGCGTAGTTCAGTTCGTTGCGCCAGAGCGGACCCCGGGCCAATGCGTCGAGCTGGATGCCCTGGGTGCCGGCGGGGAATTTGGCCAGGTCGAGGTCGATATGGCCCTGTAAGACAAGAGTGAAGTACTTCCGCATCGCCTCCGTCGTCTCCCCCAGAGCGAAGGTACGGGTGATGTCGGTGGTGCCCGTCAGGTATTGCCCCCCGGAATCCAGCAACAACAGACCTTCGGCTTTCAGGGTTGCCGAGCCCTCCTCCGCCGGTCGGTAGTGGATGATGGCCCCGTTGCCGCCGTAACCGACAATGGCCGGGAAGCTGTCCGTGACGTAGTGCGGAAGTTCGGCGCGCAGATCGTGTAATTTTTGCGCCACTTCGGCTTCGGTGACCCCGGCGGCAACTGCCCCTCCGAGCCAACGGCGAAGACGCAACAAGGCGACGGCATCGTGGGCCATCGTTCGGCGCAGGTGGCCGAGGGCAACCTCGTTTTTAACGGCCTTCCAGCCGGGGACCGGGCTGGCGTATTCACAAGTCCGGTCTTCCCCGGCGTGCATCGCCTGCCGGGCCGAGATGGTGGCCGGGTCGATGCCGATGTCGGCGGGCATGGCGTTGAGCCGGCGCAGGTAGCTGCTCGTCTTGTCGTAGTCGTGGACCCCCAGTTGATGCCCCTGCGGTACGCCCTGCGTCCAGGCATCGAAGCCGGGGCGGGCGGCGGCAAACAGTGCATGGTCTCCCCTGGCGCCGACGACGAAGTAGGCGACGCAGAGCGGATTGAAGTCGATATCGTCTCCGCGCAGATTCAGCAGCCAGGCGACCTCGTCGAGGGCGGAGACCACGTAATAGTCGAGGTTCTTTTCGGCCATCCACGCGGTAAAACGCTGCAGCCGTTCCTGCCAGGCTTCCCCGCTGTAGTCCGGGGTATGCTCGAATACGGGACGGCTGGGGACGGCGGGGCGGTCTTTCCACGCGCGGCGGATCAGGTCTTCATCCAGGGTCAGCTTCAGTCCTTTCTTATCCATTTTATCGCGTAGTCGGCGGCTGGCGGCCAGGCTGGTGACGCGACCGTCGGTGCCCACCGTCTGGCCATCCATCAGGGTGGCACCGAGCCAGTCTTCGATGCTCACGGTGTCGGGTTGGCGGTCCTTCATCAGTTCGATGCCGGAGCCGGCGAGCTCTTTTTCAGCCTGCAGGAAGTAGCGTCCGTCGGTCCAGAGTTTAGCCTCCTGGAGGGTTACGACCAGGGTGCCGGCCGAGCCCGTGAAGCCCGATGCCCACGCACGGGCCGCCCAGCGGGGAGCGGGGTACTCACTCTGGTGCGGGTCGGAACTGGGGATGATGTAGGCATCGATCTGGGCTTCGAGCATGGCCCGGCGCAGGGCGGTCAGCGTATCGGTTGTGGTCATGGGGTCAAGATAGTTCGTTCGCTTGAATTATCGTGTTCCCCGCCGGCATAAAATAGCGACCCGGACCCTGATGACGATAAGGGGGGCGCCGGGCGCGGGATGCAAAGAGAGTTGACGGGCAACGTGCTGATCGTCCCCGGCTAATTCTCTCCGAAGGCCGCCATCGCCCACTCCAGCCGGGCTTCGATGTTGCGGGTCGTGGTAGCTCCCGGTTGCAGTACCAGTTCGATGCGAATATTGTCATTGCCCAGAAAAAGCTCCTTAAAGTTGAGCAGCCCGGGGCTGAGGTCGATGGATTGCTGGCGGCGACGAAAAAGATCGCTCTGGCTGAAGACGATCGTGGCCCGGTCGCAGCCCAGGGGCGTACCCACGGGGCAGGCGCGCAGCTCGATCCGTTCAATTTCGCTGAAGTCCTCACCGGTGAGGGAAACGACCCGCGCGCGCAGGCCGCCGAATACTTCCACGTCGTCCGCCGCAACTCCGGCGTTGCGCAGCAGATCCCCGGCCCCCGTGGCAATACTGGGCCGGGCTACCACGAAGGTGCGGAAGCCGGGTTCCCCCGCCGGCATACCAAACTCGAAGGGAGCGTAGGGGGCCTCAAACAGGATGTCGCCGATCGTATCGCGCTTGCAGGCGGAGATCAGGAGTAGAACGGGCAGAGCCAGGTAGAGTAAACGGGCGATGGGGCGAAGCGGTATTGGTTTCAAAAGGTATAACGGCCGGAAAGGGAGCTAAGGTATCCGCCCTCCCGGACCGAAAGAGGCGATGCCGACAATTCTGCGCTCCAGCAGAACATTTCTTTGCGCCCGCGTTCGCCTCCGTTCCCGAAATTAAAATCTCCGGAAGCCGGAATATTCGTTTGCGCAATGTCTCCACAAACGCGGCGGCTGCTATAAATACATCATTCCTAGCAAACTATCAGACCGGCAACCTACCTTAGCGCCGCCGACCCAAGAACGGCCCCCAAATCCCCTTCCCCCGATATGGCCCTGAAGTACCGTCGCGTAATGCTGAAACTGAGTGGTGAAACCCTGATGGGCGACCAGCAGTACGGCATCGACTCCAAGATGCTCACCTACTACACCAAGCAGATCAAGGAACTGATCGACATCGGCGTCGAAGTAGCCGTCGTGATCGGCGGGGGCAATATTTTCCGCGGCCTCTCCGCCGCCGAGTCCGGCGTGGAACGCACCCAGGGCGACTATATGGGTATGCTCGCCACGGTCATCAACGGCATGGCCCTGCAGAGTATGATGGAAACCCACGGTGTATTCACTCGCCTTATCTCGGCCATTAAGATGGAGCAGATCGCCGAACCGTACATCCGCCGCCGGGCGGTGCGCCACCTAGAAAAAGGCCGCGTGGTCATCTTCAGCGCCGGCACCGGCAACCCCTACTTCACCACCGACAGCGCCGCCGCCCTGCGCGCCAACGAGATCGGTGCCGACATCGTACTGAAGGCTACCCGTGTCGACGGTATTTACTCCGCCGACCCCGAAAAAGACCCTACGGCAACGAAGTACGAAAAGATCTCCTTCAAGGAAGTGATGGCCAAGGGGCTCAAGATCATGGATCAGGCTGCCTTTGCCCTCTGCGCCGAGAACAACCTGCCGATCGTTGTCTTCGACATCAACGACCCCAAGAACCTGCGCCGAATCATGTTCGGGGAGCAGGTAGGGACACTGGTGACCAATTAGTCGCACGACCGGATTCCTCTCAACCGCCACGGGAAAAGATCGCAAGGCTTTTATCCCCCCGGGCCAAAACAGCCCCGAACACATAGGAAAAACCCGCTACTGAGTGCAACTCAGCAGCGGGTTTGTAATTTGATTGGTCCGGCGGGGGACCATCGAACCAGGAGCATCTACTTACCGGCGGCAACATCCTCGCGGATCTTATTCAGCGCGGAACCGGCCCGTACCCAGTCCACCTGCGCGGCATTGTAGGTGTGGTTGGTCATCACGGTATCGAAGGTACCGTCGGCGTGGGTCAGCTTAAGGGTGAGCTGTTTGCCGGGCTGAAACTGCTTGAAGTCAACCACACTCACCTTATCGTCCTGGCGAAAGAGATCGTAATCCTCCGGGTTGGCAAAGGTGAGGGCCAGCATACCCTGCTTCTTCAGGTTCGTCTCGTGGATGCGGGCGAAGGACTTCACCAGTACGGCATGAACGCCGAGCCAGCGGGGCTCCATGGCGGCGTGCTCGCGACTGGACCCCTCTCCGTAGTTTTCCTCACCGACCACGATCTGGCCGATGCCGTTGTCGCGGTAAGTCATGCCACTTTCCGGAACGGCCATGAACTCGTTGGTCACGTAATTGATCACGGTGTTGGTCTTCTCGCTGTAGGCGTTGACGGCCCCGATCAGACAGTTGTTGGAGATGTTCTGCAGGTGACCGCGGAACTTCAGCCACGGGCCGGCCATCGAGATGTGGTCGGTCGTACACTTCCCCTTGGCCTTGATGAGGATGCGCATGTTCTGCACCTGCTCGTTTTTGATCGGCTCGAAAGGGGTCAGCAGCTGTAGGCGATCGCTGTTGGGGTTCACCACCACGGTGATGCCGGAACCGTCGGCGGCCGGAGCCTGGAAACCGGCGTCCTCCACGGCAAAACCGTTGGGCGGCAGTTCGTAGCCTTGCGGCGGGGCGAGCATCACGTCTTCGCCCTTATCATTCTTGAGGGTATCCGTCAGCGGGTTGAACTTCATGGAGCCGGAAAGGGCCATGGCGGTAACCAGCTCGGGGCTGGCAACGAAGCCGCGCGTCTGCGGGTTACCATCGTTTCGCTTGGCGAAGTTACGGTTGAAGGAAGTGATGATGGAGTTGGCGCGGTTGGGATCGTCGGTATGCCGCGCCCACTGGCCGATACAGGGGCCACAGGCATTGGCAAGAACCACGCCATCGATGGCTTCGAAGGCATCCAGGATGCCGTCGCGCTCTACGGTGTAGCGAATTTGTTCGGACCCGGGGGTCACCGTAAATTCGCTCTTGAACTTCAACCCCTTGGCTTTGGCGTCCTTGGCGATGTTGGCCGCACGGTCGAGGTCTTCGTAGCTGGAGTTTGTACAGGAGCCGATCAGGCCCACTTCGAGCACCGGAGGGAACTCGAACTCATCCACGGCGGCGGCGAACTCGCTGATCGGGAAGGCGCGGTCGGGCGTGTAGGGCCCGTTCACGTGCGGTTCCAGCGTATTGAGGTCGATCTCGACGACGCGGTCGAAGTATTTCTCGGGGTTGGCGTACACTTCGGCGTCGCCGGTGAGGTGCTCGGCGACCCGGTCGGCCAGCTCGGCCACGTCGGCGCGGTCGGTGGCTTTCAGGTAGCGACTCATGCTCTCGTCGTAGCCGAAGGTGGAGGTGGTGGCACCGATCTCGGCACCCATGTTACAGATCGTGCCCTTGCCGGTACAGCTCATGCTCTTGGCTCCTTCGCCGAAGTACTCGACGATGGATCCCGTACCGCCCTTGACGGTCAGGATGCCGGCGACCTTGAGGATAACGTCCTTGGGGGTCGTCCAGCCGGAGAGCTTGCCCGTCAGCTTCACGCCGATCACTTTGGGTTGTTTCAGTTCCCAGGGCATGCCGGCCATCACGTCGACGGCGTCGGCACCACCGACACCGATGGCGACCATGCCGAGGCCGCCCGCGTTGGGGGTATGGCTGTCGGTACCGATCATCATGCCGCCGGGAAAGGCGTAGTTTTCGAGTACGATTTGGTGAATAATGCCGGCTCCGGGCTTCCAGAAACCGATGTTGTACTTATCGGATACGGTAGAGAGGAAATCGTAGACTTCGCTGTTCACCTCGTTAGCAACGGCGAGATCTTTCTCCGCACCGACCTTGGCCTGAATCAGGTGATCGCAGTGTACGGTACTGGGTACGGCTACTTTGTCGCGGCCGGCCATCATGAACTGAAGCAGCGCCATCTGGGCGGTGGCATCCTGCATGGCCACGCGGTCGGGCTGAAAGAAAACGTAGTCGCCACCTCGGGTATATTCTTTGAGGGGATTCTCGGGGTGGAGGTGCGTGTAGAGAATTTTCTCGGTCAGGGTGAGGGGGCGACCGAGTTTTTCGCGGGCTTCGGTTACTTTGCCGGGGAGGTCAGCGTAGACCTTCTTTATCAAATCGATGTCAAATGCCATGATGTGCTTTTCGTTGCTAAAAGTATATTTAGTGGGCGGGGGCGCGGGTGCGGGTGCGGTGGAGGGAATTCCTGCGGAAGGGCAGGGTTCTTCACAAACCATTCCGCTGCGTAACGCCGTTTCTATTCTCCAACAGGTGAGACGGAGAAAAGTCTACAAATGTATTAAGATTAGGTCATTTTATGTAGCATTCCCCTCCGGGTAGAGTGTGGCCATGTCGGCCCACCGGACTAAAAATCCGGCATACGGAAGGATTCCGTGCATTGACGAACGGAAGATGTGCCCTTGAAAACCCGTCTTTTCATCCTGCGGCCGCGCCCCCGAAATCAGTACATGGGGCATCCGCACCCCGCCGCTTTGCAACCGGAGATGAACAACAGCAGCAGGGCAAAAAAGAGGTAAAAATGGGAGCGTTTCATTCCGTGAAGATAAGTCGTCACGGGCCAAAGAAGTTATCTCACGCGGATTGCGCCAGCAAGATCATCATGTTTACAACCCTCTTTGAAATAACCGTCCTCGCCGGAGAAGACCGGCTCCACCCGGTATCCCGTCCGGAACCGGGCTAGATAAACGTGACCCGGGTGCCGGCCCGTAACAATGTTGCCTTCGACATCAACAACGAAATAACCATCAGCTGTAATCAACTGACGCACTTCCTGCTCAGGCATTGTGAGCGCAAGCATCCGTACGTAAGGTATGGCCGCACCCCACCCGCTTTTGTCAAGAGCGCCGGAGCGGAACATTCTCAGAAATAAAACTTCAGGGCGACGAGCTGAGCCAAAAATCCGACCAGATACCCTGAATAGACCTGCACGTGGTCATGCGCACCGAGGGCCAAGCGCGCCGCGCCCACCAGACCCGCCGTCAGCACCCCGATCAGCAGCAAGAGCCCCAACCCGAAGGTGGTGCCGCCGAGGGTGATACCACCGGCCCCGAACAACCCCATGGTGATCATCAGCATTCCCACCAACCCGCCCATGCCGATGGCGTGCAGGCTGATCTTGTCGAGTACGTTGATGACGAAAGCCAGGGCCAGGGCGATGACCACGCCCAGCAGAAAGGAGGAGAAGATCGTCGGTACGTCGTTGCTCTGACTCAGGTTGTAATATATCCAGAAGTAGAGTACCATCACCAGCAAAAGCGGGCCGATACGCTCCGTTTTTTCGGCCATCATTACGCTGCTCACCATGTTGAGCGCCACCATCAGCATGACGGAGATCATCGGGATCACCGCGGTATAGAGCACCATCATCAGAAGCGTGATCCGTACCCGCTGGTCACCCAGGCCATTGGCGCCGAACAGAAACGGATTCACCGTTACCAGGATCAAAAACATATAGGTGGGAATGAGCAGGGGATGAAATATTCCGCTCAGCGCTAAGGCCCAAAGCCGCGTGGGGGCGGATTGCCAGATCGGGGTGTTCGCTTCATCCATGAGGACAAAGATACGCGGTGGAAGGGGTTCTTCGGAATTTTGGAGCCATCCGGTAAGGATAGGTTTTTCAGGCGGGAACGCAGGTGCAAAGAATTAACATTCAGGAGCGGATGCCGCCGCCCTTTTCCTGGTTTTATCGCGACAATTTGAAAGTCGTACGCCGGTTCCGCGCCCTGCCCTCTTCGCTGTTGTTGTTTGCAACCGGTCGTGTTTCGCCGTAACCCGCGGTAGTGATCCGACTTTCCACGATCCCTTTCCCGACCAAATAATCTTTTACGGCGGCGGCCCGGTCTTCGCTTAGTTGCTGGTTGGTGGCATCTCCGCCGACGTCGTCGGTATGACCGGCAATGACTACCTCGAGACCGGATGCTTTGGTCAGCAGTTCGGCCAGCCGGTTCAATTCGTCTTCGGAGACGGGTAGCAACTCCGCGCTGCCGCTGGCGAACAGTACGTTGCGAAAGGCAATGGAGCCATCGGCCTCATCGGTTTTCGGGGTATTCACCACCGCTTTAACGGGGCGTAGTTTGATGTTCAGCTGATAAGGATCCTCCTGGGTGAAACCTTCCGCGAGCACAAACCGGTCGGTAAAGAATAAGTATCCAGGGTGATCCACCGTCAGGGCATAGTCTTTGCCCGCTGGCAACACGGCGAGAAAACCGCCCGAATCGTCCGTTTGCCGGGTGGTGGGCGGAGCCGTTTGGTCCGTGGTCCGCAAACGTACGCTTGCCCGCAGGGGTCGTCCCGTTTCCGCGTCCGTCACGGTGGCCTCCACATAAGTAGCCGCGGCGGGCCGTAGTGCGGGAGGCAGGTCGAATTGGTAAATGTCGACATCTATTTTACCGGATCCCGGTAATCGCTTCCCTTTGCTAAAATAGGCGACCTCTCCGCCAAGGGCGACGAACAGGTTCGTTTCGTTGTCCGAGGTGTTGATCGGATACCCCAGGTTTACGGGCGAAGTCCATTTATTATCCGAAGTTAGTTCCGCGCGAAAAAGATCGTCTCCCCCGAGACCGGGGTGGCCGTCACTGGTGAAAAAGAGGGTCTTACCGTCGGAGGCCCAGAAGGGATACTGATCATTGCCGGGGGTATTGATGGTTGGGCCCAGGTTTACGGGGTCCGACCACCGTCCTTTCGGCAGGCGGCCGCTCACGTAGAGGTCTGCGCCTCCCAGGCCACCGGGGCGCTTGCTGGAGAAAAAAAGCAACTGGCCGTCGGCGGAAACGCTGGGCTGTGATTCGTAGTCGCGGGAATTGATCGTACTGCCGAGGTTGCGGGGTACCGACCATGCTTCTTCATCGTTCTTGTAAGTCTCATACAGGTCGCAGCTTCCGGCCCCGTCCGGACGGCCACAGGCGGTGAACACAAGATAATTCCCGTCGGCGGTAATACTCTGTGCACCTTCGTCGAACTCGGTGTTGACCCCCTGGAGGGGCCGGGCGGTCGACCAGCTTCCGTCTGCGGTGCGCTCACTCAGATAAAAATCTTCCTCCTTGCGATTAACGCGGCGGGTAAAGATCATCCGCTGCCCGTCAACGCTCAGATTAGGAAAGTACTCCAGATGCTCCGGTGAGTTAATACCCCCCCGTACCGGTATTGGATTGAAGGACACGGGATTGGCCGCAAGCCCGGCGGCGGTCTGGGCTCTTTGAAGTAAAGTATTGGCTTTTTGCAACCGCTCGGGGCCACTTTTTCCGGAAGCGTTTATGGCGGCTACGTAGGCTTCGTAAGCGATCACCGACTCTTCGAATTGTCCGTTCTTACCGTACAGTTCCGCCAGTTGTTTGTGGGTACTGCCGTTCACTTTTCCGCCGCTGACCATGCCCCGGCGAATATCGGTAATGGCTTCCCCGTAACTTCCCGTTTCGCGGTGGGCGATGGCACGCGTGTAAAGCAGATCGGCATTGTCAGGACGCTTCTCCAGTAGTTGATCGAGCAACAACATTGCCTCTCCGAATTTACCCAGGTCGAGGGCGGAGCGGGCCTCCATAAACATTTTCTGCTCTTTCTTCTTAAGGCCGGTCGAGCTCACCCCTGGTTGTGCCGTTACGCAACTTACCAGAAATAGTAAAGAAATGATAGAGATTACGTAACGCGCTGCAGCCACCGGTATTGATTTAAGTGATACCGGCATAACGCGAGCGGGGGCAAGCTTGTTATCAGCAACAGTTCGCTCGACGAGGATTAACAGTCCGTCGCCGGTGAATCCATCAACCCTTACGGGCGTTGAAATGACTCATCGAAAAAGTCGGCAAGTCGTAATTCTGCTAAATGTGTTGGAGTGTAGGTCCCGGAGGTGCAGACATAAGTCATCGTCCCGCAAAACCGTACTTAGGAGCCCGTCCCCTCCACTTCAGGCGTTTAAAAAAACAGGATGCTGATTTCCTTTTCAAGCTCCTACGGCCATCTTTTTCATCGCCTCCGCAGCGGCGGGAACTTCTTCCGCAGCCAGTTTAAATTGTTCCAGGGCTTTATCTACTTTCCCTCCGGCCTGGTACGCAAGGCCCATTTCGTAGCGTATCTCCGCCTCGCTGGGTGCCTTCTTGTCTTCAGTGGCCTTCAGCGCCCGCTCAAACGCAAATATGGCGTCTCCGTGTCGGCCGCTCTTCACGAGTAACTTGCCGTAAGTGTTGTTTACCCGCCGGTCGTAACGGTCCAGACTAGCGATGCGCTGCTTACGCTTACTGAACATGTTGAAGACCTGCAGGGTGGTAGATGGATTTCCAAGTTTCAGCGAAACGTCGCCCAGGGCAACCTGTGCCATCCAATAAATGGCCTGGTGAGGAATGCTGTTTTTCGTGACGGCCTCGAAATCAAAAGCAGCTTTCGCCCATTCGCCCTTACGGCTGTAGGCAATACCGCGACCGTAGTGACTTTCGGGCATTGAGGGGTTAATTTTCAGGCTCTTATCGTAATCGTAGATAGCATCATCGACGTTCTTGAGGCGCAGATTGACAAAGCCACGCCGTTCGTAGGCCTGCGCGTGACGGGCAAAACGTCCTACCACCTTCGTCATCATGTCCAGGGCTTCCTGCTCTTTATCTTCCTGGCTGACTAATTGGCGTCCCTTATTGAACAGCTGTACGGTTGTACGGTCGCTGTGCGGCTCCAGAATGTGGTGATTAAGAATGGAACCCGCATCGAGCCGCCACAGATTGAGACTCCCGGCCATACTGAAGGAGACTACTCTTTCAAGTAAATTAAGGGTATTGAGCCAATGTCGTTCCGATCCGACCACCACCGTACGCGGTACGTCCAGGGTGAGTTCCTCCGGCTTGAAGAAATCTTCCGGCTTGAGCAGAATGTCGTTCTTGTAGTAGTTCTCCATCCGGTGGGTATACTGTTCTACCACCTGATTGAAGACCCGCTCAGAACCGAATTCCAGTTGCCCTGCTATGATTATTCTGTACTCCGACATATCCCTAAGTGCTTTGTTCCCGTGCTAAAAATAACAGATACGTACACACAAAGATACCGACCGAAGAGGCGCTAAGAGAGCGCTAAGGTTTGGTCAGCAGTAAGATCATGTTCCGGAAAACCGAATGTTGACCTTTTGAGCGGCAAAATGTGAGGTATCGTTCTAAACTCTGCTGTTTCAGTAAGTTATAACAACAGCAGAACTACAAATGTGCGTATTTTTAAACCATTTTCAAAGCAAAGCGTCGAATAATTTTTTACAGTCGTACAATCGGGTAGTGTATTTGACACCCGGGGTCATGATATTTCACTGCACCATGAGTGTTACTCTCCAAAACAAAAGAGATGATTCACCCGGTAAAGGATAAGGATCTGGCGGCAATTATGATGTTTATTTAGAAGCGAGCTTCCTCGGATTACCAAAAAAAGGCTGCTCCTCCCACCATGTGGAGGAGCAGCCTTTTGCGGTAAAAACACCTTGTGCGAGGGTTTGGAAGATGATCTGGTTGCAATACCCGATCAGCCGAAATAATTTAGTTGACTTTGATCATCCGGGTTGGCTCGCTGGCTACGGGAATCACTACGCGGTTCTCACGAAGCGTTTCGCCAACGGGGCGGTTCTCACCGAAACCGATCATGCTCAGCTTACCCGGAGTAGCCCCCTTATCTTCGGTGTAACGCTGGGCGGAGGCAGCACGGCGCTCGGAAAGCCCCTGATTGTATTCATCAGACGAGCGACGATCGGCGTGACCTTCATAGCGGATGTTAAAGTTGTTTGCACCGGGGAGAGCCAGGAAGCGATCGATTTCTTCAAGAATCATCCGATCGGGACGGTTGAGGCGGCTCACGTCGGTCGGGAAGTAAATGCGGTCAATAGAGATTGTACCGGTAGTACTATCAACCATGATGTACTCGAAGTCAGACATACCGTCACCGTCGGCGTCGAGTAAGGTGGAGTAGCGGGTTACGCGTTCGCCAAGAGATTCGGCACGGTCCTTTGGTTCAGGACACCCGTTGCGGGCAGCAACACCGGCTTCGTCGGGACATTCATCGTTCTTGTCGATGATGCCGTCACCGTCGCGATCGGGGCAACCACCGTTAGCGGCGGTACCGGGCTCGGCGGGGCAGTCATCGTCACCGTCCGCAATGCCGTCGCCGTCACCGTCGGGGCACCCCATAAGGGCGGCGATACCGGCTTCGGTGGGGCATTTGTCGTCTTTGTCGGCGACACCGTCACCATCGGTATCGGGGCAACCTCTGAGAGCAGCGACACCGGCTTCGGTGGGGCAGTCGTCATCTTTGTCGGCAACACCGTCACCGTCACCATCGGGGCAACCTTTGAGGTTGGCCAGTCCGGCCACTTCCGGACAGTCATCGTCCTTATCGGCGATGCCGTCACCGTCGGTGTCAGGACAACCGTTGGTAGACAGGGGGCCGGGCTCGGTGGGACAGTCGTCTTCCTCGTCGTAGAGACCGTCTTTGTCGGTATCGGGCTTGCCGAATCCAGTAGCGAAAGTTATTGCGGTAGTGACGTAGGTATCGTTCATGTCAGGATTACCCGCTTCGGATACACCGTCGATGAGGTCAGTACCGGTAACGCGATAGGTAAAGTCAAGACCGAGTGAGGACTTGGGAGAGAGGTAATACTTCAAACCGGCACCTATCGGAAATACAATTCCACCGGCATCGTCGGCGGCATCCATTTTATCCTGATTGATCTGGGTCAGAAAGCGCTGATTAGCCGCTTCGTTGTAATCGGTGTCAACGTCACCCCAGATACCGTAAGCGATACCAGCTCCGATATAGGGAGAAAGCGTTTTCTTGAACACACCGTCATCGAATCTTCTGGCGGCCAGAGGCTCAAACTCCAGCATAAGACCGGGTTCGATCACGGATGTTTCCGACTTATATCCACGACGTGCTCGACCGGCATCTTCGCTATCGGCATCGTCGCTGTTGAGGCCACCATAGACCAGGTGCGCGCGCAGAGCGAGCATTCCGCCCAGCCGACGGCGAATCATCAGACCGGCACTAAAGCTGGGCTGGCCGAAGACGACAACATCATTATCGATCATGTCACCACCGAGGGCCGAGGTGCCGACCTGAAGACCAAATTCCCACGGGAACTGAGTTTTCTGACTGTAAAGGGAGATGCAGGTAAACATCGCCACTACAAGGAGTAAGTGCTTTAGCATTTGTGCTGAGTTTGACGTAAGTTGAAATAGTGGGTGATCCTAAAATTTTTAGAAGGAGCGAATATACTGTATGTATCGTGATTCAGCGGCGAATGTTCATAGAAACCGCTAAGCAAGCGCAATTTTAGGGCTTTGTAGCGGGAAATCAGTTATAAGTAGACACTACATTATGTATTTGGGCTCTTTTTTCAAAATACACCGTTATTCGTACTCATTTAGCCCGATGAAATCGAACCAAGTGGTCCGGATCCGCTTCGTTGAACAACTCGAGCAACAGGGCTCCCTGTCTTCCCGCTGGTACGGGAAACAAAATTCTGACCGGATTGTGCACGTAACCATTGTCGCCAAACAACGACAGTTGGTGTCTTAGTTTTGGCGGCAAACGAAACAACCTTAGTTCGGCGGCGTCTTTAGGCAGGGGAATATCTCCGTAGCCGTGTTCTTCCAGAAATGCCCGCACCATGGCGTAGGTCGCTTCCAGCCTGCCGGCGGCAAAACTAACCCGGTACCGGTATCCGTCCGAGGTACCCCCTTCCACCGATTCTCCGGCGGCGGGAAAATTTTGCCGTATGCCCTTTCCACCCACCGAAAGCGCAGCTGACGGCAGGGAAACGACTTCCGCCTCGGTAACGTTGGATGTAGCGTAATTGGCGAGAACGACCGGCCGACGCACGGGCCGGATAGACGAATGAATAGCCATTTTAAGTTTGTTTAAGTCAAAATTACAACAAAATATCATGATCACCCAATCTCCGCTTCACGAGACCATTGCTTTCCGAGTGGCGGCTTCCACTATTGGGCCGGTTGGCTACCTGTCGCTTCCGCACCTCATCAGAATGCTGCAGGAGGCGGCCATGCAAAATACCCGGCGTCTCGGCATTTCCAGCCCGGAGTTAATTGCTTCACTGAACCTGAGTTGGGTATTACGCCGGCAACGGATCGATGTGGCAAGATGGCCGCGACTCGGCGACCGGCTGACCGTGGTGACGGCACCTTCCGGCTTCGAGCGAAGACTACTGACCTTCAGGGATTTTTACCTGCTCGATGCGCAGGGCGAAGCCATCATTACCGCCTCGTCGGAGTGGTTGCTCATGAACGTCACCTCCAGGCGGCTCCAGGTTATCCCTCCCGTCATTGCTCGTCTGGAAACTCAGCTTGCACCTGCGGCCGCGCACCTGAAACGCCCCTCCGGAAAGATCCCACCCCCGACAGTTCTCACCTCCGAAAGGTCTTATACCGTTGCTTATCATCAGCTGGATTTTAATGACCATCTGACCAATCCGGTTTTTCCGGAATTGATGCTTGAGCCGCTGGGTCATGATTTTCTGACCCACCACCTGTTGACGCAAGCCGACATTGCGTATCAGCTCGAGGCGCGCTACGACGATGCACTGACGGCGCAAGCCGGCCCCGAAAAGGACCGGCTTGCGTACGCCCACGCTTTGCGGCGCGGGGATGATCTGCTGGCCACGATGCGAACTAGGTGGCGAAAAACTCAGGGACGCCAATCGGGCGGCTCGCTTCCTTATAGTTCCCTCGCGGAGAAGAAGTAATCCAGCGTTTCCTTCTTGGGGTCACCGCTCTTATAGCCCGCCGTGAAGTACTTCACGCGCTGTTCGGAGGTTCCGTGGGTAAAACTATCGGGGACGACGTAACCCTGACTCTGCTTTTGAATGGCATCGTCGCCAATGGCGGACGCCGCAACGATCGCTTCCCGAATATCGCCCTCCTCAAGCAGATCGGAAACGTTGTCGGCATAGTGCGCCCACACGCCGGCGAGGTAATCGGCCTGTAACTCGAGCCGGACGGACATGGCGTTGGCCTGGGCTTCGCTGCTACGCCGCCGCGCCTGACTTACCTGCTGGCTGTATCCCAGCTGGTTCTGTATATGATGCCCCACCTCGTGGGCCACAACGTAGGCCAGGGCGAAGTCGCCGGGAGCACGAAAACGTTTGCGCAGGAGGGTAGCAAAAGAAAGATCGATGTAAACCTGGTTATCGGCGGGGCAATAGAACGGCCCCGTTGCGGCGCTGGCAAAACCGCAGGAAGAGCGGGTCTGGCCCTCAAAAACGACAAGGACGGGCTCCTGGTACTGACGGCCGTATGCCTGGGGAAAAATCTCTCCCCAGATCTTTTCGTTGTCGCGCAGCGTCTTGGAGACGATCTGAAAATTCGGATCATCGCTTTCCAGATCGCGGGCCGGTGCCGTGCGCGGTGCCTCGGCTACCGCACCACCACCGGCGGCGCCGAGATATTCGGAAGGGTCTCCCCCCAAGAGCATGACGATGATGGCGATGATGATGGCACCGAGCCCGAGGCCGCCGGCGGTTTTGGTACGGCCGCTCATGCCACCCCTCCGACCACGGCGGTCATCGATGTTCTTGCTGCCTTCTTTTCCTCTTAGTTTCATTGGAGTCGTTTGATGTATTTGTTCTTTACCGGTTACCGGCCCGGGACATCCAATACAGGACTGCCCTAAACCCTGACCCGGCGGGGTTATTTCGTGTCCTGCAGGGCAAAAACTTTACGGAGAAGCTCGGAGGAGCGCGCGCCGATGTTTTGACGAATATTTTCTTCTTCGACGGCTACCTTGCCAAAAAGCCCTTCGAGTGCTTTTTCCGTTACATGATCAGCCAGGCTGGTGTTCACCGGCTGGCGCGTCAGGGGAAAATTATTGTAAGCCTTAGCGGCATCGGACCAGAGTTTTTGTGCGTCGAATTTATCGAGTGAGGTGGAAATAACCGGGTTGAACTCATTGTAAAGATTCTGGTACGTGGTGCGTTGTAAGAAGGAGGTCGCGGCATTGCGGTCGCCCTTGAGAATACCCATCGCATCCTGGATGGTCATCTGTTTAATGGCCTGAACGAAGATGGGGCCGGCCTTCTTAGCGGCGTCTTCGGCTCCCTGGTTTATTTTCTTAAGGATGACCTCTTCCAGGTTAGAAAAACCGGGAACCCCCTGAAGCTTGCGGCTCACCCGCTGCACTTCCTCGGGTAGTAGAATGCGATAAGCCAGATCGTTAAAATATCCTCCGGGAGAAGCCAGCTCATTGGCTCCTTTGCGTACGCCGATGCGCAGGGCTTCCTTCAGTCCGTTGCCAATGTCGCTCGAAGAAAGGCCGTTGGCCCCGCTGAGCACGGTATTGAGCGTCTGGTTTATTTGCTGACTGGTACAGCCGAAAAAGAGGAAGGGTAGAAATAGAAAAAAGAGCTTGCGCATGACTAAGGATGGTTGGTTTGTCATGTTGTAACGCTTTCGGACGCAGTTTTGCTCACAAGAAAGCCATTGAAGCCCGATTTTGAACTTTCGTTAAGACAATCAGTCCGGGTCGCTCAGGTCAATACCCTCGTAGCCACCCGGCCCCATGTCTCCGAAATCAAAACCATCTCCGCTCAGATTGATCTCCCCGGGGTCCATATCGCCAAGATCGTATTCTCCTTCTTCGTACGGTTTCTCTTCGTGTGCTCCTTCTTCGTCCAGCAGCTCTTCTTCCGGCACCTCCAAATCATCATTCCGCTCAAACATCTTCCGGTCAAGCACCCCGTCGCTAACGTCACCGTCCAGGGAAGAGAGGTCGAACGCCGGAGGAGGTCCCGGCTCGGGTGCGGGAGGATAAAATTGTGCACCGCGGCCACGGCCAAGGCCACCGCCCCCGAAGCCGCCGGCGTCAAAGCCACCGCTGCGGCCGAAACGATCCCGCTCACCGCCGCCTCTTTCCAAGTCTTCGAAAGTGTCTGGCCGCCTCTTAGCGGGGCGGCCGTACATGCTACCGCCACCACCGCCGGGGGAGCCGAGGCTCACTTCCACCACGGCGGCTCCCACCTTCCCCCCCAGGGGCGGGTTGAGTTTGCGCAGCCGGAGTTTTACCGAGGTGACGCTGTCGAACTGGTCCATGATCCGGTTGCCCATGCGGTAGGCCAGGGCTTCCAGTAGTTGGGTAGGCTTCTTCATCTCGGCATGGATGAGGTAGTAAATGGTGGCGTAATTGACCGTACCGCCCAAGTCATCGTCGTGGGCTGCGCTCGTGATTCCGGCCTCAACCTCCACGTCGATGCTGAACTCGTTGCCCATCAGGTGCTCCTCCTCGAAGAAGCCGTGGGGGGCGTGAATGCGTACATCTTCCAGTCCGATTTTAGCGGTCATGGGCGCAATTTAATCAAATAGTCAGGCACTCAAAGTGGCGGATAAAGTTTGTTGGCCGCGGCGCGATGACAGAAGCTGCCCCGTCCGACGACCGAATTGACGAATATTACAGTTTCGCCAGCAACGTCTTCGCTTCTTTTTGGTACGGGTGCCCCGGAGCAGTAGAAATCTCCGACAGTGTTTCCTTGGCGTTTTCAAGGTCGCCCATGCCCAGTTGTGCCAGACCATAATAGTAGGCGGCTTCCTCGGCAAGGGCAAAATCCGGTTTTCCCACCAAACTTACCAAAGCGTCATGCGCTTCCGCAAATTTTTCCTGGGCGAGAAGGCTTTGCCCCAGATAAAACTTGTTTACGTCCGTTGCGGCAAGATCCGCTAGTTTGTCTTGTGCGGCGGCGTAGTTCCCGGCATCATAATCGGCATAAGCGGCGGCTTCAAGGGTAGCGTCGTTGTCGCCCCGCACGGTGCCGGTGGTGATGTTGTCGTAGGGCTCGAAAGTGTCCATGGCCAACTGCCGGGAGTCGAAGCCGCCGAGGTTCATCGACCACCAGCCTACGGCCAGTACCAGTAGCAGGGCGGCAGCGTAACCGAGTAGCTTCAGGGTTCCTTTGCGGCGCTGCTTGATGTCGACCACCCGGGCGTTTGTTTTCGCCTGGCGATCGGTGATGGAGCGGACGAACGGTCCGGTATGCCCTTGCCCGGGCGCGGCGGGGGCGCCGGCCAGTTTCTTTTCTAGGTTCTGCAACCGGGCCTTCAGGGCCTGATCTTCGTGCAGTTCGATGGCGGACATGGCCAACTCGGTGTCGGCAAGTGACGCGGCCAGATCCTGATCCTGGGCAACTTCCCCTGCAAATGTTTGACGTTCCTCCGGGCTTAAATTGTCCAGCAGGTAAGCATCAATGCGATCTTGTTTATTTTCATTTTTCATGTTACCCTATACGTTTGATAGCTTTAAGACTGGGGAATTAAAATCTTTTTGAGTTTGTCGAGACAGCGCATTTTTTTGATTCGCGTGGCCCCGGGAGAGCTTAGGCTTAGGGAATTCTGTATGCTTTCTATGGGATAACGGTGGTAATAAAACAACGTAAGCAGTTCGCGGCAGGTGTCCCCCATTTTTGCGAGGGCACCGGCCAGAAGGGCTTTGCGGTGGTCGTCTTCAAAACGATTGAGCAGGCTCATGTCCAGTTCATCGGCCGGGTCGTTACCCAGGCCGATTCCGGCGTCGGGGTCGGAGGTCACTTCCCGGTGGCGCTGCTGGTTCTTGCGGTACACCAACCGTTTACCGATGGCGAACAGGTAGGTGCGGGTGCTGCAGGTGAGTTCTTGTAACTTTCCGTTAACGATATTTTTGTAGAAGGCAATGACGGCATCCTGAAAGCAATCGGCCGCATCTTCCTCCGTAGCGTACAGTTGCCGCTGGGCGTAGGTCAGGAACGCCTCCCGGTGCCGAATGTAGAGTTCGTCGAGGAGTTTGTGCTGGCCTTGCTTGATGGCGACAAAAAGTTCTGCGTCTTCTAATCGGTTTTTGCTTACTTCCACGGTATGGTGTTATCTATCCCCAAAAGTAACGCTTTACTCACCGACTTCCCCACCGTTGTGGGGTTTCGCTGTTTTATGACCGCTAATCGCCGGGCGTTACGGAAAGATTAACTTTTTTCAGTTGTATCGAAAGTTTATATGGCGCGGGCGCGGGTGCGAATTGAGCGTTTACAGAAGCAAGGGGGGGGCCGAAGCTGCTTTATTTGGATCGGGGTGGCGTAGATTCCTCGTAAATACCGACATATGGACATACGCATATTTACGAGTCAACTCGTATATATACGAGTAACAGTATCAACGCCCACCCCACCCGGCCGCGCTTTCCCTGCTCCTTTAAACCTTCCACGGCACCCGCGACCCCGCCCTGAAAATCATCCTTGCAACCTTTTCCCGGCTTCGTACCTTTGCATCCTTACATATGGTCAAAATAGCCGACATCGAACTCGGGGATTTCCCCCTCCTGCTCGCCCCCATGGAGGACGTTAGTGACCCGCCCTTTCGCGCGCTGTGCAAGGAACAGGGGTGTGATATGATGTACACCGAGTTCATCAGCGTAGAGGGGCTCATCCGTGATGCGACAAAGAGCGTCGAGAAACTGGACATTTACGATTACGAGCGGCCGATCGGCATTCAGATTTTCGGGGCCAACATCGAGAGCATGATCAAGGCCGCCGACATCGTCGAGGCCGCCAGGCCGGAGTTGCTCGACATCAACTTCGGCTGTCCCGTCAAGAAGGTGACCTGCAAGGGCGCCGGGGCCGGTATCCTGCAGGATATCCCGAAGATGGTGAAACTCACCAAGGCCATCGTCGACCGCACCAGCCTGCCCGTTACCGTAAAGACCCGCCTCGGCTGGGACGATAACACGAAGTACATCGAAGCCGTTGCTGAGCAACTGCAGGACGTCGGCATCAAAGCCCTTTCCATCCACGGCCGCACCCGCAAGCAGATGTATAAAGGCGAAGCAGACTGGACGCTGATCGGTGCCATCAAAGACAACCCGCGCATCACCATGCCGATCTTCGGCAACGGAGATATCGATTCTCCCCAAAAAGCCGAAGCCTACCGCAACCGCTACGGCGTAGACGGCATCATGATCGGCCGCGCCGCCATCGGCAACCCGTGGATCTTCCGCGAGATCAAACACTACTTCGCTACCGGAGAGATCCTCCCCCCTCCCGACATCGACGAGCGCGTCGACGCCGCCCGCGATCACCTGCGCCGTAGCATCGACTGGAAAGGTGCCAAACTTGGCATCCTGGAAATGCGGCGCCATTATACCAATTATTTCCGCGGCCTGCCCGGCGTGAAAGAATACCGTAAGACGCTGGTGTCGGAATATGAGCCGGAAACGCTGTATAACGTACTGGAAGAAATGCGGAGCGTTTATGCGGGGATGGACGTTGTGGGGGTGTAATCGCTTGTTCATAGATCAAATATCCTATCCTATCCGACAGCTTATTTTCTTCCTGCCAACCCTCCTCGGCGTAATTTTCTCTGCGTCGTTAGTGGCTCAGGCTCCGGCCAGCTGGAGCCTCTCCGAAGTCAGCATCCTGCCCGCACCAGACAATCTTCACCAACTGGAGCACAATTTGCCGTCTCCCTCCCGTGGGGTAGACAGCGTTTCCGTACAGACCCGGGTCCGCCTTACGGGCGGTACCGTTTACCTTTACGTATACGGTCGCAGCTCACGGAATGATTACCTCGGCTACCGGGAATCCGCCAAAATCACGGCGGCGGGAGATACGGCAGTGACCCTACAGATCGACGGGCTGGCCACTACCGATATGGAAGATGTTGTGATCGGCGTGTACCATTACGGCGCAGGTGCAGCCAGGGTCGCGCCCCCGAACGTCAATCGCCACCAGGTGGTGGGCACGCCGCCCTCTCCTCAAGTTGCCGGCTATCTCACCGAGTTTTTCGACCTGGTTCGCGGGCAGGCCCTCGATCGGGACTCCGTTGACTGGGAAGTGTTGCGGGAGGACGCCAATGCCCTGTCCGCTACCGCCGACAGCCTGTCTGACGTACACGATGTACTTGACTTCACGCTCCGGCGCATCGACCGCCACTCGTTCCTTCAGCCACCGGCAGCGCACCGGAGCTGGGCTACCGGCAACAACGACGATGACGCCGTCGATCCTGATTTGCAGTACGCCACCGGTCGCCGCGTAGAAAATGATATGGTTTACCTGAATATGCCCGGCGTATCCAGCGGCCACGAAAAAACGCTCCGGGCTTACGCCGACAGCCTCACCCGCCTGATCGTCCGGTTGGATCAGCCGGGAACGAGCAAGTGGGTACTCGACCTGCGCGGCAATACCGGAGGGAATTGTTGGGCCATGCTGGCCGGCATCGGACCGCTTCTGGGCGACGGCTTATGCGGTTACTTTATGCAGCGGGACGGGTCCCGGGCCAACAGCTGGTGGTACTGGGAGGGGGCCAGCTGGCTTGGTCCCCGTCAGCAATTGATCCTGACCGACCCGTACGTTCTCCGCCAACCCGCACGCGTTGCGGTACTTTACGGGCCTAAAACGTCCAGCTCGGGCGAGGTGGTTGCAATAGCCTTCCGGGGATTACCCCGCAGCCGCAGTTTCGGCCAACCAACCGGAGGGTACTCCACCGGCAACCGTACGCTGTACCTTTCCGATGGCGCGGCTGTACTATTGACGGCAACCGTGTACGGAGATCGCCATAAGGTACCCTACGGCGCGGAGATTCAGCCGGACGTGACCGTCTTTTCGGTAAAAGGACTGGACGCTCCGGCCGAGGCGGCGGCGGCGTGGTTGCGCGGGGGAAAATAGCCGGCGCGAAAAGGAGGGCCAGGAGACAATCACCGCCGATTTTACAGACGGGATGCTCGTTGTCCATTCGCACAAAACATCCGCTGCAAAGCACCGAGACGAGCCGTTGAAAATTGGTTCTTAATTGAACGAAACGAACATCCGTTCAAACCGAGGCTGTTATAGCGACGTAACCAAATTAATCCGATCAGCATGCCGATTATTCAAAAGAGCCCCTACGCCACCCTCACCGCCGCCATCGAAGAGCTGCGCAAAGAGGGCTATACCCATGACTTCAATCAGCTCGAAAACCACCTCGAGTGTAAGAAACTGGAAAAGAACTTTAAACCAGAGAATTTCACCATCACGCACACCTACCGTTTTGAAGGCATGAGCAGCGCCGGAGACAACTCCGTGCTTTACGCCATTGAGGCCGACGACGGGACTAAAGGAATGTTGGTGGATGCCTACGGTGTCTATGCCGACTCGATCAGCCCGGAAATGATTGAGAAATTCCGGGTGGAATACGAATCTCCGGACGAGTTGTAGTGCCATCGTTCTCACCGACGAGAACGCTGTCTACTGGAGGCGGGTGCCGGAGTTTGCCTGCTCCCCCTCCCCCAACTTTCGGAACAATACCCACAAAAAACAGAGAAGCCCGGCTCGTAGCAACGAACCGGGCTTTCTGATTTGAGGTCGGTAGCGAATCTATACATCCGATCTTATACAATCGCTTCGCGTCTTTTAAGGTTCCGAAATGGCTAAAGTGCTTGTATTTACTGGCTTTCGCCGTCTTGTAACGTCTTATAACGTCTTGCGAAATTGCGCACAATCCAAAACATTACCCTACATTTGGAGCACAACCGAAAACGGTTACATCCTAAAGTGCTCAAATGGACCTCAAAGCAAATTTTCAGCTACTACGCAAAAGCAGCGATAAGCCTACACCTATCCGGCTAACGGTGTACAGCTCTTTTCTTTTCCCCGTAAGCCGTCGCCTAATTTGGGCGACCGGGCATAAAGTACACCCTGACCTCTGGAACTTTGAAGACCACCGGCCTTATACCAGTGGCAACCCCGTAGACAATTATATCCGGCGCAACAGTATCAACAAAAGCCGGGCCGCGATCCTGAAGACCCAACTTAAGAAGACTAAGAAGTACTTAGATAAGGTTGAGGATGGCGCACTGGCTTTCTTAGTAGAAAACCAAGACAAGCAACCCCGGCTTACCGGTGACGACTACCGCCGTTATTTCAACGAAGCCTTCAGGGAGATCACCGACCCCACCGCCACCTTGTCAGGCTATTGTGCCAAAATGATAAAGGGCATGGAATCGGGAGCACGAAGAAAGCCCAAGACCAACAGCCGTTACACTTCCGGCACAATTGCTAACTACACCGGCTTTCTTAATGTGTGGAGAGCATTTGAAAAAGCCACCGGGCGCGTTTACGCCTTCGGACATATCACCTTAGAGACTTACCGGGACTTTGTGCTGTTTTGCGAACGCAAGCCCCTGACCGATGCCCACGGCCAGCCACGCAAAGACACTGACGGCACCCCCTTAACCGGATTAGCTGTTAACACCATTGGTCGCCACGTAAGCAAGTGGAAGGTAATAATGGAAGCGGCCAAAGACGAAGGCATACACAAAAACGACGTGTTCAGGATGAAAGCGTTTGCAGCACTCACTGAAGACACCGACGGCACCTACCTGAAGCAATCGGAACTAAACCGCCTATACAAATTCGATCTATCAAATAACCTCCGGTGGGAGCAAGTGCGGGATGTTTTCGTAGTAGGGTGCTACACGGCCCAACGGGTAAGTGATTACACCCGTCTTTCGTCTAAAATGCTGGTTGACCTGGACAACGGAAGGCAAGCATTATCCTTTATCCAGACGAAAGGCAAAAACGAGGTTGTTATACCCGTTCACCCTATCGTGTTGGAGATCCTGAACAAGTACGGCGGCGCGATGCCTGACCTTGGAAAAAACCCTGACAATATCGTAAATGGTCATATAAAGTCTATATGCGAAGCCGCTGGGATTAACGAGCGGTACGTGTCAACCCGGGGCGAAAAAGGGCATACAGTAGAGCGTAGCGGCCCTAAGTGGGAATTTGTAGCCAGCCACACAGCCCGGCGTACCGGCATTACTCTAATGCACCTTGCAGGGATGGGGGTTCACAAGATTGCAGAGGTCAGCGGACACCGTGACATAAAGCAGTTGCAGAAGTATATCAAAGCCACGAAAGCGGAATCCGCCGAAGTTATTAGCGGCAATTCATTCTTTGCCCGTGAAGCGTCACCCCTTAAAGCCGTTAAGCATGGATAAGGGGAGTAAAAAGGTCCTGGAAGAGAATAAACAGCATTTAGAGTATTTAATATCTGAGTACTCTAAATCATTTGAAGCAACCGCAGATCAACGGGAGTTACTGAAGATCACCTTGGAGGTAACAAGCAATATATTTTCGCAGCCTACCCCTAAGAAAAAAATGGAATTGATAGAGCGTCTAAGGGTTGGCTACGGCGCTGCTATAAGTGGGGCGATGGATGCCTATACCAAGCTAAACAACAACCCACTACCTAAGAGAGACATAGAAGTTGACCACTTTTTAGGAGCGATACGTGGAGCACCGACTTTAAGAGAGCAACAAGCTTTTGAAATTACCGGGATGCTAATAGTGGCGTTATCGTTAAGGGATAGGATCGAAGCGATCAGGGCTTCTTTAATTGCTAAAGATGGCGTTAAGATGCTTACCCCTACCCTACGACAAATAGCCCTTTATGAAAGGTTTTTGCTTTTAACAGGGCAAGGTCCGGGAATCACTAGACAGAACGCGGTATCGGCATTGTCAACGTGGGGGATAATGGATAGTAGCTCTAAAAAGCTATATGACAGGTTCACCGAAACTAAAGAGCAGCACCAAAGAGTTAGCCACCGTTTCGCGATACGCGACTTAAGAAAAGCACGTCAAATGCTCGATAAAAACGAAGGAGCTAAAGCATTGATAGACAAGGAACTGATTTTATCTGAAAGGGATTAATCGCAACAACTGCACCACTTGCCACCACTTGCCAAATGTGTAACGCCACATATTTGAATCATACAAAACAAGAAAACAACCGCATTATGAATAATCCATTTGACGCTCTCTTTGCCCAGTTGCAAGCCTTAGAGAGTAAGATAGATGCCTTACCCGGCCAAATGATTGCACAACCCACTGAAAAGGTCTTACTGACCCGAAAAGAAGCAATGGCCTTGCTCAACATCCGTGACAACAAGCTTTGCGACCTTACGCGGGATGGAATCTTTACCGCTTACCGGATCGGTACCAGGATCATGTACAAGCGGGCCGAACTACTGGAAAGCTTAGAACAGATGGCAGCGTAAACGAAAAAAGCCCCGCAAGCGAGGCTACTAATTCATAAGGTTGTAAAGGGAAGCCAGTCTCAAATTTCTCAGGTCTGAACTGACCCCCACAAGATACAACAACCTGACTAAACAGGTTAGATGATGGCTACAAAAGTAGTACGTCGTAATCCATTGCACAAATTTTGCGCGACGGACCGACAAAAATTAACACCCAGCGGAGCCGAAAAGAGGCACCCAAGGCCGGATAAGCAGGACGGAGTTAACCCGCCTTTGGTAAATCGCGGGTCAACTCCGTCGAGAGCTTTAGTAAACGTAAGCCCCGGCACTCCTCAAAAGACTCTTAAGCTACTGTATTACATAGGGTTAGACTACCTAGAGATAACAATTACAGGATTAAAAGTCCCCTACTCCGGCGAAAACCTAGAGCAACCAGCGGTCAACTCCGTTTTCCCTGTTCCGTCAGGTCACATCGAGGGCGAAGTGAGATTGATATTTAACCAGGGTTCACGACGCAATAAGCACTTTCAATTTGGCTTCGATGTGCTATTTATCCCTGATGGGGCACCAGCGAGTGACAACATCGAGGCAATGACCGTTGAGTACGGATGGGCCGTCATTTCGCACTTACCGCCAAACCTGAGCGGATGCCTTGACGGAAGTAGCATCTTGCAAGTTCTTAATCATCGGTTCTATCAGTCGGGCTTTTGGCAGGTAATGGATTCGATCCTAGCAGCGATAGGAGCTAACGTAGCACACATTACGCGCTTAGACATTGCACTAGACGGTAAAGAGCTTTTAAAGCCAGCCACGGACTACTATGCTGATGTAATGGAAGTGAAGTATGGCCGGAAGCTTGAACGCGAATTAGATAAAGTTGGCAAGGCTACCTACAACACATCCTGCTGGACCGAAGTAGATAGGCGAGTGACCAACTTTTACGTTGGTGCAATATCTAGTTCTAAAGTGCTGAATGGTTACGAGAAAGGAGTTAGGATGTATGTGGAAAACAAGCTTTACATACATGCAGCATGGGTTATCGCAGGGCTCATATCTCCCGATGACGACGGCAAAGAAGTACACCGTTTAGAGTTTCGTGGCGATAAAGAAGCTGTTGACAATCTCCGCGTACCGCTTGAGGGAGACGGAGAAAATGCAACTCGACCATTTGGGTACTACGATCTACGTGACCCTGAATTACTTGCAGGTGCATTTGAAGCTAGTACGACGGGTTTTTATGGCTTTTACAAGGTCAATCCAAAGAACAAGGATAAGAGTCGGTGGGAGCAAATCGAAGTAGTTGATTGGTCAGCAATACCCCGCACTGAAGTAAACCGGGTAACCAAGACAAAGCGAAGCTCTGAAACGTGGAAAGCTAAACACGCCGCATGTAAATTTATCTGGGATGCTTCAACGTCATCCTACCTTCAGGAAGCAGCGACTGAAGCCGTTACAGACTATGTTGCCGACTATTCAATACCGACTGAAATAGTAGAGAACTTTGTTTGGGGAGCTTCACTAGAAATGCCTGAAGTAGACAAGACAGAGTTAAATAGGGTTGCCCGTCTGTTTGGCGATCAAGTATTAGAAGATTTTACAGGCAAACTTATTGATGACGTAATTGATGAACTGCCTACAACCTATGCGTGGGCAATGGCTCAAGAACATCATACTACTAACTACCTAGCCCGTCGCATTGCCAAAGGCTACAAGGGTGTCCCGCTTTCTGACAAGCTAGTGTCTAACATAGTACGGAGCCTTGACGGTAAGATCACAGAGGCACCAATGACGACGGAGGAAATGACCGCCGCATTTGAAGAACTTAATCAAAAACTTAACCATGCCGGATCAGCAGCAGCAGGTTTACCCCTTCCTGACTTTGCTGACCCGGCGACTTGCGACGCAAGCACCAAGGGTTTCCCGGACCCTATCAAATTGACGGAGGGTATGGGGCTGGTAAAAGGCCAGCCCCAACCTAAAACCACGGACTTGCAGAGCAGGGAGCCGGGTAATAAAAAGGGGGTGCTACACGGAATGCCTGACGGGCCTATTGCTTCACCTCAAATGATGGCGCAATGATAGTACCAACCAACTACAACAGTACCGGACCCCGCACCAACTTTGGTGTTTGCCGTCCCTTCCAAGACTTCACATGGCGATACCTTCCAACCGACTTTAAAACCGGATGGAATTTTACCGACGTAGACGGGCTTTGCTCTGACTTCCCGAATGTGGCACTATTGGAAGACAAGATGAAAGACACCACCTGCAACAAGGGCCAACTAATGAGTTTACAAGCCCTTGACCTGCTTATTAAAGCGGGGGCGAACGCCACCGGCGGGAAGGTGGTATTTGCGTCTTGTGGAACGTCGTATGATGTTACCCTGACCTACACCGGCTTAGTCTTCCGCACCGATACCGGAACCGATGGTCGGGCGATCCGATACGAAGGTGACGACAACGCCACCTTTACCGTTCAGCGCGGAACGTGTTACGGCTTAGATGGTCTTATCCGTGACCGGGCCGGGAACCTTATGCTATTGATTAGAAAAACAGAGAACGCCCCTGCTGACTGTTCCCGCGTCGCCATTTGTAAAGCCGTTCACCGGCTTGTGTTGGCCGGGATGAAGGCAACGATGGGAAAAGTACATCCTAAGTGCGCTAAGTACCCCCTAAAGCTCAAATATCACGGACTGCACACCTTCCGACATGAAGACCGCGAAGAAATAGCAGCAGGCCGGATGTGGTGGGATGGCACCCCCTACCCTTTGGAGGGAATCAAACGGGCTTTCACGTTCGGAAACCCGGGCGAACCTCAACCCCCGCCGCCACCGATCAAACCAATTTTTACCCTTAAGAATCAAACCGCCACCATTGGCACCTTCACCGGCTATCAAAGCCACCAATAACCAACCAATGACTTCAAAAGAATCGAATCTTTTAACGGAATACCAAACACTGATTAGGAGGCAGAGAATCAGGGAAGGGCAAAAGGCAATCGCCAAGGCAATAGAAATTCTTGGGTCTTCAGGCAAATATCCTGACCTTATAGATGAAGCAATATCTTCCCAGGCCCCTTTACCCCCTACCGAAGCGAACGCAAAAAAGGTACTTACTACACTCACGAAAGTAAGCGAAGCTGTTAACGAGTTCAAGAAGAAATAAAATAAGTGAACCCGGCGGCTGGCATGATACCAGCCGCCATAAATATTTACCATGCAAGATGACAACATCCCGCCAAATCCAATGATAGCGTACTTGGCAAAACTTGCCTACGAAAATGCAAAGAAACAGGCTTACAAAAAGCTTGCAGAAAACTCCGAAACCATAAAAAGCGACAACCGAACAAAAGATAATTCAACCAACCAAATCCAGATCAACGATGACTAACGACGAAGACAAAAAACGCAACCCTGACGAAGAGGCTCAGTTAGACGCTTTCCTAGATTTGATTTTAGAAATGAGCATTACACGCGTCGAAGAAGAGAACAGGAAGAAAAACAAAGACGACAGCGATTGACCAACCGGCCTAAACGCCACAAATATCACCATCATGAAAAATGACCACGACGAACCCATTACAGAAGAAAAGGCCGCGAAGAATGCGAAAACTGAAGCGGAGTTGATCCGGGCTGACGATGTGTTACTAGATATACTGTTTGCCGAGGCTGAAAAGAAAGTCATTGACGCATCAGAGGGGAAAGACTAGCAGCAATTCACACTTTAGACTCGAATCATCCGTAAAGCATAGATACTTAGCACTTTGTGGCATAGGTCGTCAATGCT
>ENA-ORXU01000557-ORXU01000557.1-marine-metagenome-genome-assembly--contig:-NODE-557-length-41436-cov-13.912256_pt1 | contig 41436 bp, 36 predicted proteins | sample MGYA00237869_ERZ511484 | MGnify/ENA metagenome assembly ERZ511484 | reverse complement strand
ATCGAGCCAGTGTGTCCGCGATCTCATGATCGCTGGCCGCCTCGAACGCCGGCGCGAGCCGGTCGTGAGCCGTCTGCCGCTCGTCGATCTCGCCATCAGGGTTCAGCGTTGCCTTGATCGCCGCATCCAGCGGTGCTCGCGTCTGCGTGTCGGCGTCCAGGACGGCACCGGCGGAATCCGCACGTTGAATGCGCGAATAGAGGTCCGATCGCGTGATGGCCATGCAACGGTTCCTTGTCAAGGTGGCGAATCGAGGGTAAGCGATTTACTCCCGCCTCGGCGGTGATGCCGCAAGGCACCCGACAGGGAGCAGACGACTCACCGCCCTTTCACACCGCCCGATGCGATTCGCCCGAACCGCTCGGTTAGACTCCCCCGCGACGCCGTTCGCGGCTCCTGACGCTTGCCGATGAATCCGAACTTCCTCGATTTCGAACAGCCGATCGCCGAGCTCGAGGCCAAGATCCGGGAACTGCAGTACGCCAGCGCCGATGCCGACGTCGACGTCACCAGCGAGGCCCAGACGCTGCGCGCCAAGTGCGACACGCTCACCAAGGGCATCTTCCAGAAGCTGACCGCCTGGCAGGTGGCGCAGTTGGCACGCCACCCGTTGCGGCCCTACACCCGTCACTACATCGATACGGTCTTCACCGAGTTCGACGAGCTGCACGGCGACCGGCTGTACGCGGACGACTCGGCCATCATCGGCGGCACCGCACGGCTGGACGGCAAGCCGGTGGTGGTGATCGGTCACGAGAAGGGGCGCGACACCAAGGAGAAGATCGCCCGCAACTTCGGCATGCCGCGCCCCGAGGGCTATCGCAAGGCCAAGCGCCTGATGGAGCTGGCCGAGCGCTTCGGATTGCCGGTGGTGACGTTCATCGACACCCCGGGCGCGTATCCGGGCATCGGCGCCGAGGAGCGTGGCCAGAGCGAGGCCATCGCCCGCAACCTCTACGTCATGGCGCAGCTGAAGGTGCCGGTGGTGTGTACCGTGATCGGCGAGGGTGGCTCGGGCGGGGCGCTGGCGATCGGTGTCGGAGATCGGGTGATGATGCTCGAATACAGCATCTATTCGGTGATCAGTCCCGAGGGCGCCGCCTCGATCCTCTACAAGAGCGTGGACAAGGCCAGCGAGGCGGCCGAGGCGATGGGCATCACCTCGCGCCGCCTGCACGAGCTGGGGCTGGTGGACCGCGTGATCGACGAGCCGCTGGGCGGTGCCCACCGCGACAGCGAGGCGATGGCCGGCTCGCTCAAGCGGGCGTTGATCGAGGAACTGTCCGCGTTGGCCGGCAAGTCCGGCGATCAGCTGGTGGCCGAGCGGCACGAGAAGCTGCGCGCCTACGGGCGCTTCGTCGCCTCGTGAACCGGCGCATCGCCGCGCCGTGAACCCCGCGTCGGCCACTCGGCCGGTCGAGGCGCTGGCCCGCTACGTCGAGGCGCATCCGCAGGTCGACGCCTACTGCATCGCCTACTCGGGCGGGCGCGACTCGCACGTGCTGCTGCACCTGGCGGCGGCGTTGCTGGCGCGGCGCACGACGATCCGGCTGCGCGCGCTCTACATCGATCACGGGCTGTCGCCGGACAGCGCGCTGTGGGCGGCGCACGTCCGCCAGGCGTGCCAGCGCCTGGGGGTGCCGCTGGCGGTGCACCGGGTCGAGGTGCGCGACGAGGGCGACGGGCCGGAGGCGGCTGCGCGCGCCGCGCGCTACGGCGCGTTCGATCGGGCGCTGGACACCAACGAGCACCTGTTGCTGGCGCAGCATGCCGACGATCAGGCCGAGACCTTCCTGCTGCAGGCGCTGCGCGGCAGCGGACCGGACGGGCTGGCGTCGATGCCCCGGCGTCGGCCGTTCGGGCATGGCGTCATGGGCCGACCGCTGATCACCTGCCCGAGCGAGGCCATCGGCGAGTACGCCGAGCAGCACTCGTTGAACTGGGTGGAGGATCCGAGCAACGCCGAGCAGCGCTTCGACCGCAACTTCCTGCGCCACGAGATCCTGCCGCTGCTGCGCAAGCGCTGGCCCGGCGCGGTGCAGACGCTGGGTCGCTCGGCGCGCCGCTCGGCGGCCGCCAGCCAGATCCTGCTCGGGGTCGCCGACGACGACCTGAAGGCGGTGCGGCTGCGCGGGACCGCCCAGCTGTCGGTGTCCGAGCTCAAGCGCCTGCCGCGCGAGCGCGCCTACAACGCCCTGCGGCTGTGGGTGCGTCAGGCCGGCCGGCGCCTGCCGCGCCTGCAGGATCTGGTGGGCGTGTTCGATGAGCTGGTGCTGGCCCGCCCGGACTCGGCCGGCCGGATCGGGGTCGGCGACTACGAATTCCGCCGCCACGCCGACCGGCTGTTCCTGCTGTCGGCCAGGCAGGCCCCGCTGGCCTTCGTGCACGAGTGGCCGCTGCCCTACGCGCCGCTGGCGATCCCGGAGATCGATGCGCGGATCACCCGTGAGGCCTGCACCGCGCAGGGCATCCGGCTGCCGATGGACGGGCGGATCAGCCTGCGCAGCCGGGTCGGTGGCGAGGTCATCAAGCTGGGCGAGCCAGGCTTTCACAAGGCGGTCAAGAAGCTGTTGCAGGAGTCGGGCGTGCCGCCCTGGGAGCGTGAGCGCATACCGCTGCTGTTCGTGGGCGAACGGCTGGCGGCGGTGTGGAACATCGCGGTGGCCAGCGAGTTCCGGCAATCGCCCGGCGACGAGCCGGGCGCGGCGGCGCACCACCGGTCCGACGCTCGGGGCCGCCGCTCGGTGGGCCGTTGAGGCGTTTGTGGTCGCCGGTGCTCTTCTGGTAGGCTTCGCACGGCTTCGCGAGCGGGCCACGCCGGGCCTGTCGTGAGCCTGCGTCTCATCGCGCGCGCCCGTGCCGTTCCGATCGCCCGCGAGCCCGTGCCGCGCGTCCCGGACACGCCCTTCGTTCCGCCGCGCCGTTGCCGCCCCGATCGCTTGCCAAGGTCATGACACGATTCATCTTCGTTACCGGCGGTGTCGTCTCCTCGCTGGGCAAGGGAATCTCGGCCGCCTCGCTGGCAGCCTTGCTCGAGGCGCGCGGCGTCTCGGTCTCGATGTTGAAGCTGGACCCTTACATCAACGTCGATCCGGGCACCATGAGCCCGTATCAGCACGGCGAGGTGTTCGTCACCGACGACGGCGCCGAGACCGACCTGGACCTGGGGCACTACGAGCGCTTCGTGCGCATCACCACCGGTCAGGACAACAACTTCACCTGCGGTCGTGTCTACGAGACCGTCATCGCCAACGAACGGCGCGGCAACTACCTGGGCGCCACGGTGCAGGTGATCCCGCACATCACCGACGAGATCAAGCGACGGGTGATGGTCGGTGCCGGTGGCGCCGACGTGGTGCTCGTGGAGATCGGCGGCACCGTCGGTGACATCGAATCCTTGCCGTTCATGGAGGCGATCCGCCAGATGGGCGTGGAGCTGGGCCGGGATCGCGCGCTGTTCATGCACCTGACGCTGGTGCCGTACATCAAGTCCGCCGGCGAGATCAAGACCAAGCCCACCCAGCACTCGGTCAAGGAACTGCGCTCGATCGGCATCCAGCCCGACATCCTGCTGTGCCGCTGCGATCGGCCGTTGCCGGACGTGGAGCGCCGCAAGATCGCGCTGTTCACCAACGTCCAGGAGCGGGCGGTCATCGCCGCCTACGATGTCGACTGCATCTACGACATCCCGCGCATGCTGCACGCCCAGCAACTGGACGATCTGGTGGCCGATCACTTCCGCATGAACCTGCCGCCGGCCGACCTGACGGAGTGGAACGCGGTGGTCGATGGCATCCGCCATCCGGGACGCGAGGTCACCGTCGGCATGGTGGGCAAGTACACCGAGCTGACCGAGTCCTACAAGTCGTTGAACGAGGCGCTCACTCACGCCGGCATCAAGACCGGCAGCAAGGTCACGATCCGCTACCTTGACGCCGGCAGCATCGCCGACGGGGACGATAGCGCCCTGGGGGAGGTGGACGCGCTGCTGGTGCCGGGCGGGTTCGGCAAGCGCGGCGTGCAAGGCAAGATCCTGGCGGCACGCTACGCGCGCGAGAACGATATCCCCTATCTGGGCATCTGCCTGGGAATGCAGGTGGCGGTGATCGAGTTCGCTCGCCACGTGGCGGGCATCGCCGAGGCGAACTCCAGCGAGTTCGACCTGGAAACCCCCGATCCGGTGATCGCGCTGATCACCGAATGGCAGCGCAGCGATGGCACCACCGAGATCCGCGATGCGGCCTCGGACCTGGGTGGCACCATGCGGCTGGGCGGCCAGCCGTTCCGCATCCGCCCGGGAACGCGCGCCCACGAGATCTACGCGGGCGTGGAGGCCAGCGAGCGGCATCGCCATCGCTGGGAGTTCAACGACAACTACGCCGATCGGCTGGTGGAGGCGGGGCTGGTGGTGTCGGCACGCACCGAGAACGGCAACGGGCTGGTCGAGATGATCGAGCTGGCCGATCACCCCTGGTTCGTCGGCGTGCAGTTCCACCCCGAGTACACGTCCACGCCGCGCGACGGGCACCCGCTGTTCACCAGCTACATCGAGGCGGCGCTGGCGCGACGCGAGCAACGCGCGATCCCGGATGCGCGCCGCATGCCGCCGGCACCGGCCGATCAGGCCTGAGAGCGGGAGTCGTCATGCAATTGCTCGGTACCGAGGTCGGCATCGATCGGCCGCTGTTCCTGATCGCCGGGCCCTGCGCCATCGAGAGCGAGCGGCTGGCGCTGGACACCGCCGAGACGCTCAAGGCGATGGCGATGCGCGTCGGCGTGACCTTGATCTACAAGTCCTCGTTCGACAAGGCCAACCGCTCCTCCGCCGACAGCTTTCGCGGACCGGGCATCGAGCAGGGGCTGCGCATCCTTGCGCGGGTGCGCGACGAGATCGGCGTGCCGGTGCTGACCGATGTGCACGAGGACACGCCGATGGACGAGGTCGCCGAGGTGGTGGACGTGCTGCAGACGCCGGCCTTCCTGTGCCGCCAGACCAATTTCATCGAACGGGTGGCGCGCGCCGGCAAGCCGGTGAACATCAAGAAGGGCCAGTTCCTGGCACCCGAGGACATGGTGCACGTGGTGGACAAGGCGCGTGGTGCGGGCAACCGGGCGATCATGGTGTGCGAGCGCGGCGCCTCGTTCGGCTATCACAACCTGGTCTCGGACATGCGCGGGCTGGCGATCATGCGGGCCACCGGCTGTCCGGTGGTGTTCGACGCCACTCACTCGGTGCAACTGCCCGGCGGGCAGGGTGCCAGCTCCGGCGGGCAGCGCCAGTTCATCCCGGTGCTGGCCCGCGCCGCGGTCGCCGCCGGTGTTGCCGGGTTGTTCATGGAAACCCATCCGGATCCGGACAAGGCCTTGTCCGACGGCCCCAACGCCTGGCCGCTGGGCGAGCTGGAGCCGTTGCTGGCCACGCTGGTGGCGCTGGATGCGGCGGTCAAGGCGACCCCGTTCGCCGAGACGTCACGTTTGCCCGGCCCGGCTTGATGCGCACCGCTTCCCCTACGCTGTAACCGATTTCCCCTTCACCACAGGACCCCACGCGATGGCCTCCATCATCAGCGATGTCTCGGCACGCGAGATTCTCGATTCACGGGGCAACCCGACGCTGGAGGCGGAAGTCCGGTTGACCTCCGGCGCCGTGGGGCGTGCCGCGGTGCCCAGCGGTGCCTCGACCGGCTCGCGCGAGGCGCTGGAGCTGCGCGACGGCGACAAGGCACGCTATCGCGGCAAGGGTGTGCTCACCGCGGTGGGACACGTGAACGGCGAGATCCGCTCCACCGTGACCGGTCTGGATGCGGCCGATCAGAACGGCGTCGACGAGGCGATGTTGCAGCTGGACGGCACCGACAACAAGGGGCGCCTGGGCGCCAACGCGTTGCTGGGCGTGTCGATGGCGTGCGCGCACGCCGCCGCCGCCGATGCCGGCAAGGAGCTGTACGCGTATCTGGGCGGCGATGACGCGGTGACGCTGCCGGTACCGATGATGAACATCATCAACGGCGGCTCGCACGCGGACAACAGCGTCGACCTGCAGGAGTTCATGGTGCTGCCGGTGGGCGTACCGAGCTTTTCCGAGGCGCTGCGCGCGGGTGCGGAGATCTTCCACTCGCTGGCCGGCGTGCTCAAGGAGCGCGGCCTGGGCACGACCGTCGGGGACGAAGGCGGCTTCGCGCCCAACCTGTCCTCCAACGAGGAGGCGATCGAGACCATCCTGATGGCGATCGAGAAGGCCGGCTACGAGCCGGGCAAGGACGTCTACCTGGGCCTGGACGTGGCCAGCTCCGAGTTCTACAAGGATGGCAAGTACACGCTGGACTCCGAGGACCGCGCGTTCGATGCGGCAGGCTTCGTCGACTACCTGGCCGACTGGGTCGATCGCTATCCGATCATCTCGATCGAGGACGGCCTGGACGAGAGCGACTGGGCCGGCTGGAAGATCCTGTCCGACCGGCTCAACGACCAGATCCAGCTGGTGGGCGACGACCTGTTCGTCACCAATCCGAGCATCGTGCAGCGTGGCATCGACGAGGGCATCGCCAACTCGGTGCTGATCAAGGTCAACCAGATCGGCACGCTGAGCGAGACGTTGCGCACGGTGAACATGGCGCACGCGGCCGGCTACACCACCGTCACCTCGCACCGCTCGGGCGAGACCGAGGATGTCACCATCGCCGATCTGTCGGTGGCCACCGTGGCCAAGCAGATCAAGACCGGGTCGCTGTCTCGCTCGGACCGGGTGGCCAAGTACAACCGCTTGCTGAAGATCGAGCAGCTGCTCGGCGATCGCGCCGTGTACGCCGGCGCGGACGCGTTCAAGCAATCGCTCTGAACGTCCTCGTGCCGGTTCCTGCGCTCGTCATGTCCACCTTCTTGCCGCGCACGCCGTGAAGGGGCTGGTCGCATGCCTGGTGATCCTGCTCGGGGCGCTGCAATACAAGCTGTGGTTCGGTGACGGCAGCGTGCAGGAGGTCTGGCGGCTGCGCCAGGAGGCGCGTGACATGCAGGTCGAGTTGCAGCACGCGCGCTCGCGCAACCGTACGCTGGAGGCCGAGGTGCGCGACCTGAAGAGCGGGCTGGACGCCATCGAGGAGCGCGCGCGCACCGACCTGGGCATGGTCGATGGCGACGAGACGTTCTACCGCTTCGTGCGGGACAGGGTCGCCGGGTCGAGCCCGTCCTCGGGTACCGGTGCATCAGGCGATGATGATGGTCCGCCACCGCCCGAGGAGGCCGAGTCGCGGCCGGCCATCCAGGACATCGGCGAACCGACCGGGGGCGGTGCCCTGGTGCGCGATGTGCCCGTCGACGATGGTTGACGGGGTGATGGGGGTCGACGGGGCCGAGCGGGCGGGCGTCTCCGAGCCGCTCGAGGCGCCTGGCGTGCCGATGCCCGCGGCGAAGGTGGTGGCCGTGCTGCCGGCCGCCGGACGCGGCACGCGCTTCGGCAGCGACCGTCCCAAGCAGTACGCCCACCTGGGCGGTCGGCGTCTGATCGAGCATGCGGTGGACACCATGCTGAGCGTGGACGTGGTCGATGCGGTGGTGCTGGTGCTGGCCGCGGACGATCGACGGTTCGACCGGCTCGAGGCTTCGTCGGATGCGCGCATCTTGCTGGTGAGCGGTGGTGCGACGCGTGCCACCTCGGTGCAGGCCGGCGTGCAGGAGGTGGTTCGTCGCTTCGGCGAGCACGCCTGGGCGCTGGTGCACGACGCGGCCCGCCCGTTGGTGGCCGAGGACGATATCCGCCGCCTGATCGCCCAGGTGCGCGCCGACGGCACCGGTGGCATCCTGGCCGCTCGCGTGGCCGACACGCTCAAGCGCGAGCGCCTGGCCCAGCCGGTCGCCGCGCAGCGCAGTGCCGGCGAAGCGGCATCGGCGTCCGGTTGGCACATCGAGCGCACCGTGCCGCGCGAAGGCCTGTGGCAGGCGCAGACCCCGCAGCTGTTCCGCGCCGGCGCGCTGGCACACGCCTACGAGGCGGCCAACGCCTCCAGCGTGCCGCCGACCGACGAGGCCTCGGTGATGGAGCGCATCGGCGTGGATTGCCTGCTGGTCGAGGCGCTGCACCCGAACTTCAAGATCACCCGGCCGGTCGATCTGGCGTTGGCCGAAGCGGTGCTGAGCACCCGCGAGGCCTGCGTTCCCGCGCGGAAGGACGGCGCAGCGAGGCCGACATCGTGATGCCCCCTGTCGCGAGTCCGATATCGTGAGGGTTGGCAACGGCTACGACGTGCACGCCTTCGAGGCCGGCGATCACCTGATGATCGGCGGGCAGCGCATCGCGTTCGACAAGGGCTTTCGGGCGCATTCGGACGGGGACGTGCTGTTGCACGCGATCTGCGATGCGCTGCTCGGGGCGGCCGGCCTGGGCGACATCGGCCGGCACTTCCCCGACACCGATGCGGCCTGGAAGGGGGCCGACAGCCGGCACCTGCTGCAGGCGGTGATCGCCCTGCTGCACGATCGCGGGTTGCATTGCATCAGCCTGGACGCCACCGTGGTCGCCGAGCGCCCGAAGCTTGCCCGGCACGCACCGGCGATCGTTGCGCTGCTGGCCGCGGATCTGTCGCTGGCTGCCGACCGGATCAACATCAAGGCCACCACCAGCGAGCGGATGGGCTTCTGCGGTCGCGAGGAGGGCATCGCGGCGATGGCCACGGTGCTGCTCGACGAATCGGCAACCCGCTGAGGGCGAGCTCACGAGACCCGGTCGGCTCGTCGCTGCGCCCGCAGGCTTCCGAGCTCCCTATGGCCCTGCATGACGCTCGGTATCGCCATCGGCGGCGAGTCGATCGCGTACCGCCTGGCGCATGACCGGTCGCTCCAGCACCGCATCCGGATGTTCCCAGTTCGGCGGCTTGCCCAGCAGGCGATCCAGGTAGGGGACCGCCAGCCGGCTGTCGGCGCTGATGTTCTCGCACAGGCTGCCCCAGAACACCGGGTCGCTGGCCTCCTCGTGCACGCGTGACAGCACCCGTTCGAACTCCTGCGTCTCCAGCGCGGCGATCACCGACAGGCAGAACGTGACGTACAGGTAGCCCGCGGGCCACACGTCCGGGTCCGGCGTCAGGTTCGGATCCAGCACGTAGCTGTCCGGATCCGGTGGGGGGGGAGCGTCGTCCTCGATGTCACCCCCGCCGGTGTTCACGCTGATCGGGTCGTGCCGGGCCAGGCAGGTCAGCGCGAGTCCGGCGGCGAACACGATGAAGTCCGGCAGGTCCAGCTCCATGCCCTTGCGACGGGCGCCCAGCAGATCGACCCAGTCGAAGAACACCGCGTTCAGCCGCCCCTCGTCGATGGTGAAGCGCTTGCCGGTCTCCTGTTCGACCAGGCCGGTGTGCACCTTGAACGCGCTGATGAACCAGCGCAGCTTGCGCAGCCGATCGCGCAGGCGGGGGATCGCGACCAGATCGCTGTTCAGGCGGATGTTGGGATCGATCTCGGACACGGTGTTCGATGGCATCCAGGCGAACGATCGGGCAGGCGAGGCGCGCCGACCGATCAAGGCAGGTGGTTGAGCAGCGTGGCGTGCAAGCGGATCAGTTCCGCATCGTCATCGTCGCGATCGATGGCGGCGGCGATGTTCGCGTAGCGAGCCACGCAGGCGGCGATGCAACTGGTGTAGATGACCTCGTTGGTGGGGTCGTCCTCGTCGTTCTGCAGCGTGACGCCTGCCACCAGCGACACCGCCATGGCCACGAAGGCGTTGGTGTCGGCACCGTCGATCAGGTGCGGGTGAGCGAAGCGGCGCGGCGCCTGCACCGGGGCGGCCTGCACGAAGGCTCGGGTGTAGGCGGCGCACAGCACCGCCAGTCCGTCCCGATCCGGTGCCTGCCCGGGTAGTCCGACGCGCAGGGCAGGCATCAGCTCGTCCCAGACCTTCAGGAAGTTCTCCTGGTGGATCAGCGCATTGTCGTTGCCGGTCATCAGCAGCACCCGCTTGGCGGCGAAGTACTGGTCGCGTGTGAAGCGAAAGCGGATGCGCTCGCGGGTCTCCTCGTCCGAGGGCAGCACGTTGCCCAGTTCCAGGTAGCGCTCGAAGCCATAGGCCGCGGCGCGCCCGTCGTGCCCTTCGGGCTCGGAGCTCAGGAACGACAGCAGTCGCGACTCGGCGCTGGTCAGGAAGCCGTTCGAGGCGTTCGCCAGCGCGAAGGCCAGCGAGTAGATCGTCGAGTGACGCTCCTGTTCCTCGGTCTCGCCCGGCACGCGGGTCAGCCGTCGGAACACGAAGCGCGCATCGCGAAAGCGATCGCCGAGCTGCAGGATAGAGCGACGTTGGGAGGCGAATCCGCCGGGCATGCGACAGCTTTCCGAAAGGGGGCCGGGGATCGTGCGGTGTACCATCGTGACGCAGCGGCGCAGGCGCTGCAACCACCTCTTCGCTCGCCCCGACACCGGCTGAGGATCTCGATCGCGTGGCAGACAGCAAGCTCCCGGCCGACGGGCGCGCCGCCACGCGCCGGGCTTCGCCGGACTCGGTGCGCGGCGGGCGCAACGCCGATCGCCTGAGGCTGCGCGCCGCCTGGATGTACTACATCGAGCAGCGCACCCAGAACGACATCGCCGAGTTGCTGGGCGTGGGTCGGGTGACGGTGGTGCGCATGCTGGCCGACGCCCGTGCGCGCAACGAGGTGCGCATCGCGGTGGTCGGTGAGCTGGAGCACAGCACGCGGCTGGAGCGCGAGCTGGAGAGCACCTTCGGGATCGAGCGGGTGACGGTGGTGCCGTTGTCCGAGCGCTCGGCGGACCCGGTACCGGCGATCGCCGCCGCCCTGGGTCGTCTGATCAGCGGCACGGTGCGCTCGGGCATGCGCCTGGGCGTGGGCTGGGGCCGCACCTTGTACAGCTCGCTGCCCTGGATCGAGGGGCAGACGCTGCACGACTTCAAGGTGATCTCGCTGCTGGGCGGCATCATCGAGGCGCGCCGCTTCAATCCGGCCGAGTTCGCCTGGCAGCTGGCCGAACTGTTCCAGGGCGAAGGCTACCTGGTGCCGGCTCCGGCGATCGTGGACAGCGTGACCACCCGCGATGCGCTGATCGAGCGCTGCGGCATCGACACGATCTTCCAGATGGCGAGCGAGCTGGACGCGGTGTTGCTGTCGGTGGGCGGCATGGAGACCGCCACCACGACGTTCCGGGTCGGCTACCTGAGTCGCGAGGAACGCCTGTCGTTGGTGCGGGCCGGAGCCGTCGGGGACCTGCTGTTCCACTTCTTCGCAGGCGATGGCACGATCGTGACGCACGAAATCAACGAGCGCATCGTGGCCGTCGGCGCCGAACGTCTGCGCCAGGTGCCGATCCGCATCATGGCCTCGGGCGGGGCCGAGAAGGTGGACGCGATGCTCGGCGCGATGTCGCTGGTGCCGCCCACGCGCCTGGTCACCGACGAGTACACCGCCGAGGCGTTGCTGCAGCGTCGCGCCTAGCTATCCCCGACGCGGCGTCTGCTCGACGAAGGCCTGCGTGTGCGCGTAGTCGACGATGCCCGCCTGGCTGCCCAGTCCGGTCGCGTTGAGCGCCGAGCAGGCCTGCGCCAGGTCGACGGTGGCGCGTGCGTCCAGACCGTGGTGAAGCCCCGAGGCGAAGCCTGCGTTGAACGCATCGCCGCAGCCGCAGGTGCACACCACATCGATCGCGAAGGCCGGCAGCCGGAACGACTCGCCGCCGGCGTGGCGGTAGTAGGCGCCCTCGGCGCCCAGCGTGAGCACGCAGCAGGTGGTGCCCATGTCCAGGAAGAAGGCGGCCACATCGTCCAGCGTGTGCAGCCCGGACAGTGCCTGCGCCTCCTCGATCGAGGGCATGAAGACATCGGTCGAGGGCAGCAGCGGACGCACGATGGACAGGTCGTCCGGCGTGGCGGCGAACACGTCCAGCGTGGTGGTGCGCTCGCGACGCCTGGCCTCGCGCAGCAGCGCGGCGATCGGTTCGCCGTCCATGCGATCCATCAATCCGGCACCGCCGACGTGCACGATGGCCGCATCCAGCACTTGATCGATCTGCTCGTCGGTGATCTCGAAGGCACCGGTGGCGCCCTTCATGTGCAGGGCCGGACGCTGGCCGTCCGGCCGTGTGGTGACGATCGATGAGGAGGTGCCGACGCCCGGACAGCGCTGCATCCGCGACACGTCCACGCCATGCCTGGCCAGACGCGCCAGCACCCAGTCACCCATGTCGTCCTCGCCCACGCCACCGACCGCCAGCACGTCCAGGCCGTGCTTGGCCGCCACGATGGCCGGACTGCCGGCCGCGCCCGACACCGCGATGGTCAGCTCGTCGATGAAGTGGGTGTCGCCGCCGGGTGGAATCTGGGTGACCGGCCGGCCCAGGCAGTCGAAGGTGTAGAAGCCGATCGAGGTGTAGTCGTAGCGCATGCGGTGTCCGCGGGTGGTCGGCCGTAGGCTGCCGGGTGAGGATCAGGCGGTCAACCGACGACCGCTGTCGGTGTCGAAGAAATACAGGCGTGAGGTATCCAGATGAATCCCGATCGGTGTGTCCAGCGCCTGACGGAAACCGCGCTCGCCCCGCACCTCGATCGTCGCCTCGTCGGTCCTGACGGTCACGAAGGTCTGGTCGCCGGTGGGTTCCAGGCCGTACAGCGTGCCCGTCAGATGCGTGTCCGGGGTGGTGGCGATGGTCGCATCCTCGGGTCGCACGCCCAATGTGACGCGTCGACCATCGGCCAGCGCGATGCCGTCCACCTGCAGACCGGGCGCGCTGAAGCGTCCTTGTTGCAGGCTGCCCGCAATCAGGTTCATCGGCGGAGAACCGATGAAGCCTGCCACGAAGGTGTTGGTCGGGTTCGAATAGATCTCGTCCGGAGTGCCGATCTGCTGGATCTCGCCACGGTTCATGACCACCACCCGATCGGCCAGCGTCATCGCCTCGATCTGGTCATGGGTCACGTACACGGTGGTGATCTTGAGCTGACGTTGCACGCGCTTGAGCTGGACCCGCATGCTGGAGCGAAGCTTGGCGTCCAGGTTGGACAGCGGCTCGTCCATCAGGAACACCTGCGGGTGGCGCACGATGGCCCGTGCCAGCGCGGCGCGCTGGCGCTGCCCGCCGGACAGCAAGCCGGGCTTGCGGTCCAGGTAGTCCTCCATCTCCACCATGGCGGCCGCCTCGCGCACCAGCCGATCCTGATCGGCCTTGGGCACATCGCGCATGCGCAGCGGAAAGCGGATGTTCTCGTACACCGTCATGGTCGGGTACAGCGCGTAGCTCTGGAACACCATCGCCACGTCACGATCGCGCGGGTCGACATCGTCCATGCGCTCGCCGTCGATGTGGATGCTGCCCTCGGACACCTCGGTCAGGCCGGCGATCATGCGCATGGTGGTGGTCTTGCCGCAACCGGACGGACCGAGGAACACCATGAACTCCTCGTCGTCGATGGTCAGGTCGACGTTCTTGACCGCGTAGTCGGCACCCCACTGGCGCGATACCGACTGAAGGCTGATCTGTGCCATGGCTGCGTGGAAGTTCGTCGAAGGAGGGGGCGGGGCGGGGCGGCGTCTCAGCCCTTGACCGCGCCCATGGTCAGGCCGCGCGACAGGTGCTTCTGCACCACCAGCACCAGCAGCAGGATCGGCAGGAAGGCGATGAAGGCGACCAGCGCGATGGCGTTGTAGATGATGCCGTCCGAGCCGCCGGTGAAGTTGGCCAGCGCCACCGACAGGGTGTAGGCGTTCTGCGTGGAGGCGATCAGCAGCGTGAACAGGAATTCGTTGATGGCGAAGATCGCCGCGATCACCGCGGCGGTTACGATGCCCGGCGCGCACATCGGCACGATGACCAGGAACAGCACCGACAGGTCCGAGGCACCGTCGGTGCGCGCGGCATCCTCGATCTCGTGCGGCAGGTCCAGCATGTAGGAGCGGATGATCCAGGTCACCAGCGACAGGTTCAGCGCCGCGTACACCAGCATCAGCGCCCAGACGCTGTCCAGCAGGTTCAGGTTCTTGAACAGGAAGAAGATCGGAATGGCCACGATGGCCGGCGCCATCATGCGCGTGGACAGGATGTAGAAGCCGATGTCGTCCCGGCCCTTGTAGTGGTAGCGGGCCAGCGAGTAGGCGGCCGGAATCGCCAGTGCCAGGTCGATGATCACGCTGCCCACGATCGCCAGCACGGAGTTCCTCAGGTAGGCACCCATCGGCCAATCCGCCCAGATCATGTGCCAGGCGTCCAGCGAGAAGCTGGGCCAGTAGATCGGTTGCGGGGTGATGATCTCGGTGCGCGGGCGCAGCCCGATCGACAGGAACCACACCACCGGTGCCAGGCAGAAGATCGCCCAGCTGCCCAGTATCAGATAGCGCAGCACCGAGCCTGCCAGCGCACTGCGGCGACGGCGACGCTTGCGTGCGCGCCGCTCGGCGTCGGTCATGGGCGGGCGCTTGCGGCTGGGTGCAGGTGCCGCGGTACCGGGCGCGGCATCGGCTGCCGGACCGGTTGTCGGGTGGACGGTGCTCATGCGCGCGAGGTGATGAAGAAGCGTTTGACGAACAGCTGGGCGACCACGATCGTGATCACCAGCATCACGAACGAGGCTGCCGAGGCATAGCCGAAGTTGAAGGTCTTGAAGCCGATCCGGTAGATGAAGTAGCTGATCGTCTCGGTGGTGCCGCCGGGGGTGCCACCGGTGATGATGAACACGGAGGTGAACATGGTGGTGATGTCGATCGCGCGCAGGATCAGCGCCACGGCGATGATCGGCTTCATGATCGGCAACGAGATGTTCCAGAACAGCTTCCACCAGCTGGCGCCGTCCAGCCGCGCCGCCTCCTCGACTTCCGGGTCCTGGCCCTGCAGGGCGGCCACGAAGATGATGAACAGGAACGGCGTCCACTGCCAGACGTCGGTGACGATCAGCGACAGCCGCGCCAGGCCCACGTTGCCCAGGAAGTCCAGCGGCCCATCGATCAGCCCGATGCCCATCAGCAGGTCCGAGATCACCCGGCCGTCGTTGAAGGCCAGCTTCCATATGAACGACACCGCCGAGGGCATGAACAGCATCGGTAGCAGGAACACGATGCGCCAGCCGCGGATGAACGGATCCCGGTAGGCGAGCACCGCCAGCGTCAGGGCGATGGTGAACTCGATGGCCAGGGCCCAACCGCCGATCACGACGGTGTTCCACATAGCCATCCAGAACTCCTCGTCGCCCATCAGCTCGCGGTAGTTGTCCAGACCGACGAAGGTCCAGGTGTCGAACCGCACGAAGAACAGGCTCTGGTAGATCGCGTAGATCCCCGGGTAGAGCGTGATGGTCAGCAGGTACAGCACCGCCGGAGCGACCAGCAGGTAGGGGAACAGGCGACGCCGCCAGGCCGGGCGGCGGCGCGCCGGCTTGCGCACCGCACGCCCGTTCTTGCCGGCATCGGCCGGTGGCGGCTCGCTGGCTGGGGCGAAGGTCGCCATCGTGCTTCCCGTTCGGCCGCCGCTCGATGCCCTAGAAGGGCAGATCCTTGCCCTTGCCGGCCCAGGTCGCGTCGGCCACCGAGGCGTAGCTGATCGGATCCGAGCCCGAGAAGAAGCCATTTCGCTTCATGATCTTGCGCCACGACTCGGCACCCGCCTTGAGCGCCTCGGCCGGCGTGCTGCGTCCGACGATGCACTTGTTGATCTCGTTGCCCAGGGACTGCTCCATCTCGAACATGCCCGGGATGCGCGGTGCGCACCAGGCGTATTCCAGCGAATTCGCCCACACCTCGGCCGGCTGCGAGACTTCACGCAGCTTCTCGTTCTCCAGCACCGAACGCTGCCCGGGGGCCACGCCATTGGCGTTGGCCTCGTTCATCGCCATGATCGACGAGGTGGTCAGGAAGGCCAGCATCAGGAATGCGCCCTCCGGATTCTGCGCCGAGGCGGTCACGCACGAGGTGGAGCCTGCGATGTTGGGCGGTGCGAAGCGGGCGCCCTCCAGGGTGGCGCGCGGCTCGTAGATCGTCACCAGGTCATCCACGATGTTGCTCTGGTCCGGACGCGTGCCCTGGGTGCCCGAGTCCTGCCAGGAGATGTTGGAGGCCAGCTGCCCGCCCAGCCAGGCGGCGCGGTTCTCCGGCCAGCCCCAGCCGGCGATGCCCTGGGCGGCGTTCTCCTGCAGGGCGAGCATCACTTCCAATGCCTTGATGCCGGCATCCGACTCGAAGGCCGGTTCCCAGTCCTCGTTGAACAGGTCCATGCCGTGCTGGGCCGCGACGTGCTCCCAGGTGTAGGTGGACCAGAAACCGCGGCCGGCCATCAGGCCCACGCCGGCCACACCGTCCGCCAGGCCGTTCATCTCGCCGGACAGGCGGATCAGCTCGTCGTAGGTCGACACGGTGTTCCACTTGTCGATCGGACCGCCGGTGACCTGCTCGACCAGCGAGGTGCGCAGGTGCACCATCTGGATGTCGCAGTCGAACGGGATGCCGTACAGGCCCTTGTCGCCGAAATAGCCGTAGTTCAGCCGGTAGGTGTCGTAGAAGTCGTCCAGCGCCAGGTTCCACTTCTCGGCGTAGTCGTCCAGCGGGGCCAGGAAGCCGGGACCGGCGAAATCGCCCAGCCAGGGCGAGAAGAACTGCAGCGCATCGAAGCTGGCGGCGCCGGAGATGAATTCGGCCAGCACCTTGTCGTACATCGAGTCGTCGGGGATCGGCACCAGCTCGACGGTGATGCCCGACAGCGCCTCGAAGGGGGCCAGGCCTGCAGCGGCGGATTCGGTGTCGGCCGCGCCGATCGCGAAGCGCACCGTGGTGCCGGACAGCTCGGTGCGCACCTTTTCCCAGTCGACCGTGCGGATCCAGTCCTTGGCCGGATCCCACAGCACGTCGTCATCGGCCAGGGAGTACTGGTCGCGGTACTGCGGGTCGACGTAGTTGCCCACGTTGATGCGGGCCAGGATGTCGGCCGGATCCTCGGCGCCCTGGGCGAAGCTGTCGCGCAGGTGGAACAGCGGCAGCGCACCGCCGCCGAGCGCCGCGGCGACGCCTGCGCCGGAGGAGGTCTTCAGGAAGGAGCGACGCGTGGTCGCACGGGAAGGGTTCGCGGTCATCTCGTGGTGTCTCCGTTGCAGAGCGTGAAGGGCGGTGCCGTCCGGCGACATGAATACACCAGTTCATCGACAAATACAATTGTTCATGCCTTCCAGGGCACAGCTATTGTGCTGGACTCGGTGGGCTCGACGAACAGTAGCCGATACTGCCCAGGCGGTGGGAGGCGCTCGGCATCAGCCCGATCCAAGGGGTCTTCCCCTGGCTGGCCACGTTGGCAGGAACGCGATCGATGGTCATCCGTGGCGCGGCCAGCGGGATACAATCGTATTGACCGAGTTACACAAGTACACTACGGTCGTGTCCACCCACCGTCCGGAATGGCCCATGAGCTCAAACGTCGCCCTGACCGGGCTGGCCCGCGATATCGCACAGCGCGCCGAACAGGGCCGGCCGATCCGCATCGGGCTGATCGGCTGCGGGGAGATGGGCACCGACATCGTCACCGCGGTGGCGCAGATGCACGGCCTGCAGATCGGCGCCATCGCCGAACTGAACGTGGCAGGTGCCCGCCAGGCGGTCCGGATCGCGCACGGGCGCGATGACCTTTCGCAAGCGATCGACAACGACGCTCAGCTGGCGGATGCCTTGAAGGCCGGGCGCGTGCCGATCACCGACCGGGCCGAGGCCGTGATCGGTTCCGAGTTCATCGACGTGGTGGTGGATGCCACCGGCGTGCCGGCGGTCGGCGCCGAGATCGGCCTGACGGCCATGGAGCACGGCAAGCACCTGGTCATGATGAACGTCGAGGCCGATGTCACCATCGGTGCGCTGCTCAAGCGCGAAGCCGCCCGACATGGCGTCACCTACACCCTCGGCGCCGGCGATGAACCCTCGTCGTGCATGGAGCTGATCGAGTTCGTGTCCGCTCTGGGCTATCCGATCGTGTGCGCCGGCAAGGGCAAGAACAATCCGCTGAACATCGATGCGGTGCCACGGGACTACGAGCAGGAGGCGCGGCGGCGCAACATGAACGCACGCATGCTGGTCGAGTTCGTCGACGGTTCCAAGACGATGGTGGAGATGGCGGCGATCGCCAACGCCACCGGGCTGGTGCCGGACCGTGCCGGCATGCACGGCCCGGCGGCCGGTCTGCAGGAGCTGGCCACCACGTTGATACCCGAAGCCGACGGCGGTGTGCTGTCCGGCACCGGTCGGGTGGACTATTCGGTCGGCCAGGGGGTCGCCCCTGGCGTGTTCGTGGTGGCCGACATGCGTCACGCGCGCGTATCGGAGCGCATGTTGGACCTGAAGGTGATCGGCAACGCTCCCTACTTCATGTTTCACCGGCCCTATCACCTGACCTCCCTGGAAGTGCCGCTCAGCTGTGCACGGGCGGTGCTGTACGGCAAGGCGGACATGCAGCCGCTGGACACACCGGTCGCCGAGGTGTGCGCGGTCGCCAAGCGCGACCTGCAACCGGGCGATGCGCTGGACGCCATCGGCGAGTACGCCTATCGCTGCTGGATCATGACGGCCGCACGGGCGCGTGATGCGCGCGCGCTGCCGGCCGGGCTGCTCGATCGAGGAAGGGTGCTGGCCCCCATCAAGAAGGGCGAGCTGTTGACCGCCGACAATGCCGCCCCGCCGACCGACTCGCGGCTGGCGGCGCTTCGTGCACGCCAGGACCGGATGGTGGCCGGCACGGCGGTGGCATGAAGGCCGACTCGGACACCGGCCCGGCCAACGCACCGTTCGCGTTCCGCACGTTGACGTCGCAGCGCCTGCGCGAGCTGCTGCACCAGATGCGTCTGGTGCGCCGTTTCGAGGAAAAGGCCGAGGAAAGCTATACCCGGGGACTGATCCACGGCACGATGCACCTGTCGATCGGGCAAGAGGCCAGCGCCGTCGGTGTCTGCGCGGCGCTGCGCGAGGATGACCAGATCACCTCCACGCATCGCGGCCATGGGCACTGCATCGCCAAGGGCGCCGAGGTGGGACGCATGTTCGCCGAGTTCTTCGGCAAGGAAGCCGGCTACTGCCGGGGCCGCGGCGGCTCGATGCACATCGCCGATGTGGCGGGGGGCAACCTGGGCGCCAACGGCATCGTCGGCGGTGGCATTCCGATCGCGGTCGGTGCCGCGCTGGCCAATGCCCGGTTGAAGACCGGACGCGTGGTGGTGTCCTTCTTCGGCGATGGCGCCAACAACGAGGGGGCGTTTCACGAAGCGCTGAACATGGCCGCCATCTGGTCCCTGCCGGTGGTGTTCGTGTGCGAGAACAACGGCTACGGCATGTCCACCTCCACCGAACGCTCCACCGCGGTGCGCAGCGTGGCCGATCGGGCCGGCGCGTACGCCATGCCCGGGTGCAGCGTCGACGGCAACGCGGTGTCGGAAGTGCTCGAAGCGACCCATCGGGCGGTGGAACGTGCGCGCGAGGGGCAGGGACCGACCCTGATCGAGTGTCGCACCTACCGGTGGCGCGGTCACTCCAAGAGCGATCGCAATCGCTACCGGACCAAGCAGGAGATCGACAGCTGGGTCGAGCGCGACCCGATCGCCCGCTTCGAGCGTGAGCTGATCGAATGGGGTCATGCGGACCCGAACGAGGTGCAGGCCATCGCCGAGCGGGTCGAGCAGGAGATCGAGGCGGGGATACGCTTTGCCACCGAAGCGGCCGAGCCCTCGCTCGACGAACTGTGCGCCTACGTGACGACCGAACCGGAGCGGGGCGCTGATGCCGGTCACTGAGCGCACCTACGCGGAGGCGATTCGCGACGCGATGAGCCTGGCGCTGGAGCAGGACGAGCGCGTGCTGCTGCTTGGCGAGGACATCGGCGTGTACGGCGGCGCCTTCCAGGTGACCGGGGATCTGGTCGAGCGCTTCGGTCCGGATCGGGTCGTGGACACGCCGATTTCGGAGCTGGGTGGGGCAGGGCTTGCGGTTGGCGCTGCGCTGAACGGGCTTCGTCCGGTACTCGAGTTCCAGTTCTCGGACTTCGCCACGCTGGCCATGGAGCAGATCGTCAACCAGGCCGCCAAGATGCGCTACATGCTCGGCGGCGCGGTGTCGGTTCCGGTGGTGATGCGCTTCCCCTGCGGCTCCGGCACCGGTGCGGCGGCTCAGCACAGTCAGAGCCTGGAGGCCTGGCTGGCTCACGTGCCGGGGCTGAAGGTGGTGCAACCCTCCACGCCCTACGATGCCAAGGGGATGCTGCTGGCGGCGATCGAGGATCCCGATCCGGTGATGATCTTCGAGCACAAGCTGCTGTACAAGATGAAGGGCGAGGTGCCGGACGAACGCTACCGGGCATCCCTGGACAAGGCCGAGGTACGGCGCGAGGGGGACGCGCTCAGCGTGGTGGCCAGCGGCATCATGGTGCACAAGGCGCTGGAGGCGGCCGAGCGCCTGGCCACCGAGGGGCACGCTCTGGAGGTCATCGACTTGCGCAGCGTGCGGCCCATCGATCGCGACACGCTGGTGGCCAGCGTGTGCAAGACGCACCGGCTGCTGTGCGTGCACGAGGCGGTCAAGACGCTCGGCATCGGTGCCGAGATCAGCGCGATGATCGTGGAAAGCGAGGCGTTCGACTACCTGGACGCGCCGATCGTGCGCCTGGGCGGCGCCGAGGTGCCGATCCCCTACAACCCGCGACTCGAGAAGGCGGCCGTGCCGCAGGTGGACGACATCGTCGAGGCGGCACGGGCGCTGGTGACAGGACGGCGCTGACATGCCGATCCAGGTCATCCTGCCCAAGGTCGACATGGACATGTCGCACGCCCGGCTGGTCGAGTGGCGGGTGGCCGACGGGCAGCCGGTCGAGGCCGGTGACGTGCTGTTCGACATGGAGACCGACAAGTCCACGATGGAGGTCGAAGCCGATGCCTCGGGCACGCTGGGCTGCATCACCGGCCGGGCCGGCAGTGACATCGCGGTCGGGACGACGATCGCCTGGCTGTTCCAGGAGGGTGAGGATCGCTCGGTCGATCCGGGTCAGGGATCGGGCGAAGAGGCGGGCGGAGAGGCGGGCGGAGAGGCGAGCGGAGAGGCGAGCGGGGGACCGGGAGAACCGTCCGACGAAGGGTCCGGCGTCGCGCCGCTCGAGACGCCGATCGAGGTGGAAGTTCGCTCATCCGATGTCGATGCATCGCCGCTCGTTCAGGCGCCCCGGCCGGCAGGCGATGAGGGGAGGCAGGGCGATCGGGCCGGCGATCGACCAGTGCGTGCCACGCCGCGCGCGCGATGGCTGGCGAGGCGGGGCGGCATCGATCTGTCCGGCGTCAAGGGCGCCGGGCCGCGCGGGCGTATCGCGGCGGCCGATCTGAGACGCTTCGAGGCGACGGTGAGCACGGCGAACGACGGGCAGGGCGACGCCGCCGATCCGTCCTCGGACCCGCTTCGCGAACACGATGGCTTGGCCTACCGCGTGTCCGGGGTGAGCGATGCGCAGCCATGCCTGCTGGTGCACGGCTTTGCCGGCGACAGTTCCGTGTGGTCCGTCTTGGCGGCCCAGTTGTCGCGCCGTGGGCACCGGGTGGTCAGCGTCGATCTGCCGGGGCACGGCCACACTCGCCACCCGGCCGGTACGGTGGCCTCCCTGGGCACCGGGATGCCGCAGCTGGTGGAGCGATGCTTCGGGAAGCGGCCGGTGCACCTGGTCGCCCATTCCCTGGGCGCGGTCCCGGCGCTGCAGCTGGCCGAACGGGTTCCAGTATCGACCATGACCCTGCTGGCGCCAGCCGGCATGAGCCCGACCATCGATGCCTCGTTCGTCCAGGCAATGGCGGCGCCCACCTCGATCGGTGAACTGCGCCATCAGCTGCGCAAGCTGTGCGAGAGGCCGACGCCGCTTTCCGACGCCGCCGTGCAGGTCCTGTTCGACGCCTTGCGGCAGGGACGGTTGATCGAGATTGCCGGCGCGTTGATCGCGCGCTCGGGGGCCAGCGTCGACATCGTCGATGCGCTGGATGCGCTGTCGGCTCGCGTGGCGTGTCGCGTGATCGTCGGGCACCGGGATCGCATCATCGACTGGCGCGACGCGTGCCGACTGTCATCGCGGGTGGCGGTGCACCACCTGCCGCGAGCCGGCCACCTGCCGCAATGGGACGCACCGGACGAGGTGCTCGACATCATCCTGTCCGCCACCGATCGCGCTGCCGGTCACCGCTAGCTTAGCCGCCGGTCGACACACGCCGTGGTCCGGCCGCGCGCACCGGCAGGCGTCGACCGTCACGCCCTCTACCGAACGAGCCCCCCCCCCCGGCCGTCGATGAATTGGCGGTACGTGCGTAACCCAGCTTCCGGTCCCTGTCGACCCGCGTGCAGGAAATGTGCAATTCCGGCACCGGTTCGGGTCACAACTGCAGAGCGTCCGTGATCGGGCGGTCGGTCTGAGAAGGTGCTGTCCCGCATCACCGCTCACGGAGAACCCGATCATGAAAACACAGTCCCCTCTCGCTGCACGCAGCTTTCGCCTGTCGGCACTCGCGGCCGTCGTCCTCGCCGCCAGCGCTCCTGGCGTGCACGCTCAATCCGATAGCTGTGTCGAGCTGCGCGACATGGTCGTCGAGGCAGGCGATCGCCTGAGCGGTCAATTCAGCGATGCCGCGCTGGTCGCCGAGCGTGGCGACATCGATGCCTGCACCGTCTACGTCGCCGATGTGACGCGCGTCGGTGGGCTGATGCAGCGCGGTGAAGCGACCGCACAAGCCACCGAAGAAGTGACCGAGACGGTGCAGATCGAGCAGGCCGCAACGATCGAGGGCGAAGTCAACGTGACGCTGCCCGATCCGGAAGTGGACATCGAGCAGAGCCCGGCCGAGATCGCCGTGCGCAGCGCGCAGCCCGAGGTGACGATCGATCAGGCCCAGCCCACGATCACCATCCGCCAGGCACAGCCGATCATCAGCGTGCAGATGACCCAGCCGACCATCACGGTCGAGCAGCCGGCACCCGAGATCATCATCACCATGCCGGAGCCCGGTGTGAACGTGGCCAGCGCGCAGCCGACCGTCGAGGTCAACATCCCCGAGCCGCGCGTGACCGTGCGCCAGGGCGAGCCGCGTCTGAACGTCGATCTGGACACCACTGCCGGCGCCGTTGCCGAGCGTGACCCGAGTCTGGAGCGCATGGACGATGGCGGCATCATGACCGTGTCCAAGAGCGGACAGGGCAGCGATGTTCTCGAGCCGGTCATCACCTACATGGACGGTGAAGGCGAGCCGACCGTCTCGATCAACGAAGTATCGCCGCAAGTGGACTACGTCTCGGCCGAGCCGGACGTTCGCTTCACCAACGAAGGCGAGCCGTCGATCGAGGTCGTGCAGAGCGGCGAGCCGAAGATCGTCATCCAGGAGTCCGGTGACACCGCCGCCGTGCAATCGCTCACGGGTGACACCGCCAGCGCAGCCGACGTGCAGGTCGAGCAGCGGGATCCGCTGGATGCGTTCGCCGCCGATCCGTCCGATGCCGTGGTTGCCGGTGGCGCCGCTTCGTCGGTCACCGTCGAGGAACTGGATGGACTGGACGTCATCAACGGCCGTGGTGAATCGCTGGGCAGCGTGGAGCGCGTCGTGCGCAATGGCACCGATACCTATCTGATCGTCGAGCACGGCGGCTGGTTCCTGGGTCTGAACGACAAGGAAGTGGCCTTTCCGATCGATACCGTGATGGTGCAGGACGATAACGTGGTCCTGCGCGGCATGACCGAAGAGCAGATCGATGGCATGCCCGACTACGACTACAACAACGAGATCAACCTGGCCGGTGACGAAAGCATCGAGCTGATGCGCATCGCCCAGTAAGGCGCGAGGCCGCTCGATTCCACCGACGGTGGCGGTACCGCGCGTGCCGCCCCGTTCCGAAACCCGACACACAGGAGCATTCACATGAAGGATCCCGATCAGCACGCACGAGAAGCTCGCGACCAGGCCGCCTCCGACGCTCAGTCGCTGCGCGACACCGCCGAAAAGGAAGGCCGCAAGCTGGCCGGCACCGCCGGCGAGCTCGGACAGGCACGAGCCGAACAGACGTTCGAGAAGGGCAAGGCCAAGGCCGAGTCCCAGGTCGATGCCGTACAGGCCGCGGTAGACGACGCTGCACAACGCCTGGACGAGGAAGGTCACCCGTTCGCCAGTTACGCCAGCGAGTTGTCCGGCCAGTTGTCGACGTTGTCCTCGCGAATCGAGAATGCCTCGCTGGACGACCTGGTACGCGATGGACGACGCGTCTCGCGCGAGAATCCGGGCCTGTTCATGCTCGGCGCCGTGGCGGTCGGCTTTGCCGCCTCTCGGTTCCTCAAAGCTTCCGAGCAGCGTAGCGAGTCCGACTACGTCGACTTCGCATCGGATGACTCGTTCGACGATGATGCAGACGACTATGCCTACGCACGTGCCAGTGGCACGGCGTATCGACCGGCTCGTCCGTACCGTCGGGCGGCCCGTGCACCGATCACACCGGTACCGCACGACAGCACCGCGACAGCCGGTACGCCTGCCGCAGGCGCCGGTGTGGCAGCCTCCGGTAGCGCATCGAGCGCCGGCACCAGCGCGCCGCGCGTCAACCCGCCTGTCAATGACCGTGAAACCGATTCGTCGGTCACGTCGTCGACCACCGCCTAGGAGATCCGATCATGGCCACCACCGAAAGACACGTCCACGACAACATGGACGCCCCATCCGACTCGGACACCAGCGTCACTGGTCTCCTGTCTCGACTAGCCAACGACGTCTCCGAACTGACGCGTGGCGAGATGCAGTTGGCGCGAGCCGAGATCAGCCAATCGGTCAACGATGCCAAGACTGGTGTGATCAGCCTGGCCGCCGGCGCGATCGTGTTGCTGACCGGCTTGCCGATCCTGTTGGCTTCGTTGGCCTTCGGCATCGCCGGTCTCACCGGCATCCCCTTGTGGGTGTCGTTCCTGGTCGTGGGGCTGATCGTCGCCGGCATCGGCGCGATCATGCTCAAGACCGCCGGCAGCAAGCTGTCGGCCGAGAACATGTCGCTGAGCCGTACCGCCTCGTCACTCGAGAAGGATGCACGTCTGGTAAAGGAGCAAGCACAATGAATGACAACCGAACCCGTATCGATCCCGATGCTTCGCCGCGCGCCATGGAGAGCCAGCTCGACGCCAAGCGCGCCGACCTGCATCGGACACTGAGCCAGCTCGAGGATCGCTTCAATCCCGAGCAGGTGATGGACTACGTCCGCGAGAATGGCGGAGAGATCGCCGGCAATCTGGGACGTACCTTCAAGCAGAACCCGGTGCCCTTCGTGCTGACCGGCATCGGACTGGCGTGGTTGATGAGCGCCCAGTCGAATGCGAATCGTGAGCCGACCTACCCGCGCTACCGCTCGGATCGCTACACGGGCAACGCGTTCTACGAGGACGACGACCTGGATACGCTGCGCGCACCGCGTCAGCAGCGGCTCGGCGGCGGGTACCCCGCACGCGATGATGATGACGATGGCAGCATGCTCGACGATGCCAAGCGCAAGATGTCGGAGATGGGGGATGCGATTTCCGATGCGTCGGACCGTGCCATGACCAGCCTGTCGGACATGAGCGACGAGGCCAAGGAGCGATACGAGGCGATGCAACGTGATACCTCGACGCGCTACGCCCGCATGAGCGAGTCTTCCAAGCGCCGCTACGCGATGCTCGACGATGAGGCGCGCGGACGCTACGACCGTGCCCGCAGTTCGGCACGTCGTGCAGCCGACAATGCTCGCCGCCAGGCGCGCGGCTCTGCCGAGCGAAGCGCGGACTTCCTGAAGGAGCAGCCGCTGGTGGCCGGTGCGATCGGTGCAGCCATCGGTGCACTGATCGGTTCTCTGCTTCCGCCCTCGCGTACCGAGGACCGTGCGTTCGGTCAGCAGGCCGACCGTGTTCGCGGTACCGCGCGTGACGAGGTCGAGAAGCACGTCGACAATGCCGCGTCACAGGCGAAGGATGCGCTGTCACAAGCCGGCTCCGATGCCGAGCAGAAGCTGGTGGAGGCCCGAAAGAAGGCCGAGCAGGCTGCTCACAAGGCGGACGACAAGGCCGGCGAGGCGGTGCGCTCGGCAGAAGCCCGCAAGGACCAGAAGCTGGCCGGCGCCTGATCGCGGGGGAACGACGGGGTCGACACGGCGTCGATCCTCGCTCACGGGGGGCGGGTGACACGAGGTGTCGCTCGGCCCCTTTTCTCGTTCTACCACCATCAGCACCCGATCGCCCGTGTGGTCCCATGGTCGCCTGCCCGGAGACGGCAGGGTTTGACCGGACAGCGCCTGACCGACAGCGTCCACGCTCCCCTCGCCCGCTTCGACTAGACTCGTCGCGCGGCCGGTTCCGTCGCGCACACATGTCACGGCGCACGCTCAATGACCAGATTGGCGATCATCGGTGGTACCGGACTGGCCCGCATGGACGGCCTGGAAGTCCAGCGCCGCGAGATGGTGAAGACGCCGTACGGTGCACCCTCCTGTCCGTTGGTGTTCGGCTCGCTGAACGGCATGGAGATCGTGTTCCTTGCCCGACACGGCTCGGCCGAGCGCATCCCCCCGCACCGCATCAACTATTGCGCGAACCTGTGGGCGCTGCAATCGGTCGGGGTGACGCATGTGGTCGCCGCCAGTGCGGTCAGCGGGATCGCACCGCAGTGCAAGACCGGCTCCCTGGTGGTTCCCGATCAATTGATCGACTACACGCAAGGACGCGAGAGCAGCTACTCGGACAGCTCCGCCGAGGCCTGGCGCCACGTCGATTTCACGCACCCCTATTCGGCTTCGCTGCGTGAGCTGCTGATCGATGCGGCCCGCAGCGTGAGCGACTTGGCCGTCATCGCCGAGGGCTGTTATGCCGCGGTCCAGGGACCGCGTTTCGAGACGGCCGCCGAGGTCCGGCGCCTGGAACGGGACGGCAACGCCATCGTCGGCATGACCGGCATGCCCGAGGCCGGATTGGCGCGCGAGCTGGAGGTGGAATACGCCTGTTGCGCGATCGTCGTCAGGCCGGCAGCGGGTACCACGCCCGAGGGGCTCGATCGTGCCGCGATGCAGCAGGCGATCGTGTCGGGCATGGAGTCGGCCAAGCGGGTGTTCGGTGCGCTGCGGTGGGGCAGCTGAGCCGACGTCAGAACAAGCGGCCGAGCAAGCCGCCGGACGGAGCGCCGAGCGAGGTGCGTGAGCCGCGCGGGTGGCCGCCGGCCAGACCGCGCTGGATGCTCGATGCCAACGCGTTCGACTATCTGCTGGATCGACGCATCGATCCGGCTCGCGTCCGCCGCGCGGCCGAGCTGTTCATCACCAACGTGCAGCACGTGGAATTGCTCGACGTACCGGATCCGCGGCGTCGCAAGGGACTGATCGGCGTGCTGAGCGCCATCGATCCGGTGGTGCGCCCGGCCAGTATCGATCTGCTTCCCGACAGGCTGCGCGACGATCCTCGCCACGCACGGTGGTCGCCCGGCGCCGATGGATCGGAGGGTATCCCAGACGATGCGCCACACGCCGATGCTCCGACCCATGCGCTGCGCGACGCCAAGGATCGCGCGATCGCCGAGGCGGCACGGCTGGATGGCTGCGTGGTGGTCACCGACGACGCAGGCTTCCAACGAGCCTTGGCCGCGGTCGGCATGCCGGTACTGAGCTGTCCCGAGGCCTTCGATGCGTTCCGGACGTGAGCTCCTCGATCCTGCCTCGATTGCTGCACCCCGCTTGCCGGATCCGATCCGATGGTCACGGTGCACCCGCTGCCCTGACGCAACGCGGGGTCACCGACCACGGCATCGGCTACACGTTCGAGATGCCGCCCTCGGCGGGCGGGGCACCCGGCGAGTAGGCGCGGCGGGTGGGCGCGGCGGGGTAGGCGGGCTGGCGCGCTAGGCGGGCGGCCCGGGCGATCAGGTGCCGCAGAACGTCCGCTCGACCCGTTCACCGGCGCTCGGTGGTTTCTCGAAGTCGGCCAGATCGGCGTTCTCCTCGAACGGGTTCGCCAGGGCGGCCGACAGCGCCTGGAGCGGTGCCAGATCGCCGGAGTCGGCCGCCACGATCATCTGCTCGATGCGGTGGTTGCGCGGGATGCGAACCGGGTTGGCGGCGCGCATCGTGGCACTGGCCGCCTCGGCGCCGATGCCGGCCTCGGCCAGCGCGGCATCGCGTGCCGCCCACCACCGGTCCAGGCGCACAGGCTCGGCGTCCAGCAGGGCCCGTGCCGCGTCCACATCGTCGGCGACGCGAAAGCCCCGGGTGAAGTCGGCCTCGCCCTCCTGCAGCAGGCTCAGGTAGTCCCGCCCCAGTGCAAGGATCCTCGCGGCGGCATCCGGGGAGTCGGTCGAGCCGGGAGCGAAGCCGATCTTCGCCCCCAGGCGGGCGCTCCAGCTGTCGCTGAACAACGCCTCGAAGCGATCGACGCTGGCCTGCGCCAGCGGCAGCGCGGTCTGCGGGTCGGCATCGATGAGCGGCAGCAGGCACTGCGCCAGCTGGGCGGTATTCCAGTGAGCCATCGCCGGCTGACTGCTCCAGGCATAGCGTGCCTGCACATCGATCGAGCTGAACACCCGCTCGGCGTGGAAGGTGTCCATGAACGCGCAGGGGCCGTAGTCGATCGTGTCGCCGAGTACCGAGCAGTTGTCGGTGTTCATCACGCCGTGAATGAATCCGAGCGACATCCATTGCGCCACCAGCGCCGCCTGGCGCTGCATCACCGCATCCAGCAGGGCCAGCGCCGGACGCTCGGCCGACGACAGCTGCGGGTAGTGGTGCTCGATGACATGATGCATCAACGCCTCGACCGCCTCGGTGTCGCCGCGGGCGGTGAAGTACTGGAACGTGCCCACCCGCACATGGCTGCGCGCCACCCGCGTCAGCACCGCCCCGGGCAGCGGCTGCTCACGCAGCACCGTCTCGCCGCTGGCCACTGCCGCCAGGGCGCGGGTGGTCGGCACGCCCAGCGCGTGCATCGCCTCGCTGACCACGTACTCGCGCAGCACCGGCCCGATGCCTGCGCGGCCGTCACCGCCGCGCGACCAGGGCGTACGTCCGGCGCCCTTGAGCTGCAGCTCGCGTCGTTGCCCGGCGGTGTCGATCACCTCGCCGAGCAGGATGGCTCGCCCGTCCCCCAGCTGCGGCACCCAGTTGCCGAACTGATGCCCGGCGTAGGCCATGGCCAGCGGCTCGGCACCCTCGAACGCGCGCGAGCCGGCCAGCGCCGCGATGCCGGCCTCGTCGGCCAGTCGCTCGGCGGACAGGCCCAGTTGCCCGGCCAGTTCGCGATTCAGCGCCAGCAGGGAGGGTGCTGCCACCGGTGTCGGGGCGACCCGCGCGAACAGCCGGTCGGGCAGGCGCGCGTAGGCGTTGTCGAACGAGGCGCCCAGGTCGACGGGCAGGGCATCGGTGTCGGACATGGGCAGCGGGGCCTGCGATCGAAGGGACGGGGGGCGGGCAACGGCGTGGCCAGGAGTCGTGGCCAGGAGACTGCGCGGTCGTCTGCCGCGCGGACTCACACGGGCATGCTGGTGGTGTGCGCCGGATTCGGCAAGGCCCCGGGGCGTAACGCATGCCGGTCGGGGTGCCGGATCCACGCTCGGGTTTCACGGCGACGCCGATCGGCACCGGTGGCACACTGTCGAGCCCGACCCCCTGGCAGCCCATCGCATGAGCGCACCCTCCGCCCCGTCGCACGACACGGTCTGGCTGGACGGTCGGCAGCCGGATCTGGACGCGCTGCGCGCCGCGCTGGACACCCGGACGCAGCCTGAGGCGGTACCCGGGGCCAGCAGCATCGAGAAGGGCGTGCCGGTCTACGACGGCAGCCGCGTCGACGAGATGGCCGATGATCCATTGGCAGCCGAGGGGCTGATGGCCGAATGGAACCGGCTGCTGATGCACGGCGCCGGGGTGTTCGCGGTACGCGGTGCCTGGCCGTCGGCGGTGATAGAGCGGGTCAACGTCGCGTTCGAGCGCCTGCTGATAGAGGTGCCCGCCGACACCGGCGACCACTTCGCCACCCCCGGGCGCAACGTGCGGGTCTGGAACGCGCACGAGAAGCTGGCGCTGGCCGATGCCGAAGCCTTCATCGACTACAACGCGGTGCCGACGCTGGCATTGGCGTCCACCGCCTGGCTGGGGCCGGCCTATCAGGTCACCGCGCAGATGAACCTGGTGCGCCCGGGCGGCACCGCGCAGGCCCCGCACCGCGACTACCACCTGGGCTTCCAGACGCCCGAGGCGGCCGGTCGCTGGCCCGCGAGCGCGCACCGCCTGTCCGCGGGCCTGACGCTGCAGGGCGCGGTGGCGCACGCGCGCATGCCGATCGAGAGCGGTCCCACCCAGTTGCTGCCGCACTCGCAGAACTGGCCGCAGGGATTCGTGTCCCGCGGCCACGCCGGTCTGGATCGGCTGTTCGCCGAGCACCGGGTGCAGGTGGCGCTGGAACCGGGCGATGCGTTGTTCTTCAATCCGGCGCTGCTGCACGCAGCGGGCGACAACCGAAGCGCGGAGGTCGAGCGCCTGGCCAACCTGCTGCAGATCGGCTCGGCGTTCGGGCGCATGATGGAGGTGGTCGATCGGGATCGGCTGGTGCGGGCGATCTATCCGGCGCTGCTGGCGCGTCGTGGCGCCGGATCGCTGTCGGCGTCGGCACTGCGGCGGGTGATCGCCGCGGCGGCCGACGGCTACCCGTTCCCGGTCAACCTGGAGCTGGATCCGCCGCGCGAGGGCGGGCCACCGGCCAGCCTGCAGGATCGGCTGGCAGACGCCCTGGCCGAGGGTGCCGCCCTGTCCGAGCTGGCCGCCAGGCTCGACGCGTTCGAGGCGCTGAAGCGCTCGCATTGATCGCAGGCTCGCCCGCTTCGCGTATAAAGCGCCGATGAGTCAGCCAGCCCCTTCGCCGATCGCGACACCGACCCCACCGCCGACCCTCCCCATCCTGGACGCTCATCGGCGGCTGCAGGTCGCGCCGATGATGGAGCTGACCGACCGCCACTTCCGGGTGATGGCCCGGTTGCTCAGCCGCCACACCTTGCTGTGGACCGAGATGCTCACCGCGCGCGCGGTGGTGCATGGCGATCGTGATCACCTGCTCGGCCACGATGCGGTGGATGGGCCGGTCGTGCTGCAGCTGGGCGGCTCGGAGCCCGATATCATGGCCGCCGCAGCGCGCATCGGTGCCGAGCACGGCTACGGCGAGATCAACATCAACGTCGGTTGCCCCAGCGACCGGGTCAAGGCCGGGCGCTTCGGTGCCTGCCTGATGGCCGAGCCGGATCTGGTGGCCGAGCTGGTGGAACGCATGTCGGCCGCGGTCGAGGTGCCGGTCACGGTGAAGTGCCGGCTGGGCATCGACCGCGACGACAGCTTCGAGGTGCTCGAACGGTTCGTGGCACGCATCGCGGCGGCCGGTTGCAGCCAGGTGATCGTGCACGCCAGGAAGGCCTGGCTGGACGGATTGAGTCCGAAGGAGAATCGGAGCGTGCCACCCTTGCGCTACGGGTTCGTGCACCGCTTGAAGGCGATGCACCCCGACCTGCACGTCTCGATCAACGGCGGCATCACCGACTGGGCGGGCATCGAGGCGCAGCTGGTGCACGTGGACGGCGTCATGATCGGGCGCGCCGGCTACTACCAGCCGGCGTTGCTGGCCGAGGCGGATGCCCGCCTGTTCACCGATCTGGGCGAAGGCATCGACAACGGTACCGACACCGCGGCCCTGGTACGGGTGGCCCGGACCTACGCGGCCTACATGCAGGGACAGGCCGCTCGCGGCGTGCGCATCGCCTCGATGTCGCGTCATCTGATCGCGCTGGTGCAGGATCGTCCCGGCGCCCGCCAGTGGCGACGCCGGTTGTCCGAAGGTGCCCCGGGAGCAGACGATGCGATCGAGTTGGTCGAGCACGCGATCGGCGCGATCGAGCGGCCCGCCGACCTGGCCAGGTCCGCCTAGATGGCCGGTCGCGAGCAGGCACCGCACAGCAACCGGCGCGACCTGGAGAATCTGAAGACGATCTCCACCTACCTGTGGGAGTACAAGGGCCGGGTGCTGCTGTCACTGGCCTGCCTGGTGGTGGCGAAACTGGCGGTGGTGGCGGTCCCGTTGGTGCTCAAGCGCATCATCGATACGCTGGACCAGGGTGCCGCGCCGCCGGTCGGCCAGATCGGTCCGAAGGCCGAGGATCCCGTCGATGCGGCTCGCGGCGGCCTGCTGGACGGCTTCTCGGGCGACGATGTCCTGCTGATCGCGCTGGGCTTCGTCGCCGCCTACGGGCTGCTGCGCCTGGTCAGCTCGTTGTTCAACGAGCTGCGCGACAGCCTGTTCTCGCGGGTGCGCTATCGCGCGATGCACACCCTGTCCACGCGGGTGCTGACCCACCTGCACCGGTTGTCCCTGGCGTTTCACCTGGAGCGGCGCACCGGCAGCATCTCCAAGGACCTGTCGCGCGGTACCTCCAGCCTGTCCACCATCACCAACCTGCTGGTGTTCAACATCGTGCCGACCGCGGCGGAGTTCCTGCTGGTGGCCGGCATCCTGCTCAACGGCTATGGCTGGCACTACACGACCGTGGTGGTGGCCACGGTAGGGCTGTACGTGGCCTTCACGCTGTTCTTCTCGGGTTGGCGGATGCAGTTCCGACACGAGATGAACCGGCTGGACTCGCTGTCGAACGGGCGGGCGGTCGACAGCCTGCTGAACTACGAGACCGTCAAGTACTTCAACAACGAACGCCTGGAGGTCACCTCCTACGATCGGCACATGAGCGACTGGGCCGATGCCGGCGTGAAGAGCCAGGTCACGATGAGCACGCTGAACTTCGGCCAATCGGCGCTGGTGGCCGTCGGCGTCACGCTGATCCTGATGCTGGCGGCGCGCGACGTGGCCGCCGGCACCATCACGTTGGGCGACATCGTGCTGATCAACGCCCTGATGCTGCAGCTGTTCGTGCCGCTGAACTTCCTCGGCGTGGTGTACCGGGGCCTGCAGTACGCGCTGGCCGACATGGATCTGGTGCTCAAGCTGCTCGAACGCGCGCCCGAGATCGCCGATCGCGACAAGGCGATCGAGCTGCAGGTCGACCACGGGCGCATCGTGTTCGATGACGTGCACTTCGGCTACCTGCCCGAGCGCCCGATCCTGAAGGGGGTGAGCTTCGTGGTCGAGCCGGGCCGCAAGGTGGCCGTGGTCGGGCCGTCGGGGGCGGGCAAGTCGACGTTGTCGCGCTTGCTGTTCCGCTTCTACGACGTCGACGACGGTGCCATCCGGATCGATGGGCTGGACGTGCGCGATGTCACCCAGGCGTCGCTTCGCCGCGCGCTGGGGGTGGTGCCCCAGGACACGGTGATGTTCAACGACACCATCCGCTACAACCTGGCCTACGCCGACGCCGGCGCACCGCAGGAGCAGGTGGAACGGGCCGCTGCCAGCGCCAACCTGGCCGATTTCATCGAGCAGCTGCCGCAGGGCTACGACACGGTGGTCGGCGAGCGCGGCCTGAAGCTGTCCGGTGGCGAGAAGCAGCGCATGGCGATCGCGCGGGTGATGCTGAAGAACCCGCCGATCATCCTGTTCGACGAGGCCACCTCCAGCCTGGACACCCGCACCGAGCAGAGCATCCTGGAAGGCTTGAACGCCGCCGCCCGTCGCGCCACCTCGCTGGTCATCGCGCACCGCCTGTCGACCGTGGTGGACGCCGATCAGATCCTGGTGCTGGATGCCGGCGTGATCGTGGAGCGCGGCACCCACGAGTCGTTGCTGGCCGGGCGCGGGCTCTACGCCACGCTGTGGGAGCTGCAGCAGGGCGATGACGGGGCGATCGGCGACACCACCGATGCCGACATGGCGCCGGTCCCGGCCTAGTCAATGTGGGCGCACGTCAAGCGCGTCGGGGTCGGCCAGCCGCCATGATGTCGAGCGGTCGCGCCGCCGGACCCTGCCTGGGACTGGATTTCGGTACCTCCAACACCGCGCTGGCCGTCGTGCGCGACGGGCGGGCCGTGCCGCTGGCGCTGGAGCAGCGGCACCGCACGCTGCCCAGCGCGGTGTTCTACGGGGCGCACGATGGCACGGTCGCCTTCGGTCGGGAAGCGTTCACTCGCTACCTGGACGGTGAAGAAGGCAGGCTGTTGCGCGGTGTGAAGACGGTGCTGGGCACCCGCCTGATGCACGAGCGCACCGCGGCGGGCGGGCGCATGCGCTCGTTCGCCGATGTGGTCGAGGCACTGTTCGCGCAGGTCTTTCGCGCCGTTCCCGAGGCGTCGCGGGCGTGCACGCTGGTGGTCGGGCGGCCGGTACGCTTCGGTGAGGCCGAGGCCTCCGGGCGCAGCGACCCGGAGGCGTTCCTGCGCGATGTGCTGGGCCGGCTCGGGTTCACCGATGTGAGTTTCCTGCACGAACCGATCGCCGCGGCGCTGGCGCACGAGGCGCGGGCCACCCGGGCGGAGCGGGTGCTGGTGGTCGACATCGGTGGCGGTACCAGCGATTTCGCCGTGGTGCGCATCGTGCCCGCGGCCGAGCGCCCGGCGGGCACCGCTTCCCAGGTGCTGGCCAGTACCGGCGTGCGCATCGGTGGAGACCGCTTCGACGAGCTGTTCAGCCTGGCGGCGGCGATGCCGCACCTGGGTCACGGGTCGCGGCTGAAGGGCGGTGATCGGGTGCAGCCAGGACGAATCTGGTTCGAGCTGGCGACCTGGCACCGGATTCACAAGCTCTACGACCGCCAGACCGCCGATCAGGTGCGCACCATGCTGCTCGATGCGGCAAGCCCTGCGCGGGTTCAGCGCCTGGCGAGCACGTTGGCCGAGCGCCGCGGGCACGCGATCGCCGCGGCGGTGGAGGCGGCCAAGATACGCCTGTCCGATGCGCCCGGCACCGAGCTGCTGCTGGACACCGGGCGGGAGACGGTGCACGCCGAGGTCGGCCGCGCCGAGCTGGAACAGGCCATCGGTGCGCAGATCGAGCGCATACGAGAGGGTGCGCTGGAGGCGGTGCGGTTGGCGGGCGTGGCACCGGATGCCATCGATGCGCTGTGCTACACCGGCGGCTCGTCGCTGATGCCCTTGCTGCGCGGGGTGGTCGGCGCGGCGTTCCCGAGCGCGCGCACGATCGATGAGGACGCGTTCGGCAGCGTGGCCGACGGGCTGGCCATCGAGGCGGGGCGCCGCCGGGGACGGTAGCCGGGCTCGCCGAGCCGTCAGTTGCCGTTGCGGATCAGCGTCAGGAATTCGTGCCGGGTATTGATGTCGGAGCGGAATCGACCGAGCATCGCCGAGGTGGTCATCGACGAGTTCTGCTTCTGCACCCCGCGCATCATCATGCACAGGTGCCGCGATTCGACCACCACGCCCACGCCCAAGCCGCCGGTGACCTCCTGGATGGCCTGCGCGATCTGTCCGGTCAGTTGCTCCTGGATCTGCAGGCGTCGGGCGTACATGTCGACCACGCGGGCGATCTTGGACAGCCCGATCACCCGGCCGCGCGGCAGGTAGGCGACGTGGCACTTGCCGATGAACGGCAGCAGGTGGTGTTCGCACAGCGAGTACAGCTCGATGTCGCGCACGATGACCATCTCGTCGCTGTCCGACTCGAACACCGCGCCGTTCAGGATCTCCTCCAGCGACTGATCGTAGCCCTGACACAGGAAGCGCAGCGCCTTGGCGGCCCGCTTGGGCGTGTCCACCAGCCCCTCGCGCGCGCTGTCCTCGCCGACCTCCTCGATCAGGGTGCGATAGGCGTTTTCGAGCGTGTCCACTGGCATCTCCGTGCAGATCGGCGCGCTGTGACGCGCCCCGCGGCACTATAGCGAAAGCGTTGCGGCGCACCGTGTAGATTCCGACAAGCGGGATGGGTGTGGCGACATTCCGGCTGAGGACGGTGCGGCGCTCGCCGCTAACGATGTTTCGACGCCGCAGGAGACAAGTCGATGATCGCTCTCGTGTTCTGGCTCGGCACCGCTGCCGTGCTCTTGGTGGTGCTCGCGAACACCCGCCCCTCGCTGCCAGCCTTCACCGGCGCTACCCTCGGCGTGACGGTCCTGGCCTGGGCGCTGGGTACCCTGTCCGGGCCGATCGGTGCGCTGGTGAGCCTGGTGGTGGTCGCGGCGGCGTTGCTGTTCAACCTGACCGCCTTGCGCCGTTCGCTGGTCAGCCAGCCGCTGCTGCGCTACGTGCGCGCGGTCCTGCCGCCGATGTCGGATACCGAACGCACCGCGATCGAGGCCGGCACCGTGTGGTGGGAGGCCGAGCTGTTCCGTGGCGACCCGGATTGGAAACGCCTGGCCGCGGTGCCGGAGGCGGTGCTGACCGACGAGGAGCGCGCCTTCGTGGACGGCCCGGCCGAGCGGCTGTGCGAGATGATGGACGACTGGGAGATCACCTACGAGCTGAACGATCTGCCCGAGCGTGTCTGGCGCTACATCAAGGACGAGAAGTTCCTCGGCATGGTCATCCCCAAGGAGCACGGCGGGCTGGGCTTCTCGGCCATGGCGCATTCCGAGGTGGTCACCAAGCTGGCCACCCGCAGCGTCTCCGGCGCGGTCACCGTCATGGTGCCCAACTCGCTCGGTCCGGCCGAGTTGCTGCTGCACTACGGGACCGAGGAACAGAAGTCGCACTACCTGCCGCGCCTGGCGCTCGGTCAGGAGATTCCGTGCTTTGCGCTCACCGGCCCGTCGGCAGGCTCCGATGCCGGCGCCATGCCCGACTACGGCATCGTGTGCCGGGGGCAGCACGAGGGCCGTGAGGTACTGGGCCTGCGCATTACCTGGGAGAAGCGCTACATCACGCTCGGTCCGGTGGCGACCCTGCTGGGCCTGGCCTTCAAGGCCTACGATCCGGACGGCCTGCTCGGCGACACCGAGGAGCTGGGCATCACCTGCGCGCTGATTCCGACCGCCACGCCGGGGGTGAACATCGGGCGCCGGCACTTTCCGCTCAACCAGGCCTTCATGAACGGCCCGAACTCGGGACGCGATGTGTTCGTGCCGATGGACTGGATCATCGGCGGACAGCCGATGGTCGGGCAGGGCTGGCGCATGTTGATGGAGTCGCTGTCGGTCGGACGCGGCATCTCGCTGCCCTCCAACGGCGTGGCATCGGGCAAGGCGGCCTCGCGCTTCGTCGGTGCCTATGCGCGGGTGCGCACCCAGTTCAACCTGCCGATCGGCAAGTTCGAGGGCATCGAGGAGCGGCTGGGTCGCATCGCCGGACTGACCTACACCATGGACGCCGGACGCCGCCTGACCTGCTCGGCGCTGGATGGCGGCGAGAAGCCTTCGGTGGTCTCGGCCATGCTCAAGTACTACAACACCGAGAACATGCGGGTGGTGCTGGACGATGGAATGGACATCATCGGCGGCAAGGGCATCTGCATGGGGCCGATGAATTTCCTGGGCCGGGCCTACCAGGCGGTGCCGGTCGGCATCACCGTCGAAGGGGCCAACATCCTGACCCGCAGCTTGATCGTGTTCGGTCAGGGCGCCATCCGATGCCACCCGTGGCTGATGAAGGAGATCGAGGCGGCCTCCCTGCCGGATCGGCGCGAAGGACTGGCACGCTTCGACGAGGCGTTGCGCGGGCACATCGGCTACGCGGTGCAGAACGGTGCGCGCGCCCTGTTCCACGGATTGACCAAGGCGCGATTCGCCTCGGCGCCGCTGGGCAGCGAGAACGCCAAGTACTATCGTCGCCTGTCGCGCATGAGTGCCGGCTACGCCTTCCTGGCGGACTTCGCCATGCTGTTCCTGGGTGGTGGGCTGAAGCGTCGCGAGATGCTGTCCGGACGCTTCGCCGACGGGTTGATGCACATGTACATGGCCTCGGCGGTGCTCAAGCGCTACGAGGACACCGGCCGGCCGGCCGCGGACCGGGCATTGATGGAGTGGTCGGTGCGCCACGCGCTGTTCGAGACGCAGCAGGCGCTGGACCAGATCCTGAGAAACTTCCCGTCCACGCCGATCGGCATCGTGCTGCGCGCGGTGGTGTTCCCGCTGGGTCGGCGCTATCGCACACCGAACGATCGCTTGATGCAAGCCTGCGCGCGGGTGCTGATGGAGCCGTCCGAGGCCCGCGATCGCCTGACCGACGGGGTGTACCTGTCCAACGATCCGACCGATGTCACCGGCTCGATCGAGCATGCGCTGGCCGCAACGCTTGCCGCCGAACCGGCGGCCAGGAAGCTGCGCGACGCCAAGCGTCGCCAGCCCTGGGGCATCGATCACGACACCTGGCTGCAGACCCTGGTGGCCGAGGCGGTGCTGGACGACGCCGAAGCGCACGTGTTGCGCGAGGCGGCCGTGGCCACCCGGCGCGTCATCGATGTCGACGACTTTCCCAACGAGGTGCTTCAGGCCGCGATGCCGGGCATCGCGTCAGGTAGCCCGGGCATCGAGCACGCCGCCGAAGGCGCAGCCGAGCGCAACGTGCGGCAGCGCTCCGACCAGCGAGAGACGGCGGCGCCGCTGTCGGCCGGTCCGGTGGACCGCTCCCGCTAGGAGCCTAGATCGGGGATCGAACGGGGTGGCCGCTCACCGGCGCTCGCACCCGTCATCGATGGAAGGCGTGCCCGACCCGGATTCGCCACCGTTGGCCGAGGTGGCCGCGCTGGTGCTGGCAGCCGGCGGCTCCAGCCGCTTCGGCGTCGAGAACAAGCTGTTGCACCGCTGGCAAGGTCGGGCCTTGCTCGAGCATGTCGTCGAGGCGATCGACACCAGCGCCGTGGCACGGTCGCTGGTCGTGACCGGTTACCAGCACGCTTGCATCGATGCCGTGTTGACGCGGCGTTCGCCGCCGCTCGACAGCGTGCACAACGCGGACTGGGCCAGCGGACTGGCCAGCTCTCTGGTGCGCGGCGTCAGCGCCCTGCAGGACCATCCGGCCATCCTGGTGTGCCTGGGCGACATGCCATGGCTGCAAGGCGCGCTCATCGATACGCTGCTGCGCGCGGCCGCACAGTGCCCGGAGCGTTGGATGGTCGTGCCGGTGCACGGCGGGCGCCGCGGCAATCCGGTGCTGATCCGCCAGGCGCTCTATCCGGCCGTGCTGGCGCTGCAAGGCGACGCCGGGGCGCGCGTTCTGGCCGCCCGGCAGCCCGAGCGGGTACGGGAGGTGGCGGTGGAGACAGTGGGTGTCCTGCTGGATGTGGACACGCAGCAGGACGCGGAACGACTGCGCTAGGCGTACGGACTCGCCTACGCCTACGCCTACGCCTACGCCTACGCCTACGCCTACGCCTACGCCTGTGCCTGTGCCCGCGCCTGCACCAGCTCGGCCGCTATCGAGATGGCGATCTCTGCAGCGGTGCGGCTGCCGATGTTCAGTCCGATCGGAGCATGAATGCGGGCGATGGCGTCGCGTTCGACCCCGACGGCGACCAGCCGGTCGGCACGCTTGGCATGGCTGCGCCGGGAGCCGAGCGCACCGATGTAGAAGCACGACGCGTCCAGCGCCTGCTCCAGCGCCAGGTCATCGAGCTGAGGATCGTGCGACAGCGCCAGCACCGCACTGTCCGGATCGGCGGCGTGGCTCGATACCGCATCGTCCGGCAGCACGTCGAGCAGTGTGATGCCGGTGAGGTCCATCGCCTGGCGAAACGGCGCGCGCGGCTCGCAGATCACCACCTCGAAGTCGAGCATCGCGGACAGTCGGGCGACGTGACGCGACAACTCTCCCGCACCGATCAGCAGGACCCGCCAGGCCGGCCCGAACGGGCGCGCCAGGCGATGCCCGTTCCAAGCGAAGCGCTCGCCGGGAACCGCGTCGCGCACCCGGACCGTGTCGGTGTCCAGATCGAGCTCTCGCACCAGCCGGCGCCGCTCGGTCAGTGCGGTAACGATGCGTTGCAACGGCTCGACATCCTGGAGGGTCTCGAAGATCAGCTCCAGGCTGCCCCCGCAGGTCAGGCCGACGCGTCGGGCGGCATCATCGGTCACGGTGATCGACTCGATCGCGGTGGCACCCTGGCCGGCAGTGCCGGGAGCGCGATGCTCGGCCAGCTCTCGTTCGATGCAACCACCCGAGACCGACCCGACCACCGCACCATCGTCCCGCACGGCAGCGATGGAGCCCGGTGGTCGGGGCGCGCTGCCCCAGGTCGACACCACGGTCACCAGCTGCACGCCGTGCCCCGCAGATCGCCAGGCGATCGCGGTGGCCAGCGTGTCGGCGTCCGGCTGGGTACCCGCCGTCGGCGCGGCGCTCATGGCAACGGCTGCATCAACGAATCGTCAGCGCCTCGTCCAGCGGACGCTTGGCGATGTCCGGCACCGTGGCATCGGCGGCCGGGTAGCCGGTCACCAGCAGCAGGAAGGGCTTTTCGTGCAGCGGTCGCTGCAGCACCTCGCGCAGGAATCCCATCGGGCTCGGCGTGTGGGTCAGGGTGGCCAGTCCCGCGTGGTGCAGGGCGGCGATCAGGAAGCCGGTGGCGATGCCGACCGATTCGGGGGTGTAGTAGTGCTTGCGCCGCGTGCCGTCCGGCATGGGCGTGTGCTTTCGGGTGAACACCGCGATCAACCAGGGTGCGACCTCGAGGAACGGCTTGTTCGCGTCGGTACCCAGCGGCGCCAGCGCATCAAGCCATTGCTCGGAGGCCCGGTGCGCGTAAAGCTTGCGCTCTTCCGCCTCGGCCGCCTGGCGGATGGTGCGCTTGGTGTCGGCGTCGCGCACTGCCACGAAGTGCCACGGTTGCATGTTCGCGCCGCTGGGGGCGGAGTGGGCCGCGGCGATCGCGCAGCGGATCACCTCCTCGGGGACCGCATCGGCCGAGAAATCGCGCACCGTGCGGCGGCGTCCCAGCTCGGCATGGAAATCGCCGGCGCGACGCAGCAGCTCCTCGGGCGGTCGGTGATCGAAGTCCAGCGGCCGGGTGGCGTGCGGCGTCATGCGCGGAACGTGCGCCGGTGGTGTGGATCGATGGCCACGCAGGGGGCTCCTCCGGCAGGGTCAGCGGCTGCCCAGCAGGCCGGTCTTGACCTTCTTGTCGACCGGCCGATCGGACAGCCAGATGCCGAACAGGGCCTGCTTGAAGGGCAATCCCTCGATCACGGCTTGCTCGGTGCCGTCGCGGGACACGCGGGTGCCGATGCCGGGTTCATAGGCGAACGTCATGGATGAGCCGGCCGACATAGTGTCGCCCATCGCCGCCTGCAATCGGGCCATGCCGTCGGCCACCGGTGCGGTGTCACCGCCGGTGGCGGTGGCGAACCCGTCGTTCAGTGCCTCGATCATCTTGTCCCGGGTGACCCGATCCGAAACGATGTCGAGCGTGATCGCCATCGGTGCATCGGCCTGGCGGATTTCCTCGGCCGCGCCGCTGCCCGCCTCGGTGTACAGGCCGGCCACGTACAGCTTGATGAAGAAGCGATCCCGCAGACCCGCGCCGTTGAGTTGCAGCGTGGCGCCGCCGGCCTGCAACGTGTCCTCGACCTCGACGCCGGCAAGGGTTGCCGCCTGGGCGGCCGAGGTCGCGGTCAGCGCCAAGCCCAGC
>ENA-ORXU01000552-ORXU01000552.1-marine-metagenome-genome-assembly--contig:-NODE-552-length-41864-cov-3.925192_pt1 | contig 41864 bp, 43 predicted proteins | sample MGYA00237869_ERZ511484 | MGnify/ENA metagenome assembly ERZ511484 | reverse complement strand
AATGGCAAAGGGGACGCTGCGCTCGATCATCCGGGAGGCTGGGCTGACGGTGGACGGGTTGGGTGCGCTCCTGTAGTCACCTGTAGCGGCCGGATCGGATCCATCCGCATGACGGAGGGGTGTCACGCGGCGACCGTATCTCCCGGGTCGTTCGCTCGTCGTCGCCAGCTCGTTTCCGCACCATGCACCTCACCTCCGAAACCGTCGAGGCCCTCGTCGAGCAGCTCTCGAAGCTGCCCACGATCGGCCGCAAGTCCGCACAACGCTTGTCGGCGTACATCCTCAAGATGCCGCGCGAGGAAGTCGTCGAGCTGGCGAAGGCGCTCGTGGCGGCCAAGGACCGCGTCAAGACGTGCTCGGTGTGCTACAACGTCACCGACGAGGACCCCTGCCCCATTTGCCGCTCCGAGCGGCGCGACCGGTCGGTGCTGTGCGTGGTCGAGGAGCCGTCGGACGTGATCGCGATCGAGCGGACGGGCGAGTTCCGGGGGCTCTACCACGTGCTCGGCGGCGTGATCTCGCCGCTCGACGGGATCGGACCCGATGACCTGCACATCCGCGAGCTGGTGGCGCGCGTGGCGAAGCCGCAGTCGGCCGCCGCGGCGCGCGCCGGTGCCCACGACGTCAGCTCGTCGAACGCTGCCGAAGGTGTGGCTGACACCGAACCTTATATTCCCGGCGCGCCGTTCGATGCACGCAATCGGCGAATGTCGATTACGTTGCTGAAGGGTGATCCGTCCGCGCCGCCCGCCAACTGATTTACAGTTGCCGCAACCGGCCGAGCGAAAAACAGGCGAGCATCACGCCTGCTAACATCCATAATGGAGGCGTCTTGCTCCATGGCGCTGGATATACATCCATTTTGGATATAACACACTGTTTTTAATATGTTTTAATCAGGCCCTTTATATCTTGTTAACCATATCAAACGAAAACTCGGTTCAGCAACAAGGCAATCCGCTTTGTGCTGATTGGAGTGAAGAATGGCTGAGATTGTTAAGCTGGAACGACAGCAGAACGACATTGATACATTGATTGTTGGCGACAGCCCCGCGATCAGAAATCTCAAGCAAATGATACTGCGCATCGCACGTTCCGATGTCTCCGTGATGATTACTGGTCCATCCGGTTCGGGCAAGGAGATGGTGGCGCGCGCCATTCACTGTAACAGCCAACGCAATACGGAAAGCCTTGTTGCACTAAACTGCGGAGCGATCCCTGCAGAGCTGATCGAATCCGAACTGTTCGGTCACGAAAAAGGATCATTCACCGGCGCATCCAGCAGGCGCATCGGCCGATTTGAAGAAGCGCATAAAGGCACGCTGTTCCTTGATGAAATTGGTGACATGCGTTTTGATATGCAGGTAAAATTGCTGCGCGTTCTGGAAGATGCAAAGATCCACCGGATCGGCAGTAATTCTGCCATTCCGGTAAATGTCCGTATCATTTCCGCGACGCATCAGAATATCGATGCCGCGATTTCGCAAAACCGGTTTCGTGAAGATCTGTATTTCCGCCTGGGCGTCATTCCCATATGCGTGCCCAGTCTCGCCAGCCGGGTCGAAGATGTGCCATTGCTGATCGCGCATTTTCAGAAAGGCACGAAAAAATCGCAGGCCGCGGCTTTTGATGCCGGCGCGATAGCCAGATTGCTGGAACATAGCTGGCCGGGCAACGTGCGCGAACTGCGCAATTTTGTCGACCGCGCCAATGTGTTGTTTGGCGGAGCGACGATCGGCCGCCGTCACACCGAACAGCTGCTAAATCTTTCCGCCCGCGGGCCGGCAACCGTTGCAGACGACATCCCGGCCAGCACGATATTCGATTTTGATGCCGCCCCGCTCTGCAGCGAGGCTGAAACAGCGCGCGCAGCAGCACCTCAAACCCATGAGCCGGCGCGCATCGCTGATCCATTACTTCATGCCGAAGATCAAAAGGCTGCGCCGATAAATTTGCGGGAAATGCTCGAAGGCATGGAGCTGGAGAGAATACATGCGGCGCTTTTATCCGCCGACGGCGTGATTTCGGAGGCCGCACGGTTGCTGACGCTGAAACGCACCACGCTTATTGAAAAAATGCGCAAATATGGAGTAGAAAAACTATGTTGAACGGTAACTGGATCATTTCCCTCACCAGCATGATGGTGGCAAATCTCAACGTTGCGGATCCGCGCTATGACAGCTTCGAGGTCAATCCAATCGCGGCCATACTGGAACAGATCGACAGCCAGAAACACACACCGCTGGCCATCAGCTATGGCTGGGTGCAACTGGACGGGCTACCCGATGAAGCGATCAACTGGACTGATGTGGATGCTGAATTTGTGTATATCATGAAGGTCGCGAATAAAGGCCGCACGCCGATTGAAGAACACGATCTCGAAATCCGGGAATTGCTGCCTGAAGGTCTTATGCTGCGGGCGCAGGATTACGAAGGATCAGGGCCGATCCAGACCAGCTATGAATTTGTGTCTGGCGACAGCGGCGTGTATCTTCTGCCCGAAGACATGGCCTATTCCGACGATGGCGGGGACAGTTACGACTATCAGGGCGCCGGTCAGACTTTCGACGAATCGATTGGTGCAATCCGCATCCGTCCGCGCGGCACGATGGCGGCAGGCAGCAGCTTCATGATACGATTTCGCGCGATGATGCGGTGACGTTCAACTGAAGCGCCGCCGCAGGATTACTGATATTCGGTCAATATCTGCACACACCGGTTGCCCGCATTCTTATTCTGCGGTCCGGGGCAGGCAACGATTTTATGCGTTGTCTGTGCAGACATCGGCGGCGTTGCCGGCAGGGGTGAAGCCAGCGCCATCAGCGGCGCGGAGAGAAGCGGGAAAATAATAAGCATACCCATATAAACGGCATTCCTGCTGGTATAATTTAGCCTGCGGCCAACAAAATTTCAGGAACGCCGGTGATGGTATCTTGCCGTTTCAAAACAAAAAGGCCCCCCGGCGTTATCATGCCGGGGGGCCTTTTTTTTCAAGGATATCTATCTGAACGATTTACCGAAGCAGATTCAAAACACCCTGTTGGCTTTGATTGGCCTGCGACAGCATAGCATTCGATGCCTGGCTCAAAATTTGCGCCGCGGCCAGCTTCGTGGATTCAGCAGAGAAATCTGTATCCTCGATCCGCGATTGCGCTTCTGTCAGATTGGTGGCGGTCGAGGTCAGATTGTTGACGGTCGCCTCCAGCCGGTTCTGCACCGCACCAAGTCCGGCACGCTCGCTGGCGATAGTTTGGATGCCGCTGTCCAATGTTGTCAATGCTGCGCTGGCGCCAGCGGCTGTCGAAAGATCAATGGTATCAACCGACAGGCCCGATGCCGTGATGTCAGAGATATTGATGCCCACAACTTCGCCGCTGTTAACGCCGGTCTGGATCGTCAAACCCGGCACCGCTGCGACAGGCGGCGTAGCAGTTGGATTGCCTGCCGTACCCGCTGCCGATCCGTCAAGCAATGATGTGCCGTTAAAATCGGTACGGCCTGCAATGTCGTCAATCTGGGTAATCAGCTGCGTCACCTCTGCCTGAATGGCGCCGCGATCATCTGCGGTCGCCGTGCCGTTGGCAGATTGCACCGCCAATTCACGCATACGCACCATGATGTTGGAAATTTCCCCCATCGCGCCCTCTGCAGTCTGGGCCAGCGAGATACCGTCATTGGCATTGCGCACGGCCTGATTCAAACCGCGAACCTTTGCGTCCATACGTGTGGCAATCGCAAGGCCGGCGGCATCGTCTTTTGCACTGTTGATGCGCTTGCCACTCGACAGGCGCTCCATCGCCGTGCCCAACATGTCGTTAGCCATGCGCGAGCTATTTTGAGCGCGAAGCGCGCTCACATTGGTGTTAATTACTGTCATTCTATTTCCTTTCCGGCTTTATGCCAAAGCAGGCGGCCCGGCATTGATGAGCAGCCTCGAAAGATAGAACGGCCCGCTGCTGGAAAAATTTAGCGCCGCTGTGTCGTTTTTTTGGCATATCGCATAACCCGTCGTTTTTTCTATTCTTTTCAATTGCCTGACTGGACCGAATTCAATTGGCACGCCCCTTGCTATGGTATGGGCGTAGGCAATTAAGCCTGCGCGCAAACAGGACCAAGCACCCGATGCCGACCATCGATCAAACCCAACTGCTGCAGATGCGATCTTCCATTTTAAGCCAGAACAGCGCGTTGCAAAAAGCATCCGGCTCGGCTGCCCCTGCGGTAACGCCCGGCGGTGATGCCAGCGGCGCTGGCATCAGCAGTGATTTCAGCAAAACGATGCAAGATGCGGTGCAAAGCGTAAGCGCGCAGCAGAAAAAGGCCAGCGCATTATCCGCCGCATATGAACGCGGGGATACCAATGATGTCGTTCAGGTCATGGTGGAACGCCAGAAAGCCTCCATCGGGTTTGAGGCGACGTTGCAAGTGCGCAACAAGCTGCTGTCCGCATATCGCGACATTATGAACATGCCGGTATAAATCATGGCAGGACAGGAAATTCTTTCGCCAGCAGCAATGCCGCAAGATGGCCCCGGCCTCAATGGCAGCATTGACCGTTTGAAAGCCATCAGTATGCAGCCCGCCATTCAAAAGGCGATGCCGCTGCTGATGATAATCGGAACGCTCGGCATTGCGGGCGGCGCGTATTTGACGTTGCAGCAGCCTGATCAGATCCCGCTATATCAAGGGCTGAATGAAGGCGATAAGGGCGCGATTGCCGAAGCATTGCAAGCGGCGGGCATAGAATATTCGCTCGATGCTGGATCGGGAACTGTTCAGGTTGACGAGGATCAGCTGCACCGCGCACGCATGATGCTCGCCAATCAGGGCCTGCCGAAAGCTGCGCCGAGCGGCGATGCGCTGCTATCCTCTTTGCCGATGGGTTCAAGCCGCGCGGTTGAAGGCGAAACGCTGCGCGGCGCGCGTGAAGCCGATATGGCCCGAACGATCGAGGCCATCGATGCCGTTAAATCGGCGCGTATCCATCTTGCGACGCCCGAACGCAGCGTGTTTGTGCGTGAGACATCGAAGCCAGCCGCCTCTGTTATGCTAACGCTATATTCGGGTCGTTCGCTTTCGGCGGGACAGGTGCGTGCCATCCGGCATCTGGTATCATCATCGGTGCCGGGGATGTCGCCTGAAGAAGTGTCGATCATTGATCAAAGCGGCGCTTTGCTTTCCCAGCGCGATGAGAATAACGGCGCCAACCAGAATTTTGAAATGCAGACGCAGGTTGAGCAGCGCCACCGGCAGGCGCTAAAAAATCTGCTCGCGCCGATTGTGGGCGAAGGCAATTATTCCGCCGAGGTCAGCGCCGTTGTTGATTTTTCCGAAAGCCAGTCAACGCGCGAAACCTATCCGAAAAATGATAGCGCATTACGCCGCGAGGAAGGCGGGCGATCCAGCGATGCGGCTGACCCCAATGGTCAGGCAGGCGGTGTCCCCGGTGCATTGGCCAATGAGCCGCCAGCCGCCACGCAAATTGTGAACCAGCCGCCCGCTGCCGGGCCAAACGCTGCACAGAACGCTGGCGAAAACGGCGCGCCTTCCAATGAAACATATAAGCGCAGCTTTGATGTGGGGCGCGAAATCTCCGTAACGCATCAGCCGTTTGGCAGGCTGCAAAGGCTGACCGTTGCGGTCGCCCTGCGCACACCGAAAGGCGAAAAGGCGCGCAGTGCCGCCGATGTGAAATCTATCGAGGATTTGGTAAAGGGCGCGGTTGGATACAACGCCGATCGCGGTGATGTGGTCGCGGTGTCTGCTGCTGCTTTTGCCGAGATTCCGGTGGCGCAGGCTGCATGGTGGGATCAACCCTGGATGATACCGTTGCTGCGGCAGATTGGCGGCGTATTGGCGGCGCTTCTATTACTGTTTTTTCTGGGCCGCCCGCTCCTGAAAAACCTGAAGGAAAGACGCGTTCGGACCGACGAGCGGCGCGAGGCAATCGAACAGCAGCTGTTATCTGCCACCGCCGGAAATTCGGCCACCGATAGCGACAGTGGCAATCCCGCCAGAGCCACCGCCGATGAAGTGACGCTGGAAATGATCGAATCCGCGCCAAGCTATGAAGCGCGCGCTGAACTCGTGCGCCATTTTGTCCGTCAGGATGCCGGACGGGCAGCCATGGTCGTGCGCCAGTTAATGCAGGAGCCGAAACATGGCGGATGATAGCGGCGACACCGAAACAGCAATGCAATCCCGCGTTCCGGCAATGAACGGACCGGCGACAGCGGCAATCCTGCTGATGCTGCTGGACGATGGCGATGCAGCCAGCATCCTGCGGCATTTTGATCCTGACGAGGTGAAATGCCTTGGCAGTGCAATGTTTTCCGCTGCAGAGGCCAGCGAGAGCGAAATCACGGCGGCGCTTTCCACCTTCATCGGGCAATGCCGCAGCGTATCATCTTTCGCCGCACATGCAGAACCGCGCATTCGCAGCGTGATGACCGAAGCATTGGGCAATGTGCGCGCCGATAATATCCTTGCGGCCATCGCCCCCCAAACCAGCGCCAATCTGCTGGAAATGATCCGGTGGATGGAACCGCAGACGATCAAGAAGATACTCGGCAGCGAACATCCACAGGTCGGCGCGTTGATACTCGCTGTGCTGAAACCACAAATCGCCGCGACTATTCTGGAACAGATTGATGAGGCAGCGCAAACCGATCTGGTTTACCGCGCGGCACGGCTTACCAAAGTATCGGGCAGCGCGATTGAGGATCTGGAACACACGCTGGCCCGCTATCTCGATGATGCTGGCAGCAACGCGCTTGTCACCATCGGCGGCAAATCCGAAATCGCAAAAATCGTCAACAATATGAACCGCACCAACAGCGACAAAATCCTGCAATCCGTGAAGCAGATGGACGAACAATTGGGGCGGGACATAGAGGATGAAATGTTCATCTTCGACAATCTGCTCGAACTCAACAGCAAGAGCATAAGCGAAGTTGCGCGCAGCGTTGATTCCGATACGCTCGGCCTGGCATTAAAGGGCGCAAGCCAGCAGCTGCAATCGCATTTGTTAAACGCAATGTCCGCGCGCGCGGCCGATACCATTCGTGACGAGATGGAAGAACGCGGCCCCGTCAAACGCAGCGAAGTCGAAACAGCGCAGAAAAGCGTAATATCCGCCGTGCGCCGTTTGGCCGAAGACGGCACAATTCAGCTCGGCAGCGGCGGTGAAGATTATGTCTGACGCCGCCATAAACCCAATCGCCATCACCGATACTGCTGCTTTCACAAGCGCGTTTCGGCCCCTGTTCAGCGGCGCCGATATCGCACCGGACAGCAGCAGCGCAGACCGCAGCACCGCCGGTATATCTCCCGGCGAAGATTATGACCGCGGCTTTGCCGATGGCGAAAGGGCTGCAGAAGCAACGTTTAGCGCAGACCAGATAGCGGTCCGGAAACTGATCACCAATCTACAGGCGCATGAAAGCGAACCAAGCGACGAACTGGGCCAATTGATCGCTGCGACTGTGGAGACATTGGTGCGCCAGATCGTTGGCGCGTTTGAACCCGATGCGAATTGGTTGCGCGGCAAAATAGACGCAGCGGTTCAGCTGATCTCCGATTGCGATGCAGCGCGCAGCATTGCGCTGCACCCCGATGATTATGCGCTGCTTGCCGATGATACGGCCACCGGAAATCTGACGGCTGATCCCGCAATGGATCGCGGCTCTATCCGGATTGATTGTTCGCAAGGCTGGATTGAAAGCGGCCATGCGCTGTATCTTGATGAATTGAACGCCGCACTTGGCTTGTCGGGCGAAGCACGATGAGCGCGCGTGCTACTCAAACGGCGCGCGCATTGTTGCCCGGCGTTAATCTGTCCGCTGTTGGTCCGCGCCAGATTGGCCGGATTAAAGCGCATGAAGGTTTGTTGATGGAGGCGGCGGGCTTCCCCGTTCCGGTCGGCACTGGCGTCTTTATCGCGAATGCCAATGGCACAAAAACGCGCGGCGAGGTTGTCGGCTTTCGCGATTCTACAGCGTTGATCCTGCCCTTTTCAAATGACAGTATCTTTGCAGCAGGCGGGCGCGTGGAACGGGCTGGCGATACACAGTCGGTGCTTTGCGGCCCGGCGCTTCTCGGGCGCGTTATCGATGCAAACGGTATGCCGCTCGACGGCCGCCCTGCCATCACCAGCGGCATGAAATGGCCGCTTGCCGGATCGCAGGATAACCCGTTGAACCGTGGCCGGATAACCCAGCCCTTCGATACCGGAATCATAGCGATCAACGCGCTACTTTCGGTAGGCCGCGGGCAACGGCTGGCGATTGTTGCCGGTTCAGGCGTCGGCAAATCGGTGCTGATGGGCGAAATGCTTTCGGGCGCTCAATGCGATATATGCGTCGTCGCGCTGGTCGGTGAACGCAGCCGCGAGGTCAGCGATTTTGTCGAGACAAAGCTGGCCAATGCCAAGGCGAAAACGATCGTGGTGGCAGTGCCGGCGGATCATCCGCCGTTGCTTCGGCTGCGCGCTGCGATGCGCGCGACGGCCATCGCGGAATCTTTTCGCAGCGCAGGTAAAGATGTTCTGTTGATGATCGACAGCCTTACCCGTGTCGCGCATGCCCAGCGGGAAATCGGGCTGGCGTTGGGCGAACCACCGACGATGAAGGGGTATCCGCCATCTGCGCTGGGCATCATTCCGCGCATCGTTGAACGCGCCGGGATTGACCGTGCGAGCGGGGGTTCGATTACCGGGCTGTATACTGTGCTGGCCGATGGCGGCGATCTGGAAGATCCGGTGGTCGATAGCGCGCGCGCCATCACCGATGGCCATATAATCCTGTCGCGGCAAATGGCGGAACAGGGCGTGTATCCCGCGATTGATATCGCCAAATCGCTGTCGCGGACGATGGCCGATATTGTCGATGAAGAACATCTGGCCGCCGCGGCGCATTTCCGCCGGTTGACCTCTGCCTATGAAGAGAATCAGGATCTGTTGATGATGGGGGCCTATTCGCCCGGCAGCGATCCGGCGCTCGATTCCGCGATTGAACAACGCCCTGCAATGCTCGAATTCCTGAAGCAGAAACCAGGCGATCACGTGCCATTTGACGCGGCACGCAGCGCGCTGATCACAGGGCAGCCGATATGAACCGGACAAGCTGCAAAAAAGCGCGCATCCTGCGCATTCGCATGACCGAACATCGCGCCGCCACTGCGCGTTTGGCACAGGCGCAAAACGCGGTTGCCAAGATAACCGCCGTCGAAGTCCGCATCCGTAAGCTGCGCGCTGCTGCGAATGTCTGCAGCGGCATCCAGAACGCGCCGGGCATGCTGGCAACCGGCGAGATGCAGCTGAGGCTGGGGCGGGCAAGCGATGATTTGACGCTGTCGAAAATCGATGCCGAAGCCCAGCAGCACGAAATGGCCGCATCCCGGCAGGTGGCGCATCGCAACGAGGAAAGCGCGTCCAAACTGCATCGCAAAGCGCGCGTTTATGATGCAGCGCAAAACGAACGCCGCCGCGATGCAAACGCGCCGCGCAGCCGCAGATTTTCTGCGATCGGAGGGGCGCAGTGATCCGGCTTACAAACAGCATTGCAAACAGCGCAACGCCGCTGTCGGAACGGCCACTGCATACTGCGTCGCCGGTTAATTCCGCGCGCTTTGCGCTTCCGGCCAATGTCGCGGCCATATCGGCCACATCCAAATCGGCATCGGCCGGCGTTTCGGCGCAAGCTGATGACAAGCCAGCCGATAGCCAAGCGGCGGCAGCCATATCAACGCCAGCAGAAAATCATACTGCCGATCAAACAGCGCAGGCAGCAATCGTTGCCTCTATGCCTACCGCCCGCGTTGCTGCACCTGAGCCCGATCAGGACATATATCCGAAACCCGATTATACCGCAATGCTAACGGCCATGCCCCCTCACCGCGCGTCCATCGACACCGCCAAATCGGATAGCGAAATTCCGCGATCAGTGGCGCAGTTCGATGTTACGCTGCCGATGATGTCGCCGCTGCCTGCTGGCCCGATTGCAAATACCGTTGCCGCCGCGCCGTTCAGCATATCGGCCCCCATCTTCAGCAATGCGGCTATGGCCACGCTGCCAGCGATGGACGGCAGCCAGGCGGTAATTCAGCGCATGTTGGATACAGCGCGCGGCGATCTGTGGTTGACCGAGCTGGCACATGATATCGCTGCCTCGCGCCAGTCAAACGGACGTTTGAGCTTTACCATGCAGCCTGAAAATCTGGGTAAGCTGGCTGTCGACATTGCGGCCGGTGATACTGGAATGTCACTCGAAATGACCGCCAGTAGCGATGAAGCCGCGATATTGATTGCCGCGGGCCATACAAAGCTGGTGGACGAATTACGCGCGCATAATATCCGTATTTCCGAAACCGATATACAGACCCGCAGCGATAGCTCTGCGCAAGATACCGGGCAGCATGACACGCCCGAGGATGCAACAAAACCGGATGTTGGCCAGATGGACATACGGGCCGCTGCTGAAGATGATGAACCCCACAGTGAAACCGGCGAAGACCGTGCTGCCGCGCAGCATGGCCGCTTTGCCTGATGAAAAAGGACCGTATGATGAGTAAGAAAAACGCCCCTGATAATGCGCAGGAAAAGCCGGAGAAGAAAGGCAGGCTGAAAGCTATTTTGCTGCGCAGCATTGGTGCGGCATTTCTTATCAGTGCGGGTGTCGGCGGCGGTATTTATTATGCCGAAACATTGGCGCAGAGCGGCCCGAAAAAGGACCCAAACCGGCCGCTACTGGTGCAGCGCGGCGATAATTCGCCTAGCGAGCCAAGCGAAACCGATGATAAAGAGGCACCGTTAAAAGACGGATCGGTATATGTCGAAAATGACATGGTGGAAGTCGATCCCGCCAAATTTGAAATCACTTACTATAAGCTGCCTGAAAGCTTTACCGCCAATCTTGGCGACGGGGCCAACTTCATCCAACTCGGCATCAGCCTGTCCACCTATTATGATGGCCGCGTCATCACCAACGCCAAACGGCAGATGGTGCCGCTGAGATCGGCCATATTGCTCGTGCTGTCGGAACAGGCACCCGAAGAAATTGCAACAGCGGCGGGCAAGCGCGATCTGCAGAAAAAGCTGACCGATGCAATCAATAACGTATTGCGCGCCAAAGAGGGCTTTGGCGGTATCGACAATGTGTATTTCACAAATCTGGTGATCCAATGAGCGCGCTGGTTAGCGATCGGGACGTGACGCCCGCTTCATTGTTGCCAGGCACTGACAAGGCATCGGCTGTGACCGGGCTGGACAGGATCGGCCAACGATACATGCCAGCCATTACGCAGCTGGCATCGCAAGCGGCAGATCCGTTTGCAGCATTGCTCGCGCAATGCGGGCTGGAAGATTGCACAATAACGCCAGACCAATGCGACTTTACTTCCTTTGCCGCATGGCAGGAAGGCGCGGGGGACGATCTGGTGTTGCTGCGCTTTCATGCCGAACCCGTTCTGGAAGAAATTGTTGCAGCGGTGCCTGCACAATTGCTGCGCCAGATGATTGATATTCATTTCGGCGGGACGGGCGAGAATGCCGGGCCCAACGGCGATTTCTCGCCAGCGGAAAAACGCTATGTCAGCCGGTTCAGCGACAGGCTTGCCATCATGCTGACTGCGCTGTTCACACCGATGGGCGTGGAGGCTATCACATCTTTCGCGGTGGCTACGCACACTGCTGGCAGTGGTTCTCTAAAAGCCCATGATCTGGTCTGCGCGCAGAAAAGCTGCGTCACTATTGCAGGCAGCAACGATGCTGCAATCACCCTGCTCTATCCGCTGGCCAGCCTGAAATCAGTGCCGGCGCTTGCCAATGCCGATGCGGTGGCGGCGTCAGAAAGCAGCGACCCCGAATGGCGCGATAGCCTGAAGCAAACACTGATGGAGGTGCATTTGCCGATGCGGACCATTTTTGCCCGTCCGGAAATTTCGTTTGACCGGCTGATGCGATTGAAAAGCGGTGATGTAATCCCGGTTTTCATGCCCAGCCAAATTCCGGTCTCTGTCGCAGGACGCCTGTTTGCGCATGGCACCGTCGGCGCATCCAACAACCGGATCGCGATTAAAATAGAACAGATTGAACAAAGTGAACTGTGGAGAACATCATGAGCGATATGAGTGACCAATTAAATGCAAGCTCGGCTGCGAGCGAGATCAGCGCAGCTTCCGGACCCAATCTCGATATGCTGTCCGGCGTTTCCATCCGCCTGTCGGTCGAGGTGGGATCGGCATCGCTAAAACTTTCCGAATTGATGTCCCTCAACAAGGGTGCCGTCGTGGAACTCGACAGGCAAACCAATGATCCGCTCGATATATTCGCAAATGGCACGCTTATTGCAAAGGGAGAGATTGTAAATGTCGATGGCCGCTTTGGCATCCGCCTGACGCAGATCGTGCAGAACGATCATGGCATCGACGGCATTGAACGGAGACAATAATGACGGAATATATTATCCGGCTGCTGATCCTGCTGCCGCTTGTTTGCGCAATGGCCTGGGGCTCGCTGTGGCTTTGGAAGAAATCGCAAATGGGCCTTGCTGGGCGTAATAAAGCGCAGAAATCTGCCGAGATGATAGATGTTATTCCAATGGGTGCCAGCGGCAAGCTCGCCGTTGTAGCCTTTGGCGACCGCGAATTGCTGGTCGCTGTATCGCGGTCGCAAATCAGCCTTTTGGCTGAACAGCATCGCGGTGATTTCCATGCGTAACCTCACAAACATCGCGGTCGCTATCGCTACTGTTTTATTGACGGTCAGCCCGGCATATGCGGCAGCTGGCCCGACGGCAACGGGCCTGGGGCTCGAACGCGCGCTGGATACGATATCGGGCAGTGGCGAGCCGCTGTCGCTATCGCTGCAACTGCTGCTGTTCATGGGATTGCTGACGATTCTGCCGTCAATTGTTCTGATGATGACAAGCTTCACGCGCATTATTATCGTGCTGTCAATTTTACGTCAGGCACTGGGGCTGCAACAAACACCGCCCAATCAGGTGCTCGTCGGGCTCAGCCTTTTTCTATCGCTGTTTATCATGCAGCCCGTTTTCAGCGAGATAAACCGCACCGCAATCGAACCTTATGGTGAAGAACAAATTTCGATGGAGGAAGCTATCGTCAAATCGGGCGATGCGTTTCATGGATTTATGATGAAGCAGACGCGCAAAAGCGATCTCGCTTTGTTTGCCGATATTGCCGATGCGCCCGCATTTGAAAGCCCGCAGGATGTGCCCTTCTCAATCCTGTTGCCTGCTTATGTCACAAGCGAATTGAAGACGGCGTTTCAAATCGGATTTCTGATATTCCTGCCGTTTTTGATGATTGATCTGCTGGTGGCATCGGCGCTGATGGCGTTGGGGATGATGATGTTATCGCCGCCCATTGTATCGATGCCGTTCAAATTGCTGTTGTTCGTTCTGGTCGATGGCTGGGCGCTGACGATGGGCACATTGGCCACATCGTTTACCGGGACTTAGCGTGATGGAATCAGATTATTTCATCGGCATAGCGCAGCAGGCATTATGGGTGCTCGCACTCGCGTCTGCCCCCATCCTGATCCCTGCATTGGTTGCCGGCGTTTTTCTGGGCATGATACAGGCTGCCACATCTATCAACGAACAGACGCTTAGCTTCGTGCCAAAGCTGATTTGCGTGGCGGCCTTTCTGGCAATTTTCGGCAGCTCCATCATGATATTGCTGACAGATTTTACGCAGGAAATTTTCGCCCGCATCCCTGAGCTGATACACTGATGGAAATCACGCTCGTCAATATCGAGGCGCAGCTTTTGGTTTGGATGATGGCGATGATCAGGCCCGGCGCTGCCTTTCTCGTCGCTCCCATTTTTGGCGCGCGCAGCGTGCCGGTGCAGATCCGCATTATCCTTGCGCTGGGCATCGGCGTTCCGGCGGCCAGCATGTCGGGTTTGGCGATTCCTGATGCTGGCGTCGTTTCGGTGCCGGGCGTTATGATGATAGTGTCAGAGGCGCTGGCCGGGCTGGCTTTGGGCTTTGCCGTGCAGATCGGCTTTGCCGCCGCCGCTGTTGCTGGCGAGGCGATCAGCAATGCCATGGGGCTGGGCATGGCCGCGATGGTCGATCCTGCAAGCGGGAGCAGCAGCACCGCAATCGGCCAGTTTCTCACCATGCTGGCAACCTTCCTTTTCCTCGCGGTGGACGGGCATCTCATGCTCATCGCGATCATCCTCGATAGCTATAATGCGCTGCCCCCCGGCGACGCGTGGCTATCGGCGGGAAAGCTGAACGGGATTGCGCATTTCGGCAGTCTAATTTTTGCAATGGGGCTGACAATTGCGCTGCCGGTGGGCTTTGCGCTGGTATTGGTGCAGCTGATTATGGGTGTTGTCGCGCGGTCTACGCCGACGCTTAATCTGTTCGCGGTGGGAATTCCGGCTACGCTGCTGGCCGGCGTGCTGCTGCTCGCGATGGCGCTGCCGATCATCGCCGATAGTTTGCAGATTGCGTTGCAGGCCGGGCTGGAACAATCGCAAGCGTTATTGAAGGCTGATCAATGAGCCAGACCACCGATAAATCTCAAAAAACCGAACAGCCGACGCCAAAGAAACTGCGCGATGCGGCGCGCGATGGCGATGTGCTGCAATCGAAGGAATTTGCCACTGCTATCGTTATGACATGCGGCGCGGCGTGGCTGGCGCTGGCGGGCCCGTGGCTAATCGACGCATGCCGTGATCTGTTCACCAGCGGGCTGCGGCTGGAACTTTCGGATATGCGCAATTTCGATCCTGCACAGCAGGCATGGCGTTTGGCGCAGGCTATCCTTGGGCCGTTATTCAGCCTGTTCGCCTTGACGATCATTGCTGCCATTGCCGGGCCTGCACTGCTTGGATCGTTGGGGTTCCGCGCAAAGGCCGCAGCATTCAAGGCGAATAAAATGAACCCCGGCAAGGGACTTAAACGCATGTTCGGAACGCATGGCCTCGTTGAACTGGGCAAGGCGATCGCCAAAGCATGTCTGCTTGGCAGTATCGGCGTCTGGATTATCGCGGGTGATTTGCCGCTGATGCTGTCGATGGGATCGGCAGACCTGAACGCCGCCATTGCAGCAGCTGGCGAGAAGATTTTCATCGCAATGCTGCTGCTGTCAGCGGGGCTGCTGGCGATCGCAGGCATTGATGTACCGATCCAGTTCATCCGCCGCAAAGGCCGCCTGAAAATGAGCTTGCAGGAAATCAAGGACGAAATGAAGCAGACCGATGGCGCGCCCGAAATGAAACAGGCGCGGCGGCAACGGCAGTTTGAAATATTGAACAATTCTGCGCGCGTTGCCGTTCAGGAAGCCACCGTCATCCTGACCAATCCCACGCATTTCGCGGTCGCGCTGCGCTATCGGCCCGGAACGGATGCGGCGCCGATGGTGGTCGCGCGCGGGTGTGATGATATCGCCCACGCGATACGCGATCTTGCCAAGGAAAAAAGCGTGCCAGTGCTTGATTATCCGCAATTGACGCGCGCCATATATTTCACATCGCGGGCAGGAAACAGCATAGCCGAGGATCTGTATATCGCAGTCGCGGCGATCCTGGCCTTTGTATTGAATATCGAACAGGCGCTTGCCGATGGCGTTGCACCGCCGGCCGTCACCGTGCCGAAGGCCAAACGCTATGATCCCGATGGCCGCCCCGTGCATGAGCCATCAGATCACAGCTAAATATTAACAGGCCAAGTGCCGTTATCTCATCGAAGGATAAAATTATGTATAGCGGTATCGCAAGCAGCCTGGGCGTCGGGGCGGGATTTAACACCGGCCAGATTATCAATGATCTGGCCGCCGCATCACGCGGGCCAAAACTGGCGCGGATCAGCAATCTTACCGATGTTAACGCGGCAAAAATAAGCGCGGTCGCTCAAGTCAAATCGAGCCTTGAGAATTTTGCGCAATCGCTAAGCGACGTTGCCGGCAGCGGCGGATTCAAGGGCACGCCAACCGTGTCCGACGAAAGCTATCTGACCGCCAATGTTAGCGGATCAGGGCAGATCGGCGATACCGCCAGCGAGGTAGAGATTTCGCAGCTCGCGCGGTCGCAGACATTATATTCAACCACCGTCGCTGATCCTGACGCAGCGATTGGCGAGGGCGATATCACGCTGTCCGTCGGCGGCAACGATTTCACTATCGCGATCGGGGCGGAGAATAACAGCATGAACGGTTTGGCCGCAGCGATCAATGCCTCCGGCAGCGGCGTGGGCGCATCGATCGTCAGCAGCAGTGATGGCGCGCGGCTTGTGCTAAAAGGTGCAACAGGCACCGACGCTGCCTTCACGCTTTCGGCAGATGCACCGCTTGCCAGCTTTACCTATGATGGAACAGGCGGCGCGATGGCATTGGGCCAATCGGCGCAGAACGCAGAATTTACCATAGACGGCATCGCATACAGCCGCCCCGATAACGAGGCCGCAGATATTCTGCCCGGGCTATCGATCAGCTTTCGTAAAGTCACATCGGGGGAGACGATATCTATCGGGCGCGATGGATCGAACGCGGCGATCCGCCAGAATATTGACGATTTCGTCGCAGCGTTCAATACGCTGCGCAGCGAGGTTAATGCGGCACGCAGCACGACGCGCGGTGATTATTCCATGCGGCGGTTGGAACAAGAGCTCAGCAGCCTGATTGGCCAAAGCCTGACAGACGATCCGCTGATCAACAGTCTTTCGGATATCGGCATTTCCACCAACCGCGATGGCAGCATCAGCCTCGACAGTGCAAAGCTAACCGATATATTGGCCAGCGATCCCGGTGCGGTCGTTGCTTTATTCAGCCTGCCGCCCGCCGGTGATGCGGCGCAAGGCAGCGCGATTGGCGTAACCCTGACGCTCAAACGCATAACCGAATCCGCGCTGGCCGAAAATGGGCTGTTGACGGCGCTGGACAGGCGGCTCGATATTGAGGCCACGTCGTTACAGGATGATCTGGGCAGAGTTGAGGAGCGCGAGGCGGCATACCGGGCGCGGCTGGAGCGGCAGTTCGGAACGCTCGATGCGCGGCTGGCTTCGTTTCAGGCGACCCAAAGCTATCTGGAGCAGCAGATCCAGATGTGGCAGAATAGCGACAGCTGATGCCTCATCCCGTTAACGCAAACAGCCTGCGTGCCAAGGCGCATGCGCATTATGCCGAAATTGAATTGCAAACGAAACTGGAAGTGGCAAGCCCGCATGGTTTGGTAAAACTGTTGTATGAGGAGCTGGAAAAAAGCCTGCTGGTTCTGCAAACCGTTGTCAATCGCAATGGCGATGTTGCCGGGCATCCGCAAGCCAGCAAAGCCCATTCGATGCTTATCGCTTTGCTCGGCGGGTTGACCGATGTGGAAAACAGCAATCTCGCCTCGTTGCTGGCCGATGTTTATCATTCGATGGCGGCCACGATTGCGCATTGCCGGAAAACCGGCGATCATTCAAAACTTGGCGAGTTGATTGAAGGCACGGCGGCGCTGCGATCGGCATGGGATCAAATACAGTAAGATTTCCGCCGATCCTGCCGCGAATGCAAAGCCGCGACTGTTTGCGATCAATGGAAATCGCGCGATCCGGGCAGGATACGTACATTGCGGGGATGCCGCTGACTGGTAGGCTCAACGCATTTTTTGCCGAACTGCCGCATCACTGTGCCATCCTCCAGATTTTTCAGATGCGCCGGTGCGCGCGCTATCTCATCGGCTCTGGCAGGCCGGACATGCGGGCGGTTATCCAATGCGATTTTATCGAGCAGCTCAGTCATATCTTCGACATGGCTGGCAATGACGTGGATCACGCCTTCGGGTGATTTCTGCACTTCGCCGCGCACCTTCATCAGCCGCGCCGACATGACGGGACGGCGATAGCGCGCTTCGAATATCCGGGCCCAGATCAGGATATTGGCAGTGCCGCTTTCATCTTCCAGCGTCACGAATATGGCATTGCCCTTCCCTGGCCGCTGCCGCACCAGAACGACGCCTGCGACCTCGGCAATTGAACCGTTTTTGGCCGCGCGCAAATCATCGCAGGATACGATACCCTGCGCCTGCATATCACCGCGCAGAAACTGCATCGGATGGCCTTTCAGCGACAGCCGCGTTGTCTGATAATCGGTGATGACATGTTCTTCCGCTGTCATCGCAGGCAGCTGTGCATCATCTTCCCCCGCCAGTTCGCGTGCATCGGCCGCTTCAAACAGCGGCAGCGTTCCCTTTGGCATCCGCCGCACATCCCACAGCGCCTCTCGCCGCCCAAGCCCGGCAGAGCGGAACGCATCGGCATCGGCCAGTATCTGCAACGCGCGGGCCGGCAAAGCGGCGCGGCGGGCGGCATCCTCTATCGATGCAAAAGGCCGATGCGCCGCAATTGCATCGGCCCATTCTTCGCGAAAACCGTCTGTCTGCCGGAACCCAAGGCGCAGCGCAAACTGCCCATCTGCACGCGTTTCAATCGTGCAATCCCAATCGCTGTGATTGATATCAATCGCCCGCACATCAACATCATGTTCGCGCGCATCACGCACGATCTGCGCCGGTGCGTAGAAACCCATCGGCTGCGAATTGAGAAGGGCTGCTGCAAAAATCGCCGGATGATGGCATTTGATCCATGACGAAATATAAACCAGTATTGCAAAAGACTGCGCATGGCTTTCAGGAAAGCCATATGATCCGAACCCCTGTATCTGCCGGTAGCAACGCTCGGCAAAATCGCGTTCATATCCGCGCGCCACCATCCCCTCTACCATCTTGTCGCGAAATAGCCCGATAGTGCCGACATTGCGAAACGTCGCCATTGCGCGGCGCAGCTTGTTGGCATCGGCAGGGGCAAATTCGGCAGCAACAATCGCGAGCTTCATCGCCTGTTCCTGAAACAAAGGCACGCCCAATGTGCGCCCTAATACGCCGCGCAGTTCATCGGGATCATGCGGCGGATCGGGCGACGGGAATTTTGCAGGCTCGCGCCCTTGCCGCCGCCGCAGATAGGGATGCACCATATCGCCCTGTATCGGCCCCGGCCGCACGATCGCCACCTGTATCACCAGATCATAAAATTCACGCGGCTGCATACGCGGCAGCATGTTCATCTGCGCGCGGCTTTCGACCTGAAACACGCCGACGCTGTCTCCTTTGCTCAACATCCGGTAAGTGGCGGCATCGCCGGTAGGAACATTTTGAAGCGTCCAGTGCGGCGCGCCATCGGGCGTAATTCCGGCGGCCGTCATTATGTCAAACGCCTTACGCACACAGGTCAGCATACCGAGCGCGAGCACATCCACCTTCATCAGGCCCAGCGTATCGATATCATTCTTGTCCCATTCGATAAATGTGCGCCCTTCCATTGCGCCATTATGGATAGGCACCGTTTCATCAAGCCGATCCTGCGTCAGGATGAAACCGCCAACATGTTGCGACAGATGACGCGGATATTGAAGTATCTGATCGACCAGCGCGCCCAGCCGTGCGATCTCCGGATTGTCCGCGTCCAGCCCGGTCTCGTTGAAACGCCCAGTGGGTGATTTCGTTGAATAGCTGCCCCAGACCGTGCTGGTCAGACGGCTGGTGATATCTTCGGAAAGCCCCAGCGCCTTGCCCACTTCGCGGATTGCACTGCGCGAACGATAATGCACCACGGTGGATGCGATCCCGGCGCGGTGGCGGCCATAGCGATTGTAGATATACTGGATCACTTCTTCGCGCCGTTCATGTTCAAAATCGACGTCGATATCGGGCGGTTCGCGCCGTTCCTCCGATATGAAGCGCGAGAAAAGCAGATCATGCTGCATCGGATCAACCGAGGTTATGCTGAGCAGATAGCAAACCGCGCTGTTCGCTGCGCTTCCGCGCCCTTGACACAATATCCCCTTTGCCCTGGCGAATTGCACGATATCATACACGGTCAGGAAATAGGCGGCATATTTCATCTTGCCGATCAGCATCAGCTCTTCATTCAGTTTTTTTGAAAGCCGCGCCGGTGGGCCATCGGGATAGCGGGTCCACGCCTCTTCCCACACCAGATTATCGAGCCAGCCCTGCGGCGTCCAGCCATCGGGCACCGGTTCATCCGGATAGTGATAGGACAATTCGTCGAGCGTGAAATCGATGCCGCTTACAAATTCCTGCGTCGCGGCCAGCGCCTGCGGGCAATCGGCAAACAGCCGGGCGATTTCTTCAGGCGGCTTGATATGCCGTTCCGCATTTTTGGCGAGCAGACGTCCGGCTTTCTGCACCGTCGTTTTTTCGCCAATACATGTCAGGATATCGGCAAGCGGGCGGGCATCTGGCAACGCAAAACGCGGTTCATTGGTGGCCAGCAAATCAATACCGGTCTCCCGCGACAGGGCCATCAAATCGGCAAGAGCGCGCCGGTCCTTTCCCCCGCGCGGCATTGATGCCCCAATCCAGATATGCGGGGTAAGCGATTGCAGATGGCGTAGAATACCGGCGGCGGCGGGCAACGCAATCAGCGCCATATCCTGATCGACAAATTCATCAAGATCGCGGGCGTATAGCATACAGCCGCCTTTTTCCGTGCGCAGATTGCCCACCGATAACAGCCGCGTCAGCCGGCCCCAGCCGCGCCGGTTGCGCGGATGCGCCACAATATCGGGCGTGTCATCGGCAAAGCAAAGCCGCGCGCCCACCACCAATTTAAATGGCGCAAGATCGACATCTTCCTCCGCCGCCTCTTCGCGTATCTGGCGCAGCGCCGCATGCGCGCGCACCACCCCGGCGACGCTGTTTTCATCTGCAATGCCGATCGCATTCAATCCCGCCTGCATCGCAGTCAGCAGCATATCAGCAGGCGGCGATGCACCTTTCAGAAAACTGAAATGTGTGGCGGCACATAATTCTGCAAAGGCAGGCCGATCGCTCATGCAAATGTTCCGTGAACATACCATTCGGGCGGCCGTGCCTCTGCCCCATACAGGCCCCGGCGCAGCAGCCAGAAACGGCGGCCCTCGCTATCCTCCACCCGGTAATAATCACGCGTCAGCCCGGCCTTGCCGGTCTTGTAGCCTTCACGGCGGCGCCACCATTCGCTGGCAATCCGCTCCGGCCCCTCTGCACGGGTCACCAGATATGTCTGCCGTTTCCATACAAACCGGCGCGGCGGCCCATCGGGCACCTCGGCCATGACCGAAATACGCTGCGGCGGATCAAACAGAAATAGTGGGCGCTGCGGCGGCTCGCCGCGCTGCGGGGCTTCCCATATGAAGGGAAGCGCGGGTTCCAGCGCAGCGCGGCTCGACAGCGCATGTTCAGGAATATGGCTGTCAGCAGGCGCAAAGCGGTGCAGATTTTCGCGGCCCAGACGAATGGAAAGCTGGCTAAGCAGAGCCGCCTCATCCGCGTCTGTATCCCGTTCGCCGTCCAGCGTGATTTGCCGCGCGAACAGATCTTCTGTCAGCGGCACCGACAATCGCAGCAGATCATATCCAAAGCCGGGATCAAGCGGATCATTCAAGCTGTCCACCCGTTCAGCGAGCAGCCGTTTGAATAATGCGGCATCACGCGTCGGCGCGCCTGTTTCAATCTGTAGCGGCGCGATATGGCCATCGCTCCGGAACAGGCGCATCGTGATCAAGCGCGCACCCTGCTTGCGCTCCTCCAGCAAAGCCGCGGCATCGCCAAACAATTCCTCCAGCACCTGCATCACACTGTCAATATGGCCGATCGGTTCGGCAAAGCGGCGCTCCACGCGCACCGCTGTCTGGCTGCGTATTGGATCGACGATCTGATCCGTCTCGCCCAATATGCGTTCCAGCCGCGTTACCATATCCGCGCCGAAACGTGCAGCAAGCGGCGCGCGCGGGCGATGCGCCAGATCGCCAACCGAATACAGCCCCGCCCGCTCCAGCGCCTGCGTAGGCCGTTCTTCCAAACCAAGCGCCGACACCGGCAACTGCATCTCGGCACCTGCCTTCAAACCATGCCGTGCCAAGGCAAATGCGGCATCGGCGGTCGGCGCAAAAGCATGGCGCAGCGTATAGCCCTGCGCATAGAAATCAGCTTCGATCAGATCCATCAATGCCGCTTTGCCTGCATACAGATGCATGGCCCCGCGCATGTCGAGGATCAGCGCCCCGCCCCTATGATCAGCCGCGCGTATCGCCACGGCGGGCGTATAGCGTTCGCAGTGCATCGCCATATGTTCCAGCAGCTTTGCATCTGCCAACGGATCGGCATCGAACACCGCAAGATCAGGTTCCAGCGCACGGGCATCGGCGAGTTTCATGCCCGCCGACAGGCCAAGCGCGCATGCCTCCCGGTCCAGTGCCGCGATCACCGATGCGCCTTTCACATTTTCTGTGAGGGCAAAGGGCTGTCCTGCAAGATCAGGCGCGTTTGCGTGTTGCTTCAATATCCTTTCCGAAGACAGATATGGCAGGAACAGCGCGAGTATGACCTTCAAATTTTTGTGTTTCACGGTTCCATTCCAACAGGGCAGATGCCCCTTCCTTGCCGCCGCGATGGCGGGTAAGTTTTATATCGAATACCGGTTGCCCCGGTGCGTTTGCAGGCAAAGAGCGTGACGGCGCGGGGGCGACCTCCCATCTGCTCCAGGCTGAACTTGCCATGCCCGATGGCTGATCACGCAGCAGCATGACAGGCACACCGCTTTCGCGCGCGAACAGCGACAATCGCCGTGTCGCCGTCAGATCAAGCCCCTTTGGCCGTGCGCCGCTGGCCGACAGGATAATCGCCGAGAGCGCAGCAGAGCGCACACCGTCCGCCGCCACCCGCAATGCCGTAGGCATATCGGGCGCATTGGCATATAATATCCGCGCTGGATCAATTCCGATTTCGGGCAGTCCGGGGGGATAAAGCCAGCCGTGACGCTTTCCCTGTTGCCGCTCGCCGATCCAAAGTATGGGTGATTTTGTTTTGGGTGCTTCGGGCGTTTCGCTTTCTTCGGATGCCGCCGCTGCACGCAGCGCCATCAACAGGACAAAGGCCGACGCGTTGGCATAGGTGCCGCCGCCTGGCCCCGCGTCCGCCGCCTGCACCTCATGCAAAGCCGCCACAGGCAAACCGCCATTCAGCGCATCATCAATTTGCTGTGCGCCAAACTGGAAGCACAGGCCACGATCGCTTGCCCCTTGCGCCGTTGCCAGATCGGTCGCCGTGACGAGTTCAGCGGCAAGCGCGCGAATATGCGCAGGCCCGCCGCGAATGTCAGTAACATCGGCATCACAAAGCGCCGCAACCGCACGGGCAGAATCAAGAGAATCACTTTTGTTCACTCTATGTTCTATACCATGGAACACAGGTGGCTCGTCAAGTGAGCACATCATCCCGGCATGGGACGCAGCCGGTATCGCGCGAAGCAAAAGCGATAATCCGCCCGTTCCGCACAGTCGCAGATTTCGATCCCAACCCTATCAACTTTGGCGAAAAATAACCGGGCGATCCCGGCGCAGATCCTATTTCCGGCCAGACCACCAACCGGCAATTTCCACCGGATATAATTCCTGCGCCTTCTTGCGATTCTCATCCATATCGTCGGTCACCGGAACGTCTTTTGTCGCGCCGAGTTCGGTGCTGGCGCCTTCGACAGGATCAACATATTCAAGCCGAAGGTCCGCAATTACATCGCCGAAATCGTGGCTTTCATGATGATCGGACATCTGGTGATTGTAGAACGCCCATTTGTCTTCAAAGGACAACAGGCAGTAATAGAGGTTCTCGTCCTGCCCTTTCCAATATTCATACCGCTTCACGCCCTTTTCTGTTGCGAAGGTTTCCTTCACCATATCGGCGATGATACCTTCCCATTTTTCCAGCTTGCCCGGTTTGATTTTGATATGTGTCAGCAATGTTACCATGGGATGCTCCGTTCGGTTTGATTACGCGGCCTTAGTGAAATTCAGTAATAGTTTATTGGTGCCCAACATGATGCCCGGCTGGCGTTTGAAATCATTATCCCCGGCATAAGACACATCGTCGATCCTATCGAGCAGCCGGCTCCACGCGATCGTCTGTTCCAGCCGGGATAGCCCCGCGCCGGGACAAACACGAGGGCCGGCGGAAAAGGCAAGATGCCGGGTTGCAGCTTTCCGGTCCAGCAAAAGCGCAAGCGGATTTTCAAATTCATCCGGATCAATATTCGCAGCTGCCCAGCGCAGATGAAGCGAAGACCCGGCAGGCACTGTCACGCCCTGAAACACCTCATCTTGCGAAGTGACCCGCGTTGACAGGCCTTGCGTCGGCGCGCGCAGCCGCATGCCTTCTTCGATAAAAATGCGGATCAGACTGCGATCTTTTTTAAGCTGCGCAAACATGCCCGGCCGTTCGATCAGCAGCTGCATCTGTTCGGCGATGGCATATTGCGTTGTCTCCAGCCCGCCGATCAACATCGCATATACGATGCCGTTGATTTCCTCATCGGTCAGCTTGCGGTCCAGCGCCTTGTAATGCACCTGCGTCAGGAAGGAGATCATATCGTCCTGCGGATCGCGGCGTTTTTCCATGGTCTTTTCGCGCACATATTCGCCAAAGCCGCCAAGCAATTCGAATTTCTCGCGCGTTTGTTCCGGTGTCAGGATATTATTATGTCCGCAGCCATGAACATAGGACATCACCTGCGCATTGCCCCATGCCTCCAGTTTCGGCACATCTTCCATGGGAAAGCCCAGCACAGAGGCCATCGTGCGTTGCGGCAGAGGGCGCGCGAAATCGGCAACAAAATCGGCTGAGCCATCTTCAATCCAGCTATTGATCAAATGATCGACATGGCCCGTCACCATCGCCGCATGCCGCGATGCACCGGGGCCGACCCACGGATCGGTAAGTTCCTGCCGATGCGCGCGCCACAGTTCCGGCGTGGGGCGCAGCGAACAGATCGAGATAATCATCGCATCAAGATCGGGCATTTCCTGCGGCAATTTGCCCTCAGCCTCTATCTGCGCCACCAGCAGCGAAAGCGTAGGCGGAAACCGTTCCCAGTTTTTGACAACGAGCGATATATCCTCATGCTTCGTCAGAATGAACGCATCGCTGCCGGGGGCCAACCCTTCACCGGGCAGCCGCATAACCGGCGCCTCCGCATGCAGAATATCATACGCGGCATACCAATGCTGCTGCGCGCCGGGGGCGAAAAGATCGACGTCCGCCAAATTATGCGGACAGCTGGCAGTTTGCGAATCAGACACACTCTTCTCCCGCGAAACTTTCTCTCGCTAACTATCAAAGAGCGCCGCGCCGCTTTACTCCATTGGTAAATTGATCAGTCCGCCCGCGCATCGCGATGCTGGATCAAACGGGTTTATGCCAGATTGGCGAGCTACATGCCCGCTCCTGCGTAATCAAAGGCGCATGATTTAACGGCAGTCTCCAAAAAGCACGGCGCGTTGCCCCCGTTCGCGGGCGCACCGGCTGCGTCCAATACACCGCCCATTGGCACGCCCTTGGCATAGCCGGCCTGTCTTTGCCTGTTTTCAGCCATGCGAAAAATAAGCGCAGCTTGGCATCATGCGGTATCCTTAATCCCCAGCGCCTGCTTCGCCATGTTCAACGCGGCTTTGTAATCGGCCTTTCCGTTTGCGACGCGCGGCACATCGGGCGCGGGAATATAACTGCGCGGTGCCTTGTAATCCGCGAGCAATCCGCGGACATGCAATTTTAGTTCATCACCTGTTGCCGCTGCGCCTTCGTTAACCGAATATACCGCCGTCACCGATTGTCCGAAGCGTTCATCGGGCACACCCACGATCAGGCAATCGTTGATCGCAGGATGTTGCTTCATCACTTCTTCTACTTCTTCAGGATAGATTTTTTCGCCGCCGCTATTGATGCACATCGAACCGCGCCCCAGCAGAATGATGCTGCCGTCCGCATCCACTTTCGCAAAATCGCCCGGTATCGAATACCGGATGCCATCTATTGTTTTGAAGGTCGCGGCGCTTTTCGCTTCATCCTTGTAATATCCCAGCGGCACCATGCCTGCCGCATGAACAAGCCCGATCTCCTCCGAACCCGGCTGCACTTCGCGGCCATCTTCGGTGAATATCTTCGTGGTCTCCAGCCGATTGAACTGGCCGGTTTTATATCCCTTGATGGATTCGCGCGTGATGACAGAGCTTCCCATCGTGCCCTCGGATGATCCGATACTGTCGAGGATCATCACTTCGATATGATCAAGCAGCGCCTGTTTGCTTTCCATCGACCACATTACGCCTGAACTGTGGATCACCTTGAGCGAGGACAGATCATATGGCTTGCCGCGCGCTTTCGCATTTTCGATAGCCTTGACCAAAGGCTTGGCGAATACGTCACCGACAATGACGGTTTCCTTCACGCCTTCCTTTTCAATCATGCCCAGCATCACATCAGGATCAAAGCTGCGATTGTCGAACAAAGTTGTGCAGCCGCCGAATGAATGCGGGATCAATACGCCAATCCACATTCCTGTGCCATGCATTAACGGGCATCCCGGCATGGCGTTGCTGGTCAGCCCGGCGCCCTTCATGATATTTACGATGTGCGGTATATCATCATGGCTTTCGGGCGGATCAATCTGGAACATTTTGAGCGACCGGAATAACAGATTTTCGCACAGGGTGCGGTGATCATACATCACGCCTTTGGGCAGGCCGGTCGTCCCTCCGGTATACATCAGATACAGATCATCGGGTGATCGCTCTATCACTGGCATTGGCTCTGCTGCTTCCAGTGCATCTTCATATCTCACCGCACCGTTCAGATGTTCCCCGCTGCCGTCGTCGATTTCCAGAAACAGTTTCACCATCGGCAGTTGATCGCGGATCGCGGCAAGACGCGGGGCAAAGCTGGCTTGATACACCACAGCCTCGCTGTCGCTGTTAGTGATAACATGGGCGAGTTCGGTTTCCAGATAGCGGTAATTGACATTCACGGTCGTCATCCGCGCCTTGAATGCGCCAAACTGTGCTTCCAGATATTCGGCGCTGTTATACGAATAGATCGAAATCTTTGCGCCTGCCTTCAGGCCATGTGCGCCGTAAACACTGGCGATCTTTGCGGCCCGTGCCTCATATTCGCGCCACGTCAGCCGCTTTGTGCCCGTCACGATAGCGGGAGCATCCGGCACCGTCTTTGCAACATTCTCCCACACATTTGCAAAATGCCACTGCGATTGACTGTTCATTACCGGGATCCGATCTGGTGAAAGCTATATCTCTGCCTAACATCCGCCCCATCCGGGCAACACGCCTATTATTATTAGCGACGTTACATGAATGGCGCTGTATGTAACGGCTGATCTGGATGAAGGGCCGATTATCGTGCAGAAGGTTGAGGCCGTAACGCATGCTGATATGCCGGATGATCTGGTGCGGGAAGAGCGCAATATCGAACAATGCTTTCTGGCGCGCGCGATCGGATTGTCACTCGGCGACAGAATGTTCCTGAATGACCAAAAGATGGTTGTTTTCGACGAATAGATATTGCCGCCCATTTTTATTACAAAATAATTCACAGCGGTGGGAACCAACAACCGGATTGGCAGTTAGGTTGGATGTGACGGCAATTGAGCGGTAACCCTCCCTCCCCCCCCTTTGCTCTTGCCGTCACAAAAACCCTCCTGACAATCATCGTTATTATCGCGGCAACATCGCGGCATTCGGGCGATGTAAAGCTACGATCTGACGGCCATGAAAAATCGCCGCATGCTGGCAATGCAGCGCGCGGCAATTCTTATCCATCGCTTGTTATAGTGCTAAATCAGCGGCAGCGAGCGGCTTGAAGCCGTCATCAATGCTGCGCGTCAGTCAATCGCCGTAATATCATCGCGTTCCATCCGAACGGCTTCCTTGAATGTATGCGTTCGGTACGGGAATGGAATTTCGATACCCGCATCGTCCAACGCCCGTTTAATAGCGCGGATCACGGCATCCAGGCTGACATGCTTGTCGCGCTGCTGCGCCCCGGACCACCAACGTATGCGGAAATCAACCGAGCTTGAATTAAACTCGCATGCGAAAATATCTATTGCTTTGCTGGCATCCACAATCTCGCATTTTTCCAGTGCCTTGCGGATTACATCGGTTGCTTCGTCCAGATCGGTATCATAGGATACACCGCAGATCACCTCATGCCGCCGCTGTTCCTTGTCGGTCAGAATCTCGACCGGGTTTTTGAACAGAATGGAATTGGGCACGATCGTTAACTCGTTGGACAGTCTACGAATATGGGTTTCACGCAGCGAAATTTGCTCGACGCGCCCCTCGATATCTTCGCAGTTTATATAGTCCCCGATACGCATCTTCTCTCGCACCATCAGCAAGATGCCAGCGAGAAAATTTTCGAAGATATCCTGAAATGCAAATCCGATGGCGACGGTGCCTACGCCCAACCCGGCGATCAGGCTGGATGGCGTTAGATCAGGCAGCAATATCGTCAATGCTACCAACAGGCCAATCAGCCAGATCCCGATGCGCACCGCGGTTTCGACAAGCTCTTGCAAAGACGCGCGCATATGCGTTTTCTGCGTCAGCTTATCCGCAATTTTGGTCGCAAAGCGGGCGATGATCCATGTGATGATAATGACGAGCAACGCAATCACCAAACTGGGCAGCGATTGCACCAGCCCCTCACCCATCGCGCGTAGTTGATTGACCAAAATTTCTACGGTGTTGACTGAAGCATCGATTTGTTTGTTCATTCCGCGCAAACGAACAACCTCGCTTTTGGTTCCCTTATCGGTGAAAATTTTTCAGCGAATGAACATTTCGATCCACGGCGCGTAGTTTGCATCTGCGGCAGCTTATCAAACCCGGGCAAGGAGCATAACAGGTGGAATTGTTGGATATATTGCGATGGACCGCCAGCATTACTGGAATGGTGGCGGCGGTGCTTGTCGCTCTGAACGCGGGCGCAAAGGTGACGGGCATCGGCTTTGTTATCTTTTGTGTATCATCTGTTGTGTGGATTGCCGCTTCTGTGATGGAGGGTAACAATCCGTTAGCCATACAAAACATTGTTTTACTTGGAATTAATGTATTTGGCATATACCGCTATCTGTGGCGCAAGCCAGCTGAAGAAAAAACAGGAAACTAGCGTATTCGGCAATAATAAACGATCAGGCAGAATTACAAGTTGTAAATGCAACCTTCGTGCGGGAAACGAGTTAATAGCATTACACGCGGATTGCGACGTAGCTAAGGATGAAAAAACCAAATTTCAGGGTTCAGTTCTGGTCGATAGATGGGGCTTAAAAATGAATGTAAGATATGAGTGACAAGGACATGCAAAAGCGATTGGGTCTGGGCCTGAAAACGATGTACAAAAATGTGCTAGATGAGCCATTGCCAGACAATATGCTCGAGCTGTTGAACCAGTTCGATGATGATTGCGGCAGCGGCCAAGCTGATACTGCTGACTGCCAATCCAGCCCGCGCAAGGGCAGTGACGGACAGAGCGGTGGTTTCATCGGCAATACCGATGGCAAAATATCCGGCCGCAAGCATGACTGAAGACGATACCAAACTATCGTCAACGCAGTTCAAAAACGAACTCGCCGAAACAATCCCGCATCTGCGTGCCTTTGGCAGAAGCCTTGCCGGCAATGTGGAGACGGCGGACGATCTGGTTCAGGATACGTTGCTAAAAGCATGGGCCGCGCGCGACAAATTTATCGCTGGCACATCGATGAAAGCATGGACCTTTGTAATCTTGCGCAACACGTTCTTTTCCAATATGCGGCGCAAGAAATTTACCGGTGAATATAACGAATTGGCAGCGGAGCGGATTCTGTCCGCGCCAGCGCCGCAACAGCATCCTTTGCATCTCAATGACCTGCAACGCGCTTTAATGGAGCTATCCGAAGACCAGCGCGAGGCCGTAACTCTCGTCGGTGCCGGTGGCTATTCCTATGAAGACGCTGCTGAAATTGCAGGCTGTGCAATTGGCACGATGAAAAGCCGCGTTTCACGGGCGCGGACCGCCCTCGAAGGTATTTTAGAAGATGGTCGTTTCAGCGATCTTTCCGAAGCCGCAGGGACGCAAGAGGGCACTGCGTTAGATAATATCATCGCCGCGGTGGACAGGATAGGCTCCTGACCGCACGCGCCGCATACGCCCTACGTTGCGAAAAAATATAAAAGAATACCCATTACGATCACGACAAGTGGCAGCGAGATCATGAGCGTCTCCCTACTCATTTTGCGCGGCGTTCCCTGACGGGCGTCTTCGGTGTCAATTTTCTTCATGAAATATTCCTGGCTGCCAGATGGCTGCGAATGTTAAGAAAAAAGCCGGAAAGTATCAATCATCCGGCGGCTGAATCTATGCGTCGGTTTTTGCTGGTGCGAAGAACAAGGCTTGGCTGATTGCAGCGCGGATCGACATTTCCTGAAATGGCTTCGTAATCAAAAAGGTTGGCTCTGGTCTTTCACCGGTGAGCAACCGTTCCGGAAACGCAGTGATGAAGATAACCGGCACTGTAATCTCTTCCAAAATTTCTTTCACCGCATCAATACCCGAACTTCCATCGGCGAGCTGAATGTCTGCCAGCACCAACGTCGGCTGCGAATCTTGCATGGCCTTGACGGCAGCTTTATGCGTCGTAGCCGTGCCGCAAACATTGTGCCCGAGATCGGTGACGATCTGCGATAACTCCATTGATATAAGGGCGTCATCTTCGATGATCAGAACGTCGGATTTTAACTCCTGGTCCATATCGGCGGTGGCGACTTCCAGCATATCTTCGGCTTCGCTGTCCGCAATACCGACAATTTGTGCAACATTGGAAAGGGAAAAGCCTTCGAGGGCCGTAAGCAGCAATACTTGCCGGCTGACCGGCGGTATCTTGCTGAGATGCCCCTGCGCACTATCGCTAGTGCCGTCACCGATTTCGACATTGGCGCCTTTCCAGACGCTGCTGAAAATCTGGTAGATCGATACTCTGACATCAGACGATAATTTCAAACTTTCCGGATCGGTAATCGCTGCCTCCAGAGTGGCTGTCACAAAAGCATCGCCGCTTTTCTGGTTGCCTGTAAGCGCCCGCGCATAGCGGCGCAAATACGGAAGGTGCGCCCGCAACTGATCTGATGTCGACATATAATACTCCCGTTAACAGGCTGCTTCTACGCACAGCTCGTTAACGGGTTCCAGTGTCGTTGTAAATTCAGTTATCCAAATTGGGCCAGCACCAAACCGATGCCGCGCGGTTCAGACCATGTCGACCTTCGCATGCTCGCCGTGATCGGGTTGTTGGTCAGTGATATGCGCTTTTGCCAACTCCCAGCTTTGCCGGATCGTCGAACTGGGCGAATCCCAATATTCTGCTGTCGTTGGTGTAAAGCAAATCGCTGTAACTTTTGGATCGTCCTTTTGACATTGCATCCAAGCCTCAGCCCATGGTCCCCACAAATCATCAATTTTCGCCGCGTCACGGCGTTCAATGCCATTGCCGCTTACCGAAACGAAAGCCTGCTTTTCCGGGCACGCATAAGTGAGATTACAAGACCGGTCCTGCGCCATTTCAATCAATTTGCTTGATCCCTTTTCGGTAAGGAACCAAATCTGGCCATCATCACGGTATAGCTTGCCCTTCATCGGGCGACTGCGAATTTCACCGCTGTTTTCTGTCACGAGCATCGCGGTATCAAGTTCTTCGATAAGATCGTATAATTTATCCGTATTGCTCATGATGAGTAACCTTTTTGTGTGTGGGTTAGCGTTGGTATATCAACGACCTGGCTGGCTAATGGTTCCGATAATTTTCGTACGTCCGGGATCGCTTTGCGCTTATCGGCATTATGTATAGGTATGCAGGGCAGATATGCGCTTGCGCTCATTCACTAGGGGATAATGGAAGATATGGCTGGTAATTTTACCTCTCTTAAAACCCGCTATGCACCTAATGGCGCGCCTGAAGCGATACTCGACAAGCTAACGTCGCTCAGCGCGAGTTTGTTCGAAGCCGACATCGCCTGCGTCTCGTTGATCGAAGGAAAGCAGCCCTGGTTTCAGTCTGTTACAGGGATCAGCGATCGGATAATTGATGCCGATACCTCATTCAGCGCGCATATCATCGAGCATGGCGGTATCCTGCATGTCGCTGATGCCTCAACGGATCCGCGGTTTGCGGATAATCCCCTGGTAACCGGAAAGCCGCACATACGTTTCCACGCTGGCATGCCGCTGAAATCTCCGCAGGGCGATGTCGTTGGAACATTTTGGATAGCGAGCAGCGAACCGCGCAATGAATTTGATCAAACGAATATTGAACATATGCAATCGCTGTCGGAAATCGTGGTGAAGCAACTGGAATTGCGCCGGGAGGTTGCGGTGCGGGCCGCGGAAAAACGCGAGGCGGATTTTGACAAACGGCAGCTGGAACGCAGCATGGCGCTGAGCGGGACTGCTGGCTTTATTGCCAATCTGGATACCGACGAAATCTCCTGGACCGGCGCATTCTCACAAGTTTGGGGCGGATATTCGGAAGACGAAATTTCGACAATGCCGCGAACATTCAGTAAAGTGCATCCTGATGATCTGGAAGATGCCAAGGCGGCAATAGCTGCCGCGTCTGCGCCCAATCAGGGATATGACTCATCGTTCCGTATTAAAACGCCGGAAGGCAGGACAAAATGGGTCCATGGTATGGGTGATTATTACGAAGTTGATGACACCCGCTTTCTGTCCGGCCTCAGCCGGGATATAACGGACCAGATTTCGCAGGAAAAACGCTTGCGCCTGCATACGCGCGAATTGCACCACCGGCTGCGAAATCTGTTCGCCACTTTGCAGTCTATAATGAATTTGACGAAAGGCTCTGCCACTTCGATCGACGATTATGTTGAGAAGATCAGCGGGCGCCTAAGCGCATTGAACCGGGCCCAGCAAATACTGCTCGACACAAATTTTGTCACGGGTTCATTAAGCGCATTGATCCGCGATCTTTGCGAGACCTATCCTCGCATAGCGCGCAACGGCCCGGATATTATCATCCCGGAAAATGCCATGGTATCGCTATCGCTGATCTTTAACGAGCTGGCCACGAACGCCGCAAAATACGGGGCTTTGGCGGCAGCTGATGGGCATGTCGAAATTGAATGGTCAGTCAGCGGGCAGGAAAATTCGGAACAAGTATCGCTCGTCTGGCGAGAAACCGGGGGCCTGGCATCGGAAAGGCCGACGGGCACGGCCGGGTTTGGATCCTCGCTCATCGAACATAGCGTGGTTAGCAATCTGAACGGGGAAATTGACCGGCAATGGCTTGACGACGGCCTGACTTGCCTGATTACATTCCCGTTACCGAAAGAGGCAGAAGTCGTCATTTAGCAGGATGAAATGGAACCAAACCGTGCAATAGGCGTTTACATGTTTGAACCAACCAGATGGAGTTTACTATGAAGAAGCTATCAATCGTTACCGGTATCGCAGCGGCATTTGCCCTGTCAGCATGTTCAGCCAATGTTGAAGAAGAGGGCGAACTGCCTGAGATGGATGTCGACGTATCCGGAGACGCTGGTGCGCTTCCTGAAATAGATGTCGATACAGCAGACATTGACGTGGGTACCGAGAAAAAGGTTGTCGAAGTTCCCGACGTTGACGTGACCATGCCCAGCGACGCAGACGCCGAGTAATATAATACAGAAAAAGGCCGGCAGCGATCTAACGCTGCTGGCCTTTTTTTTCCCTTTTTTTTAAAGACGAGGAGCTGTTTCCATATGTCTATTCCACATGATGCACTCGTGCTTGTTGCTGACGGCGAAAAAGCACTGTTTCTGCGCAACGAAGGGGATAGCGAATATCCCAATTTGCAGGTCGAGAAAAAGAAAACGCAAGACAACCCCCCTACGCGTGAGCAGGCGGCAAACCGGCGCGGGCGTATGTCCGATGGCAACGGGCATAAAAGCGCGGTAGACGATACCGACTGGCATGAGCTTGCCAAGGATCGTTTTGCTGCCGAGCTTGGCGACCTTTTGTACAAGCGGGCGCATACGGGCGATTTCGATGACCTGATTATCGCTGCGACGCCGAATACTATGGGCGAACTTCGGCAGCATCTGCACCTCGAAGTAACGAATAAACTGCGCGGCGAGATCGCGAAAAATCTGACCAATCATCCGCTCGACGAGATTGAGCAGATCATTGCTCAAGATATTGCTGCAGAGGAAACCGAGGCGTGACATGAGCACATATAGCCAAGGCACCAAAGTGAAATGGGATTGGGGCAGCGGAACCGCCACAGGCGAGATTACCAAGGTGTATACCGCCAAAGTTACGCGTAAGATCAAAGGCACCGAAGTCACCCGCGACGCGGATGATGATTGCCCTGCTTACTATATCGAGCAGGAAGACGGAGACAAGGTTTTGAAATCGCATAGCGAAATACAAAAAGCCTGACGAGACGGCAGCCGCTGCTGCGCGATTGACAAGAAAACTGGAGCAGCGTGAATGTGGACCAAGATCACAAATACTTGGTAAACCACGAAGTCCTCCTATTGGTTCATCGCTGCTGTGATGCAGCGATGAAAGCTGGTGTTGAAGACAGCAATCGCAGTGCCATCAACATAACCGGAAAAACCCGCAATTTCGCACGGCGTATTTCGCTTGAGCTGTAATGCCGTCTTTGCCAAGGATGGAGGCTATGACAGACAGATTACACCCGTCGGCGGCGCTTTACAGCGGTGAAAAATCACTTCCGGTTATCCCTGCTTGCGAACATTTTGCAGGCAGCGAGAAACTGATTACCAAAGCTCTGGAACTCCAGCACAAACTCGGTCCGGTATTTGATATTACCTGCGACCTGGAGGATGGCGCAGCTGCTGGCCGGGAACAGTCCCATGCCGAAATGGCGGCGCGGATGGTATCTTCGGCAGCGAACAGATTTGGCCAAGTCGGCATTCGCATTCACGATCCAGAGCATGCGGACTGGAGGCAGGATGTCGATATTATTATAGCTGGCTGCGGCGCGCAATTGGCTTACATCACCGTTCCTAAAGTCACCTCAGCTGCGCAGTTGAATGATGTGAGTGACTATATCGCATCGGCCTGCGAACGCTGCGGAATAGCGAAATCATTGCCACTGCATGTGTTGGTTGAAACGCACGGCGCATTGCGCGATGTTTGGGAAATTGCCGCTAATGACAGCGTGAACGTCGTTGATTTTGGCCAGATGGATTTCGTCAGCGCACATCATGGCGCAATCCCGGCCTCGGCGATGCGCAGCCCTGGGCAGTTTGAACATCGCCTGATCGTTCGGGCGAAAGCTGAAATCACTGCGGCCGCACTCGCCAATGGTGTGGTCCCGGCACATAGCGTATGTCTGAATTTGAAGGATCAGGACGTGGTGTATGACGACGCTTGCCGCGCGCGCGATGATTTCGGCTTTCTGCGTATGTGGAGCATCTACCCTGCCCAGATCGAACCAATCGTTCGGGCCATGCGTCCTGATTTAAGCGAGGCTGCCGATGCGGGCGAAATATTGCTGGCCGCGCAGGCCAAAGACTGGGGGCCGATCCAGTATAAGCAAGAATTATATGACCGGGCGAGCTACCGATATTACTGGATAATATTGCAGCGCGCGCATGTCACAGGTGTCGAAATATCCGATCACATCCGGGCCGCGTTTTTCGACTGATAAACATATCGGCCAGCAAAGTTTGCCGCGTTCCGATCCGTTATTTACGATTATTCTGCTGGTGCAGGCTGCGCATGCGTTTGCACGCCCTGCCGCTTGCGGATGATATCGTAAATTACTGCTTTGATAATCGATAATGCCATCAGGATGACGACAGCCGAAAAGGGCAACGCGCCGATTATCATAGTGATGCGAATGGCATCTATTCCGCCAAGGATCAGCATGCTGCCGACCACCAGCGCCAGCGCCGCGCCCCAAAAAATGATATGCCTGTTCCGATTGGTATCATCCTCGCCCGCTCCATTGATTGTGTTCACAATCAAAATTGCGCTGTCTGTCGATGTAATCAGATATGTCATCAGCAGGACGACGACGACTGCGGACAGCAGGAACGTCATCACCGGGCTGAACATCACGTCAAGCGTGGCAAACAGCTGATCCGATAATCCGGCATTCAGAATTGCGCCATCTGCTGCGCCCGACAGTTCCAGATCAATCGCTGTTCCGCCCACGATCGTCATCCATAAAAAACACATTAGCGAGGGCACCAGCACGACGCCGACTATATATTCCCGGATCGTGCGCCCGCGCGAAACCCGCGCGATAAACATGCCAACGAAGGGCGCAAAGGCGATCCACCATGCCCAGTAAAACACCGACCAATCCAGCTGCCACTGAAACATTTCCGCCTGCATCGGCCCGGCATTTTCGTCAAAAATAGTCAGGCTGTTCGCCGGCAGATTGACGATATAATCTACCAGCCCCTGCCCCAGCAATGTCATCGCATACAATCCAGACCCGAAGATTAGAAACACCGCAAGCATCAGCAGTGACAGCCCCATATTCAGATTGGAAAGCCATTTGATCCCGCGCCCGACGCCCGACAATGCAGACCATGTTGATGCACCGACCAGCAGGACAAGCGCGATGATGATCGCTGCTGTCGATGACGTGCCATCGGATTCCACAAGCCATTCGCCAGCCCCCAATCTGTGCAGCCCGACAATGAACTGTTCAACCCCCAGCCCCATTGTGACAGCGACGCCCAGTATTGTTGCGACCACTGCAACCGCGTCCACGATATGCCCGGTTGGCCCTGACAGCATCTTGCCGAAAAGCGGGACGAGCGAGGACCGGATTGTGAGCGGCAAGCTGCGGCGATACACGACATAGCCGATACCCAACCCGACAAGCGCATAGGATGCCCATGCGGCAAACCCCCAATGCATGAATGTGTACATATAAGCAGGGCCAACCGCCTGAGCGCTGGCGGCTTCCACACTGCCCCGGATGATATCGGGATTGTTGGCAAAATGCGCCAGCGGCTCGCCGGTCGAATAGGTAAGCATGCCGATGCCGATGCCCGCCCCGAATAGCATCGCGAACCAGGAGAAACGAGAAAATTCCGGCTGCTCGTCCGGCATTCCCAAACGTAATTTGCCCGATTGCGGGATTACCGCCAGCAGGAATACCACCAGCATGATGAAGGCAACCAGATAGACATACCAACCGGCAAATTCGCGAATGATCGTCCTGTTTGCCAGCTCCAGCATTTCCGATGCGAAGCCGGGAAAAAGTATAACCCATCCGATCAGCAACGTCACAATAACCTTGGCGGGTATCGTGACCATGAGATTAAAGCCTTCATAATAACCGCCTTCTGCACGGTTGATATCAAGATTGACGACAGGCGGCGCCAGATTGCTGTTCTTTGCCTCGGTCATACTGTCTCTCATTTCTGTGTGGTTGCAGGCGGAGCCAGATCGGGGCCAAGTGCCTTGGTCAATGGGGCCAGATGGTGTTCGAAATTGCGCCATTGTTCCATCGACGTTTTGAAAATCGGTTGCCGCACCTGTTCGGAGCTGGCGGTGCGGACGGCCCGTTTGGTTTCATGATAATCAATGCATGCCTGTTCAAAAGGCAGGCCGATCCAATCGAGCATGCGCCGGACCTGACCGTCAAGATCGCCCAGCACGTCTTCATGCCGCACGCGCAAAATCCTGCCCGGCAGCACTGCGTTCCAATGATCCATGAGTGTGGTATAGTCGCGATAATATCGCCCGATCTGTTCCAGCCCGTAGGTAAATTCCTGCCCTTCGGCAAATAACTGTTTAAAGCCTGAAAAGCAGCAAGCCATCGCATCACGCCGCGCATCGATAATCTTTGCATTCGGCAGCATAAGATGGATGAGGCCGATATGGCGAAAATTATTCGGCATCTTGTCAATGAAGAAAGGCGCGCCCGATCTGTGCACGCGTGTATTCTCCATGAATTCATCGCCAAAATGCCGATAATCCTCTGCGGTCAGATCGTGCAGATTGGCAGGATAGCGCGCATCGGTTTTGCCGATTTGCCCGCTGCGAAGTTGATGCGCGAGCGACAGGATGTTGGGCAATTCCATCGTGCCTTCCACCTGGCTATGCGACGCTAGTATCTGTTCAAGCAGCGTCGATCCCGCGCGCGGCAATCCCAATATGAAAATCGGATCGGGCGCATCATTACCCGCACCGTCAAACCGCGCGAATAATTCCGGCGTTGCAGCCGATGCGATGGATGTCAGCTCATCGGTCATCTGCTCTGCATCATAGCGCGATTGCGCGCGTTTCAAAGCATTGCCGCGATCATAATATACGAAGCTTTCGTCAAACTCCCCCGCATCTTCAAACGCCTTGCCAAGCGCGAAACACAGATGAACCTTGTCCATGAATGCAAGGTCAGGTGAGGTTTCCTGTGCCTGCATTTTATCGCGCTCTTCCTGCGTGAACCGATAGGTTTTCAAATTCGCAAGCGCATACCATGCATCGCCCTGATCGGCGCGTGCCGCAGTTGCCGCGCGGTATGACGCGATGGCATCATCCTGCCGGCCATAAGTTTTCAGCGCATGCCCCCGCGAAGTTAGCGTGGCGGGGTCTGCCGGCAGTTTTTCAAGGATTTGATCAAACAGCGACAGCGCCGCCTCGTAATCGCCGGTTTGCATCAACTCGACCGCATAATGCGATTGGAACAGCGGATTTTCCGGTGCGCTTTCAAGCAGCTTCTTTGCCTGTTCCAACGCATCAGAAAATTTCTGCCGCTTGCGCAACAGCTGAATATAATCGAGCCGCAGCTGAACATTTTCCGGTTGAAATGCGGTTGCTGTTTCCAGCAAGAAATCGGCGTCTTCCAATATGCCGAGCCGCGATGAAATGTCTGCCAGAAGCCGCATCCCTTCAACATTTTTGGGATTAACCTGCAAAAATTTGCGGCACAGTTTTTCGGCCTGCGCGGTCTTTCCCTCGTGGATCAAATTCGTGACGATCACCAGTTCCCGCGGCATATCGGACAGCCGCTCCGCCTGTGCCAACGCTTCCGCCGCCTCACCCGGCAATTCGGCCTGGTTCAGCAATATATGCAACTCGCGCCAGCTCATTTCCAGCGCGGGATTGAACCGGACTGCTCGCCGGTATGCCTTGATCGCGCGGGGGACATCGCCGCTATCACGGTGGACATGGCCCTCTTCCTGAAACGCGCGGCCAAATTCGGGCTGCGCTGATTTCAGCTTGCCGAGTGTCTCAAGCGCGCCGGCAAGATCACGCTGATACCGCTGGCACACCGCGAACATATACATCGCATCGGCCGCGTCGCGATCATCAGCCAGCAATGGCGACAATCTGTCCATCGCCGCAGCAAAGGCGGCGCGCTCCATATCGGAACGCGCCGCCTTTAATATGTCGGCTCTGGCGGGCAAATGCTTCACCAGCACAGCCTACACGTTTTAGTAGTTCCAGGAAACACGCGCACCAATTGTCAGCGGACGGTTCACGGTGATACGTGCACGATCATTCACGAAATTGCCCGAAATCTGCGCACGTTCGTCGGTCAGATTTTTGCCGAACACTTCAAACATCCAACTGTCGCTGGTGACACCGGCGGACAGATCAAAAGTCGTCCAGCTATCGAGCTTCAGCTTGTTGATCTCGATAATATCGGTGAACGAGCTTCCCGAATGGGTGACCTGCGGCTGGATGTGGCCGGTGAGCGTGTTCGACAACGGAAATTCGTAACGTGCCCGCAGGTTGCCCTGAAAGCTAGGGGCAAAGGCAAGATCGCCGCCTTCTATCACATCACCTGTGGGGATCAGCACTTCGGTAATCTCGGTATCAAGCAGCGAGAATGCACCCGATACTGTCAGACCGGGAACAGCGTAAGGCGCGAAGCTGAAATCAGCTTCCAGTCCCTTGATCTCCGCATCGGCAGCATTGGCCGAGAAGAACAGGTTCACGATGCTGGGATCGAGGATCGTCGTTTGCAGACGGCTAATATCCACATAGAAGATATTGCCGTTCAAACGCAGCTGATTTTCAAACAGCTGTGTCTTCCAGCCGATTTCATAGTTCACGACATCATCGGTCAACACTTCGGCAGGCACAGTGAAGGTGGCGTTGCCGCGGCCGACAGGTCGGTTAAGCAAGCCGGGACGGTAGCCTTCCGAATAGGTCGCATAGAACAGCACATCTTCGCTGGGCGTTAACGTGACGGTGCCTTTGAAGATGAAGCCATCGGCCTCAGCTGCGTCAGGAAAGCCGTTTGGATTATCGGGCGCAAACTGCGTGCTGAGATTGGTACCGAAAATTTGCGCATCGGTCTGACCCGCATTGCCGTTTGCGCGGTTGCCGAAGGATGAATTTGCACTTCCCTCCAGATCAACCGACACGTCATAATAGCGAAGACCGCCGGTGACAGTCAACAAATCCGGCACGATATCGAACGATGCCTCGCCAAAGAAGCCAAGCTGTTCATCAGTCCGCAGAATATCGTTACGGAAAATTGTTGGTGTGTTGAATGGGCCGGGATCGCTGAAATATCCGGCCCCTGCACTGCCGACATTACCGGTTACTTCGGTGTTCGTCAGCGGAAAGTTTGGCACAAAGCCAAGCCCGTCATTGATGAACCGCGAACCTGCGTAATTGAAATCGTTCAATTCGGCCAGTTCAAGCTTGGAATAAAAACCGCCCGCGGTGAAGCGAAAGCGGTTTTCCGCTGGCGAGCTGACCCGCAGTTCATGCGTCATCACTTCGGTATCGGTGCGCGAATTAACGCCGAGCACAGGCGCCTGACACGTGCCGGTTGCGGGCGTCGTGCCATAGGCAACTGCGGAGCTGTCGCAGATATAATAGGGAATATACTGCCCGACGAACAGATAGTCGGAATAATCCACACGCTGCGCTGTCTCGCGTTCGGTATACGCACCTGTATACACCAGATCGAGACCGCCTAAGCGGCCTTCCAACGTCCATGCTGTGTTTGAAAAGTCATCTTCGATTTTGTCATCGGAATACCGCTGAATATCAAGGTTATCGAGATCGAGCGTCGGATCGGCAAAGAACACACCGTCTGAACGGATACCCTGACGGGCATGGGCCAGCGTCAATTTCCAATCATCGTTGAATTGCCATAGCCCCGATGCGCGGAACCCGAAATAGCGGGTGTCGTTGAAATTATCTTTGACCAGCGCGCTGTTGTCCGCATCGATGAAATCAACGCCTGCCAACGCGGCATCGGTCGTTGCCACATCGGGTCCGGCCTGTAGCCCTGCACGGCCGCCTCTTACAGGCACGCCATTTGCGCGAACGGTTCCTTCGGGACGATAGCGCCCGCTTTCGCGGGCCGAGCGTGTGCCCTGCACATTATCAATATAGCCGCCCTGATCATCGACGTAGACGACCGCGCGCAAAGCGACATTATCGGCAACCGGAATATTTACCATCGCTTCAAAATTCCAGTTTTCCTCGCCGCCTTTGGTAAAGGAAAGGCCGGTGGAAAGTTTGGCATCGAAACCGCCAAGCGAAGGCTTGTTGGTAATCAGGCGCACCGTTCCGGCCTGCGAGCTGGCGCCGAATAACGTGCCTTGCGGACCGGAAAGAACCTCGACGCGCTGAAGATCGGCTGCGTAAATATCGAGGTTACGGCCCGGTTGCGATACGGGCTGTTCGTCCAGATACAGCGCCACATTTGGCGCAAGGCCGGCGACGCCAGCGGTTGTCAGATTCGGCGTGGTGGAGGCAAGGCCGCGAATATAGATCGTGCTTTGGCCAGGGCCGCCGCCGCCTGCTGTCACGTTCGGCAGCTGCGTCAGATAATCGTCGAATGTCTGCACGTTAAGTTCGTTCAATTCGGATTCGCCCAGTGCCTGAACCGCAACCGGAACATCCTGCAAATCCTCTTCACGTTTGGTTGCAGTAACGACAATAACGTTCAATCCGCCCTTACGTTCTGCAGCAGCGCCTGCGGCCGCATTTTGGGCAAAAGCGGGATCTGCA
>ENA-ORXU01000551-ORXU01000551.1-marine-metagenome-genome-assembly--contig:-NODE-551-length-41887-cov-4.917867_pt1 | contig 41887 bp, 28 predicted proteins | sample MGYA00237869_ERZ511484 | MGnify/ENA metagenome assembly ERZ511484 | reverse complement strand
CCGCCGACGAGTCATAGCGTGCTATGGCGAGGAGGTGAAGGGCCTGAGGCTGAAGCAGATAGACGCTAGGCGCGAAGTCAGCTGACGAGAGTTAACTTCACGCATAGAGCCCTTGTTTTAGCTGCAGTGTTTACGTTAGCAAAACTTACACGCGCAAACTATTCCAAATTGTCTTAAGTCTCTATAAACATGGACGTTGTATAAAAGATTAGCCCATCAATTAAACCTAATGCACTAATTGGGTTAACTATGCATCACCACATACACGATACTATGACACTTAATGAAAATGACCTTCGCGAGCGCGCTATCAACGTAGAGAAACTCATCCGTAATCACGTCCTGTGGTCTATGGGAGCTGGCTTGATACCTATACCTATAGTGGATTTCTTTGCCGTGGGGGGGATTCAGCTAGATCTGGTACGCCAGATGTGTAAGCTCTACGATCTCAAGTTTAAGGAGAACGATGGTAAGGCTATCGTTTCTGCCCTTACGGGATCTGGAGTAGCTCGACTAGGAGCTCAGGCTATCAAGTTCATCCCAGGCGTCGGTACTGTACTAGGAAGTGTGAGTATGTCTGTGCTGAGTGGTGCATCTACCTACGCACTTGGTCAGGTGTTCAAGAAGCACTTTGAGACCGGTGGTACGATCTTAGACTTTGACTCTAGTCGTCTCAAGAAGATGTACGATGAGCAATTTGAAAAAGGCAAGAAGGTCGCTCGCGACATGAAGCGTGATCAAGAAGCTAAGGAGAAAGCTGCGGCAGCCGCTGAGATCGATCCTAGGCCATCAGAATCTTCTCCTGTACCAGCTCAAGATACTAAGCAAGCAAGAGCTAAGGAAATCTTGGATGAACTTAAGCAACTCACAGATCTCAAGGACTCAGGTGCGATCAACCAAGAGGAGTACGACAAGATAAAGAAAAGCCTGCTCGCGCAACTCGATGGCTAAGCTACCAAGCCAATCGGGGATCCGGTGTATCTGTGATCTCCGCTAGTTCGCCGCGCAAATATTTGTAATGAGCCGTGATGCCTATCATGGCGGCGTTGTCTGTGCAGTAACTCAGGCGAGGGTAGTAGTAGGTCCATCCTTGATCAAGGGCGCGCTGTTCCAGGAGGGATCTTAGACGACTATTTGCTGATACTCCTCCTGCCAGTGCTATGTGCTTCAATCCATGCAAGCTCATGGCCATCTCAGCTTTTCTCAAGAGTATAGTACAGATGCGCTCCTGTACGGATGCGCATAGGTCCTCTAAGTTATCCTCTATGAACGATGCGTCTTGATCAAGCTGCTGCTTGAGAAATCGCATGACGCTCGTCTTGAGTCCACTGAAACTAAAATCAAGATCAGCGATATCAGGCTCTGGAAACTCATAGATTGCGTGACCGCCTTGAGCTATGCGATCCATCTCAGGACCTGCAGGATACGCTAGTCCCATCATCTTACCGATCTTATCAAAGGCCTCTCCTGCAGCATCATCAAGCGTACGCCCTATGCGCTGCATCTGCAGATGATCTTGTACAATGACTAGCTCTGTGTGCCCACCACTGACTGTCATATTTAAGAAGGGAAACACGGGACGAGGCTCCTCTATAAAGTTGCTCAAGATATGAGCTTGCATATGATGGACTGCTATGCAAGGAATATCTAGACTCAGAGCCAGCGTCTTAGCAAAGCTGACTCCTACGATGAGAGCGCCTAATAGGCCTGGTCCTTTAGTGTAAGCTATTGCGTCTAAGTCGCTCATGATCAGTCCAGAATCTTGCATCGCCTTGTCTACTACTGGTAGGATCGATTCCTGGTGAGCCCGAGATGCGACTTCAGGAATCACTCCGCCTGTGATAGCGTGCATGCCTTGACTTGATACGACATGACTCAGTAGTACTGCACCTCGATAGACAGCCGCCGAAGTGTCATCACAGCTACTCTCTATGGCTAATATGCATGCATCCTCTTTCATACACACCAAAGATCGACGAATCAGAATCTCTAAGATTGAAGAATTGATTCACAGAAATAATTCTTATCATTGTATTATTGCCTCCTGACATCATATAGACATACTGCATGAGACTCATACTGAACATCCTTCTAGCTCTGATAGCCTTATTTCTCTGCTATCTATTATTTGACTCCATCAAGGAGCCAATAGCATTTGATAATGATAAGTCTCTCCGAGAAGGAGCTGTAGTTGACCGTCTAGAAGATTTGCGTACCTCTCAGGAGCTCTATAGAAGTATCACAGGAGAGTTTGCTCCTACTTTTGATACGCTACGTCAAGTGCTGACAACTGAGAAGTTATTTAAGGTCAAGCTCACGCCTGATGCTAACTTCCCAGATGACACTGACAAGGCAATCAGAGATACGACCTTCTTCAATACCTTAGATTCATTAACAGCGATGAAGATCAATTTAGATTCTATCATGTTTGTGCCTTATTCTAATGGTAACAAGTTCACTATGACAGCAGATACCATCACCTTCCAGCAGACGCTGGTCCACGTGATGCAAGCAGGAGCAAGCAGAAAACTCTTTATGGGTAAGTGGAGTGATCCAAAATTTGCTAAGTACGATGACACGTACGATCCAGCCAAGGTCATCAAGTTTGGTGATATGACGGCACCAAGTCTCTCGGGCAACTGGGAGTAGATTTAGTACCGAGTACTTTTACTATATGAATAGAGAGCGACTTATAGTGGTCCATCATACGGATCGCTTTCACCTTCTTATATCCACTGGCGACAAGATAGTGAGTCAGGGCACGGTAAGGTGGTCCGAGTCGAGTGGGGGCCTTTCGGCCAAAAACGTCTGGAAGCACATCAGTGCTTCGCATCCTCTCCTACAGAAATCTTACGACCGTACGACTTGGGTAAACACAGCGACGCTAGCCTTTATGCTCAGCTCCACCAAGTTGATCGATATAGACCGTCTAGTAGGTATAGAGCAAGCACTACCTAGAGATCGAGGTCAAGACATACGTATAGATAGGATAGGGACACGATTGCGCGACCTGGCCTACGCATTTCCGAGCTGGTATGCTCGGCTAGATGATGAAGCGTATGAGCACTCGCACCTTATAGCATGTCTCACCAGATATCTTGATATGCATATCGCAGGTACAGATAAGATCTTGCTACATCGTCATGGCGCACAGATGGAGACGATCTACATACTCCGTGATAAGACCTGGCACAGAAGCAATCATGTCCTCAATGATGCAGAGGCTACCTATTTTCTCCACCGTGATATCAAGGACATGCTCTATGCTGGTAAGGGCACAGATCTCTATCTATCAGGTAAGTGGAACGACGTAGCCGTGGCAGAGTTAAGAGATTCTTTAGGTGGCCGTTCTCCACAGCTTCAGACGGAGAATAGCGTAGATTATCACTATCAGCAGGCTCTCATTCTGTGCGCGTAATCACCGGTATCTATGGCGGTCGACACTATCGACCTTCTGCTGATAAGTGGCCTACCAGGCCTACTACTGATATCAGTAAGGAGGGACTATATAATGTGCTGACCCATCGTATCGACTTTGAAGAGACCCGGTTTTTAGATCTCTTCGGGGGCACGGGAAGCCACTGCTATGAGTGTCTATCTAGAGGCTGTACGGACGCTCACTACGTGGATAAGCATCGACCAGCTGTCAGATTTGTCCAAAGTATCAGTGAAGAGTGGGGTTTAGAAGATCATCTCACCATACATGGTATGGATGTCTTCAGATTTATCAAGCAGTGTGACGATAGCTTTAATTACATCTTTGCCGGGCCGCCCTATCCATTGAGATCTATACCGCAGATACCTGATATAGTTCTTGATCGAGGCTTGTTGGCTGATGGTGGACTCTTTGTGCTCGAGCACAATGCAGATCATATATTTAAAGATCACTTCCGCTTCTCAGAACTCAGGACCTACGGCGGCACTCACTTTAGTTTTTTTGAGTAGATCTGCTCGCTGTTACATCACTTTACTACTGATTGCTTGATATCGAGATCAGCTAGAGACAGCTGGCACAGCGCATATCTCCATAGCAGCTGAGAGCCGTAGTGAAAGTCTACTTTTGCACCAGAGATATGGATATACAGAAGCACATAGCAGAGAAAGCACTCGCAGGCGCGTCCGCCCTGTACACAGTGTCACTAGAGGCCAAGGACCTTGTCATCTCCGAGACGAAGCAAGATATCGAAGGAGATTATACGCTGGTAGTATTTCCACTTGTGAGGCACTCTAAGAAGTCGCCTGAGGCAACCGCTGAGCAACTAGGTGAGTGGATATGTGGAGAGAGTGATCTGCTTACGAGTTACAGTGTAGTGAAGGGCTTTCTCAATTTTACGCTGTCACAGAGCAGCTGGTCCACGATGCTTACGGATTTGCAGAGTGCAGATCTTACAGTTAGCTCTGATTCGCCAAGCAAAGCATTGGTAGAGTTCTCCTCACCCAATACCAATAAGCCACTTCACCTCGGGCATGTGAGAAATATCCTCCTTGGCTGGTCTATGACCAAGATCTTGGAAGCTACTGGTCATGAGGTGGTCACCACACAGATTGCCAATGATCGTGGTATCGCCATATGTAAGAGTATGGTTGCCTGGAAGCGCTACGCTGATGGTGCTACACCAGAAAGTACTGAGACAAAGGGAGATCATTTTGTAGGAAACTACTACGTGCGCTTCGAGAAGGAATTTGCTCGAGAGTATGAGCAGTGGCAAGAAAGTGATGAGGCTGCTTCACATCTTGAGATCCAAAATACGGAGGCGAAGGCTGATGCGGCGAGCTACTGGAAAGAGTATAAGAATCAATACTTCAATCAGCATAGTGCTCTTGGTGCTGCCGCTAAGGAAATGCTGTTGCAGTGGGAAGCTGGTGATAAGGCCACACGAGATCTTTGGCGTCAGATGAATGGATGGGTGTACAGTGGATTTGACCAGACGTATGAGACCATGGGTGTATCCTTTGATCAGATCTATTATGAGTCAGAGACTTATCTGCTCGGTAAAGAGATCGTCCATGAGGGATTAGCCAAAGGAATTTTCTATAAAAAGGATGACGGATCTGTATGGGTTGACCTCACAGACGTAGGACTAGATCACAAGATCGTACTGCGCTCTGACGGTACGAGCGTCTACATCACGCAAGATCTCGGTACTGCTGAGCAGCGGTATGAAGATCATGGAACCGAGCGTATGATCTACACCGTGGCAAATGAGCAAGACTATCACTTCCAAGTACTATTTGCCATCATTAAGAAATTTGGTAAATCATATGCTGAGGGCCTCTATCACCTCAGTTATGGCATGGTAGATCTTCCTACCGGTCGTATGAAGACCAGAGAAGGCACCGTGGTAGACGCAGACGACCTGATAGAAGAAATTAAGCAAACTGTCATCAAGAACAGTGAAGATAAAGGTGGCTTGCACGAGCTTGAGGCCGATGAGCGATCTGCTATACAGCATGATATTGCTATGGCTGCGATCAAGTTCTTTATCCTAAAGGTGAATGCTAAGAAGCGGATGATTTTTGATCCATCAGAGTCTGTAGATCTGCATGGTCATACCGGGCCCTACATACAGAACGCTTATGTCCGCATCCAATCCATCTTGCGCAGATACGGCGATGCAGTGGCAGGTGATATTTCTCCGACTTACCAATTGCTAGATATAGAGAAGAGGCTGCTCATGACGATGAGTGCATGGAAAGACACACTATCCGCCGCTGCGCGCTCCTACGATCCATCACTGGTAGCTAATTTCAGTTACCAGCTAGCTAAGGAGTATCATAGATTTTATCATGACGCTCCCATCCTCCAGGCGAGTGATGAGGAGAAGGGTTTCCGCGTGGCGCTATCACGCATGGTGGCGACATATCTCGCCTATAGTTTTGAATTGCTAGGCATAGACATGCCAGACAGAATGTAAATGATATGAGCGAAGAGCTAGAGCAAGAATCGGTACACTTTATAGAGCAGATCATCAGAGATGATATGGCATCTGGAAAGCATGATGGACGTATCCACACACGCTTCCCACCGGAGCCCAATGGCTACTTGCACATAGGGCATGCTATGGCCATCTGGCTCAGCTTCTCTATGGCTGAGAAGTATGGTGGAGTGACAAATCTCAGATTTGACGATACCAATCCGACGACCGAGGATACCGAGTATGTAGATGCCATCAAGCGTGATATCAAGTGGCTAGGTTATGACTGGGAGGATCGTTTGTTTTTCAGTAGTGATCATTTTCAGACGCTATACGATTTTGCTGTCAAGCTCATCAAGAAAGGACTTGCTTATGTAGATGACTCGACGCCAGAGCAGATTGCCGAGGCGAAGGGAGATCCACAGACGCCTGGTACCCCAACTCCCTATCGTGATAGATCGGTAGAAGAAAATCTCTCGCTTTTCAGTGAGATGAAAGAAGGCAAACATCCTGATGGATCACGGGTCCTCAGAGCTAAGATCGATCTGGCTTCTCCTAATATGCTACTGCGAGATCCAATCATGTATCGCATCAAGCGTGAGCCACATCACCGCACAGGAGATACGTGGAATATCTATCCTATGTACGATTTTGCACATGGACAGTGCGATAGCATAGAAGAGATCACGCACTCACTTTGTAGCTTAGAATTTGAAAATCATAGACCGCTCTATAATTGGTTTATCGAGCAGCTTGATATCTTTCCTACACGACAGATTGAGTTTGCCAGGCTCAATCTCGATTATACAGTCATGAGTAAGAGACGTCTTCTTCGACTCGTCCAGGAAGGACATGTCAGTGGATGGGATGATCCCCGCATGCCTACGATAAGTGGTATGCGCCGCCGTGGCTATACGCCTGAGTCAATTATCAACTTCGTGGAGCGATCTGGCTTGACCAAGCGAAATAAAATCAATGACATATCTCTACTAGAGTTCTCGGTTCGCGAGCACCTCAATCAAGTTGCGGATCGCGTCATGGTGGTGATGGATCCTATCAAAGTGGTAATTACTAATTATCCAGAAGGACAATCTGAGAAGCTGCCCGCGATTAATAATCCTGAAGATGAGACGGCTGGAAGTCATGAGTTGCCATTCGGTAGAGAGATCTATATCGAGCAAGGGGATTTTATGATCGATCCACCCAAAAAGTATTTCCGTCTAGCACCTGGCAAGGACGTCCGTCTCAAATTCGCTTACATCATCCACTGCGATGACGTCCTTACGGATGACACTGACGCGGTGAAGGAGATTCACTGTAGCTACTACCCTGATAGCAAGAGTGGAAGTGACACGAGCGGTGTCAAGCCCAAGGGAACTCTACATTGGGTGCATGCTGAGCAGCACGTGCCGGTAGAGCTGCGTATGTACGATCGACTTTTCCAAGTGAAAGAGCCGCTGGCGGATGATTCCATTGACTTCGTGGATCACATAAATCCTGATTCCATGAGCATCCAGAAAGGCGCACTAGCAGAACCTTATGTAGCAGAAGCGACGGAGAACAAGCGATACCAGTTTTTCCGAAAGGGCTATTTTATTAAAGATGCAGATAGTAGTGCCGATCATCTCATTTTTAATAGGACCGTGACGATGCGTGATAGCTGGGCTAAGAAGAATGGCTAGGGTGGTAGAGATGCTCTAGTGATTAGTTGCACGACTATCTTTGTGCTAGATGCCACGAGGTCGAGTCATATTGAAGCAAGATCGATTTGAGCTGACGCTGCGCAGACTCAGTCAGCAGCTCGTAGAGAATCATACTGATTTTGAGAGTAGTTGCATCATAGGACTGCAACCGCGCGGTATAGCCTTGGCCGATAGGATCATCAGCATCCTACAGCGCAGGCATAAACTCAAGAGCATCAAGTACGGCAAGTTGGACATCACATTTTACCGTGATGACTACCGTAGAAGAGATACACCCATAGCAGCCAGTGAGACAGAGATGGACTTTCTCGTAGAAGGAAAGCGAGTCATTCTGATTGATGATGTGCTCTATACAGGACGTACGATACAAGCTTCTCTTGCTGCACTTCAAGACTACGGCCGTCCAAGCAGCGTCGAGTTGATGACGCTAGTTGATAGACGATTTAATCGCCATCTTCCAATCCATGCTGATTACATAGGACTGGTAGTGGACTCACTAGATGAAGCTTATGTCAAGGTCTGCTGGGAAGGTACCGATCCTAGAGACGAAGTCATATTATATCCACCTACCAGTCATCCTAAGGAAGCATGAGCACTGCCCTAAGTCAGCGACACGTGATAGGTATCAAGCAGCTGACGGCTGATGATATCCAGCTCATTCTCGACACCGCTACAGGATTTAAAGAAGTCATCAATCGACCCATCAAGAAGGTGCCTAGTTTGCGTGATGTCACCGTGGCCAATCTTTTTTTTGAGAACAGTACACGCACACGCATATCCTTTGAGTTAGCAGAGAAGCGCCTCAGTGCAGATGTGGTAAATTTCAGTGCATCATCTAGTTCTGTAAAGAAAGGAGAGACACTACTTGATACGGTGAATAATATCTTGTCCATGAAGGTGGACATGGTGGTGATCCGACATCCCAGTCCGGGAGCCGCACACTACTTGACACAGCATATTCCCGCCCATGTAATCAATGCCGGTGATGGCACGCATGAGCATCCTACGCAGGCTCTTCTCGATGCATATAGTATCAGAGAAAAGCTTGGCTCGCTTGCTGGTGTCCGTGTAGCGATCATCGGAGATATCATGCACTCGCGTGTAGCGCTGAGTAATATATTTTGCCTCCAGCGTATGGGAGCTGAGGTCGCGGTATGCGGACCACCTACACTGATTCCTCGTCACCTAGATTCCCTTGGTGTCAAGATCATCAAGAAGGTCAGTGAGGCACTGGCTTGGTGTGATGTTGCCAATGTGCTCCGTATACAGCTGGAGCGACAGGATATAAAGTATGTGCCTAGTCTACGTGAGTACGCAATGGTCTACGGGATAGATAAGCGTATGCTCGATGAGCTCAAGGATCCTATCGTACTCATGCACCCGGGCCCTATCAATCGAGGTGTGGAGCTCAGTGGTGATGCTGCCGATAGTCAGCATAGCATCATCCTTCATCAAGTGGAAAATGGCGTGGCGGTGCGCATGGCGATTCTCTATTTGCTAGCAAGCGAGAAAGCACTGTAGCGCGATTTCAAGAAGTTGCTATCGAGTTTCTCGTGCACTTACGTGCAAATGTCTACTCCTCAGTAATGTCACTAGTGTAAGTCCATGAGTCACGTTACGTCGTGAATACTTACAACTGGATAAGGAGTAACGAAGCGCATTTTGACTCGACATATTATGTACGCCGAAGCTGTCTCGAAGCCATACATTTGATCGAAAGATCATAGGCCTAAGTAGGTGTAATCAATTTGAGAACATATTATGATAGATTCTATATGAACTTATTGTGAGCATGAGATAATGATTATCAGCCAGTTGCGGAGGTTATCCACAGACTGTGGATAACTTTCAGACATATTAGAGTTTTTTTTCATCTATCTTGCAGACGATTTGAGAGACCAGCTCAATCACCAACCACCGCTCTGAAGAAATCACGATCTGCTAGAGCATCCTTACATCTAGGAACTTACATATTATTCTTTTTGTGATGTATATCACGAGGAGAATATTTTTCGCTCTCTACCCATCACGATGGTGACGGTTGGAATGGCGAAGCTACCGATAAATCCGAGTGACCTTTTTCTCTGTGGTTTACTCAAGTTTCTAGCTCTTTTGCGCAAGTAGACGATGATGTGTGAGAAAGGTATGTGATAGAGCTATTGACTTCAAATCCATGATGCTGACTACATCATGAAATCACTATTAGAAAAATCTAGAAACTCACATACTTAATACCAGACATGACGAAAGTTTACGAACCAATCCTCGAAGAAAATCCACAGCGCTTTGTGCTCTTCCCTATCAAGCATGATGACATATGGAAGTTTTATAAAAAATCAGAAGCAAGTTTCTGGACAGCTGAGGAGATCGACCTACAGAGTGATCTTACAGACTGGGACGAAAAGCTAACAGATGACGAACGTCATTTTATCAAGCACGTCCTTGCATTCTTCGCAGCAAGTGATGGGATCGTAAATGAAAATCTAGCAGAGAACTTTGTTAACGAAGTACAGTATACTGAGGCAAAGTTTTTCTATGGCTTCCAGATCATGATGGAGAATATCCACTCTGAGACGTATAGCCTATTGATTGACACATATATAAAAGACCCTAAAGAGAAGGACATGCTCTTTAATGCAATCGAGCATCTTGATTGCGTGAAGAAGAAAGCTGACTGGGCACTTAAGTGGATAGAGAATGGTGGATTTGCAGAGCGACTCATCGCATTTGCCGCCGTTGAAGGAATTTTCTTCAGTGGATCATTTTGCTCCATCTTCTGGCTCAAGAAAAGAGGCCTCATGCCAGGTCTTTCCTTTAGCAATGAGCTGATCTCTCGTGATGAAGGAATGCACTGTGACTTTGCATGTCTCCTATACAACCAGCACTTACAAAATAAACTGCCAAATGATACGGTCAAAGAAATCATCTGCGATGCTGTAGCCATGGAAAAAGAATTTGTCTCCGATGCTATACCTGTGCGACTGATAGGTATGAACGCTGAGCTCATGTGCAAGTACATCGAGTATGTTGCAGACAGACTTCTCCTATCTCTAGGCCAAGAAAAAGTCTATCATGCAGAAAATCCATTCCCATGGATGGATCTAATATCTCTACAGGGAAAGACCAACTTCTTTGAAAAGAGAGTAGGAGACTACCGTAAAGCGGGTGTAGGGTCCAATGCCTCCGAACAGACATTTAGCCTAGACGCCGACTTCTAATATACTTGACGCCAAGTCAATAAACCATATACACTCACACAAGCAAAACGAAATCACTCATGCAGGTTATCAAACGAAGTGGTAAAAAAGAAAAGGTCAGCTTTGATAAAATCACAGCACGCATACGTAAGCTATGCTATGGTCTCAATCCTAAGTTCACAGATCCTATAGAAATCTCGATGAAAGTCATCGAAGGACTATATGACGGTGTCACCACTGCCCGACTTGACAACCTCGCCGCAGAAACCGCAGCCTCCAATGCAGTTGTCCACCCGGACAATGCTGTATTAGCTGCGCGTATCGCAGTCTCAAATCTACACAAGAGTACAAGCAAGTCTTTCTCAGAGACTATGGATGTACTCTTCCACTACATCGACCCTAAGACTGGTGAAAAAGCCGGTCTTATCAGCGAAGAGTTATTTACTCTAGCACAGAAGCATGGCGACGCCATTAATTCTAAGATCATTTATGATCGCGACTACAACTTTGATTACTTCGGATTTAAGACTCTGGAGCGCAGCTATCTCATGCGCACAGATGGTAATGTAGTTGAGCGACCTCAGCATATGCTCATGCGTACAGCGCTAGGTATCCATGGTGAAGATCTTGAAGCAGCTTTTCAGACTTATGATCTGATGTCAGAGAAATGGTTTATTCACGCTACTCCGACACTATTTAATTCAGGAACACCGCGTCCTCAGCTATCCAGTTGCTTCCTCCTCACAACGAAGGAAGATAGCATCCCTGGAATCTTTGAGACACTTACACGCTGTGCAAAAATCTCACAGTCCGCAGGTGGGATAGGCTTGAGTGTCCATGACATACGAGCTAAAGGAAGCTATATTAAGGGTACAGGCGGTACAAGTAATGGTATCGTGCCTATGCTCAAGGTATTTAATGACACCGCGCGCTATGTAGACCAAGGTGGAGGAAAGAGAAAAGGTGCCTTTGCAGTATATATAGAGCCATGGCATGCGGATATATTCGACTTTCTCGATTTAAAGAAAAATCACGGAAAAGAGGAATTGCGTGCTAGAGATTTATTCTACGCTATGTGGATTCCAGATCTCTTCATGCAGCGTGTCCGCGAAAATGGTACATGGTCTCTCTTCTGTCCTAATGAGTGTCCAGGACTTTGCGACACCTACGGAGGAGAATTTGAGGCGCTATTCCACAAATATGAAGCAGAAGGAAAAGCAAGAAAAACAATTCAAGCCCAAGACCTCTGGTTTGCTATCCTAGACAGCCAGATAGAGACAGGTACTCCGTATATGCTCTATAAAGACGCTGCAAACAAAAAATCAAATCAGCAAAATCTCGGTACAATTAAGTCTAGTAATCTCTGTACAGAGATCATGGAATACACATCGCCAGATGAAGTAGCCGTGTGTAATCTAGCTTCATTAAGTCTACCAAAGTATGTCATCGATGGTGAGTTTGATCATCAGAAGCTCTTCGAAGTGACTCGCGTAGTCACTAAGAATCTCAACAAGATCATTGACATCAATTACTATCCTATTCCTGAGGCTAGAAATAGCAATATGCGTCACCGTCCTATTGGTATAGGCGTGCAAGGACTAGCTGATGCCTATCTACTGATGGGTCACGCATTTGATAGTGAAGAAGCTAAGCAATTAAACAAAGAAATCTTTGAGACCCTCTATTTCGCTTCACTTACTGAGTCCAATGCACTGGCAGCGGAGCTGGGCACATATGAAAGCTATGAGGGATGTCCTGCGAGCAAAGGTGAGCTCCAGTATGATATGTGGGGCGCGACACCGACAGACAGATGGGACTGGAAAGGTCTGAAGAAGGATATCAAAAAGAGCGGTCTGAGAAATAGCTTGCTATTAGCTCCTATGCCCACCGCGAGCACGTCACAGATTCTAGGAAATAATGAGTGCTTCGAGCCTTATACATCTAATCTCTATACGCGTCGCACACTCAGTGGAGAATTTGTGGTAGTGAATAAGCATCTACTGCGCGATCTCGTCAAACTAGGTCTATGGGACAAAGAATTGCGCGAGCAACTCATGGCAGCCAATGGTAGTGTGCAGCAGCTTGATGTACCTCAGATCATCAAAGACAGATATAAGACGGTCTGGGAAATCAGTCAGAAAGCTATCATCGATCAGTCTGCTGATCGCGGTGCATTCATCTGCCAGAGCCAATCACTCAATCTCTTTGTAGAAAGTCCTAATTACAATAAGCTTAGCTCGATGCACTTCTATGCATGGGAGAAAGGCCTCAAGACGGGTATGTACTACCTCAGAAGTAAGGCTGCTGTAGATCCTATCAAGTTTACGCTAGGTGAGAAGCACCAGCGCAAGTTTGTCAATGCAGAAGCAGACGGCAGCACTGCGACAATGGTACAAGGCGCTAATGGCACCTCAGAAGCGACTGCAGCAGAGATGAGCGAGGCAGAAGTGTGTACCATGGATGAAGGCTGCATCATGTGTAGTGGCTAGATCACAAGATTACCTGAAAGTAATAAGGCCCAACCAGATTTATTCTGGTTGGGCTTTTTCGATTTTAAGCTGAGTGAAGCGATACTTATCGTACCATCATCAACTTCCTGTTTACACTGGCACCATCGCGCTGCAACTGCACGAGATAGAGTCCACTAGGAATATCTATCAAGGCTTACGGTCTGAGATATGGCATGATTGACTGTGATAGAGAGAACTTTTCCATCCATAGATTTTATCATGACAGTAGCAATAGCCTTATCGCGATGTAGCTTTCTGAACTTGCTCTTTCATTGTATTTAATACCCACACATTCAGCAAAAATTTGCGACAAGTATTAACGTAGTGGGCTTTATCTTTCTGTGTGCTATCGTAACAATGTGAGATCCCCGCTTTTGATATAAGTCTCACCCTGGCGAATGTACTTCAATACATAGACATAAACTGACGAAGCGGCTTCTTGCATCTTCACCAAGCCATCCCAGCCGACACTTGCTAAGTTCTGACCTTCGGCTTGATATACTTGATTTCCGTAGCGATCGTAGACACTCAGATTATATGCACTGATATTGGACTCTGTCCTTGCATGTATCCGCCATACATCATTTACTTGATCACCATTGGGACTGAATACATTGGGAATGTAAATTTCATCAAGGCTTTGAGGCACAGAAAACAGATGATCTGTTGTACAACTGTCTCCAATCACAATCGACCATCCATATTCTCCCTCCTGAGGCTGAATCAGGCGACCTCTGAACTCAGACATAGAAATTACTTCCAGCCGATCATCCCAGATAATCTCATACTCGACTGGTAAGCTTCCGCCAAAAATCAACTCATACTCTACGGTGTCTCCGTGACTTCCAGAAAAGTCCGCTATCAACTCTCCATCTAGTTGAACGGCTTCACGTATGACACGGAAAAGCGTATCACATAGCGAGCCTGTATTCCATTGGGTGCTTGTATCGCTCACGTTGAGACTGCAATCTATCTGATAGATGCTTAGCTCCGTAAAGCCGCGAAGATCGATACTCATGCTGTCTCTACAACCCATCGAGTCCACAGCCCAAAGAACATATTGACCAATGGGCAGCGAGTCAAATACACCAATTTCATTTTCTTCAATCCCAGGCAAAGAAAATAAGACGTCTGACTCATAGCTGTGCACTATAATCTGACCGAGAGATCTATCACACGGGCTAGAAAGAGTTTTAATACTATCAATTAGATCGGGTTGATTTCCATCGACCTGCACGCTCTGCGTAGTACCACAGCCATCAGCATCGATAATGGTAAGACTGTATTGTCCTTTCTCTAGGCCAGAAATCAGAGGAGTGAAGAATGTATCCACATCGAGCACATAGAGATAGGGCGCAGTCCCCCCTTGCACCTCAATTTCCACGCTGCCATCTGCCTCTCCACAGTTAGCCGCCATCGGCATAGCCGTGACTTGCAGTAACTCCAGTGGACTGAAATCATAGACTATAGAATCCAAGCATCCAGGAAAATATCGGCTGTAAACGGTGTACGATGTAGCGTCGAGAGCTTCCACAATGATCTCATGAGACCAATTCTCCCTATCTATTGATAACTCGATCAGACCAAGACGGCTACGCAATTCCATCCGCCCTTCTTCCAGACTACATTGCGGCGTATCTATGGTCGCTAGGATCAGATCGCTTGTAGAAGCAGGAATGAAAAGTGTATCAGTCCAAAAACAACCAAAGGTATCAATGATCTCGATAATGTGCGCACCTGTATCAATAGCAAGCAACGTCGCAAGAGAGTCATAGCTACTCCCATCGATGGAGTAGATCGCACCTGCCTGTCTGACTGGTGGGATATGCACAGTCAGCTCATACACAGAATCACAGAGCCCGCCAGTCACTGAAACCGAGTCGATCCGCATATTGGGCAGGCTGCCGTAGTACGACTGAGAAGAGGTTCCTCCAGCAGCTCCCCATTTTAAGTGCGGGGACTCCCAAGTCGATACGGCTCCACTCTCCATCTCGTATGTATAGACTCTGTGACCTTTATAGACATAGAGGTGATCTGTACCACAGGGCGTAGCATCATTGGATAGATTTAGTATCCCCCACTCATGATTCCAGGCTGTCAGGGAATCTAACTCTCCAGAATATATATCGTAAGCCCAGATGATTTCACCCTTCAATCTTGAGGGAGCGATCAGCTTGCCATTCCAAAACTCAAGATCATCAATTCCTTTTCCTGGAATCCGAAATAGTAGCTCAGTGGTATCCAAAACCGGATCGTAGCGAAAAACAAAGCTTGTCCAGTCCTCTGGATCAATACCTCGAATAGATCCCATATAGAATCTCCCCAAATGGTCGGTACACAGACCAAATGGCGGAACATACCCGTGAATGACTGTATCGATGATCGTGTAGCTGTAGGCGAGGGAATCCTTATACTCCTCAGAATAGGGAATTTTCAGTATGGGCTCAAATCCATTGTTCTCTAGCTTGAGCTCTACAAGACTGCTGTCATGAGGGGCATAAACACTTCCATCTGGATGTCGAGCAATGTCATGAATTCTATACAACGAGCCATTTAGTTCTGATCCGCTTCCTGTATAGATGAATGAATCCAAAATGGCGTGAGTGAATCTATCAAATGTCCGTAACCGACCTGCATCTCGCTCATTGAGAGCCGTTTGATTAAGAATTTCCTGTGAGTACATAGGATGAAACATGCAATAACTCAGCGCAATTAGAAAAAAAACTATTATATTTGGCTTAAACATAAATCTCACTATCATGAAAAAATCTTCTTTGAAAATCATCCCTCAGGTGCTAATATATATATATATGCAGTAGCACAAATCTTTATGCCCAATCGACTTCAGATTTCCCTACAGGTCAGTCCTATGCAGACTACATGTTGACAACCGCCAAAGGGGAAGAGAAAGTTAGCTCTTTTCTAGAATTTTCTCATGAGTTTACTTTAGATTCTAGCGAGATAAGAACCTATGCCATTGACTTCGCAGAATATCATTACATCCAGATATGGGAAAGCAATGAGCATCAGGCGCATCCCTGCCCACTAAGCTATGTAACATTTGAAGGTCCCAATGGCGAGCCCATGGGTGGGCATTCACAGATCGACTACAGTGCGATGGGACCAGAATGCTTTATGTGCCACAATGGCATGTTCACAGAAAGTGAGCAGAGTGATGACGACCTGGGATGGGGCTTCAGGATGTTCGACGGATTACGTAGAAAAATTAATGGTTGCAATGACGTGAATGTGGACTATGTACTTCTTCCGCAAAACGCCAACCCTGGTACCCCGCCTAATGCATCGTTTGAATTTGACTTAGACCCAAATAACAATGCTCAAGAATTAACCTCACCAGATCCTTCAGGAGCGAACTATACATCTTTTGAGCTTTTTATTGATGAGTCTGAAGAGCACATCGCAGACTACGTCTCTGCCATTCCTTATAGTGGCAATAGGTCATTGAAGATTAATAATGATCATGATCAGTTTCATAACAATAAAATGGAAAAGGGGTTTACCCTACATCCTACCGATACTTCCTTTTTCTATTCAGACGCTATTGTATTGCAAGACCCATCACACTCAGAGAATGAACAACCCTTTAGCAAGGTCGTGCTTAGGCATGGGGAAGATGTTCTGTACGAAACTTGCATATCTGCCGATGTAAGTAACCCAGACCTTGGGGTCTTTAGCAGTTCAGCACAAAGCTCTCCGATTGTATACCGAGATTGGATCTGTCATGAGGTCAAACTAGGACCTTTTCTTGATTCTGGTCGTATTGAACCAGGGGACTATTTGACGGCGGAGTTCATAGCCGCAGATTGTGGACTCGGTGCACATTGGGGATACATGTATGTGGCAGACATCTGCCGTGAATGCACAGAATTTGAAATTACCCTTAATCAGTGGTGTGCCTTCTGCCCGACGCTTCCGGCAAGTTTCTGTGGATTTTATTCCTATGAAGATATTGATGGCAACACCACTATTACGGATCGTAAATTCGTGATTGTTAATGCACTCGGAGCTCAGGTCTATGAAGGTGATATTATAACGTTTTCTGAATCAACAGTAGATGATCTGATAAAGGGTGAATTTTGCTTCGACATTACCAATGACATCTTCACTATAATTGGAGATGGATGCTTTGATATCTACGTGGATATCTATCTCTCCAATGGTAGTAAGAAACGCAGTCTGTCTATGTTTCCTAATACGATAGGCGACGTAGCGAACGACTTCTATGTTAATTCCAGCTGTTATGTTGATGGAGCATCAAGTCATGGCTATTCTCTAGCGGATTGCCCTCTTGGAAAACCTGGATTTCAATGCCCTGTTTCGGTTTTACAAGATGATTCTCAAGAGGCATCATTTAATACTTCTGAAAAATCAAATTCCGAATTAGTCAATATATACCCTAATCCTGCAAGTGATGTCATTAGTATTGAAGTGCTGTCGCCAACACATGAAATTGAAATTATGATAGTTTGCGATCAGGTAGGTAATCCTATTTCGACTGTATCAGGAAAGAACATAAATACTCTTAACATAAATTCACTACGCTCTGGCACTTATAAGCTGATTATAAAGTTCAAGGGGATCAAGGTTTTGCCCATAAACTATTTATAGTTGACTAAAGACGTTGTCAAATTAGAGTCTTTCACTACCAAAGATTGATGTCTCTAGAAATTGTAGTCTTTGCGGAGCCTATTATATTCGCTAAGTACTAGCTAGTACTCCCTCTGTATAAAAAGCCCAACCAGATCATACTGGTTGGGCTTTTTCGATTTTAAGCTGAGTGAAGCGATACTTATCGTACCACCATCAACTTCCTGTTTACACTGGCACCATCGCGCTGCAACTGCACGAGATAAAGTCCACTAGGTAGATCGCTCAGGCTTATAGGCTGGGAGAGAGTGTGATCAGAAATTAACGTCTGGAACTTTCCATCTATGGACTCCATGAGTACATCAGCAACTTCCCAGTCTAGGTCATGATCTATAGTAAAAAAATCGCTGGCCGGATTGGGACTGAGGCGGAGAGAAGCACTTGCTTCCTCAAGATCTCTCGTAGATGTCATCACATCTAGCAAAGCTAGATCAATCATCCACATACTCGAGTCACGCAGATTGTCATCATCCAATCCTCCGAAAAAGAATAATTCGCTTCCAATAATGAAAGAAGAATTGGCCCAACGACTGCCATTGGGTAAAGACGGTAAGCTTTCCCATTCATCAGTGGCAGGATCATAGCGCATGAAGGTCTCTTCATCTGGCAGATGAACATGGAATCGATCATCACCGCCAAGAAGATAGCCATGATTCTCATAGCTAAATTGAGATCCTGCAACGCGGCCTTCAGGCAGTGCGTTGATGTCACTCCAGCTGCTTGTAGCATCGTCATATCGCAACCAATCAAATCTGTGGCCGCCTCCTACATACACATACTCGTCAATACCAAACTGAAAGGGATGATGACGTACGACGCCTGGCATTCTTGGGCCTTCCGTCCATGTATCAGAAGCCATATCATAGATCCACCAGTCATTTAGATCTCCACCTCTAGAGCTGCCTGATCCCATGAAGACTTTACCATTGTGCGCTATAAGTGCTGGATGTGTGCGTCCTATACAGGGGCAACTTGCTAATTCCGTCCAGGAGCTATCCGCAGGGTCAAATACCCACAGATCGCTGAGCGTCTCAAAGTCACCTCTTGCACCAAAACCATAGTAGTATTTGCCTTCCCAGTCATCTCCTATAGCCAGACCGCGGTCAGGACCAGGAAAATCGCCTATTCTTGTCCACTCTTGTCCATCTGGATTGAATGTCCATACTTCGGCAGAAGCATCATTAGGTCCATCATTGCGATACACACCTTCCATGACATAAGCTATACCATCAATTCCAAAGCCATTGCTATGGTGCTTGTGGAATGGTGGATCTTCCATCAACTTCCATTCTTGCGCTTGCAGAGAAATAGTGAAAATACTGAGGAATAGTAGTGCTGCTGTGTAGCTCAACTTCTTAACCATAGGACTCATCATAGCTTGACTTGTTTAGTGTGAAACGTAAAGATGCACTATTCACTAGATGGTCTCAGTGATTACAAGCACTATCCCTTCTGCGCGACATGAGTGTTTTTAACCCAACTCGTGCATTAGGCTTCGATGGATAGCGGCTAGCTGCAATAGCGTCAGGTGCTCCGCCGACGAGTCATAGCGTGCTATGTGCATCTCGACTGTCGCTCGATGAACGGCTCTGGAGGCTCGTCTTCACTGCGTAAGTCGAGCAGGATAAGCCTGCCTGCCTCCGGAAGGCTTGCCTACCTCTGGTAGGTGCCTGATCTTGAAGCAGATGTGGCTCGCAGTAGAAGCAAAGTACAATGGTCATATCACACCACTCACTTCAAGACAAATGGACACTATTTACCCGTAACAAAAACTTACGCCAACGTCACTCATGATATATCGCCTATAGTCCTGATTGAGCGTCAGTTACATCGCTGAAAAACATTTACCTAAAATCCTAATGCACGAAATGGGTGTAAACCTATGGCATCATATGCAGAATTAGGGTTAAGTGATTACTAAGGATGGTTAAGAAATTAGAAGTAACGCTTGTTAAGAGAAGCGCTGAATTTGCTTAACGATTTTCTTCATTTCCTTTTGAGGATCCTAGTTTGTAGATCACCAGTTTAGGATGTGAGCGCACGTAGCCAGATATGATTCTATTCATCTCTGCGGTGCCTTGTGTGGGAGTGATATGATCTATGAGATCAGATTCTTCCAAGGAAATTTCTCTGGGGACATATCCGTAGCCAGCGGAATAGCCATCCTTAATCCAGAGTAGGCTGCGCTCTTCAGGATAGCGGCCTTCATCGATGATCACCATATCGTCTTTATATATATTATCTAGGCGATTGACGGCTTCAGCTACGCGCATATTGTAATCATCCGCTGGCTCTATATCTGCACAGGCGCCGAGACACTTGCCCATAGCATATCGCTGGCATGGATCGTCCACGGGCTTTTCTAGATCTACCAGAGTAGGGCAGAGCTCATAGTCTTTCATCATGCGATGAAGTAATCCTGTTGCGGATTTTTTACTCGTATAAGCATCTAGTACTCGGATGTCAGATTTACTCACTTTGGACTGATGTAGTAGTCGTAGTTGATGATACTCAGCAGTTGTATCAACTCCTATGACGAAAGGATAACGATTTTTTCTTTGAGCCTTATTTAAATGAGGTCGATATTTTTTAATCAGTTCGCTTTCGCGCAAAAGAGCAATTAATTCACTACCAGTAGATTCATAAGAGATCTTGACGGCATAGCGTTGCATTTCCTGGGTCTTCGTATTTACTTCGCGGAAATGTTGGAATATTCTTTTTTTAATATTTATGCTTTTGCCGATATACATATATCGCCCATCGGCATCTTCAAAGAAATATACGCCACAGCTTTCTGGAAGAGCTTGCAGATCATCCATACTTATAGCTTCTGGGATCTTGCTAGCATTTACACCAAAGTTGATGAGTTCTTTCTGTGTAGCAAATCCCTCGTCGATTTTCATCAGTTCTTTAAAGAGCTCTAGAGTTGCCTTGGTATCATCCATTGCTCGATGACGTTTCTCGCAGTGGATGTCAAAGTGATCAATCATGGCGTCAAGGCCATGTCTGGGGATATCGGGTACGAGACGCTTGCTTAGTTGTACCGTACAGAGACGTTTGCGGTTGTATTTATATCCCAGTCGCTGAAATTCCATCTGCAAGAATGCGTAGTCAAATCGAGCATTGTGTGCAACTAGAGTAGTATCCTCAGTGACTTCCACTACACGCTTTGCTATCTCGTAGAACTTGGGAGCATCAGCCAGAACCTTGTCAGTCAATCCTGTCATTCTAGCTACGAAGGGTGGTACAGATCTTTCAGGATTGACGAGAGAGTGAAACTCTTCAATCACCTTGCCGTCCTCATATACGAGGATAGCAACTTCAGTGATTTTTTCCATCCTTGCGGATCCACCAGTGGTTTCGAGATCGAGTACGGCAAATTTCATCTTGACATCAGATCGCAAGCTGCTTTTACGTTCCTATAGAACAGGCTTGCTCGTCTGTCCAGTAAAGGTAGCAGTGTGAGCATGTTCTCCTGCCGCGATTTGCTTAAATAGTATAGATATTTGTCATATGATCCATCTTACACGAGTACGCATTTGCACGATAAGTGCTTCTCACACCTCCCGCAGACTATTGCCGTCGCTACTTATGCTATCCATGCTTCTAGCGTCCTGCCATGCTCAAGAGCCTCAGTCGTCCATTGATGAAACAGCGATCACCCATGTTGCTACACCAGCTGCAGAGTATCCAGAGCAGTATCTACACTTATTGACTGAGCAGCGAGTAGCGCTGGTAGTGAATCACACGAGTCGGGTGCGTGATCAACATCTGGTGGACTTTCTGCGATCACGGGATGTAGATGTGGTTAAGATATTTGCTCCAGAGCATGGATATCGAGGTGAAGCAGATGCAGGTGCGGAGCTAAAAGATGAAGAGCTGGATAAAATTCCCGTGATAAGCCTGTACGGCAAAAAGAAGAAGCCAAGTTCCTCTGATCTCCTAGATATTGACATTGTGGTATTTGACATTCAAGATGTCGGCGTCCGATTTTATACTTATTTGAGTACGCTGCATTATGTAATGGAGTCTTGCGCTGAATCAGACCTGCCAGTGATCGTGCTTGATCGGCCCAATCCTCATGCCAATTATATGGATGGTCCGGTGCTTGATCTCAAGTTCAGTTCATTCGTAGGGCTTCATCCTGTACCTATAGTTTATGGGATGACGATTGGTGAATATGCAGGCATGATCAATGGCGAAGGCTGGCTCGCGGATGGTCTTAAATGTGACTTACAAGTCATCGCCTGTCCAGGATATCTGCGACACCTTGAGTATGTATTGCCCGTCAAACCGTCACCTAATCTTCCTAGTCAAAACAGCATTTTACTTTATCCGAGCTTATGTCTCTTTGAGGGTACGGTAGTGAGTGTAGGTCGCGGCACTGATCATCCTTTTGAAGTGTATGGTCATCCCGATATAGTAAGTGGATCCTATGTATTTACCCCTGAGCCTACAGCGGGTGCATCACATCCTAAGCTTCAAGGTGAACAATGTATAGGTAGACGATTGAGCGCTACGGTGGATTACACTCCTGATGCAGATCGTAGTCTGATGATGTCGCATTTATTTGAAGCATTTCGAGAATTAGACCTGCGCGACGATTTTTTTCTTCAGGGCTTATTCTTTGATAAGTTGGCTGGTACGGATCAACTCAGAAAGCAAATGCTCTCTGGAGCTTCGGAAAAGGAAATCCGAGAAAGCTGGGTATCTGACTTAGATACTTTTTCTCAAGTGCGTGAGCGCTACTTACTCTATCCATGACTACCGCTCATGCACTGATCAAGGATGCGCTGGAGTCCTCGGCAAATCCCGAGCAAGCTACAGCGATGATGGCGTACATGCGTGATAAATATCTGATGTATGGTATCAAAGCACCAGCTCGTAGGGAGATCATCCGTGAATCCAATTTGCTGTCCATATTCCCGTCAAGAGGTGACGGTGATCAAGTGAAAAGAGACTTGCTCGACTTTGTAGAGGATTGCTGGAACGATGACTATCGTGACCTCCAATATGTGGGAATGGATATATTATCTAAGCGATTGAAGTGGCTGACTATTGTTGACTTGCCATGGCTGGTATCCCTGGTCACACGGAAATCATGGTGGGATACGGTAGACTGGATAGCTTCTACAGCTATAGGTACGGTACTCCAAGATGAAGCAGACTATGCTCGCACAGTGGCGCAGGAGTGGATTTGTCAAGATGACATGTGGCTACAGCGCACAGCTCTAATCTTTCAATTAAAGTATCGAGACAGCACGGACGCTGATCTTCTCATGACACTAATAGAGCAAGTCGCAGAGAGCGATGAGTTCTTTTTAAGGAAGGCGTGTGGATGGGCTCTACGTCAGTATAGTAGGTATGATCCTAAAGCTGTTCGCCGCTTTCTAGAGACGCATGAGCTGTCTACTCTTACTCGGAGAGAGGCGAGTAAATTTCTTTGACCCAGTAAATGGGAATGCGAGAGATGAAGCAAATTCCTAGTGGGACTGCGATATAGGATAGATTCATATATTTTGGATTTCGTCCACTCACTCTATGATCTATTTACTGGTCTTGTAGATCGAGCGACATAGAGCGACTGATCAGAGCTCTTCGAGCAGCTATATTGTGATATCATGACTCTTAAGGGGGTATGAAATCAGAAAACCAAAAACTCATGAAGAAATTATTGCTACTGCCCGTATTGATCATCATCTTCAACTTCTCTCTTACAGCCCAGTGCTTTATAGAAGGGCCTGAATCGATTGAGTGTATTGATTATTCCTCTACGTATTATCTCAATTGCAATGGTAACACGGAAGAGGTAGCTTGGAGTATTAATCGTCCACTAGATGCCTTTATAATAGCCAGTGACACTTCTTTACTAGAGGTATTTTTCCAAGCTCCTGGTGATTTTATTATTACCGCGGTAGTTATTACACCAACTGGAATTGATACGATTAATTTTATCGTTTTTGTTTTTGATAACAGCATCCCTCTATCTATTAATGGGTGCAGCATGTATATAGACGGGTGCTTAACGGTATGCAGTGGCAGCACTACAGTCATAAGCTCAGCGGATCCCAACGGCACTGCCGGTGAGTGGCGCGTAGTTGGCGCCGAAAATGTTGATAATCGAGGAACAGAGATAGAGATTGAGTGGGGAAGTGCAGGTCTAGGGAGTGTGGAGTATATCGGTGGGTGTTTTCCGCAAGAAATATGTGTCAATATCCTTGCCGAGCCTGTTGCTGACTTTACGATTGCTGGTATCTCACTAGCAGATACCATAACTGTCTGTCGAGATCAGCAAATCACATGGCAGAGCAATAGCACTGGAGCACTCAGTCTAGACTGGTCTTTCGGTAATGGAGAAGTCGCTAGTACTAGTGTGGTTACACAGAGCTATGATGTCGCAGGATTTTATACTGTGATACATACAGCTCAGGGACCGTGTGACTGCGGAGATGTGAGGTCAATTGTAGTGGAAGTACTACCAGCTGCTGCGCCTACGCTTGACTGTATCAGTACGGTATGCCCAGAGACGAGACAGGTGTATACAGCGACTACAGATGGTTGTAGCCAGTTCTTCTGGACTGTGTCAGCAGAAGGTACTATCGTACGCGGTGGTCAAGTAGATGATGACTTTGTAGAAGTGATCTGGCACGAGGGGCCAGATGGCTTAATCTCTTTAGGAGTGGCCTCTTGCAATTCGGCTTACTGTAGCTCAAGTGCAACATTTAGAGTACCAGTGATGACCACAGACGGACCGCTGCAGGGAGATGCTTCTGTGTGCAGTGCTGAACTGGTCACCTACAGCGCACCTTACTTTCCAGGTTCACAGTACATATGGACTCTGGATGCACATGGTACCATTGTATCTGGTGCAGGTAGCAGCGAGATCACAGTCCTATGGGATCGAGTGAGTTCAGTGCAGACAGCCACATTGACGGTAAGCTATGACGATTGTTTCCTAGGATGTAGTGGATCTGATGATCTATCGGTACAGATCGTACCACAGATAGTCCTCGTAGGAGATAGAGTCGTATGTCAGGGCAGTGTGGCGAGTATACGTGCAGAGGCGGGATTTGGTACAGTTACAGCAGTGCCTGTAGATTGGGAGTTAAGGAATAGTGATGATGCCGTAGTGCTCACTCTAGGTAACTCAGATGCGATCAATCCAACAATCAATGTAGCGCCAGGCAGATATACATGGTATGCTATCAATAATAGCGGGAACTACTGTAATACTATTATTACTCAATCTCTAGATGTGTTTGCTATACCGACTGCTCCGACGGGCATCGTCACGGACGATCGAGTGTGTCTAGGTCAAGTGCATAGTATGGAAGTCAGTCCCTCGGGTAATTTCTCTACGATCTGGTCAATTGATGATGGCGGTACCAATACCACCTACACAGGTGCTACGGCTCAGCACAGTTTTGTTTCAGGTGGACCTTATAGCATCAGTGCTACCCATGCTGATCTAGTGAATCCCGTGTGCGAATCCTCTGCTGTGACGGTTAGCCTAGCGGATATGTCTGATCTCTCCATCAATGGCGCAGACACAGTATGTCTATACAGTACAGAGGCCTACAGTATAGCATCCTATGGCTCAGCTACCTATATGTGGAGCGCTGCTCCTGAAGATATGGTGGAGGTGACCGACGCGGAAGGTGCGGAGGCTGGATTTTTCTTCAGTGGTGTGGGTGATGTGATGATCAGCTTAGATATCTGCGGACATACCATTGACTACCTAGTTCATGTACGAGACCTACCTAGCTTCAGTGTAGTTGGTGACTTATCCACATGTGGTAATGTGCGCTCAACGATTTCAACGGATCAACCTTCTGCTGCTCATAGATGGCTCGACACGGCAGAGAACGTTCTTGGCACTTCAGCTACGATAGACTTACTTCCCGGTAGCTATGGTGTCGAGATTACTGACTCGTATGGATGTAGTCAGACAGATAGATTTACAATCGAGGCTCTGCCATATCCAGAGGTGAATCTTACAAGCACCCATATAGGAGCATTCTGTGGTGTAATCGACGACGGTGTATTGCTAGTAGCTAATACAGATGGTGTAGATCACACTTTTGAGTGGTTTCAAGACGGTACGGCGATTGCTACCGGCGCTACCTATGAGGCGACCAGTTTTGGTATATATCGAGTGGAAACTACTAATGAGTTTGGATGCGTCACATCTTCCCTTCCAGCAATTATAGAAGATTGCTGTCCTGTAGATAGCTGTATCGTAGACGGCCCTGCAGGTTGCTCCTTCATCGGATTTGACTTCATGCCAACCATAGCGCAAGGTGAATGTCCAGATCGAGCTTATGGTGTATCAGCTCCAGAATACGAGCTCGGCTCCGCTCGATGGCAAATACGTAGCATTTCTGAAGGGCGCGTAGCTTCTGGAAGTGGAGATGTATTTGCTCACGATTATGATTTACCAGGATATTACCACGTGATCTTGCGAGCTCGCGTAGCGGGATTTCCTTACGATGCGGCCACGTGCAATCATTTCCAAGTATTTCTCGATTCGGTACTTATGGTGGCGGATTTTCTGTCGCGAGATGCCTGCGCAGGCGATGCAGTCATGTTTGATGATCTCACGACCTTGCTTCCAGGAGAGACAATTGCCGACTGGTCATGGGACTTTGGTGATCCGACGAGCGGTGTGAACAATACAAGTACAGATCAAAATCCCTCGCATGTATATGATGCTGAGGGCGTATACACGGTTACTCTTACGGTAACTACAGCTTCTGGCTGCATCGATCGTCGCAGTCATACGGTCAACATATCAGGCGGGCCTACTGTATCCATAGAGGCTAGCACTAGCGGCTGTGAAGAGGTGGCGACAGGCATGAGTCTCAGCGGCATAGCCTATGAAGTCTCATGGGATTTTGGTGATCCTAGCTCTGCTGAGAATACAGCAGAAGGAACTGATGTAGCTCATACTTACGGCGCATCTGGTAGCTACACGGTTACCGTCACTGCTACAGATGTCTATGGATGTAGCTCTGTCATCAGCACTTCGATTGATATCATGGAGAATAATCTAGCTGGAGTTATCACCGCTACACCAGCTGCGGAGATATGCGACGGCGACGTGATTACACTAGCCCCACCAGTAGGCGGGATGAGCTGGGAGTGGTCTACTGGTGAGACCATCGAAAATATCTCGGTGACAGATGGAGACTCCTATACAGTTACACTTACAGACGAGCATCAGTGCTCCTATACGACCCCACCGAGTCTCGTCACTGTGCATCCACTTCCAGAAGTCGAAGTGATGGCTCGTGAGATCTTTGGTCCAGATGACTTTGGCGCATGGCAGAGCTCCCTTGAGATCTGTGAAGGTGAAGACTTTGAGGTAAGGGTATTCAGTGATGGTAGTGCTGACACCTATATATGGAATACAGGTAGCACATCTTCTGTACTGATATTTGACGGACACGTCGCGAACCATCCCGTAGCTGATGATTATAGCTATGAGGTAGTTGCCACTGATCCCACGACCACCTGTGAAGCCGATCCTGTGGCTATCAATGTTACTATACATGCTCTGCCTGATGTGCCGCGTATCCGTCTAGCTTCAGGTTCGGCTTGCTCCTTTGATGATAATGTCCTTGAGGTCACCAACGTAGTATCTGGTCTGACCTATGTCTGGTCTGACGGTCAAGTAGGAACCACCGTCACTGTCTCAGCAGCTGGAGACTACTCTGTAGAAGCTATCAATGCTATGGGCTGCTCAGTCATGAGCTCATCGATCACCGTCAGCGAAAGTGCACCTGTGGATCAGCTGCCAGTAGGTTGCCATCAGCTATGCGGACCTTATACACTTTGCTTACCGAACTTCGTCGGGATCACATCTTATACCATCCGGAGAAATGGAGTTGTATTTGACTCGGGCACTACTTGGCCGGGTGATATCGTACTCACGGAAGACGGTAGCTATACCTACGAAATCACTAATGCCTCTGGTTGCACAGCTACAGCTGGACCCTTAGATGTAGTCCTCGTAGCCGGAAAAGGCGTCATCACTACTCAGGTCTTTGTAGATGTAGATGGAGACGGGATCATCAGCGCCAGCGATTCACTAGCAGGTGGGATCGATTTACTGGTAGAAAATGATGATGCCTCCGTACTACGCGGCGCGCCTACAGAGAATAATGGCCAATTTGATATGACAGATCTAGAAGCAGGTGACTACACAGCTTTCATTGATAGAGATCTACTCTCATCACAGTGGCTCGTCCTCATCGATAGTGTCACTGTGAATATCGCGAGTTGTGATGACTCTGTATCCGTACAGTTGCTTATCACTGACAATTGTAGAGTGATAGGGCCAGATAGAGAAATTCAATCTTGTAAAGATTCCATTGTTGCTTATATAGATAGCATATGGACCAGTCCAGGTGTCTATGAGTATCACCATAGGAGTGCCGCTGACTGTGACTCTGTCGAGCAAATATCATTAGTGGTGCCGCCACTTGTAGATCTGATCATCCGCGTATACTTAGATATTGATGGGTCAGGAGATGTATCAGCTGCGGACGAGCTACTCGGTAACCAACCATGGCAGATCTATGATGAGATCAGTGGCAATATTGATCAAGTGGGTATGACGCCTCTATCGGGCGAAAGTACTCTACAGCTCACTCGATCAGACTACATCGTCTTGCTTGATCTAGCCTTGCTTGATCCTAGTCTCACTCCTGTAGTGGATAGTATGTTTATAGACACGGATGCCTGTGGGCCTATCCATCGCAATCTATTGGTATCACTAGACTGTAGGCCGGTTTTCTTTACAGAGAGTGTGACGATCTGTCCAGGAGATAGTGCTCTCGTATATGGAGAGTGGGTTTCTATAAGTGGAAGAGATACACTGGTCTTGCCAGGCGTGAGTAGGGCATGCGATACTACGATCTACGTAGATGTCACAGTGTCACCACCAAGCGTCCACGGTGTGGATGTGCTTGGGATCTGTGAGAGCCCGACTGGTGCTGCTACAATTACCTTGACACCACCAGATGCAAGAGGATACAGCTATCAATGGTCTCCGGATGTGAGTAATGGTCCGGTCGCTACAGAACTAGAAGCAGGCGAATACGTCGTTCGGATTTCTGATAATAGTGGCTGCAGTTATATGGATACCATTACGGTTGACCCAGGTGGCGAGCTAGAGTTTGCAATAGATCCAGTGATAGAAATACCAGTTGATGGTTCAGCGCGAATCTTCATTACTGGTGATACGGCGGCGACAGACCTACTAGTGGATTGGTTGCCAAGCACTTACTTGAGCTGTGGTGATTGTTGGAGTCCCGTGGTGACACCGCTCGATAGTGCGGCGTATACCATCTTCATCACAGACGCAAGTGGCTGTGAATATGTCTTGCGAACTAGGGTAGAACTTACTGCCCCAGATGGTCTATTTGCTGCTAATGTGTTTAGCCCCAATCAAGATGGTGTCAATGACATCTTCCGTATAGACGCGGCTGATGCAGGCGCTGTCTTGACCGATCTGAGTATCTATAATCGCTCTGGTGCACTTGTTTACCGAGAGCAAGCAGTAGAGGTCAATGCAATGCAGGGATGGGATGGAACATACAAGAGCGAAAGGCTAACCAGCCAAGTCCTAGTGTACACGGCGACCATACGACTTACGGACGGGCAGACCCTGGCGCTAGCGAGTGATCTCACCTTGATCAGATAAGTCAGGTAGAAGAATTTGTTGTTGAATGACAGCGGGTGGGTCACTGTGGGCAGTAGTCTGCGGTGGCCCTATTTGATGCAGTAGTGTCTACGATCATTGATAGCATTGCGATGCTGTCACTCTGATAATATTGCTACCTTTGAGTTATTGGCTGCGTAGTTCAACTGGATAGAATACCAGATTTCGGCTCTGGGGGTTGGGGGTTCGAATCCTCCCGCGGTCACCAATTTAATTTGCCAAAGTGTGGATGTACCATTGACTTCTCTCGAGCATCTCACGGATGTAAATAGTCATAAACTCAACGCAGTTTTCTCTAGCGTAAGCATAGGAAGCAATAGGCTAGGGGCGTGAGAGTTGTAAAGTATCAAGAAGGCATTGTGCGCCATGCTGACCACTCCTTGTCTAGAGTACGAGCTGCATCCTTGGCTCGACATAGTCCATATGCCGTGTTGTAGATGTGCTGGATCTCAATGTGTACATCATGTTTCTGCCTGACACCTGCAGTATCTTATATTGTAGATGTGCAGGGCTACTAGAGAAAGAGCAGGCACATACCTAGCATGTGGAAATGGATGAGCGAGTTGGAAATTATCGACTATAAGTATGAGGAGCAAGGCGGTCCAAGACAAGCACATGGCGTGCTTGATCCAACTCTTGGAGCTGTGCTTTGTGGCGTGGAATACTGCAGAAAGTGATATCAATAGAAATACAAAATCCAACGAGCGCCACCAGGTGGGTGATGCTACACAGCACGACGTGGAGCAAGCTTGCGCCAAGAATAGAAAGGGCGTCGCTATACAGTGTATCATGCACAGTGCACTCGAGATTATTCCTATGATATCGTTTTCTGTTTTCAATAGCTCCACGTCCTTGTTTATTATGTGCAACATTGTTGCAAATATAACCATAAAGCCTCTTGCGCAACGCTGTTGCATAAGGGCCGAACGTGTCCATGTGCTCACTGCGTCAAAAGATTCATCCCTGTTATCTGCGGTCAATTCACAGGGACTAGGCTATCTGTACAATAGCTAACAAGATGTGGCTTTAGAAACTACCCAATCATTGCAGTAGGCTTCGATGGTTAGTGACTAGCTGCAAGTGCGTCAGGTGCTCCGCCGACGAGTCATAGCAGGCTAAGCATCTCAGCTGTCGCTCGATGAACGGTTCAGTAGGCTCGTCTTCACTTCGTAAGTCGAGCAAATGAAACTTGCCTACCTCTGGTAGGCTTGCCTACCTCTGGTAGGCTTGCCTACCTCTGGTAGGCTTGCCTACCTCTGGTAGGTACCTGATCTAGAAGCGGATGTGACTCGCAGTAGGAACAAAGCACAATGGTCATATCACTCCACTCATTTCATGACAAATGGGCGAGATCCACCCGTATCAAATGCTTACGCCGACGCCACTCATGATATATCGCCTATAGTCCTGACTGAGAGTCAGTTACATCGCTAAATATCCTTTACCAAAAATTCTAAATGCACGAAATGGGTTCGGAGCAGATCATGAGCTATAGGTGCTGGAGCATAATATTGCTGCAATGATGATAGTACTTGATGCACACATCTCTGGTGAGTGCCACAGGGTATACGCAATAGCTACGCAGAGTGTGACAAAAAATTTGACCTTTATCCCTAGTCCGTCATGAGTGCGTCTTCCATCTACTTTCAGGGCTTATAAGCTCTACAGCCACGGACTGGACGTGTAATTTTGAGCAATTAACTTGGCGCTTTGGGATGCATGTTTAAGAGTGGCCATATAGTGTGACCTATTTAAATGCAACGACGCAGTAGGAGCACATATGACTAGATCATAAACCCATCGGTCGCTCCAGCAATTCTGCACGTAGGTGAAATGTCAATGTGACAATATTGTAATTCTGAGTTCATAGACAAATATGTATCCAATGAAATGCTATAAAATCCAGAACATGAATAAGTTTCTTTTGCTCTCGCTCTTGCTCGTGATGTGTACTGCTGAATATTCGGCACAGGTAGTCATCAATGAGTTTTCTGCCTCTAATCTTGAAAACTTTAAGGATAGCTTTGGGAAGACTGAGGACTGGATAGAGCTGTATAATACGACGGCTACTGACTACGACCTTAGCGGTTGGCACATATCGGATAAAGAATCAAAACCAACCAAATGGGAAATCCCCACGGGAACGATCATCCCAGCAGGCGGGCATCTCGTCTTTTATTGCTCTGGTAGGGATGGAGTGTACAGTAAGGAGTTGCACACTAATTTCAAACTTTCCCAGACCAAGGGTTCGGACATTGTACTCTTGACAGATCCTGACGCCAGAGTAGTGGAAATGTATGATCTAGGTCTCACGCTCGTAGAGCATTCGCACTGTCGTAATGTAGATGGAGGAGCTGAGTGGAAGATAAGTACTTCACCTACACTTGGTAGTTCCAATAATGGCTCACCTCAGATCAATGGATACACGGCGACGCCAGAAATGGATTTGGATGCCGGATTTTACTCAGAGCAGCAGACGGTAAGACTTACTAATAATGAACCAAATTCAGTCCTGCGATATACTACCGATGGGACCAATCCTAATCCTACGTCACTCGAATATAGTGGCGCCATCACGATCAATGAGACTCAAGTTGTCAAGGCTCAGTCTTTTAGCAATGATTCTTTGATATTGCCTGGTAAAATGGATTTTAATACCTACTTTATCAATGAAGATTTCACACTAGCTGTATTTTCTGTCGCAGCTGATGAAGTCATTAATCTAGCCAATGGTGATGGTGATTTAATTCCCATAGGATCCATTGAGTATTTTAACTTAGACAAAGAGCGAGAGGCAACATCCTATGGCAGTCTCAACAGGCATGGACAAGATTCATGGGTATTAGATCATCGTAGTCTGGACTGGATTTCTAGAGATGAAATGGGTTACTCTAAGGCTGTTGACGCGCCATTATTCAACTACTCTGATAGGGATGAATATCAGAAATTTATGTTTAGAAATTCTGGAGACGACAACTATCCGGCTATTAATGATGGCTTACATGATGGAGCTACGCACATACGGGACGAGTACGTGCATACCCTGGCTCAGCTGGGCGGAATGAAATTGGACCAGCGTGCCGTCGAGCGAGTAATTTTATTCTTGAATGGTGAATACTGGGGTGTATATGGAATGAGAGAGAGACCAGTAGATCATGACTATACAGATGAGTACTACGATCAAGGTAAGTACGATATCCAATATCTGTCTACATGGGAGACTACAGAAGTTGAATACGGCGGACTCAAGGCTATAGCCGATTGGGAAAACTTGAGAAATTTCATTCTTATGAATGACATGAGCATCCCTGATAATTACAAGATAGCTAAAGACAGTATCAGCATGAAAAGTATGATCGATTATTTTTTAATGAATCAGAATGTAGTAGCGGTGGATTGGCTTAACTACAACACGGGATGGTGGAGAGGTCTAGATCCCAAAGGTGATCATAAGAAATGGGGCTATATACTATGGGATTTAGATGCTACATTCGATTACTACATCAATTACACGGGAGTTCCTAATGCTACTCCTACAGCAAAGCCGTGTGACTTAGAAGCAATCAGCGATACTATGGATGTTTTTTTTGGACCTGAAATCACCAGTCATGGTCGCGCCATCAATGATCCCACAAGTATTGATACTACCATCTCCTGTAATACTCTACTCAATGGTTCTTCGCCTTATCCGGTCACAGATAGTCTATTTCATATGGTCATAAGGCAAGACTTTTACTGCTGTGAAGTTGAGTGGGATGAATCTTGTCAGAGCCTATACGACGATTTTGAAGGGGGTGATAGTCCTGAGTATTCTGGTAATGTGGGCAGTCATGAAAAGATTTTCCTCAAGTTGCTGGATGAAAGTCCTGAGTTCAAGCAGTTGTATTATTCAAGGTATGCCGATTTGATGAATACGGTATTTACTTGCGATAATATGATTTCACTCTTGGATAGTATGCTTGCGGTGATTGAGCCTGAAATGCCTCGTCAAATTGCGCGATGGGGTGGTACAATGTCAGGCTGGGAATCCAATGTGCAGGACTTAAAAGACTTTATCAACCAGAGATGTATGCTACTAGATGATGGAGCGCTCAATTGCTATGATGATCTGACTGGGACCTATCCTCTTACTCTGTTGACAGAGCCTAATGGAGTAGGTGAGATAGAATTAAATACAATTGATGTAGCATCCTTTCCCTGGACAGGAAGTTATTTTGGCGGAATGGAGAATATCATAGAGGCTAATGTCAATGATGACCTAGAAGACGACTGGGAGTTCAGCCATTGGTTAAGTACTTCTGGCAACATTATTTCTCCCAGTGTCAATGATAGAAAGGCTACTATACGATTAACTCAAGCTGATAGCTTAATCGCTGTATTTAAAGAAGTAGGGTCTACAAGCATTTCATCCGTAGCGGCGACGTACGATTTCCGATTGTTTCCTGTTCCCGCTAGTGATTTCTTGAATGTCCACTACGTGCTAGAAGCGTCAGAAAATGTTGTGCTTGACCTTATCTCGCTGTCAGGTCAGCACATAAAGAGTTTTTCTGAAAGCAGCGGTACACAGAATCCTGGGGCCTATGCGACAAGGTTATCTCTGGATGACGTGGAAACCTCTGGTCTATATCTTCTCCACGTTGTAATTGGAGGTGATCACCAGAGATTTAAAGTACATATTATAAAGTAGCGCGCTATTGAGTACTTTATCGTAAGTGATAGCAAATTGAGTTTGAAAATTCGTTGCGTGATGGATCTATCGTTTACCTTGGCGTGATAGTAACTGAGGTCGTAAAATTGATGCACACAGAGATTTTGAAATTTTGTGACCACTGACTGGCGCAGGCCTATGTGTTATTACCATCCCTTGGGTTTCGCCTAGCTGAGATAACTGCGAGGTACTACGGCAAGGTAGGTGCGGGAAGTATGGCTATACATGATGAGCTTGATCGATACGTACAGATTACTGATCAATTGCTCATACTGACTTATTGCTCGACGGCCATCGAGCATCAGCCGAGATGCACTGGAAGCGACCTATCTTCGCAGCTGCAATCGCGATAGTACTATGAGTAAAGAGGGAAATCAGGAGGAAACTAAGAAGGCCTTACGCTGGTCTGAGGTGAAGGACAGTCTGTATGTCTTCAGTTATATTAAGCCCTATCGCTGGTACTTCGCAGCGGGGATGTTGCTGCTGGTGCTGGGGTCTGGCCTGTTTATGCTGTTCCCCATGATCGTAGGCATGATGGTCGATATTGCTGAGGGCTCATCTCAGAGATTCACTTTACCGCAGCTGACCAGGGCTCTAGTAGTTCTGCTCATAGCGCAGACGATCTTTTCATACTTACGAGTGATGTGCTTTGCCATCACTAGTGAGAAGGGCATGGCTGACGTGCGCAAGGCGCTTTATCAGAAATTTATTTCGCTTCGACTTCCATTCTATGAGGAGAATCGTGTCGGTGACCTGACCAGTCGCATTACTAATGACGTTGCACAACTGCAATCTGTGTTCTCTATCACCTTGGCTGAATTTGTCCGTCAAGTCATCATACTTATACTAGGAATAATCATTCTGATCGTGTTTACTCCACGGCTTGCTGTAGTGATGTTTGCCACATTTCCAGTTATAGTTGTAGGCGCGATATACTTCGGGAGATTTGTGCGAAAGCTCAGCAAAAAAAGACAAGAAGAACTAGCAGCTACCAACACTACGGTCGTAGAAACCCTATCCAATATCCGTGATGTCAAGGCATTTACCAATGAGAATCTTGAGCGCAGCCGATATGGTACAGCTATCGATGGTGTCGTCACGATTGCTCTTCGACTTGCTCGTTACAAGGCGCGCTTCGCCAGCTTTATTATTGCTGTGCTATTTGGATCAATATTTTTCATCATCATCTCGGGCTTTAAGATGGTTCAAGCTGACCAGATGACCTTGGGTGAATTGGTCCAATTTATCACGTATACAGGTATTTTGGGTGCTTCTATTGGAGGCTTGAGTAATTTTTATACAGAGATTGTCAAGGCAATCGGTGGTACAGAGCGGATCAGGGATATACTGGATACAGATCCAGAAGTGATGTTAGACGATGCAGTGCCAGAATTACAGTTGGAAGGTGCACTCAGCTTTGATCAGGTCTCATTTAGTTATCCCACGAGACCCGATATTCCTGTACTTAAAGAAGTTAGCCTACGAGTGCCGCAAGGTCAGAAGATCGCACTTGTAGGCCAGTCCGGTTCAGGAAAGTCAACGATTGCACGCCTACTGATGCGCTATTATGATTTGTCGTCAGGTATGATATCCGTGGATGGCAAGGACATCAGATCATATGATATTACTGCCTTTCGGCAAAATGTCGCCATCGTTCCTCAAGAGGTTGTCTTGTTTGGTGGAAGTATCAGGGACAATATCGCTTATGGTAAGCCAAATGCTACTGACGAAGAAATAATAGAAGCAGCCGAAGCTAGTAACAGTTGGGAATACATCAGCAAATTCCCTGAGCAGCTGGACACGCTGGTTGGCGAGCGGGGTATCCAGCTCAGTGGTGGTCAAAGACAGCGGATAGCAATAGCTCGCGCAATACTAAAAAATCCGGCCATCCTCATCCTCGATGAAGCAACTTCTGCGCTAGACGCTGAGAGCGAATACCTCGTACAGACAGCTCTAGAGAGACTGATGCAAGGACGGACGTCGATCATCATAGCTCACAGACTATCTACGATTAAGGATGTGGACACTATATATGTCCTTGACAATGGAAGAGTGGCAGAATCTGGATCTCATACGGAGCTGCTTCAGAGAGATGAAGGTATCTACCAGAATCTCATCCGTCTTCAATTTGAGACACCAGCAAGCTCAGAGCAAGATGCACGCTAGCCTGACAGATTATAATACCATGGGTCTCAATTGCACTTGTGATCGCCTGAGTCATGTCATGTCAAAAGAAGAACTCGTGCGGGCGCTTCAGGAACCTGGAGAGCATCTTATCTTAGGTGGCGGAAGTAATGTGCTGTTCGTCGCTGATCATCTCGATAGACATGTGCTGCATATGGACATCACGGGTAAGGAAATTGTAGATGAGCTCCCAGGTCGCGTGTTGGTAGAATTTGGAGCAGGCGAAAATTGGCACCAGTCAGTACTCTGGTCACTGGAGGAAGAGTACACTGGTCTAGAAAATCTGAGTCTCATACCAGGAACCATGGGAGCCGCTCCTATACAGAATATAGGCGCCTATGGAGTAGAACTGCAGAGCTGTCTGCACTCAGTGATGGCACTCGATCTGGACACTGGCGAGTATATAGAGATCCCCGCTTCTGATATGGGATTGGGTTACCGGCAGAGTCACTTTAAAGGAAAGTGGAAAGGTAAGTACATCATTACGGAAGTATATCTCTGGCTCTATCAAGAATCAGAGTTATCCCTGAGCTATGGCGCAATCCGACAACAGCTAGAACGCGACGGTATTGCAGATCCCGATGCTAGAGATGTCAGCAATGCCGTCATCGCCATCAGACAATCCAAGCTTCCTGATCCTGCGGAGATAGGCAACACGGGTAGTTTCTTTAAGAATCCTATCATACCGCGATCTCACTACGATCAACTGCTGAGTACCTATCCCGATTTGCCTTCCTATCCGGTGGATGAGGAGAACTGCAAAGTGCCAGCTGGCTGGCTTATAGATCGTGCAGGCTGGAAGGGGTATCGCAGAGGTGACATAGGTGTACATGAGCGCCAAGCACTGGTACTCGTGAACTATGGTGAGGGAACTGGAGCCGATATCTATCAGCTGTCTAGCGATATCATCTCAGATATTGTCGAGTGCTATGATATAGAGCTAGAGCGTGAAGTAAATCTTATCTTTTAGATTTTTGATTGGCTTCCATTTTATCAATCTTAGCTTCTACTGCTGCGCGTAGATTGTCGCTATAGTCAATCATCTTCTTACATATTTCTGGATCAGAGCTTCCGAGTATTCTAGCTGCTAGAATACCAGCATTTTTGGCGCCGTCAAGCGCTACAGTCGCTACTGGAATGCCAGAAGGCATCTGTAAGATGCTCAGTATGCTATCCCAGCCATCGATACTATTACGACTCAGGATAGGCACTCCGATTACAGGTAATGGAGTCAGACTTGCTACCATGCCAGGGAGATGTGCAGCTCCACCAGCTCCAGCTATGATGACCTTGAGTCCTCGATCGTGTGCAGATCGCGCGTAGTCGATCATACGATCGGGTGTACGATGAGCTGAGACAATGGTCATCTCATATGTGATCTGCTGACTATCAAGGAAGTCTGCAGCTGCTTGCATGACTGGTAGATCCGAGTCTGATCCCATGATGATTCCTATCGTAGCTGTCATAGATGATGTTGTGTTAAGTAAAGGTAAGCCCTCATCGAGGCATTCCATAGCGTCATGCTTTTCCCTCCACACTGAGAATCTTGCGCATCTCTGGGACTCGCTTTTTCAGATCCTCTATACTGTCACCACAGATAGTGATATGTCCCATCTTGCGTCCAGGCTTGGAGATCTTCTTATTGTAAAGATGTATGTAGACATCATGCATAGCTGATAATTCGCGCCATCCGTGGTACACAGCAGGGCCTGCGCTACCAGTACCGATCAGATTAATCATGGCTGCCGGGCGCACGAGCTTGATATCTGGAAGAGGCCAGTTCAGTACTCCGCGCAAGTGCATTTCAAACTGGCTATGGTTACACGCTTCTATCGTATGGTGACCACTATTGTGCGGGCGCGGGGCAACTTCATTGATGAGTAGGTCTCCGTCTTTATTGATAAACATCTCTACAGCGAGGAGGCCGCAGATTTTCAGATCTGTAATAAGACGTCGAGCAAGCTCTTCAGCTTCTGCGGCAACCTTTGGATGAATCTTTGCGGGGCAAAGTAGATAATCAACTAGGTTAGCCTCTGGGTCAAAGACCATTTCGACGGCTGGGAAGCTTCTTACTTCACCTGACTCATTAGCTACGGCTATCACACTGAGCTCCGTCTCTATATTCACCATATCCTCGAGGAGATACGGGCCATCCATAGCCATCTGTACATCACTATTTGATCGACAGATCTGTACGCCTCTTCCATCATATCCACCTGTGCGGCACTTGAGTACCACTGGGTAATTCCAAGCATCTGTATCCATGAGGTCTAGCACCGCCTTCTTGGTTTCAGCGAGGATGTATCTGATTGTAGGATAGTCCTGATCTGTGTAGAAATCCTTCTGTAGTCCCTTATCCTTGATGATGTCAAGGGAATCCGGATGTGGATGTACCGTGATGCCAGCTTCGATCAGTGCTCTCAATCCTGCACTGGAGACTTTTTCTATTTCTATGGTTGCTGTATCACACTTGCCTATGAGCTTCTTCACGTCCTCTTCTGAGCTAAAGTCTCCCTCTATGAATGTCCCTGCCAGATGAGCTGCCGGAAAGTCTAATTGCGCATCCAGTAGGACAGTGTCAAGAGTCCATGGACTAGCGCGCTCGCAGAGCATCTTTCCGAGTTGACCTGCGCCTAGTATACCGAGTGTCTTAGTATGCATATATCTGCTCTGATTATGCTATAAAAGTACACGATGTCACAGCAGAATGATAGCCTCATCTTATCCCTAGCGTAGGCTATTTTCTCTATGATCACCAAGCAGGAAAAGGCCTACGTTTGAGTAACAGAAATAGCAAAACCAATGTCAAAGACTCTTATCAAAAATGCACAGATTATCTCTGGTATGAAGAACTCTCGCGGGGATGTACTTATAGACGGGGAGCGAATTGTACAAGTAGGGACGGATATATCCCATGCTGAAGCCAATATAATCGATGCTGAAGATTATCTACTACTGCCAGGATTAATCGACGATCAGGTGCATTTCAGAGAGCCAGGATTTACTCACAAGGCCAACATCCTCTCTGAAGCAAGGGCAGCTGTAGCTGGCGGTGTAACTTCCTTCATGGAAATGCCCAATACCAAGCCCCAGGCGCTCACGCAGAAGCTACTCCAAGATAAGTATGACATTGCTGCTGGTAGCAGTCCAGCCAATTACTCGTTCTACATGGGCGCGAGTAATGATAACATGGAAGAAGTGCTGCGTACAAATCGTGAGACAGTCTGTGGTATAAAGATCTTCATGGGTAGCAGTACGGGGAATATGCTCGTAGATGACGAGACAGTGCTGCGACGCATCTTCTCTGAAGCTGAATTGCTCATAGCGACTCACTGTGAAGATGAAGCGACAGTAAGGTCGCGCATTGCTAAGTACAAAGAAACGTATGGAGACAAGGCATCAGCGGAGATGCATGGAGTCATTCGTAGCCGTGAGGCTTGTATCCTCTCTAGCCAGCTTGCCATGCAGATTGCGAGAGATACCGATGCTCGTCTCCACATCTTACACATCAGCACCGCAGAAGAAGCCGAAGCATTTGACAGTGAGACAGATCTAGCTGAAAAGCTCATTACAAGTGAAGCCTGCGTCCATCATATGTACTTCTGTGATGAGGATTATGCTCAGTTGGGTAATAAGATAAAGTGCAATCCCTCCATCAAGACTCATCATGATCGTGAGGCCATACGAGCAGCTGTAGTCAGGGGCGGCATAGATGTAATTGCTACAGATCATGCTCCACATACCAAGGAGGAAAAGTCCCAACATTACTGGAAAGCGCCATCAGGACTGCCGCTAGTACAGCATAGTTTGGATCTGATCATGGCTATGGTACAGGATGGTGTGATGGATCTCGAGCTTGCGATCTACAAGGCTACTGAAGCAGTGGCTATCTGCTTTCAGATCCCTGATCGCGGTAGGATAGAGGAGGGCTGCTATGCTGATCTAGTGCTCTACGATCCTACGCTTCAGCGAGAAGTGAACCCGAGAAATATTCGATACCACTGCGGATGGTCACCGCTAGAAGGCAAGACGCTACATGGTGGGGTGCGCTACACCATGGTCAACGGCCAGATCGTCTATGAAAATGGTGTGTTACATGATATAGCTGCTGGAAAACGAATGACTTTTTCGAGATAGGAATTGGAGTGATCTTTGCAGTATAGATATGAGCTGCACCCCGCGTGCAACATCTGTCACTATTATAATGGACCCAGTGCCCCATGATCAAATACCTCAGAAAAACATCAGCCGGTATCACCGAGCTCGAGACGAGAGAGGATCAGTCATGGATCCATATCACTCCGCCTTTTAGTGCAGATGAGCTCCAGCAACTAAGCACAGAGCTAGATGTACCTCTCGACTTTATCACGGATAGTCTTGATATGGATGAGCGATCTCGCTATGAGGTCGAGGATGGAGCACGGTTGATATTGATCAATACACCTGTGATCAATGAACGAGACAACGAAAACGAAGCACTCTATGTAACTGTCCCGCTTGGCATCATCATCACAGAGGATCATGTGATTACGGTGACCACTAGTGAAAATCCAGTGATCAAACTCTTCCTCGAGCAAAAGGTCAAGAACTTTGATCCAGAAAATGTACCCAAGTTCGTATTGCAGCTATTCCAACAGAACGTACTGAGATTTCTCCTTTGCCTCAAGAAGCTCAATCTTCAGCGAAATATTATAGAGCAAGAGCTATATGATAGCAGCAGAAACCACGAGCTCAAAGAACTCTTGCGTATAGAGAAGAGCTTAGTTTATTTTGTGAATTCTCTCAGCAGTAATGAGCTGCTCAAGATGAAAATTAAGAGAATCGATTTCCTTAAAATAAATCAAGATGAAGATCTAGTGGATCTCTTTGAGGATCTGATCATTGACAATAGCCAAGCCCTTGAAATGGCCAATGTATACACTAACATCCTAGGCGGTACTATGGAAGCCTTCGCATCACTAGTATCTAATAATCTTACCATGGTGATGCAGCGGCTTACATTGATCACGATTGTACTCATGGTGCCAACGCTTGTTGCTAGTTTCTACGGTATGAATGTTGTGCTACCTTTTGATGAGCACAAATACAGCTTTGTAGGTTTACTAGCTTTCTCACTCATTATCAGCCTAGTGGTTGTATGGTTTTTCCGACGCAATAAGATGTTCTAGCAAAGCCTAGAAGACACCAATACCTTCCGTTAAACCCATTTCGTGCATTAGGCTTCGATGGATAGTGATTATCTGCAAGAGCGTCAGGTGCTCCGCCGACGAGTCATAG
>ENA-ORXU01000550-ORXU01000550.1-marine-metagenome-genome-assembly--contig:-NODE-550-length-41914-cov-16.909100_pt1 | contig 41914 bp, 47 predicted proteins | sample MGYA00237869_ERZ511484 | MGnify/ENA metagenome assembly ERZ511484 | reverse complement strand
TCGGATATACAACCCCGGTAGCATTCGAGCTGCAACACGCAGCTTAACCCGGTGTCCGGAGTTGCTGGGGAGGATCACCATGACACCGAGCGTCGGCATCGCGAAGCACGACGGCGCCGCGCTCACGCCGGAGCAGCTCCTCCGGCACGCCGAGCAGGCGATGAACGCGGCCAAGTCGACCGGCACGGGCGCGATCCGCCTGTACGACGAATCGATGGACGCCGAGGCGCAGCGACGGTTCGCGCTCGACGCGCAGCTCAAGCACGCGCTCGAGCGCGGCGAGTTCACGGTCCACTACCAGCCGCAGCTGGATCTGGCGAGCGGGGAGCTCTACGCCTGCGAGGCGCTGCTGCGCTGGAAGTCCGCCCGTCTCGGTCCGGTCTTCCCCGACGAGTTCATACCGCTCGCCGAGGAGAACGGGTACATCCTGGACATAGGCGCCTGGGTACTCGAGCAGGCCTGTCGGGATGCCGTGACGTGGTCCGAGCGCGATCTGTCGATACGGGGGGTAGCGGTGAACGTATCGGTGCTGCAGTTCATCCAGCCCGGGTTCGCGCCGCTCGTGCGCGACACGCTTGCGCGGACCGGACTGGAGCCCGGGTCGCTGGAGCTGGAGATCACCGAGTCGCTGCTCGCGGCCGACACCCAGTCGGCCGTGGCGACACTGACCGCGCTCAAGGCGATCGGGGTCCGCCTGAGCATCGACGACTTCGGCACCGGGTACTCGAGTCTGAGCCAGCTCAAGCACTTCCCGATCGACCGGATCAAGATCGACCGGGCGTTCATCCGCGATCTGCATACCGACTCCCAGGATGCCGCGATCACCGACGCGATCATCGCGATGGCCGGCAGCCTCGGGCTGCGCGTGCTGGCCGAAGGTGTCGAGACCGAGGAGCATCTCGAGCGGTTGATGGCCGCCGGTTGCGACGAGATACAAGGCTACTGGCTGGGGCGGCCGCAGCCGGCAGAGGCCTTGCTCGAGGATCTCGAGCGCATCGACGCTCTGCTGGACCGATTGCACCGGGGGGTACGGGCGACGCCGATCGCCCGAGCGAGCTGAGGGCAGGGGGCCGTCCAGGCCCTGCTACCATCGAGGCACTCGCCGCATGCCGGCCTTTGCGAACACCCGCCGACGATGACCGCGTTGCCCGGCCCCTCCGTAGAGACCACCTGCCGCGGCGAGCGCCTCGCGCTGCACGCCCGGCGGGCCGTGCACTGGATCGCCAGGCGGACCTTGTTCGTCGCCGACGTCCATCTCGGCAAGGAAGCGGTCTTCGGCAGGCTCGGCGTACCGATCCCGCACGGCCCGAGCGAAGGGGATCTCGACCGGCTCGCCGGGCTCGTCTCCTCGACCGGTGCCGAACGGTTGTGCATCCTCGGCGACTTCATGCACGACGCACCCCTCGCCGGGGAGCGCTGGCTCGGCGCCCTCACCGCCTTCCTGGACGATCACGCGACGCTGGCCGTCGAGGTGGTCGCGGGCAACCACGACCGCGTCGCCGGGCGTCCGCTGGTCGATCCGCGGATACGCTGGATCGAGGGCAGCGTCGTCGACGGACCGTTCGTGCTCCGGCACGAGCCCGGCGAGGACCCGCGCGGCTATGTGCTCGCGGGTCATGTCCACCCGGCCTTCCGCATCGGTGGCGGCAGGCGAGGCGAATCGCTCCGGGCGCCGGCGTACTGGTTCCGGGAGCACTGCGCCGTCTTGCCCGCGTTCGGCGCGTTCACCGGCGGCGAGACGATCAGGGCGGCGCCCGGCGAGCGCGTGTTCGTCGTCGGCCCCGACTGTGTCGTGCCGGTGTTCGGCGAGCCCGAACCGTGCGGTGACCGCCCGCCGGCGCGGGACGAGCACGATGCTCGATCGAGGGCGATTCGTCCGGGCGGGCGGCGACGCACCACCCGTGACCGGGCGTGAGAGAAGCCGCGCGGCGTCGAGCGCGGAGAGCCGCTGAACGCCTGCCGCCTGCCGCCTGCCGCCATCGATGCTCGACACCGAAGCGCGGTCGGCGCGGGCTCAGCGCGCGCGCAGACGCTCGAAGAACCTCTGCAGACGCGCGGCGCACTCGCTCTTCAGCACGCCTTCGTCGATCGCGACGTGGTGCGTCTGGCCGGGCGCCATCAGCGTGTCGAAGACACTGACCACCGCTCCCGTGCGTGGCTCCCGCGCCCCGAACACCAGCCGACCGATCCGCGCCTGCAGCAGCGCGCCACAGCACATCAGACAGGGTTCGAGCGTCACGTACAGCGTCGCCCCGTCGAGTCGGAAGTGACCGATCGAGGCGGCCGCCTCGCGCAGCGCGATCACCTCCGCGTGCGCGCTCGGGTCGTGATCGGCGAGCGAGCGATTGTGACCGCGACCGAGCACCGCACCGTCCATGACGACCAGCGCACCGACCGGCACTTCGCCGGCCAGCGCCGCGGCGTCGGCCAGCGCGAGCGCCTCGCGCATGAGGGCCTCGTCGCGCCGCAGGCGCTCGCGCGGCTCCGCCGTCACGTCTCCTCCGACCGATACATCGGACACCTCGCCTTCAGCCGTCGAGCCGGCGCAACTTGCCCCCGACCACGGCGCGCCACTCGTCCGACAAGGCCGTGCTCGCCAGCGCTGCGTCGAGCACCTCGCGCCGGCCCGGCCCGTCCAGGTCGTACACCGCCGCGAACAGCTCGGCGAGCGTGAAGGGCATCGTCCCGGCCGTCTCCAGCGTCAGCGTGTCCCCGGCGCCGATCGTCCCTTCCTCCAGCACGCGCAGGTAGGCACCCGTGCGCCCGTGACGCACGAACATCCTCGGCATCGATCGCACTCCCGCCCGGATTCCCTGCTTGAAGCACGGCACGCGTGGCTGGGTGATCTCGAGCAGGACCTCGCCCGCACGCAACCGGTCGCCCACTCGGAGCGCCGTCTCGTCCAGCACGTCGACGGAGAGGTTCTCCCCGAAGAAGCCCGGACCGATGCCGCCGTCGGCCGCGGCGTCGCCGGCTCCGCCCGTGTCGTCCCGGCGCTCGGCCAACGCCTCTCGCCAGTGCGGCAGGTGCTGCTGCCCGAACGCATAGACCGCCTTGTGCTCGCCGCCGTGATTCTTCCGGTCGGCCTGATCGTCGCCGTCGAGGTTCAGCGCGCCGACTCGCACCGGCCCCGCGACAGGTCGCTTGAAGATGCCGGTACGCACCGCCTTGCCGTCGTCGTCCACCTCACGGACAGGCGATACGTTCACCGAGACAATCTTCATCTGCAATCCTGCTCCAGTCGAGAACGCACGATGTGAGTCGCCCGACGGCGACGCTACTGGATCCTGATATCGAGAATCACGGCTTGCAGATCTTCACGCAAAGCGCGAAAAGCCGACGTCTCGTCCAACGGCGACCAATCGGTTATCCAGTTCTGGATGTCGTGGACCCGAACCTCGGGACGGAACTTCTCGAGTCGCCTTCCCGACGCTCCGGACGCGACAACCGAAGCCCTGTGCAAGATGTCCTTGGGATCCGGGATCGATTCGACCCGACCGACGACCGGCAAGTCGAGTTCGACCGTCGAGCGCGGGTTCCTGGCGGCGCGTCGAATAGCCCTTTCACTGAAGAGCAACCATGCCTCGGACATTCGCACGGGTACCACCGGCACTACAGGAACTCCCGTTCTACCTCGGCGCTCGGCCGTCGCCATCCGCTCGAGCGCCTGCGCGAGAGCGTCTCGCACTTCCGCCTGCCGCTTGCTCGGGCCTTCCTTCTCCGCGTCGCGATGCACGAGAAGAAGGTCGTAAGCGTTCTGCTGCAGCACTGTCTGAATTCGTTCGGAAAGAGTGCGAGCGACAGTCGGCAAGCCGCGAAGATCGATGAAATCGAACAGTAACTCCCTGCCGTCATCGATATCGTTCAACAACCACCGGATGGGAGCGACAAGCATGCGATCGGAAGACCCGTCAGCAATGAACGCCACCCGCATCATCGATCAGTCGATCGCCAGCTTGAGTTGGTCCCCCACGTAGTCCTCCACGCGTGGCGTGACTCCGTCCGTGCGTACCCGCGGCTGGAACTCGAGAAAGGCGAGAAGATCGCCGAGAAGAGCCGGGTGTTCCTCCGGCTCAGCGAGATGCCGCCAGGTTTCCGCAAGAAAACCGAACCTCACGGTTCGTCTGGACGCCTCTATTCTCGACAGCGGTCGCCGCTCCACTACCACCAGAGATTCAGGTGTGCATGCGCGAACGACGCCTGGAGAATGGGTATTGACAATGACTTGCCTGAGAGGATTATCTTCCGTGAGTGGCATAGACACATCCATGGCAATGTCCTGGAGAAGTCTCATCATCGCCTCGATACGAGTCGGATGAATACCGTTCTCCGGCTCCTCCAAGCAGATCACTTCCGCGTTCACGTCCAGCTCGACGATCGACAGCGCAAGGAATCGCAACGTACCGTCAGACAATGCCCGTGCCGAGTGAGAAACACCGTCGTTTCCGACACCGATCAGCGTCAATCGTTGACGCTTCTCGTCGACGTCTATCGTCACGCGATGCACATCGTCGACCAGCTCACCTACCCGAGAGGCGAGTTCCAGTAGCACTTCATCGTCGTCGTCCACCGAGCCGTCGGCTCGTCGGCTCACCAGCGAGTACAGCGTCTTCGCCATGTGAGCGCCGTCTTCGCCAAGGCGGCTCTCTGCCGCGAACCTGTCGGACCGTCGCAAGGCACTCGCTTCCAGTTGCAGCCGACGCCACGACCGAAATTCACGACGTGCCAGCAGCACGGTAGGGCTTTCGCTGGCCGTGGCAGAAGACAATACCGTCCTTGGAAGCTTCAGCGAGTCGCGCTCGACAGCACGCCCGCGCTTCTTCTTGCCATCTTCGTTGCGCCCATCCTGATGAAGCAGCACTCGACCTTTCGCTTGATCGGTGGATATGTACGGCCCGCCCGTACGTTCGTTGAGGAACACCGAGTCGAACCACCCACTCTTGACCGATGCGAACGGCAGCGCAGCGCGCGCTTCTCCCTTTCGGATGTAGGTCAGGTCCTCGTGAACCAGCTCCAACGGGTTGGGCGAGAAAGGGTCATCGTCCCGTCGCTTGAGCTCGAGCGTGTACTTGAGGAACGTGCTCTTCGCTTGCGCCAATTGTCCGAGGTCATCCTCTCCCTCACGTGCGAGCAGGAACTCGCACTCGAACCGGACGGACTTCTCCTTCGCACTGTCTCCTCCTCTGTAGAAGATGTCGTCGACACCCGACGCATCCTCTCCATCCAGGCGATCTCCGTCTTCGGTACGCACTCTGGCGATGGCTTCGGCGAAGGTGACGTCCGCGAGATCGCTCAGGAACGAGATCGCATCGAAGACGTTCGACTTTCCGGTGCCGTTCCCTCCTGCGATGCAGGTGAACGGGCCGAATCTGAGATCCACGTCCACGAGATTCTTGAACCCGTCGACCTTGAGTCGAGTCAACATTCTCCGCCCCTGCGCCTGGCGCGTACGGCATCGTTTCCCGTTCGACTATCGGAGACCTGCCCAAGTGCGTGAAGCGGGCTCACTCCCGAGAAGAGCGAGGGCTCGAAAGCCCCCACCATCGACCCCAGGCCCTGGCACTCGTTCGCCTCAGCCCGACACTTCCTCCCCTTCGGCGACGGCCTTCATGCTCAGGCGGATGCGACCCTGCTTGTCGACCTCGAGCACCTTGACCTTGACCATCTGACCCTCGGAGAGCTCGTCCGCGACGTTCTGGACGCGCTGCTCGGAGATCTGGCTGATGTGCACGAGCCCGTCCTTGCCGGGCAGGATGTTGACGAAGGCGCCGAAGTCCATGAGCTTCTGGACGCGCCCCTCGTAGATCGTGCCGACCTCGATGTCGGCGGTGATCAGCTCGATGCGACGCTTGGCCTCCTCGCCGGCGCTCCGATCGGAGGAGGCGATCTTGATCATGCCGTCGTCGCCGATGTCGATCGTCGCCCCGGTCTCCTCGGTCAGCGCGCGGATGACCGCCCCGCCCTTGCCGATCACCGCGGCGATCTTCTCGGGGTTGATCTTCACTGTGATGAAGCGCGGCGCGTGCTCGGAGAGATCCTCGCGCGGCGTGTCGAGCGACTTGGCCATCTCGTCGAGGATGTGCAGCCGTCCGGCCTTCGCCTGCTCTAGCGCGGTGGCCATGATGTCGCGCGTTATGCCCTGGATCTTGATGTCCATCTGCAGCGCCGTGACGCCGTCGCGGGAACCGGCGACCTTGAAGTCCATGTCGCCGAGGTGATCCTCGTCGCCGAGGATGTCGGAGAGGACCGCGTGGCCGTCGTCCTCCTTGATCAGGCCCATCGCGATGCCCGCGACCGGCGCCTTCAGGGGAACACCCGCGTCCATCAGCGCGAGCGAGGTACCGCAGACCGAGGCCATCGAGCTGGAGCCGTTCGACTCGGTGATCTCCGAGACCACGCGGATCGTGTACGGGAAATCGTCCGCCTCCGGCATGACCGACTGCACGCCACGCTTGGCGAGCTTGCCGTGACCGATCTCGCGGCGCTTCGGGGAACCGACGAAGCCGGTCTCGCCGACGCAGTACGGGGGGAAGTTGTAGTGCAGCATGAACGCGCTGCGGGTCTCGCCGCCCTGCAGCGAATCGATGATCTGCGCGTCGCGGGTGGTGCCGAGGGTCGCGGTGACGATCGCCTGGGTCTCGCCGCGGGTGAACACGGCCGAGCCGTGTGCCCGCGGCAGGATGCCGGTGTGCACGCTGATCGGGCGGACCGTGTCGGTCGCGCGCCCGTCGATGCGCGGCTCGCCGTCGATGACGCGGCGACGCACGATCGACTTCTCGAGCCCGGAGAACGCGCCCTTGACCGCCTCGCGGTCGTAGTCGTCGCCGGCGACGTGCTCGATCGCCTTGTCCTTGGCCGCCGAGACCGCATCCTGACGCTCCTGCTTGTCGGCGATCTGGTAGGCGGCGGTCAGGTCGGCACGGACGGCCTCGTCGACGCGCGACTTCAGCGCCTCGTCGACCGGTGCGGCCTGCCAGTTCCAGCTCTCCGTGCCGACGTCGGCGGCGAGCTCGTTGATCGCCTTGACGGCGGTCTGCAGGTGCTCGTGGCCGAACATGACAGCGTCGAGCATGACCGACTCGGACAGCTGGTCGGCCTCGGACTCGACCATCAGCACGGCCGATTCGGTACCGGCGACGACCAGATCGAGCTGGGTCTCCTCCATCTGCGAGATGGTCGGGTTCAACACGTACTGCCCGTCGATGTAGCCGACGCGCGCGGCCCCGATCGGGCCGGCGAACGGCATGCCCGAACAGGCGAGCGCCGCGGAGGCGCCGATCAGCGCGGGGATGTCGGCGCTGATCTCCGGGTCGATGGACATGACCGTCGCGATGACCTGAACCTCGTTCAGGAAGCCCTTCGGGAAGAGCGGTCGGAGCGGGCGGTCGATCAGGCGCGAGATCAGCGTCTCCGACTCGCTCGGACGACCCTCCCGCTTGAAGAAGCCACCGGGGATCTTGCCCGCGCCGTAGGTGCGCTCCTGGTAGTTGATCGTCAGCGGGAAGAAGCCCTGACCGGGCTTGGCCTCGCGGCGTCCGACCGCGGTGACGAGGACGACGGTGTCGCCCATGCTCGCCACGACGGCGGCGCTCGCCTGCCGGGCGATCTCGCCGATCTGCAGCGTGACGGTCTCGCTGCCGTACTGGAAGGTCTTCGAATGTGTGGTCACGGGGTGCTCTCTTGGGAAGGGGGACGGGCGGCGACGGGCGATGCCGGCGGGGTCGTCTGGCCGCGGGCGAGGAGCCGGAACAGAGCGCCCCGACGGGTCGCGGTCGATCCGGATCCGATCAGCGGCGCAGTCCGAGACGCTTGATCAGGCCCTGGTAGCGCGCCGTGTCCTTCCTGTGGAGATAGTCCAGGAGCTTCCTGCGCTGGTTGACCATCCGCAGGAGTCCTCGCCGCGAGTGGTGATCGTGCTTGTGTTCCTTGAAGTGTTCGGTCAGGTGCGTGATACGTGCGGACAGCAATGCCACCTGTACTTCCGGCGACCCCGTGTCCGTGGAGTCCACCTGGTGTTCCTTGACGATTTCCGCCTTTCGTTCCGGGCTGAGGCAAGACATTCGAGCGATACTCCGATGCGGTTTTGGGTAGTTTGGGTAGATGCGTGCCGGTCAACACGCCATTGTAACAGCTGGTGCTACTCGCACAGGACATCGACCGACGCGCGGGCTCGAACGACTCGGAAGCCGTCTCGGGGTCGTCTCGGGGCCGTCTCGGGGGCCGTCTCGGGGGCCGTCTCGGGGCCGTCTCGGGGCCGTCTCGGGGGATCTTTCCGAGGCCGTTCCGGGACCTCTCGAGGGTCGTTTCGGCACCGCACCGGGGGTCGGATCGCGCGGATCTGCCGAGGCCAGCCGCCCCCGAGGCCGACGCGGGGACCGGGCTCGAGTCTCCGGCGACCGCGCCCGGCGGATCGGCCGGAGCGACGAGCGTCGGGACCGCCACGTCAGTCCCACTGCAGCACTCGCGAGGGCGCCACGAGCGTGCCGCCGGCCTCCGGCGTGCCGAGCCCGACGAGCCGACCGGACGCCTCGCGCACGCGCCACGGCACCTCCGCCCCTTCCGGCGAACGCGCGCCGGGTGACGGATCGATGACCACCGCCGCCTGCCCGGCCCGGAAGCGCGCCGCTCCCGCGTCGTCGACCTGCACCTCGGGGAGATGCCCGAGTCCGGCGTCCGGCGGCAGCAGCAGCGCGTCGAGCGCGGCCCGCGCCCCGTCCGCCGAGCCCGCCTCCGCGACGGCGCGCTCCAGCGCCTCGAACGTGATCGTCGCGCGCCCGTCGAACGGCGCGACGAAGCTGCGCCGAAGGGCCGTGACGTGCGCCCCGCAGCCGATCCGCTCGCCGATGTCGGTGACCAGGGAGCGGATGTACGTTCCCTTCGAGCAACGCACCGCCAGCCGCGCCGTGTCGCCCGCGAACGCGAGCACCTCGAGGGCGTGCACGATGACCGGACGCGGGGGCCGCTCGACCGAGATGCCTTCCCGGGCGAGCTTGTAGAGCCGCTTCCCGTCCACCTTGATCGCCGAGACCATCGGCGGCACCTGAAGCTGAGGACCGACGAAGGCGGCACAGTGTTCCGCGAAGGCGTCGGCGTCGAGCGCGGCGGGGACAGGCCGGGTCACGAGCGGCGTGCCGTCGGCGTCGGCCGAATCGGTCGTCACGCCGAGCCTGAGCGTCGTCTCGTAACCCTTGTCGGCGTCGAGCAGGTGACCGGCGAGCTTGGTCGCCTCGCCGAAGCAGAGCGGCAGCATGCCCGTGGCGAGCGGGTCGAGGCTTCCGGTATGACCCGCCTTCTTCGCGTCGAACAGCCGCTTGACGCGTTGCAGGGCGTGGTTCGAACTCCCGCCGGACGGCTTGTCCAGCAGCAGGATGCCGTGCACGGCACGGCCCTTCCGGTTACGTCGGGACATCGCTCGTCGCTCGCGCGGGTCGGGAACGCCGGGCCCGGTCCGGATCCGGCCTCGGCACTCGAGTCTCGGCGCTCAGGCCTGATCGGAATCTCGATCGACGGGCCGACCGGAAACCTCGTCGGTCGTCCGCCCAAGGCCCGACTCGCGCGCACCGGATCCGGCCCCGTCGCCGGGACCCTCCTCGTCCGCGGGCTCCCCGTCCGCGGCGGTCGTGTTGGTCGCCACGGCGCCGGCGATCAGCGCCGACATGTGCGCCCCGTGCGCGAGCGAGTCGTCGTGATGGAAGCGGAGCTCCGGCACCGAGCGGATCTGCATCTCCCGGGCGAGACGACGACGCAGGAACCCCGACGCCCGCTTCAGCGCCGCCTGCGTCTCCGCCTGCTCCTCGGTGTCCAGCACCGACCAGTAGACCTTCGCCACCGAGAGATCGCGCGAGACCTCGACCGACGAGATGGTCAGCATCGGCGACACCCGCGGGTCGCGCACCTCGGTGCGAATCATCCCGGAGAGCTCCCGCTGGATGAAATCCGCGACGCGGTGGCTCCGCGGATAGTCGCCTGCTCCCGCCATGTCAGTCGAGCGTCCTCGCCACCTCGGTGCGCTCGAAGACCTCGATCTGGTCCCCGGGCTTCACATCGGTGTAGTTCCTCACGCCGATGCCGCACTCGGTACCCATGCGCACCTCCTTGACATCGTCCTTGAACCGTCGGAGCGACTCCAGCTCGCCCTCGTAGATCACGGTATTGTCGCGGAGCACCCGGATAGGCTCGTCCTTCCTGACGACACCGTCGACGACCATGCAACCGGCGATCTGGCCGAACTTCGGCGAGTTGAACACCTCGCGGACGTCGGCCGTGCCGATGATGTTCTCGCGCACTTCCGGGGCGAGCTGATCGCTCGCGAGCGCGCGGGCCAGATCGATCAGCTCGTAGATGACGCTGTAGTAGCGAAGGTCGATCTCCTGCTCCTGGATCAGGCGACGCGCGGCCGTGTCGGCCCGCACGTTGAACCCGACCAGGATCGCGTCGGAGGCCATCGCGAGGTTGGCGTCGGACTCGGTGATGCCACCGACACCGCCACCCATGATGCGCACCTCGACCTCCTCGGTCGAGAGCTTCTCCAGCGCGTCGCGGATCGCCTCGTAGCTGCCCTTGACGTCCGCCTTGACGACGAAGTTGACCGTCGGCGTGGGGCCACCCTTGAGATTGCCGAAGACGTCGTCGAGACGCTGCGGGCGACGCTCGGCGAGACGGGCGTCGCGCTGTCGCCCGTGACGCAGCTCGGCGAGCTCGCGGGCGCTCTTCTCGTCGGCGGCGACGAGCATCTCGTCGCCGGCGTTCGGCGTGGCCGACAACCCGAGCACCTGCACCGGGCTCGACGGTCCGGCCTCCTCCACCGCACGCCCGTCCTCGTCGAACATCGCGCGCACGCGCCCGGTGACCTGACCGCAGATGAAGCTGTCGCCGCGCTTGAGCGTGCCTTCCTGGACGAGGATCGTCGCGACCGGGCCGCGGCCCTTGTCGAGCATCGCCTCGATGACGATGCCGGAGGCGTTCCCTTCGGGAATCGCCTCGAGCTCGAGCACCTCGGCCTGCAGCGTGATCGCGTCGAGGAGCTTGTCGACGCCGTCACCGGTGAGCGCCGAGAGCGGGATGAACTGCGTGTCCCCGCCCCAGTCCTCGGAGATGACGTCGTGCTGGGAGAGCTCGTTCCTGACGCGCTCGGGGTCGGCCTCCTCCTTGTCCATCTTGTTGACCGCGACGATCATCGGCACGCCGGCGGCGCGGGCGTGCTGGATGCCTTCCACGGTCTGCGGCATGACGCCGTCGTCGGCGGCGACCACGAGCACGACGATATCGGTCGACTGGGCGCCCCGCGCCCGCATCGACGTGAACGCGGCGTGACCGGGGGTGTCGAGGAAGGTGATGACGCCGTTGTCGGTCTCGGTCTGATAGGCCCCGATGTGCTGGGTGATGCCGCCGGCCTCTCCGGAGGCCACCCGCGAGGTGCGGATGAAGTCGAGCAGCGAGGTCTTGCCGTGATCGACGTGACCCATGACCGTGACGACCGGCGGACGCGGCTCGGTGTCGCCCTCGCGGGCACCGGCGACGAGTGCCGCGAGCGCCGCCTCGACGTCGTCCGCGCTCATCGGGTTGGCCTTGTGCCCCATCTCCTCGACGACGAGGATCGCGGTGTCCTGGTCGAGAAGCTGGTTGATCGTCGCCATGACGCCCATGCCCATCATCGCCTTGATGACCTCGGCCGTCTTGACCGCCATCTTGTTGGCGAGCTCGGCCACGGTGATCGTCTCGGGCACGTCCACGTCGCGCACGACCGGCGCGGTCGGGCGCTCGAAGCCGTGCTTGGCCTCGAAGTTCGCCGGCAGCGCGCGGCGCGGCTTGCCCGCGCGTCGCCCGGACTTGCCCTTGGCGACGTGCAACTGGTTGCGGCCGTAGCGCGTGTCGCGCCCGCCGCCGCCGCCGGGCTTGCCGCGCCCGCGGCCGCGGGCCTTGTCGGCCCCGCGGCCCGCGCCGCGATCGGTCGAGCTCGCCGCCTGCTGGGCCTCCATCGCGGCGCGTCGCTGGGCCTCGGCCGCGACACGCTCCTGCTCGAGCCGCTCGGACTCGCGCTTGGAGTTCTCGTCCGCCTCGCGCCGCTTCTCCTGCAGCACCTGCCGCTCGGCCATCTTCTCGGCCTGGGCGAACGCCGCCTTCTCCAGCACGGCACGCTTCTCCTCGGCGGCCTGCTGCGCGGCGATCTCCTCGGGCGTGAGCTCCTTCTCGGGCTCGGCGGCGGCGGCGGCGGCGCGCGCGACCTCGGCGGCCACGGCATCGGCGGCGGCGGCCTCGGCGGCGGCACGCGCCGCGGCGACATCCTCGTCGGTGATCAGCGGCTCGTCGGGCTGCGACGGCACCGCCTCGGCGGCAACCGTACCGTCGGCGGGCCCGTCACCACCCACGGCCGCGTCGTCGGCGGCCGTGGCACGCATCGCCTCGGCCTCGGCGGCCTTGGCCGCTTCCGCCTCGGCGACGACCTCGGCCGTCGGACGCGCGGCGCCGTTCGGCGACGTGACCGGCGCGGACGGTTCCGGCACGACCTCGTCGGCCGCGTCGGGCTTGACGTAGGTACGGCGCGAGCGGACCTCGACGGCCACGCGCTTCCGGCCCGACGGATCGGCCTTGAGCTCGCTGACCTTCTTGCGCTTGAGCGAGATGCGCTTGCCGCTGTCGGCGCCGGAGGCGCGCGCGCCGCGCAGGTGCGCGAGCAGGGTGAGCTTCTCCGAGTCGGAGATCGCGTCCGCCTCGCCTTCCTTCGGCACGCCCGCGTCGGCGAGTTGCACGAGCAGCTTCTCGACCGGCGTGCCGACGACCTGCGCGAGCTGTTTTACGGTGACTTCTGCCATGGTGTCTCTTGGGATTTCCCTGACGTTCCGACCCGTCGGGTCGACGGGATCGTGCTGGGTGATGCGCGGAGCCGGCTACGGCGTTCGTTCGGATCCCGTCGGCCGCACCTGACCGGACCGGACCCGCATGGACGCGCTAGACGGTCCCGCCGGCCGCGCTCGCCGCGGCGCCCTCCCCTTCCGCCCCGTCGGCTTCCGCCCCGGCCTCCGCCTCGACGAACCAGCTCTCGCGCGCCTTCATGATCAGCCGCGCGGCGAGTTCCTCGTCCATGTCGGGCACGACCATCAGGTCGTCCACCGACTGGTCGGCGAGATCGTCGACGGTCAGGATCTCGTGCGCGGCCATCTCGACCGCGAGATCCTCGCCGATGCCCTCCATCGCGATCAGCTCCGGAGACGGTGTCTTGCCGCCGAGCTTGGTCTCGGTCGCGATCGCCTTGGTCAGCAGCGCATCCTGAGCGCGGCTGCGCAGTTCGTCAACGATCTCCTCCTCGAACTCGTCGATCTCCAGAAGCTCCTCGCGCGGCACGTAGGCCACCTCCTCGACCGTGGTGAACCCTTCCTGCACGAGGATCAGCGCGACTTCCTCGTCGACGTCGAGCAGCTCGACGAACTGCTCGACCGTGACCTTCGACTCTTCCTCGCTCTTCTCCTCCGCGGCCGCCTCGTCCATGACGTTCAGCGTCCAGCCGGTGAGCTCGGAGGCGAGCCGCACGTTCTGGCCACCGCGCCCGATCGCGAGCGACAGCTTGTCGTGCTCGACGGCGATGTCCATCGCGCCCTTCTCCTCGTCGACGACGATGCCCTTGACGTCCGCCGGCGCCATCGCGTTGATGACGAACTGGGCCGGGTTCTCGTTGTAGAGGATGATGTCGATGCGCTCGCCGGCGAGCTCGTTCGAGACGGTCTGCACGCGCGAGCCGCGCATGCCCACGCAGGCCCCGACCGGATCGAGTCGCGGGTCGAGCGACGACACGGCGATCTTCGCGCGCGCGCTCGGATCGCGCGCCGCGCCGTTGATGACGATGATGCCCTGCCCGACTTCCGGCACCTCGAGCTTGAACAGCTCGACGAGGAACTCCGGCGCGGTACGGGTGACGAACAGCTGCGGACCGCGCGGCTCGCCGCGCACCTCCTTGAGGTAACCGCGGAGCCGGTCTCCCGGCCGCGTCGCCTCGCGCGGGATCATGTCCTCGCGGGCGATGTAGGCCTCGGCGTTGCCGCCGAGATCGAGATAGACCCCACCGCGCTCCAGACGCTTGACGATGCCCATGACGAGCTCGCCGACGCGCCCCTGGTACTGCTCGACGACCCGCTCGCGCTCGGCCTCGCGCACCTTCTGCACGATGACCTGCTTGGCGGTCTGCGCCGCGATCCGGCCGAAGTCGACCGACTCGATCTCCTCCTCGACGAACTGACCGAGCTGCAGCTCCGGCGCGTCGTACTGCGCCGCCGACAAGGTGATCTGGCGGAGCGGGAATTCCATCTCGGCATCGTCCTCGACCACCTCCCAGCAGCGGAAGGTGTCGTACTCGCCGGTCGAGCGGTCGATCGCGACACGCACCTCGATGTCGCCACCGTGACGCTTGCGCGTCGCGGAGGCGAGCGCCGCCTCGAGCGCATCGAAGATGATCTCTTCCTCGACACCCTTCTCGTTGGAGACGATGTCGACGACGTCCAGAATTTCCTTGCCCATGTTCTTGAAGTCTCTCGAGCCAGTATCCGTAGGTCAGGGCAGCCGCCCGATCAGGTAGGCCTGCTCGACGTCCGCGAGCGGCAGCGCGTGATCGGCGCCGTCCACCTCGACCGTCGCCGTGCCGTTCTCGACCGCGAGCAGCCGGCCCTTGAAATTGCGTCGCCCGCCGATGCCGGACACGAGCCGCACGCGCACCTCCTCGCCCACCTGAGCCGCGAACTGCGCCTCGTCGAACAGCGGCCGATCGACCCCGGGCGACGACACCTCCAGCAGGTACGCGCCCGGCACCACGTCGTCGACGTCGAGCGCCGCGTCCACCTGGCGGCTGACCTTCGCGCAGTCCTCGACGTCGATGCCGTTCGGCGAATCGATGTAGATCCTCAGCGCCTGGCCGTTGTCGCCCTGACCGAACTCCGCGCCCACGAACTCGTAGCCGAGACCGGTGACGACCGGCTCGACCACCGCGACGGTGGCAGGCGAGGCTCTCTGCATGGTGACGCTCAGCTCCCGTGTACCGCCGCGACGTGGCGCCGCGGGTATGAAGCCGCGCGCGATCCGCCCGAGCACGGGCACGCCCGCGACCTCGTTCTCGTGCGCCGGCCGAGCCCCGACGCCGCACAACCCGCCGCCGCACAATCTGGGTCCGATCGACACCAATGAAAAGGGCTCCGTCAGGAGCCCTAGCCGCCGTGCATGGTGTTTCCGACCCGATCGACCACTCGGGATCGGCGCGCGATCGGTACTGTCGATCGAGGGAGTTCGTCCGCGCGATCCCCGAAGTATATCACCGAACGTCGGGCACTACAGCCCGGCCCGGACGATCCATCGGGGCCGGCCGATCGGGACCGCTCGCCCTGCCGCTCGGCCCTGGCGCCTGCCCCGCCGCCCGCCAGGCAACTCGCCCGACGGTTCAGCTCGACGTCTCGGGCGACGGCTCCAGACGCACCAGCTCGTCGCCCTGCGCGACCTGTGCCCCGACGACGACGCCGATCGTCGCCACGACGCCGTCGCGCGGCGCGACGAGACCGTGCTCCATCTTCATCGCCTCGAGCGTCACCAGCGTCTCCCCCGCCCGCACCCGGGCGCCGTTCGTGCCGCCCACCTCGATGACACGCCCGGGCATCGGTGCCAGCAGCACGTCCCCGGAGACCTCGGCACCCACCGTGGCGCCGGGAACGTCCCAGCGCAGGCGATGCACGCGCTCACCGAGCCGCAGCTCGGCACGACCGTCGCCGAGGAGCACCTCGGCCTCGCGCTCGACACCGGCGACGACGACGCGCGCTCCCGAGACGCTCAGCGCGTCCGGGTCGAGCGCGAGCGCGAGCGCACCGTCGGCGTCGCTCACGCTCCAGCGCGCCGGGCCCTCGCGCACGACCTCCAGCGCACACTCCCCGCCGTCGGCCTCGCGGAACCGCGCGGTGCGACGCGGTCTGCCCCAGACGCTCCAGAGCCCGAGACGGGCGGCGAGCGCTCGACCCGCGTCCGGGCGCGAGGAGCGCGACATCCCGCGGGGACCGGACGCTCCCGAAGCGGTCCCGAAGTCGCCCCCGAGATCGCCCCCGAGATCGCCGTCGAGCGCGCGCGGGTTCCGATTCCGGTCCGACCCTCCCCGGTCCGGCGGCCGGGCCCCGACCCGCAGCACCGCGACCAGGGCCCGCGCCGCGCGCGCGTCGTCGTCGGCGCCGGTGGTCGAGCCCGCGAGCGGTTGCTCGAGCAGCACGTCGAGCTCGCGTCCGATCAGATCCGTGTCGAGACGCGCGGCGCGCACGTCCGGGTGACGGCAGAGCGCGAGCAGGAAATCGCGATTGGTGACGGTGCCGAGCACGACCGTCTTGCTCAGCAGGCGCTCGAGCCGTGCGAGCGCGAGCGCACGGTACGGCGCGTGCGCGACGAGCTTGGCGAGCATCGGATCGTAGTGCGGCGACACGGTGTCGCCGGCGCGCACGCCGCTGTCGACGCGCAGGCCGTCGGCGGCCTCCACGCGAGCGTCGCCGGTGCCCGTGTCGTCGCTGACCGCGCCGAAGGCGAGTCGCTCGAGTCGGCCGGTCGCGGGCAGGAACCCCGCGGCGGGGTCCTCGGCGTACAACCGTGCCTCGAACGCGTGGCCGTCCAGCCGGAGCTCGGCCTGGGAGAGCGGCAGCGATTCGCCGGCGGCCACCCTGAGCTGCCATTCGACCAGGTCGACGCCGGTGACCGCCTCGGTCACCGGATGCTCGACCTGCAGGCGCGTGTTCATCTCCATGAACCAGAAGCCGTCGGGTCGGAGCCCCGAGCGCCCGTCGGCGATGAACTCGACGGTACCGGCGCCGACGTAATCGACCGCGCGCGCCGCGCGTACCGCCGCCTCGGTCATCGCCGCGCGCGTCGCCTCGTCGATGCCCGGCGCCGGCGCCTCCTCGATCACCTTCTGATGACGCCGCTGCAGCGAGCACTCGCGTTCGAACAGGTGCACCACGTCACCATGCGCGTCGCCGAACACCTGCACCTCGACGTGACGCGGCGAGGTGACGTAGCGCTCGATCAGCACCGCGTCGTCGCCGAAGCTCGCACGCGCCTCGCGCCGCGCACCGGCCAGCGCCTCGGTGAAGTCACCGGACGCATCGACCCGCCGCATGCCCTTGCCGCCGCCGCCCGCGCGCGCCTTGATCAGGACCGGGTAGCCGATCCGCGCGGCCTCGGCGACGAGCGTCGCGTCGTCCTGCGCCGCCCCGTGGTAGCCCGGCACGATCGGTACGCCGGCCTCGGCCATGAGCGCCTTGGCGGCGTCCTTCAACCCCATCGCCCGCATCGCGGCGGCCGGCGGTCCGACGAATACCAGTCCCGCCGCCTCGCAGGCCTCGACGAACGCGGGGTTCTCCGACAGGAAGCCGTAACCGGGATGCACCGCCTCGGCACCGGCACGGCGCGCGGCGGCGACGATCCGCTCGATGTCGAGATAGGTCTCGGTCGCCGTCTCGCCGGGCAGCTCGATCGCCTCGTCGGCGGCGAGAACGTGCCGGGCAGCCGCGTCGACCGTCGAGTGCACCGCCACGGTACGCAATCCCATCGCCCGCGCCGTGCGCGCCACGCGACAGGCGATCTCGCCGCGGTTGGCGATCAGCAGGCTGCCGAACGGCCTGGCCACCGGAACGCTCATCGCCTCACATCCTGAACACGCCGAAGCGCGTCTCGGGAATCGGTGCGTTCAGCGCGATCGACAGGCTCAGCCCGAGCACGTCGCGTGAACGGCGCGGGTCGACGATGCCGTCGTCCCAGAGCCGCGAGGACGCGTACAGCGCGCGCGACTGACGCTCGAACTGCTCGACGAACGGACGGCGGAACGTCTCGCGCTCCTCCGCCGTCCAGTGACCACCGCCGCGTTCGACGCCCGCCTGGCGGACATCCGCGAGCACGTCGGCCGCCTGCGCACCGCCCATCACGGAGATGCGCGCGTTCGGCCAGCTCCACAGGAACCGCGGGTCGTAGGCGCGTCCGCACATGCCGTAGTTGCCCGCCCCGTAGCTGCCGCCGACGATCATCGTCACCTTCGGCACCGCCGCGTTGCTGACCGCCATGACGAGCTTGGCACCATCCTTGGCGATGCCCCCGGCTTCCGCGCGCGAGCCGACCATGAACCCGGTGATGTTCTGCAGGAACACGAGCGGGATGCGCCGCGCGCAGCACAGCTCGACGAAGTGCGCCCCCTTCAGGGCGCTCTCCGAGAACAGCACGCCGTCGTTGGCGAGCACGCCGACCGGTATGCCGTGCACGTGGGCGAAGCCGCAGACGAGGGTCTCGCCGTAACGGGGCTTGAACGCGTCGAGACGCGAGCCGTCGACGATGCGCGCGATGACCTCGCGGATGTCGAACGGCTTGCGCGGGTCGCTCGGGATCACGCCGAGCAGCTCCTCGGGATCGTGCGCGGGCGGCTCGGGCGCGGCCAGCACGACGGTCTCGGGCCTGCGCGCGTTCAGCGAGCGGACGATGTCGCGGGCGAGCGCGAGCGCGTGCTCGTCATCGTCGGCGAGGTGATCGGCGACGCCGGACAGACGCGTGTGCACGTCGCCACCGCCGAGCGCCTCGGCGCTGATCTCCTCGCCGGTCGCCGCCTTCACGAGCGGGGGGCCGGCGAGGAAGATGGTGCCTTGCTCGCGGACGATGATCGTCTGATCGGACATAGCCGGCACGTAGGCGCCGCCCGCGGTGCACGAACCCATGACGACGGCGATCTGCGGGATGCCCTTGGACGACATCGACGCCTGGTTGAAGAAGATGCGCCCGAAGTGCTCGCGATCGGGGAACACGGCGTCCTGCTCCGGCAGGTTCGCCCCGCCCGAGTCGACGAGATAGATGCACGGCAGGCGGTTCTGCTCGGCGATGGCCTGCGCGCGGAGGTGCTTCTTGACCGTCGGCGGGAAGTAGGTGCCGCCCTTCACGGTCGCGTCGTTGCAGACGATCATGCAGTCGATCCCGTGCACGACACCGACACCCGCGATGACGCCGGCGGCCGGCACCGCGTCGTCGTACTGCCCGAACGCGGCGAAGCGCCCGATCTCGAGAAACGCCGTGCCGGGATCCGTCAGCGCATCGATGCGATCGCGCGGCAGGAGCTTGCCGCGCGCGACGTGACGCTCGCGCGATGTCTCCGGCCCGCCCAGGGCGATGCGCGCGGCGATCTCCCCGACCTCGTCGATCTGCCCGAGCAACGCCTCGCGGTTGGCGCGGTAACCCTCGCCGCCGACGTCGAGCGTCGATTCGAGTCTCACGAGACTGTCGAACGCCGAGGCGGCGACGCGCCCGCGTGCACCTCGCGACGCGCGCTCGCCACGCTCACGCGCTCTCCGCGAACAGTTCGCGGCCGATCAGCATGCGCCGGATCTCGCTCGTGCCCGCCCCGATCTCGTAGAGCTTCGCATCGCGGAGGAGTCGTCCCGTCGGGTAGTCGTCGACGTAGCCGTTGCCACCGAGCGCCTGGATCGCCTCGAGCGCGCACCAGGTCGCCTTCTCGGCGGCGTACAGGATGCAGCCGGCGGCGTCCTTCCGCGTCGTCTCCCCCCGATCACAGGCGGCGGCGACCGCGTACACGTAGGCCCGGCACGCGTTGGCCGTGGTGTACAGGTCGGCGAGCTTGCCCTGCATCAGCTGGAACTCGCCGATCGGCTGCCCGAACTGCCTGCGCTCGTGCACGTACGGCACGACCACGTCGAGACAGGCGGCCATGATGCCGAGCGGCCCTGCGGCGAGCACGACACGTTCGAAGTCGAGCCCGGACATCAGCACGTTGACGCCACGCCCCTCGGCCCCGAGCACGTTCTCCGCCGGCACGTGGCAACCGTCGAATATCAGCTCCGAGGTGTTCGAGCCACGCATGCCCAACTTGTCGAGCTTCGGGCCGCTGCCGAACCCGTCCATGCCGCGTTCGACGAGAAAGGCGGTGATGCCACGCGATCCCGCCTCGGGGTCGCTCTTGGCATAGACCACGAGCGTGCCCGCATCCGGCCCGTTCGTGACCCACATCTTGCTGCCGTCGAGCACCCAGTCGGCGTCGTCCGCGTCGCCGTCGCGGCGGGCCGCGAGCGCCATCGACACGACGTCCGATCCCGCCCCCGGCTCGCTCATCGCGAGCGCGCCGATCGTCTCCCCGCTCAGCAGAGCCGGCAGGTACTTCTCCTTCTGCGCGTCGCTGCCGTTTCTCGCGATCTGGTTGACGCAGAGGTTCGAGTGCGCACCGTAGGAGAGACCGACGGAGGCGGAGGCGCGGCTGATCTCCTCGATCGCGACGGCGTGGGCGACGTAGCCCATGTCGACCCCGCCGAACGCCTCGGGCACGGTGATGCCGTGCAGCCCGAGCTCGCCCATCTTCGTCCACAGGTCCATCGGGAAGGCGTTCTCCCGATCGATCCCCGCCGCTCGCGGGGCGATCTCGTCGGCGGCGAACCGCGCGACCGTCTCTCTCAGGGACTCGATCTCCTCACCGAGACCGAACCGCATGCCGCTTCCGTACATCGACGCTCCCCCTCGTTCGCGATTCACCCGCCGCTCAGGCCGCCACGCGCGTCAGTTCCCGCGGACGCGGCCGACCGAGCTCGGCGTGCAGCGACGTACGTCTCGCCTCCGCCTCGGCCATCGCCCCGGCCCTGACCGGCCCGTACCCGCGGATCGCGTCGGGCAAGCTCAGCATAGCAAGCGCGATGTCCTCGCGGAACGCGTCGACGCCGCCCTCCGCCGTGCCGTCCAGCGCCTTGTGCACGCGCTCGATGTCGTCCTCGTGCAGCGTGATCCAGCGGCGCTCGGCACGCCGCTCGGCGGTATGACCGAACGGGTCCAGCGGCGTGCCGCGCAGCCGCTTGCCCCGCTTCAGCCATTCGAACAGCGTCAGCACCCACGGACCGAACGCGCGCTTGCGCGGCCGTCCGTCCGGCCCCTTGCCGCCGAGCAGCGGCGGCGCGAGGTGCAACGTGACACGGAAGTCGCCCTCGAACGCCTGATCGAGCGCCGCGCGCGAGGCGGGCGTGGTCCACAGCCGGGCGACCTCGTACTCGTCCTTCGGTGCGAGCACCCTGGCGAGGTTGTGGGCGACGGCCCGGGCGAGCGTCTCGTCGAACCCGAGCGCCGCCGTGCGCTCGCGCATCCGGGTGACCGCCGCGCGATACCGCGCCGCGAGCGCCGCATCCTGATAGGTCTCGAGATGCGCGGCGCGATGCTCGATCAGCTCGTCGAGCGTGAGCTCGTCCAGCGGCCTGTTCGCCGCGCCGGCGGCATCGTCCGCGCCGGCCTCGCTCGTGCCGACGAGACGCATGACGGCATCCGGTTCGTGGGCGAGACGTCGCCCGTGGGCGAAGGCGCGCAGGTTCGCCTCGACCGCGACGCCGTTGAGCCGGATGGCCTGCTCCAGCGCCGCGAGCGAGATCGGCACCAGGGCGCTCTGCCATGCGTAGCCGAGCATCATCACGTTGGTCGCGATCGCGTCCCCCGCGAGCGCCTCGGCGATCGCCGTGAACGTGCGAAAGTGCGTGCGGTCGCGCACCCGCCCGGCGACCGTGTCGGCGACCGCGCCTCGCCTGAAGTCGAGATCCCGCTGCCCGACGAAGCCGGCGACGGGCGTGCCGCTGATGTTGACGACACCGTGCGTGCGGGCGGCATCGCAGAGCACCGTGCCGTCGCGTGACGCGGCGACGACATCGTCGGCGGCGATCAGGAGGTCGGCCGCACCGGCGACTATGTGCGGGCTGGTGACGTCCTCGGGGCGACGCGCGAGTCGCACGTGACTGAGCACGGCCCCCCCCTTCTGCGCGAGACCGGCCATGTCGAGGATCATCGACGCGTTGCCGTCCACGTGAGCGGCCATGCCGAGGATCGCGCCGATGGTCAGCACGCCGGTGCCCCCGACGCCGGTGATCGCGATGTTCCAGGGTCGCTCGTCGAGCGCGGGCAGCTCGGGCTCGGGCAAGCCGACACCGGCCCCTTCGGCAGCCCCTCCACCGAGTGCCGCACCACCGACACCCACCGGCACGCCGCGACGCGGCAGCCCGCCGTCTATGGAGGCGAACGACGGGCAGAAGCCCTTGACGCACGAATAGTCCTTGTTGCACGAGCTCTGATCGATCCGGCGCTTCCGTCCGAACGGCGTCTCGAGCGGCTGGATGGAGACGCAGTTGGACTGCTCCGAGCAGTCTCCGCAGCCCTCGCAGACGGCGGCGTTGATGAACACGCGACGCGCCGGATCCTCGAGCGTGCCGCGCTTCCTGCGGCGGCGCTTCTCGGCCGCGCAGGTCTGCTCGTAGACGATGACGCTGCAGCCCGGCCGTTCCCGGAGGTCACGCTGCACGGCGTCGAGCTCGTCGCGGTGCGACAGGATCGTGCCCGGCGCGAGCGTCTCCGGGCGATGCCTCGACGGGTCGTCGCTGACGAGGTGGATCGGCCGGACGCCCTCGGCGTGCAGCTGATGCGTGACGGCCGCCGGCGTCAGGTCGCCGTCGACGTCCTGTCCGCCGGTCATCGCCACGGCATCGTTGTAGAGCACCTTGTAGGTGACGTTGACCCCGGCGGCGACGGAGGCGCGGATCGCCAGCAGTCCGGAGTGGAAGTACGTGCCGTCGCCCAGGTTGACGAAGCGGTGCGGCTCGTCGGTATAGGGCGCGATGCCCGTCCACGGCACGCCCTCGCCCCCCATCTGGGTGAAGGTGTCGGTATCGCGATCCATCCACTGCACCATGTAGTGGCAGCCGATGCCGGCCATCGCCGTCGAGCCCTCGGGCACCTTCGTCGACGTGTTGTGCGGGCAGCCGGAGCAGAACCAGGGCTGACGCTCGATCGGGGCGACGTGGGCGAGCTTCTCGTCGGCGCGTCGCTGCAGGTATTCCAGACGCTCGCCGACGTGACGTCGGAGCGACTCGTCGAGCTCGAGCCCGAGCACGCGGGTGGCGATCGCGCGTGCCACGCGCGAGGCGGAGAGCGGCATCGACAACGGCAGCACGTGCCGATCCTCGTCGTCGAACTTGCCGATGATGCGCGGGCGCACGTCGGCACGCCAGTTGAACAGCTGCTGCTTGATCTGATGCTCGACGATCTCGCGCCGCTCCTCGACCACGAGCACCTCGTCGAGCCCCTCGCAGAAACGGCGCATGCCCTCGGGCTCGAGCGGCCACGGCATCCGCACCTTGTAGACCCGGATGCCGACCCGCGCGCAGGTCGCCTCGTCCAGCCCGAGCTCGACCATCGCCTGGCGGACGTCCTCGTAGGCCTTGCCCGTCGCGACGATGCCGAGCCGTGCGTTCGGCGAATCGACGACGACCCGGTCGATGCCGTTGGCGCGGGCGAAGGCGAGCGCGGCGTAGGCCTTGTGTTCTTGCAACCGGTCGTCCTGCACCATCGGCGGGTCGGGCCAACGGATGTTGAGACCGCCTTCGGGCATGTCGAAGTCCTCGGGCACCACGAAGGCGCGATGCTCGTCGCCGAGGTCGACGACGGCGCTGGTCTCGACCGTGTCGGAGATGACCTTCATGCCGACCCAGCAGCCCGACCAGCGCGACAGCGCGATGCCGAACAGTCCGACGTCGAGGAACTCGTGGATCGAGGACGGGTAGAGCACCGGCATGACGGCCGCCATGAACGCGTGATCGGACTGGTGCGGGAGCGTCGAGGACTTCGCCGCGTGATCGTCGCCGGCGAGGCAGAGCACGCCGCCGTGGGTGGACGAACCCGCCGCGTTGGCGTGCTTGAAGACGTCGCCGCATCGATCGACACCCGGTCCCTTGCCGTACCAGATGCCGACGACGCCCTGCCTGGTCGCGCGCCGCGCGAGCGGCACCTGCTGCGTGCCCCAGATCGCCGTGGCGGCCAGATCCTCGTTGACCCCGGGGCGGAACGTCACGTCGTGCGCCTCCAGATGGGCGCGCGCGAGCGCGAGCTGCTGGTCGTAGGCGCCGAGCGGCGAGCCGCGGTAGCCGGTGACGAAGGCGGCGGTGTCGAGCCCGGCGCGCCGATCGCGCCGCATCTGCGCCATCGGCAAGCGCACGAGCGCCTGGGTGCCGTTCATGAACACACGCCCGGACTCGGCGGTGTACTTGTCTTGCAGATCGTGATCGAGGTGCATGCGAGTTCTCCCGACGGCGACGACCTCGAAGAGTGTGCGCCGACCGATGCGCGGATTCATCCTCATCGCTCGGTCATTCAACCCCGTCGGCGAGGCGTTCGTCCCAAGATAGCGGCCACGGGAAGGATGAACTGATCTCGCGATGGTCGATGCGACCGATCTGAAGCCGCTTCGCGTGCTGCAGCACGAACCGACGCTGAGCGTCGCCGCGCTCGGCGAGCGGATCGGGCTGACGCACACTCCCTGCTGGCGCCGACTGAAGCGGCTCGAGGCGGACGGCGTGATCCGCGGGCGCCGGCCGGTGCTCGACGCCGAGGCGCTCGGGCTGCCGATCACGGTGTTCTGCTTCATCCGGCTCAGCCACCACGACCGGGCGACGATGGAGGCGTTCGAGCGCGGCGCGCGCGAACACCCGAACATCGTCCAGTGCTACACGATGTCGGGCGATCAGGACTACGTGCTGCGCGTCGTCGTCGATTCGGTCAAGGCGTTCGAGCGGCTGATCAAGAACGACCTGCTCGCCCTGCCGTCGGTCGGGCAGATGAGTTCGAGCTTCGCGCTGAGCGAGATCAAGAACACCACGGAGCTGCCGCTCTAGCGCGCCGCCGCGCCGAGCCCGCTCGGGCTCGGCGAGATCGGGCGCCGGCTCGCGCGCGATCCCGGACGAGCCGGTGGCCGCACCGGCCCGGCGGAACTCGCCGGCACCGGCGGTGCCCGGAATCACTCCAGATCTAGCTGGGCGAGCTCCGCCTTCGCCCGCTTCGTCACCAGCCACACCACGGCGAAGGTCGCGATCAGTCCCGCGCCGAGCAGCACCCAGCGCAACACACCGCCACCGCCATCCTCGCCGCCGGCGCTGCCGAGCGAACCGATGTACACGTAGAGCGCGGTGCCCGGCAGGATGCCGACCAGCGTCGCGAGCGCGTACGGGACGAACCCCACCTCGGTCACGCCGAACAGGTAGTTCTGCAAGCCGAACGGAAACACCGGGCTCAGCCGCATGAGTCCGACCACCTTCCAGCCCTCCTTGCCCACCGCCCGGTTCAACGCCGTCAGCTTGCCGTTGTCGTCGACCAGCTTCTTGACCCGATCGCGCGCGAGGTGCCGCCCGATCAGGAACGCGATGCAGGCGGCGAGCGTGGCCGCGACGAGGACGAGCGGAATGCCCCAGAGCCCGTAGGCGAGACCGGCCACCAGCGTGAGCGCCCAGGCGGGACCGAGCACCACGGTCACGCCGACGTAGAGCGCGACGAACACCGCGATACCGACCGCCCCGAGCTCCGTTATCCAGCCCTGGAACCCCTCGATCCACTCCCTGACAGGCAACAGGAACCAGATCGCCGTGACGGCGACGAGCAGCAGGGCGCCGACGACGACCTTCATCTTGGTGGACATGCGGAGCGACTCCTCGGTTGAACGACGGGGACCTTCGGGCACTTGTGGAACGGCCGGGCCAGCGAGTACCGTCGGGCTCCCGACATACCTCAGCGACCGCCTGCCGATGGCGAAGTTCATCCACCTGATGATCCGCGTGCTCGACCTCGATGCCTCCCTGAGGTTCTACGCCGACGCCTTCGGTCTCGCCGAAAGCCATCGGCTCGACTTTCCCGACTTCACGCTCGTCTATCTCAGGAACGCCGACAACGACGTCGAGGTGGAGCTGACGCTGAACAAGACGCGCACCGAACCCTACACGCACGGCGACGGCTACGGCCACGTCGCGTTCGTGGTCGATCACCTCGACGACGAGCACGCGCGCTTCGCCGCGGCCGGGTTCGCGCCGGAAGACATCAAGGAGTTCGCCCCCGACGGAAACCTGCTCGCCCGCTTCTTCTTCGTCGAGGATCCCGACGGCTACCGCATCGAGATGCTCGAGCGGCATGGCCACTACCAGTAGTCACACAGTAGTCACACATCACCAAGGAGGCACACCGGCCATGGCACTCGAAGACACCGTCTGCACGCTCGTTCCCTACTTCGCCGTTCAGGACGGCCAACTCGACGCCTTCAAGGCGCTCGGCGAGCAGATGCTCGAGAAGACCCGCGGCGAGGAAGGTGTCGTCTTCTACGGCTTCAGCTTCGACGGACAGCAGGCTCACTGCCGGGAGGGCTACCGGGACGCCGCCGGCATTCTCGCCCACCTCGAGAACGTCGGCGAGCTGCTCGGCAAGGCGCTCCAGATCGCGAAGCTCGAGCGACTCGAGGTGCACGCACCGGCGGCGGAGGTGGAAAAGCTCGAGGAACCGATGAAGGCGCTCTCCCCGGCGTTCTTCGTCATGGAGACGGGGTTCCGGCGCGGCTGAACGTCACCGCCGCCGCCGGGCACGGCGAGGCGCCCGATCGCGCGACCATCAGTGCCGGCGACGTCCGCCGCGCTCCGAAGCCGGGAAGCGTCGCCCGATACCGGCACGGCTGTCCAGTCTCGCGAGCAGGCCGTGCACGGCGCTCATCCAGCTCACCGCGAAGAGAACGGTCAGCAGGGCGACTGCCGTCACGGCCGCGAGCGGCATCATGACGACGAGCAGGGGCGAGAAGGACGAGCCGAGGACGGCCTTGGAAATCATGCAGGTCACCGCTCCTGATCCAAAGACGTCTTCGTGACGCTACACCGTCCCGCGCGATCCGTGACGCGCGGGAGCGCCCGAGGCACCGAATGGACACAACTGTTCGGAATTGCGCCGATGTTTCGTCAACGGGTCGTCGCGATCGGCGTCGCGGTTGCGCGACGCTCGGGCGACACGGCGCCGATCGCGACGCTCGGGCGGACCGACGACGGTTCGGCGACCGCCTCACCAATTTGCATCCCGCCCCGATACGCGACCGCGCTTCGCTAGCGTTGCCCTTCCCGGTCAACGCGACACGAGCACCCGAACGCATGCGAACGTCCGACATCACCGCCCCTTCGCCGAGCCCGACTCGATCGTCGCTCGAACGGCTCCTCCCGTCGGCACGCGCGACGGCATGTCGGCGAGTGGCCGCGCTCGCGCTGGCCGCGGCCTTCGCCGTCGGCGGCCCGGTCGGTGCCGCCGACCACCTCACGCTCGAGCTGAAGGGCGCCGACGGCGCGGTCGTCGGTCACGCGACGCTGACCGCGTTGCCCGATGGCGGCGTGCACCTGGATGCACAGCTCGACGGCATCGCTCCCGGCACGCACGGCTTCCATATCCACGAGACGGGTAGCTGCGACGCATCGACCGGGTTCAAGAGCGCGGGCGGCCATCTCGCCGGCGACCGCAAGCACGGGTTTCTCGTCGAAGGTGGCCCGCACCCCGGTGACATGCCCAACATTCACGTGCCGGCGTCAGGCTCGCTGCGCGTCGAGGTCGTCAACACGCGGGTCGCGCTCGGGACGGACGGCGACGGTGCCCTTCTCGATGCGGACGGCGCGGCGCTACTGATTCACGCGGGGGCCGACGACTACACGAGCCAGAGTGCGGGCGACGCGGGCGAGCGGATCGCCTGCGCGGAGATTCGCACCGAGTCGTAGCGGCGCCGTTCAGCGTCGCGCCGTGCCGAGGCTCGCCGCCGGCACATCCGCACCCGCGGCGTCGGCGAGCATCATCGCCGCCGCTCGTTCGCCGACCATGATCGACGGGGCATTGGTGTTGCCCGACGGGATGCTCGGAAAGATCGATGCGTCGGCGACCCGGAGCGCGGCGATGCCGTGCACGCGCAGACGCGCGTCGACGACGCTGCCGAGCGAGTCGTCGGCCATGCGACAGGTACCGCAGGGATGGAACACCGTCCACGCGTGATCGCGCACGTGGGCGGCGAGCGCCTCGTCCGAGTCGGCCGAGCGGCCGGGCAGGATCTCCTCGTCGATCACGGCGGCGAGCGACGGGGCATCGGCGAGTGCGCGCACGAGTCGCATGCCGGCGAGCATCAGGTGCCGGTCGCGCTCGGTGGAGAGGTAGTCGGGATGGATCGCCGGCGGCTCGAACGGATCGGCCGAGCGGATCGCGAGACGGCCTCGGCTGGTCGGGCGGCAGGGGTTGAACCCGAGCAGGAATCCCGGGAACGGATCGGGGTTCGTCAACGGGCGCGTGCCGACCGGTGCCCGCGTGTAGCTGAGCGGCGAGAAGTAGAGTTGCAGGTCGGGACGCGTCGCGCCGTTCGACGTACGCACGAAGCCGCCCGCCTGGTTGACGCTGAGCGCGAGCGGCCCGCGTCGCGAGAGCACGTAGCGCGCCCCCGCACGGAGCTTGCCGTGCCAGGGCCGGAGGGCCTGGTTCAGCGTCGGCACACGGGCCCGGTACAGCGCGTCCGCGCCGAGGTGATCCTGCAGGTTCTCGCCGACCGCGGGCACGTCACGGCGCACCGCGATGCCGTGCTCGCGCAGCAGCGCCGCGGGGCCGATGCCCGAGAGCTGCAGGAGCTGCGGCGAGTTGACGGCGCCGGCGGCGAGCACGATCTCGCGGCGCGCACGTGCCTCCTCGTCTCGCCCGCGCCGCCGCCAGCGCACACCACCGGCCCGTGCGCCGTCGAAGGTCAGGCCGGTGACCTGTGCACCGGTGAGCACGATGAGAGCCGGTCCGCCAGCACGCAACCGGCGGAGCCCGCCCCGACGATGATGTAGTCGAACGTGCGGACATCCATGTCGAGCGATCTCCGGTACGCGGCGGACACGATTTCTCGCAGGCAGACCGCCCGTCACGGCTGGCGGACTGGCGGACTGGCGGACTGTAGCCGCTCGACGCTGGAAAAGCCTGTCCCGCACCTCCATCATCGGAGGACGCGCTTTCGCGCACCGCCCTTCACCGACCGACCACGGAGAGACTTCCACCATGAGCGACCGAACCGAACGTGCCGTCCTCGCCGGCGGCTGCTTCTGGGGCATGCAGGACCTGATTCGCCGTCGACCCGGCGTCGTGTCCACCCGCGTGGGCTACACCGGTGGCGACGTGCCGAACGCGACTTACCGAAACCACGGCGATCACGCCGAAGGCATCGAGATCGTCTTCGACCCGGAACGGACGAGCTACCGCGAGCTGCTCGAGCTCTTCTTCCAGATCCACGATCCCACCACCCGGAATCGCCAGGGCAACGACCGCGGTCGCTCCTATCGCTCGGCGATCTACCACACCGACGAGGAGCAGAAGCGCGTCGCCGAGGACACCATCGCCGACGTGAACGCCTCCGGCCTCTGGCCTGGCAAGGTCGTCACCGAACTCGAACCCGTCGGCGAGTTCTGGCAGGCCGAGCCCGAGCATCAGGACTACCTCGAGCGCAACCCCGACGGCTACACCTGCCATTTCGTGCGCCCGGGCTGGGTGCTGCCGAAACGCACCGCCGACGCCTGACGGTTCGACGCGGCACGCTCCCGTGACCGTTCGACTCGACCCGGAGGCCGTGCGAGGCATCGTCTCCCACATGAACGGGGATCACGCGGATGCCCTGCTCGCCTGCGTGCGCGCGTTCACCCATCACGGGCGCGCCGACGAGACGCGCATGACCGGCATCGACGCGGACGGCATCGAGGTGGACTGCACCGTCGACGGCGAGACGTTCCCCGTCGTCATCCGGTTCGAGCGACCCCTGGGCTCGGCCGCCGACGTCAGACCCGCACTCGTCGCGATGGCGCGGGCGGCCCGCCGGCGACTGCTCGACGACGGGGCCGACGGCGCCCGGTGACGACGTCGCGTTCCCGTGCGTCCCGCCGTTCACCGGGCGTCGTGACTCCCGCGTTCATCGATCGCCGGCGTCCGCTCGCTCCGCCGACGGCTCGGACGCCGGGGCCCCGGCCCGACCGGACGCCTGCCCCGAGATCGTCCGCTCCGAAGCCCGCTCCGAAGCCCGCTCCGAGGTCCGCTCCGGGGCCTGCCCCGGGCGCTGCCCGGCGACCTGCCTCGAGCCCTGCTCCGGAACTCGTGCGGGGGCGTGCCCGGGACCCTGGCCCATGCCGGTCTCGAACTGGCTGATGATGTTCGTCACGAAGCGCTCCGAGTAACCGGCGAGAAAGCACCAGAACAGGATCTTGGCGTAGTCGGCCGGGCTCGCGGCGTAGACCCCGAACAGATCCGAGAGACTGCCGGCCGCCGCCTGGCGCGCGAACGCGGCGTTCTCCGCCGCCGCGACCGCCGCCCGGGCCACCTCCGAGGTCTGCAAGGCCGCGGCGCTGGTGCCGCCCGGTCCGAACCCGACGCGATCGGCGACGATGGTCGGGAAGAGATCCCCGTCCACCAGCCCGGAGATGAACAGCACGTACAGCAGGATCGCGAGGACACCGCCGACGAGCGGCGACAGCACGATGTAGACCCAGGAGTTCGCGAGCAGGATCAGGTCGTCGGTGCCGAGCGACTTCAGCCGCTTCTGCAGACTGACGAACCCGCCCACGGCACCGGTCAGGAGCACCGCCGCGACCGTGCCGCCCGCGACGTGCCCGCCGCCGGAGAAGGCGAGGTAGGCACCGCCGCCCATCACCAGCAGCAGGATCGTCAGGGCGAGACACAGCCGCGCGCCGACGATCGCGATCAGCTCTATGCGCTCGGACGGCGCGAGCGCCTCCCCGCCGTCGAGACGAGGCAGCGCCTCGACGATACGCCGCACGCTGGCGGAGAGCCTTCGCCGCCTTCTCGTGTTCCGGCCCGACGTATCGATGACGCCCGACACCGCGCCCGTGCCTTCGCCCGGCGTCGTCTCCCCGGTCGCGGGCGACGCGCCTGCCGGCGGCGAAGACTCCGGCAGGGACGCCGGTGCGGATCGACGTCTCGGCGGGTCGACGACGTCCGCTTCGCCGACCACGCTCACGATGACGCGAGCTCGAACACCGACACCGCCACACCGTCCCTCCCGTCGTGTCCGCACGCGCGGGCGCGGGCACCGTACGGGCGGACGTCGGGTATCGCTCCGGAGCCGTGGCCGAACACGCCGGCTCGCGTCGTCGTCTCTGTCTTCATCTGGAACCGCTCCCGTCGCGTCGCCTTCCACCGTTCCATGGCGATGGCGAGACGTCAGGCTAGATCGACGGGCAACGCTCGCGCCACTGACTCTAAGGCGAGGGGCGGGCGAGTCCGGTCATGCCGAGGCCGACGCCCGATCGGCACGTCGACTCACCGGCATGCGGACTGCCGAGACCGGGGCGACCGGACACGCACCGCCGACTCGCGCGCGGAGCGCGTCAGGAAGGGGCCGGCTCAACCATCGACGTCCGGCACCCACCCGCCCACGGCCTTCACCTCGAGAAACTCCTCCATGCCCCAGGTTCCGCCCTCGCGCCCGTTCCCCGAGCGCTTGTAGCCGCCGAACGGCGAGGCGGACGAACGGGCTCGGCCGTTCATGTCGACCATGCCCGAACGCAGCCGCCGGGCCACCCGGTTGGCCTTCGCTCCATCGCTCGTCTGCACGTAGTTGGTCAGTCCGTAGTCGGTATCGTTGGCGATCGCGATCGCCTCCTCCTCGGTGTCGAACGGCATCATCGACAGCACCGGCCCGAAGATCTCCTCGCGCATGATCGTCATGTCGTTGTCGCAGTCGGCGAACACCGTCGGGCGCGCGAAGTACCCCTTGTCGATGCCCTCGGGACGCCCGAGGCCGCCGGCGACGAGCCGCGCGCCGTCCTTCTCGATGCCCTGCTCGATCAGGCCCTGCACCTTGTCGAACTGCGCGCCGCTGACGAGCGGCCCGATGTGCGCTCCAGGCTTCGACGCGAGATCGACGGCCGTCCGCTCGGCCTGCCCCCGCGCCTGCTCGACCGCCTCGTCGTAGCGCGAGCGCTCGACCAGCATGCGCGCCGGCGCGTTGCAGGACTGGCCGGTGTTGTTGAAGCAGCGTGCCACGCCCTTCGCCACCGCGTCGGCCGGGGCGTCGGCGAAGACGATGTTCGCGCCCTTGCCACCGAGCTCGAGCGAGACGCGCTTGAGCGTGTCGGCCGCGTTCTTCGAGATCGCGATGCCGGCCCGCGAGGAACCGGTGAACGAGACCATGGCGACGTCCGGGTGACCCGAGAGCCGCGTGCCGACGCCGGGGCCGTCGCCGTTGACGAGGTTGAAGACCCCGGCGGGCACGCCCGCCTCGTGCAGGATGTCGGCGAACAGCATGCCCGACAGCGGCGAGAGCTCGGACGGCTTCAGCACCATCGTGCAGCCGCTGGCGAGTGCCGGCATCACCTTCAGCGCGATCTGGTTCATCGGCCAGTTCCACGGCGTGATCAGCGCGCAGACACCGATCGGCTCGTAGAGGATGCGATCGTTCGGCGTGTCGGCACGCAGCTCGCGCTCGAACGCGAAGGCCTCCAGCGTGCGGATGAACGCCTCGATGTGCGAGGAGCCGCTGCCCGACTGCGCGGTTCTGGCCATCTCGAGCGGTGCTCCCATCTCGCGGCTGATCGTCTCGCCCATCTCGTCCGAGCGCGCCCGGTACCGCTCGAGGATGCGCCGCATCAGATCGAGGCGCTCGTCCTTCGCGGAGAGTGACCAGGCGGGGAAGGCGTGCGCCGCCGCGGCGATCGCGGCATCCGCATCGGCCTCGCCACCGAGCGAGATGGTCGCGAGCGCCTCCTCGGTCGACGGATCGACAACGTCCAGATCGGTGCCGTCGAGCGGATCGACCCAGGCACCGTCGATGTAGAACTGGCGAGTGTTCATGGCGGTCTCGTCGGTCTCTCGGCAGGCTCGGCGACGAGCGGCTGCCGTCGCGCCGGTACATGGTACAAGGTGGCCGCGCCCGCCGCTCCCGTGCGACGATCGCCGTCCCGCCCGATCGGCCACCGCCATGCCTTCGCTCGACGTCGTCCTCAACGCCTTCGTCACGCTGCTCGTGACCGTCGACCCGATCGGTACCGCCCCCCTGTTCCTCGGACTCACCGTCGGGCTCGGGCAGGACGCCCGGCGCGTGGTGGCACGACGCGCGGCCACGATCGGCTTCCTGGTCCTCGCGCTGTTCGCCGTCACCGGTACCGGCGTGCTCGACGCGCTCGGCATCACCATCGACGCGTTCCGCGTCGCCGGGGGCCTGCTGCTCTTCTACACCGCCTTCGAGATGATCTACGCCAAGCGCCAGGAGAGAAAGGAGCGGACCTCGGCGGCGGCGGCGGAGGAACACGTGGTGGCGGACGTCGCCGTGTTCCCGCTCGCCATCCCGCTGATCGCGGGTCCGGGCGCGATCTCGGGGACGATCCTGCTGTCCTCGCAGATGGGGGCCGACGGTGGCGCGAGCCATTGGGGCGGAATCGCGGCGCTCATCGGCGTGCTGTTCGTGCTGATGGCATTGACGGCACTGACGATGATCGCCGCCGAGAAGCTCGACAAGTACCTGGGCGAGACCGGACGGGCGGTGCTGACACGGCTGCTCGGCGTGCTGCTCGCCGCCCTGTCGATCCAGTACATCGCCGACGGGGCACGGGCGATGGCCGGCGCCTGACGTCCTACGCCATGGACACGCATCTGCTCCTCGGCCTCGCCACCTTCGCGTTCGTCAGTTCCATCACGCCGGGGCCCAACAACCTGATGCTGATGGCCTCGGGCGCGAACTTCGGCTTCCGCCGCACGATCCCCCACATGATCGGCGTCGCGCTCGGCTTCGTGCTGATGGTGGTACTCGTCGGCATCGGGCTCGCCGAGCTGTTCGAGCGCTACCCGCTCTCGCACACGGCGCTGAAGGGCGCGAGCGTCGTCTACCTGCTCTACCTCGCCTGGCGCATCGCGACGGCCTCGGCGCCCGGCTCGGCCACGGGCGGCGGTCGCCCGTTCGGTTTCCTGCAGGCGGCCGCCTTCCAGTGGGTCAACCCGAAGGCCTGGGCGATGGCCCTGACCGCCGTCACCGCCTACACCGCCTCACGTTCGCTCGCCGACATCGTGCTGGTGGCGGTGGTGTTCGGAGCGATCAACCTGCCGTCGGTCGGAAGCTGGGCCCTGCTCGGACAGGAGCTCCGCCGGGTGCTGACGAGCCCCGGCCGGCTGCGCGTGTTCAATGCGGCGATGGCGCTGCTGCTCGTCGCCTCGCTCTACCCGGTGCTCGTCACCTGAGCGGAGAACGAGGCCGTTGTCGTCGGAAGGACGGACTCCGAAGCACGCCACGAATCCGGACGATGCCCCCGCGAATCGCTACAGCAAACGGATCGTCGGCTTCGCGTCGTGGTCCGCGGCTTCGCGAAAAACGACTCTCATGAGCGAACGGTTTCGGTGGCGCCCCACAGACGACGCCGGCGGCGTCGGCACGTAGGCCGGCGGCAGCACTTCGGCGACAGAGCAGCGGTGGCGAAACGTTCGCTTCGGACAAGAAAAAGCCGCATCGAGTGCGGCTCGATCGTCCGGCGTTGCCGGAAAAAGTCAATGGTAGCGGGGGTAGCTAACAAAGCGTCGCCTGTAGGCAAATAAAAATGCGGCTATCGGTAGATCTCTCAGTTTCGATGCCCCCAAGGATGCCCCCAATTTCCCACGCTGGCCTGATTCCAGGGCGTCGATCAGAGCCGCCGCGCGAACCTCTCGCCCTCCCCCGATCGCGTCCTTGCTCGCCGGGGTGTGGGCCGTTCGATCAGACCGCCCGCGTCGTCTCGGTGAGCGGTTCGCCGTCATCGACCGTGAGGATGTTGTGGTGCTCGGTTTCAACGACCGCATACGCATGACGCGCCCGCAGTTTGCCCGACGCGAGCGGCACCAGACGGACGCGATCCCGGCCGAGCCCTACCCATGCCCCGGAAGTGAGGAAGGCGTCGGCGGAGCCTGTCGATAGCCCGAGCCGGTCGAGCGCGTCAGCGGGCGAGACGGCAACGCTTCTCGTGACGAGCTTGCGGTGCCCGGCGTGGTCGGTCGGGAGGGCGAGCGGGGCGGCGGTCAAGTCGTTGGTGTGCATCATGGCGTTCGCTCGGTCAGCAGGGGATCGCCACATTCTACGTCCCCGTCCTCCCCTCGACGATCACAGACGCCGCGTCCGCCGCGCCGGCGAGCAACCCGTCACGGAAGCGCCAACCGGTCCCTTCGGCACCGCCGCTGCCGCCTCTCACGTCCCTACACTCGAGCGCGGCAAGGACACGCCCGGCGGCACCGATGAACACCGAGACCGATCGCGACCCGGCGGACATCGCCGATGCGCTCGACCTGCTCGACGCCCTCCTCGCCGATCTCGGACCCGAGCGCCTGCGCGAGATCGCGGGCGCGATCCACTGGCACCGCTACAGGAACCGGCGCGCTGATGTTCTGTGGGCCGCCGAACGCCGCGAGGGCGTAGGGGTTCGCAGGGCGCGTCACGAGGCTCTCCGGGAGGTACGCCGGACGGCCGGGCCGACCACGTTGCTTGTGCTGACGGCTGACGCCCTGTCGGTAACCCTCGACGGCGTGGCCCGCGGCGAGCGCGTGCCCGACGCGGTGCGCTCGTTGGTGGCCGATCTCGCAGGCGTGGGCGCCGACGTCGCCGACCTGATCGCCACGGCCGTGCCGTTCGTCGCCGCGCTCGTCGAGCCGCCCGAGCGCTGATCGATCCCGACGTTGTCTGCCCGGAGATGTTGCTCGTGCCGATAGGGTCCTAGCCGACAGCAGTCATTGGAGAAACCGACCGGCTCTGCCGTTGACCCTCAAGGCAGACTCTCGCAAGCAATGCCATCCCCGTTTCCGTCGAGTCTGTGAGGATCGCCTGGTCCTTCGGATTCAAAGAACGCCTGTGCTTCGCGCTGGGTGCTGAAGTCACCACAGTTTCGATCTTCAAACGGCTGCTCTGGCTCCGGCTCCGGCTCCGGCTCCGGCTCCGGCTCCGGCTCGGGCTCCGGCTCCGGCTCCGGCTCGGGCTCCGGCTCCGGCTCCGGCTCGGGCTCCGGCTCCGGCATCGGCTCCGGCATCGGCTCCGGCATCGGCTCGGGCATGGGCTCCGGCATCGGCTCGGGCATGGGCTCCGGCATGGGCTCCGGCATGGGCTCGGGCATCGGCTCCGGCATCGGCTCCGGCATCGGCTCCGGCATGGGCTCGGGCATCGGCTCGGGCATCGGCATCGGCTCGGGCTCGGGCTCGGGCTCGGGCTCGGGCTCGGGCTCGGGTATCGGCATGGTCGGCGGTGAGACCACCGGGAGCGGCTCAGGCGCCTCGATTGCCGGCACGCCGATCGCCGGCCCGCCATGCACGTACGTCGCTCGACAGCCGTCGAAATCTGGACCAACCTCGAACAGCACAGTCGTCTCGATACCGGGCCAATCGATCAAGGCGGCGTTGAGTACGTCGTTCCCCGTCGTATCAAGGTTGAGCACTTCGCCCGGCTGTCCGTACGACTCGGTCGCCAGCTCAATCAGCACCGAACAGTCTGAGTCCGCAGGATCAATGACAACCACACGCGCTTCCCCCATGTTCTCCATGGGCTCCTCTGGCGCCGGTTCGGGGTCAGAAGGCGGTGTCGGTTCGACGATCAACGGCTCGTCGGCTGCCGGCGTACTCTCGGGCAAATCGTCCGCTGGGGGCGTCGCACCATCGCTCGGCAGCGGTTCGAATGGATTCGACAACGCATCGTCGTCGGCCATCGCCGACGCGGCGGTGCTCGACGATCCGCCGCCCGAGGAGCAGGCGGTGACAAGGACTGCCACAGTCGACAGCGCGAGGGCGGATCGAACTCGGGTCATCGTGGACAGTCCGGTTGCGGTGATGAGCGTCACGTAACTAGATTGCCACGGGCGTCGTGCTGATGCCATGTATCGAGCTTGCTTGGATTCGGTGCGGCGGGCGTTTTCGTGACGAGGCCGACGCCGTTGAAACGCTGCTCCGGAAAACGACATACGGGAGCGCGCGCCGCACCGGTCTCGACACGCGCCCCTTCCCTACGCTCTCGCCGCGGCCAGCTTCTCGACGTCGCTGATGCGGTTGTCGAGCACCTCGAGCAGCGTGTACCCCGCGGCGATCGTCGCCTCGACGGTGCCGATGTAGTGCGCGATGACGTCCGGCACCCGGTGATCGGCGTCGGCGCCGATGTCGAGCCGTGCGTCGCCGACGAGCAGCTCCGACAGCGCGCTCGCGACGTTGGCCGCCTCGAACCATGCCCCGCGCGCCTCGCGCAACGGCTCGTCGGCCGGCGGCACGCTCGCCGCGGCATCCAGCACGGCCGCCGGGCTCGCCGCGCCGACGCGCTCGCGAAGGTGTTCGAGCATCGCCTCGGGGCCACCGCTCATGCTGGCGGCGGCGAGCGTCTCGAGGATCTCGGCGAGGAGGCGCGTTCGCTCCCGCCCGCTCGCCGCGGCCTCGCGCGTGGCGAGGTGCTCGACCATCTCGCGCCAGTTCTCGCGCGTGACGAGCTGTGGCACTGCCGACGCGCTCATGCCGTCGCCTCGCCCGGCCACTGCGACGACGGCCCCATTCCCGGCTGATAGATCGTGCCCTCGAAGTCATCGGGGTCGAGCCGGACCTTGCCGAGCGCCGCCTGCAGCTCGGCGAGCATCCCCTGTACCGCGGAGAGCGCGTTCGCGACGTCGCTCGAGTAAACGTACAGCTCTGGCTGACGTAGCGCCACGCTCGTCACCTTCAACACGCCGCGCACGCGCGCACCGACCATGCTGACGAGATCCACCGGCACCGCGCCGATCGGCTCGATCGGAACGAACAGCAGCGCCTCGGGCATGTCCGCCGGCCACTCCTCGGCGCCGGCGTTCACGCACGCGAACCGCTCGGCCTCGCGGATGATGTCGCCCATGTCGCGGCGGAGCGCATCGAGGGCGTCGGCCGCGGCGGCGACGCCCATGTCGAACCCGTAGTCGCGCTCGGGGCTGTCGAGGTCGTTCGAGAGGAGTCGGGTCTGCGCGATCATGCCGCGAAGGCGCGAGAACAGATCGTGGGTCGAGTGGTGAGTGATCTTCATGGGTCGGGTCTCGGGGTCAGGGTGTGCCGCGTCCGTGCGGCGTGAAGGGTGTGGGGCGCGCTCAGGCGGCGACGTAGGTGGTGCCGCGCACGGTGAGCGAGCGGATCGCGTCGAGGCGCACGGAGCGGTACCCGCCGGCGTCCACGCTGTAGACGGTGACGATGCCGTGGGCGGCGTCGCTGTAGCTCTTCGTCCCGCCCTTGAGGTGGGCGGTCACGCCGAGCCGTGCCTGCATGGTGCGGAGCGTGCCGTCGCGCTTCTCGAACTCGACGGCGAAGAACTTGCCGTCGGCGATCAGCTCGAGCACGGCGTCGCGCGTGGCAGGGAGAACGGCCGTCGTCGGCGTGGGCGGGTCGTTCGCCGCGGTCGTGCCGAGCGCGATGGTGTCGACGCGGATAGCGCCCAGGTCGGTGCGGGTGTCGGGGGCGTGCTGTACGGTGGTGTTCGTCATGGTCAGTGTCTCTCTCAGGGTTGCTGGCCGTGGCGCCGAGTCGGCGGGTGTCTTCAGCACCCGTCGGCTCTCTCCCTCGCCGGTGTCGGTCTGTCCTTGACCGCGGACTTACTTTCGCATATCAGTTAGTAAGCGTCAACGACTTTCGCATATCACTTCCGGTACCATCGCCGGATGAAGAAGACAGCGAAGAAGACACCCGTCCGCATGGGCCGTCCACCGAAGCAGGGGGACGGCGCCACGGTGAAGTCGCTCGGTTCGGTGCGCGTCAGCGACGAGCGGCTCGCGAGCTACACGGCCGCGGCGAAGGCGATGGAGCTCCCGCGGGCGGACTGGATCAGGGACGTGCTCGACAAGGCGGCAGCGCGGGTGCTGAAGGCGCGCGGCAAGTAGAGAGCGGCCCCGGCGGGAGTCGGCCCGCGATCCGTGCAGGCCGCCCCGCGCGTGCGAGGGCGCTATGCACGAGGAGTTTTCGCAGGCGACACGCGCGAGGGCCGCCCCGCGCGTGCGAGAACGCTACCGTTAGGAGAAGTTATGAGGACGGCCACTCTCGGGCCGTCCCGCGTGCGAGTCAGGGAAGCGCGCGCCAGGGTTTTCGAGAGGCGACCAACGTGCGCGCGAGTCAGTCCGCGTAGGCCGACGCGACGAGACGCTCGAACACCGCGTGATCGTGCGCCGCGGGGTCCGTCTCGGGGTCGGGCCAGCCCATCGCCTCGAACGCGGTCCGCTTGAGGACGGGGCGAAGGCCGAGCGCCTCGGCGAGCACCCGATACCCGACGTAGCCGCACGCGCTCCGCGACGCGGTCGGTGTGTCGGCTTCGAGACGCGCCACCCGCTCAGCGGCCCGCATGGTCACTCTCGCGTCGGCCCCGAGCGTCGCAGCAGTCGGCAAAGTCGGTGCCGGCGTGCGCCCGGATCGCGTCGAGCTGCTCGCCGAGCGTGGCCCACCTCTGCGCCTCGAACCACTCGCGCGGCACCGCCGGGAGGACACGCGCGAGGATGCGCCCGAGCCGATCGTCGCCGGCGCGCTCGGCCTCGATTTCCTCGAACGCGAGCGTGCGGGTCTCGGGCCAGATCGAGGTGGGCGCGGCGCGGACCTCGAGCGCGGCGACGCGCCTCTCGGTGTGCGGGTTCACGCCGACGGTCTCGGCAGCGCCGGGCGCCGGAGCCCGAACGGGGAGACGAACTCGCGGGTGACGGCATCCCAGCGGTGATAGCCGTCTGAGTAGCTCATGCCGTCGGCGTCGCGTCGGGCAAGCGCGGCCTCGATCTCGGGCGGCAGCGGCACGGACAGGTCGAGCACGGGCGTCACGTCACGGGGACCGTCGTCGCCGGTCGAGACGAACGCTAGGCTGATGACCTGACAGTCAGCGGGCACGTCCACCGGCTCGGGCTCGAAGCCCTGGTACATGAGCCAGACGCGGCCGGCGCCGACGCCCTCCCGCCTCTCGATGCGCTCGACGCGGGTGCGCAGTGCGGTCGTGTTCGTCATGCTCGCGTCCCTCCGGACAGCTCGTCGTGGTGATCGTCGATGTAGCGGGCGGCGGATGCCTGGGCGGCCTCGACGGTGTCGAACGTCGAGACCGACGCCACCGACGTCCCGTCCGGGCGCTCGATGCGGACGCGGTGCCCGTGGGCGGCGTCGTCGACGGTGTAGGAGATGCCGCGGTGGCTGGCGAGCAGCCCGATGCAGAACCGCGGGGTCGTGTCCCGGCGCTCGGTCTCGAGCCGCTCGAGGCGGGCAGCGAGCCTCACAGCTTGAGGGCCTCGAGCGCCTCGATGCGGGCGAGCAGCTCGGTCACCTCGACGATCTTCATGCAGGCGGCGACGGCGCCGAGCAGCTCGGTGGCGACCGAGGGGGAGAGATCCCCCCGCGCGGTCGCCTCGACGATGGAGCGGGCGTGCTCGGCCGGGGTGTCACCGAGCAGCTCGAAGGCGACCGGCTCGGTCTGCGGCTTCAGGTTCGCGGCGACCTTGTCGACCATCCAGCGCGCCATCTGCGCGTGCTGCGGGTGCTCAGGGTCGGCGACGATCCGGTCGGCGGCGGCGAGGGCGGCGGGCAGCCGCGAGCGCAGGTCCGCCCGAAGGCGCTGCACCTCGGCGTCAGGCTTGCGCCCTGCACCCTCTCGGCGTCCACCGGCCGGCATCGTCCGCTGAATCCTCGACGACTGGTCAGGCCGCGCGGGGCGGCTCGTCGTCCCGGCCGTTGTCGGGCAGGTAGACGGCGACGCCCGGACGCTCGAGCGCGTCGGCCAGACGGTAGTTGCTGAGCGCGAGCACCGCGGCCGGCTCACCTTCCAGCGCGAGGCGCTTGGTCGTGCGCAGGATGTCGCGCTGCTCGCGATGGGTCGGACGGGTCTGCTCTCCGCGTGCCATGTCAGTTCCGATCAGCGTCGAATCAGGGGCGATTCTGCGCACGGTGGGTCCGAGCGGTAAGTGCGCGAACGAGCACCGCCCGCGGCCTGCGCTGTCAGACGCTCTCGCGTCCGAGTACCCGGATGCCGCGCGAGAGACGCGGCGCGATGGCGATGGCGCCCTTGCCGGCGAGGGCGTCGAGGTGCTTTCGGATCGCGTTGGTCGAGCGCACGCCGAGGGCGGCGGCCAGCTCCCCGTGCGAGGGCGGGAACCCGTGCTCTGCGATGTGCTGCTTGATCGCCTCGAGTGAGCACGGGCAGTCTTGCAGAGGGAGAACGGCGCTCTGCTGATCACGGTACGTGATGTTCGTCAAAGAACTCCCTCGCGCAGCTTGATCACGGCGCGAGGAAGCCGCCCCCGAAGGTGACTAAGCCAGTTGGGGGCACCGCCGGTGTCGCAATATCCGTTCCCGTCGAGCCGTTTGTGGTCGACTCTTTCGACGATCGACCGCGCCATTGCCGCTGACGTGCGGGACCTCGGCTGTCCGCACTGCGCCGGGACGCTACACCTGGCGCGCTACCCGAGGAAGCCGCGCGGGGTTCCCCGTGAGGTGCTCGGCGAGGCGTATACCTCCCGGGAGAGCTTCTGCTGCCGCGACTGCCGTCGCCGCACCACGCCACCGTCGCTGCGCTTTCTCGGGCGCAAGGTCTATCTCGGCGCGCTCCTGATCGTGTTCGGCAACGTCGCAGGCTCCGGATCCTCCGTCGCCCTCGCGCTGCGCCGGCTCGCCGCCACCACCGCCATCCCGCTCCGCACCCTCGCACGCTGGCGGGCGTGGTGGACCGGGACGCTGCCGTCCTCGGCGTGGTGGCGCGAGTGCTCCGCGTCCTTCATCCCGCCCGTCATCTCTGCCGAGCTCCCGCTCGCCCTGCTCGCGCGCGTGGCGGGGCGCGGCCTGCACGAGCGTCTGTGCACCGTGCTCGCGTTGTGCAGCCCGCTCTCCACGCTCACCTGTTCGCACTTCCCGAGGGTCGTCGTCGGTACGCAGAAGATGCCCTGAGCGCCACCGTCCCGGACCGGGCAGCCTCCACGACTCGACAACGAGGAACGGGAGATAGAGCGATGAAGGAGACGAGCGACCGGGACGCTCAGGCACGGCTGCGCTTCGCGATCGTGGGGCCGCTACTCGCCGCCCCACCCGAGGGGCGGCAGTTGCAGTTGGCCCTTCGCGATCTGGCCGCCCGGGAGTGGACGCATCCCGGTTC
>ENA-ORXU01000544-ORXU01000544.1-marine-metagenome-genome-assembly--contig:-NODE-544-length-42352-cov-3.858711_pt1 | contig 42352 bp, 31 predicted proteins | sample MGYA00237869_ERZ511484 | MGnify/ENA metagenome assembly ERZ511484 | reverse complement strand
GTCGCACTGATATCCCACCCGTTGTCTTGTACTAAAAAAATAATTGGCAATTGTCTCAACGTTGCCATCTGAAATGCTTCTGCAACTTCGCCTTCTGTGACAGATGCATCGCCTAACGAGCAAACAACAATCGGTTTTTCATCGCCGAAAAAGTCCATCATATTGAGTTGCTCACGATATTGAATACCTAAAGCTATACCCGTCGAAGGAATGGCTTGCATGCCAGTGGCTGAAGATTGGTGAGTGATTTTTGGCTTATCGTCATCGCGTAAACTCGGATGCGAATAATATGTGCGTCCGCCTGAAAATGGATCGTCACGTTTTGCCAAGAGTTGAAGCATGAGGTCATACGGTTGCATGCCTATGCCCAATAACAATGCATCATCCCGATAATAAGCCGACAAATAATCGACGGGTTTTAATAATTGTCCAGTTGCGATTTGAATAGCCTCATGTCCACGAGATGTAGCATGTACATATTTACTCGTTATTTTGAAGTTCTCCTCATAGAGTACTGTCATGGACTTGGCTATGCACATGAGTGAAAACGCACGTTGCGCTATTTCTATTTTTTCGTCAGTTTCTACGTGTTCCATTTAGGCTTTTGACTTGAATTTGGCAATTGCCGATTTGGAAAATGGTGATAATATAAGCTGACCACTCTTCACGGCTCGCTCTTCTAATAATTTTCCCCAATGATCTGTTCCTGACCAAAAGATTCGTTTTAAATCAGCCCGTGCTTGTGGGTTAGAATCCAATAGTTGCTGAGCCAGTTTTTCAATGGCGTCGTCCATTTCATCTACTGAATCAAATACTTCTGCATACAATCCTTTGTCTCTTGCCCAATATGCATTTTGCCAATTTCTAGCGTCGATTGCCAATTGAGAAAATGCGGCCAATCCCAATTTTCGCTCGACCGCTGGACCGACGACAAACGGTCCTATACCGACGGCCAATTCACTCAGCTTCACAGCTGAATATTTTGTTGCGTAGCATATGTCAGTTGCTGATGCTAGACCCACTCCACCACCAACGGCTTTTCCTTGTACACGTCCAATTATCAATTTGGGACAGGTACGACACGCGTTGATCACATTGGCAAACCCCATGAAGAAATCTTTTCCTGTATCGGCGTCTTCTATCGCAATCAATTCATCAAAACTCGCGCCTGCACAGAACGTGCGGTCACCTCCACTTTTCAGTACAATGACATGGACGTCGTCTTCTTGACCTGCCGATGAAATGGCGTCAGTCAATTCACGTAACAAGTTGCCTGGCAATGAATTATGCGAGGGATGCTCAAATGTAATGGTACAAATTCCCTGTCTATTTTGCTTGGTGACACTACCGCTCATATTAGTTTTCGTTTAGTCTGCGAATATATGAAAACGGATTCTCGGAAATTGTTCTTAATTAAAACAACTTTCCTTGTTCGCCATCGAGATCAAACTCCACGGAGTCTCCAGGTTTTAGCGTTTTCGATTTGACGAGTTTGCCAATTTTGACCTTTTTATCGGCGAGTCGATTGCCTAATGCTTTCCATCCTTTGACATCGATAAATTCGTGGATGTGTACCACGTCAGTGATTTTACCTTTTTTGGAAGTATAGCTGTATTGGACACTTGGGCGTGGATTGACGGAGGCAAAAAGTAATTGTGATTTTTCATTTTCCGTGATGGCAGAAAAACGTTGATCCAATGCCGTCGTTTCAACCTGAAAACGTTTGACCATCGTCCACTTTTTATTTCCATCATAATAAATATAGCTCAGCACGATCTTTTCATCATACTTGCCCATGTGGACCATTTTTTTAATATCGATTTTACGATTCTCTTGTGGTTGTATTAATTCGTAAGTGCCATCAATATAAATAGCCAAACAAATATCCTCCGGATGAAATGCCCCTAAATAAAGGTCACTCACTTCTGTCTTTATTCTTCCAGTCTTTTTATCGACATAATATTTTAGCGCATCTAAAGTGGATTCCCCATCACTAATTTTTCGGATAGATTTAATGGAATATTTCGTTAATGTATTTCCCTTACTGCCACGGCCTTTTATTGCTAATTCAGCAAAATCAAATTCAAATTGTTTATTTCTAGCACGTGCACTTGGCGATAATTTAATATCGACCATTTCTGCTTCACCGTTCGGATTTATAGTCAAATAATGCACGACTGATTTATCTGAACCCGCCGTAAGATCATATTCTTTGTCACGGGTAATTCCTTTCACTTGAAAACGTTTGACCATTGACTTTCCGCCCACTCCATCGCGATAGATTAAATTGTATGTCGTCCGATCATCTCCTTTCTTCCATACCCCGACATGCAGAATGTTTTTACCTACGAAAGTTTTATCTGCAATTTTGGTCACGACCAATTTTCCATCTTTACGAATGACGAGAATATCGTCGATATCAGAACAAGGCCCCACTTCTTCATCTTTTTTAAGACCATAACCGATGAAACCATCTTTTCTATCAACATAGAGCGTGGTGTTATTGACAACAACTTGCTGCGCTTTGATAGCCTGAAATGAGGTTAATTCTGTCTTCCGTTCGCGACCTTTACCATACTTCTTCAATAGTTCTTTATAGAAAGCGATTGCGTACTCTGTCAAGTGTGCGATATGATGATTGACTTCTTTTAATTCTTCTAACAGTTTTTCCAACGCTTCTTCTGCTTTAAAGACATTGTATTTGGAAATGCGTTTAATTTTTATTTCCGTTAGACGCGCAATATCCTCATCTGTAATATCTCGATGAAGCTCGAGTTTTTTAGACTTTGGTTTTTTATTTGATGGTGTTTTTACATATTTTAATAAACCAGCTCTGACGGCTTTCAGGACTTCTTCCCAACTTTCACATTCTTCCATGTCGCGATAGATGCGTTCCTGAATGAATATTTTTTCGAGACTGGCAAAGTGCCATTTTTCCTCTAGTTCTTTCTTACGTATATCCAGTTCCTCGCCAAGCAGTGCTTTAGTCTGCGCCGTAGAAAATCGCAGAATATCTAAAACCGTCAGAAAATGAGGTTTATTATCAATAATCACACAAGCGTTTGGTGATATACTGATTTCGCAATTCGTAAAAGCATACAGCGCATCGATGCTCATATCAGGCGACATGCCCGCGGCAAGTTCAACACGGATTTCTATATCCTTCGCGGTGTTATCATTGACTTTTTTGATTTTTATTTTACCCTTGTCGTTGGCTTTTAATATGGAGTCGATCAGTTGGGTTGTGGTGACACCATAGGGTAATTCTTTTATGATTAAAGTGCTCTTATCTAATTTTTCTATTCGAGCTCTAACTTTTATTTTTCCTCCGCGCTTGCCGTCTTGATAATCGGCTACATCAGCGAATCCTCCTGTTTGAAAATCAGGATAAATTTTAACGCGTTTGTCTTGCAGAATTTTTATTGAAGCATTAATTAATTCAATAAAATTGTGAGGCATTATTTTAGTCGACAATCCGACCGCGATTCCATCGACACCTTGCGCCAGCACGAGTGGAAATTTGGCGGGCAGATTGATCGGTTCTTTATTACGACCATCATAAGACGCCTGCCATTGCGTAGTATCATCATTAAATAATACGTCGAGCGCAAACGGTGTTAAGCGCGCTTCTATATATCGCGGCGCTGCTGCCGAATCACCCGTACGGACATCGCCCCAGTTTCCCTGACAGTCGATGAGTAAGTTTTTTTGACCCAAGTTGACAAGTGCGGCTCCGATAGCAGCATCGCCATGCGGATGAAATTGCATCGTCTGACCGATAACGTTTGCGACTTTGTGATATCGACCATCGTGCATTTTACGCATGCTATGAAGTATACGCCGCTGAACAGGCTTCAGCCCATCATTGGCCGTAGGTACAGCACGTTCCAAGATCACATAGGACGCATAGTCGAGAAAATACTCTTCGTACATTTTATCTAGGGACACACGCTCCGTTATCGGTTGATTACTCATATAAAAAGTTGATTTGAACCCGCTAATTTACTGTAAATCCTTTAAAATCTAGGTTATATACATTATACAATTTGATGATAAAATAACACGCGCGGCGTGTGTACTGGGTGCCTGACAAAATCTCGTCTGACACCTAAGGTGTCAGACGAGATTTTGTCAGGCACTGGTTAATGCTTTTTCCTAAACGTTAACACTATCTCAAATTCCCTTCTAGGCATCGCATTCATACACCAAAGCGTTATCTTTAAACTTCATTGATCAATGAACTATCTGTAGCGCATGAATTTTGTGATTCAATTAGCTGGCGACGAACAACTCATTATGGAGGCGTGTGTCCGAAAGGAACGGTGGGCTCAGCAGCAGGTATACGAAGCATTTTATGGAGGCATGATGGGCGTCTGCTTACGCTACTCTAACAATGAGCAGGAGGCATTCGACATCCTGCAAGAAGGTTTCATCAAAGTTTTTAGGTACGTCGCTAAGTACAAACCAGGTACTTCATTGTACAGTTGGATCAAGCGTATTATGGTCAACACGGCCATTGACTATTATCGAAAAGAGAATCGACGACGGACTGAAGACTTGGATACGGCGTACTCGCTGAGCAGTCAAGATCCCAACGCTGTGAGTCAGATGACAAGTGAAGAAATACTTGATTGTATACAAACGCTGACAGCTGCCTATCGAAATGTCTTTAATTTATACGTCATAGAAGGATACTCGCATCGAGAAATCGGCGAAATACTCGGAATATCAGAAAGCACCTCAAGATCTAATTTAGTGAAAGCGAGAAGCAAGTTGAGAACCTTGCTTGAGAAGAAGAAAATTACCTTAGGATGAAAGAACAGGAATTTGACAAAGTCATAAAGCAAGCCTTGCAGAATTTGGACCAACCATATGAGGCCAGTTCATGGAATGACATGATGGATCGCATGGATGCCGATGATGCAGACGCCATGGATGAAGTGATTAAATCACACGTGGAATCCGTCAAACCGCGATATCAACATACGCACTGGTTGCAATTGAAGAACTGGTTGGACTATGCGTGGTATGCAAGCAATAAAGTATATGTCAGCAAGACAGCCGAGGCCATTCTCATGATTTTGGCTCTTTTTACATGCTTCAATTACGGTACTGAGCGGCTCATTCCAACTAAATCGGAATCTCCTTCATTTATCGCCTCCACTTTTTCATTTGATCAATCAAAAAAATCTGTAGCGGAATCATTGGCAAACATCCAAACCGAGTCCGATGACATAGTTGATCATGCGAATCTCGAAGCACCTCCAACAAAAGAGCAGCAAATCGATAATCAAACGACTGAAGAAACATTTCCGACTACAAATTCGCAACCAAACCTAAGCGACCAAAAAAAATCACTTAATTCGGAAAATCAATATATTAATGATGTCAGACCTACACAAAACCTGCTAACTAAAAATACATTTGAATCGAAACCTACTCCTATTAAATCAGAAAATACGATTCCATTTCTACCTAATGTTGATACCGAAAAATTAATTAAAAATTCCGCGTTAGAAAGCAATCAAATAATAGCTGCTAACGAATTTGTGCCAGCCGAAATCAAGGCAACTAATGCTCAAATGATCAACGCATCTCGAACGCCTTCAGTCGTTTCGAATATCGATCAATTGAATCTTATTGAGTTTGAAATCGATGAAAATATGGATTTGGATGCTGGCGACATTGCTATTATTGCGACGAAAATTAATCAGTCGAAGTGGAGTATTTCAGCTTTCGCCGATTTGAATTTTAATCACATTACGACACCTTACGATGGGTTGTATGAGAAGAGTGGTTATAATCAAAATCGAGTAGGTACAGGTGGTGGCCTCATGGTCCACAAGGATGTAGGCCCTGTCGAGCTTTCAACAGGTCTCGGTTATTCTTCAAAGCAGTATGACCCACAAGCATTCGTGGAATTATTTACAAAATCAAATACAACAGATGGCACTCAATTTACATTCAATGGAGTTAATTTGAATGTTGTGTCTATTCCAGTACATGCGACATATTTTATTAATAAAAAAGGCAAATGGCGCACATATGCTTCTATTGGAGGCGCCATGCATTTAGCATTGCAAGCACAATATGAACGCGATTTCGAAGTCGTGCCACAACGTGATGTGATGCGACTGGCTGAGCGTGTTGCGCGACAAGGTGGCACAGTGACTGCCGGTACTCGACCAAAGTTTGAAGAGAAGAAATTTCCTGATGGAATATTAGGAGATGGTTCTTTTAAAGACAATCACTACTTTACGCTTGATCTCGCTTTTGGTGTCGAGCGAAAACTATCGCCTAATACAAGTTTATTTGCGCAACCGACAGTTTATTATAATTTATTTAATAAAGGGTTGAGTGCAAACAATGATATCATCAACACATTTGCTTTTCAGTTGGGTGTCAAAACCAGAATTTAATCGAATAATATTTTATTCTTCGAATCAATTCTCCTGTATGCGTTCTGTGCATCTTACAGTTTCATGTCATGAACAAAATGGCTAGCTGACGAATTTAAGGGGTATGAAAAATCACTTGTATCTACTAGTCTTTTTGGGAATCGCCATCACAACCATATTTTCTTGTACGGTCTCAGATGTAAAGAGCACCAGTCAGCCAGTCTCGCATGACATGTGGGATGGAATACTGAAAAAACATGTAGATGAGGATGGCTGGGTCGACTATGAAGGAGTCATTGAGGACTCCGCCCGCTTGCATTCATATCTGAACATACTTGAAGGTGCCCATCCAAACGATAAAAATTGGACCAGAGATGAGCGCATGGCCTATTGGATCAATGCCTATAATGCTTTTACGATCAAATTGATAATCGACAACTATCCGGTCGAAAGCATCAAAGATATCAAAGGTGGTATTGCATTCATCAATTCAGTTTGGGATATAAAATTCATTGAAATAGAGGGTGAGAAGTACGACTTGAACAACATAGAGCACGGTATTCTGAGGCCGAAATACGATGATGCCCGCGTTCATTTTGCAGTCAATTGTGCCTCGGTTTCATGTCCACAACTAGCAAATTTTGCTTTTACGGCAGATAATCTGGACGAACAGTTGGATATGATGGGTCGGAAGTTTTTGGCCGATGATTCAAAAAACAAGATAGAATCTGCCAACAAAGCGACACTATCACCTATTTTTTCATGGTTCTCGAAAGATTTTAAGAAAGAAGGAGGACTTGTTAAATTCGTTAATCGCTTCACTGACAATACGTTAAATGAAGATGCTAAGATTGACTACATGGATTATGACTGGAGTTTGAACGGTATATCAAACGCTAAAAAATAACCAACGATAGGCGATTATTTGTCAACACTTATCATTTTTTGAAATCAACTTCTTTTTGAATGGAAAACATGTTTTCTAACCATCAGATTAAACAAACATTTCATAGTTGGTAAAATCCTGCTTTGTTTTAGTAAACATGGCCCAATATGCCCGTGAATAATCGCGGAAAACCTATCTTTGCAGCTTTATTACAAACGGCTTTTTGTGACCATCAACTACAAGCCAAACCAAAAATTGTAAAGAATTGAAATACAGGATTATAACTGTGGTTTTAGCCATCGCAATGCTCCTTCAGAGTGAAGCGTTGCTAGCTCAAAGCTCAAATTCAGGAATGTCAGGCGGCATTCTTTGGTTATTCATCATTTTCATGCTCATCGCGATTTCACTCCTCATCGGAGATAATATGGTTCGCGCACAGGCAAAACTTGGCGGGATCGATGTCGCGCGCGACGATACGTCTTTCTTTCCTGGCATGAACGCTCTTTTAGGCAAGTCTCGACCGGCTCATATCAAAGACGGCTCATATACGCTATTGACGAAAGGCCATGACATCAAGCTGGAAGGTGAAGCCGATCAAGTCATTCGACCGATTGAAGTCAACACGTTTGGTGTTTGCCCAACGGACTATCGTGGCATAGCACCGATTCCAAAAATGGTCGTCGAATTAGGACAAGAAGTAAGCGCTGGCGATCCTTTGTTTTTCAATAAAAAAACTCCGGACATTCAATATGTAGCGCCTGTCTCAGGTGAAATCGCTGAAATAAAGCGTGGAGCGAAACGTGCCATCGTAGAAGTCGTTATTCTAGCAGACAAACAGCAAACTTACCGAGTTCTGCCATCGATCGACATCAATACAGCCGATCGAAATGACATATTAAATTTCCTAAAAGGTTCAGGGTTTTGGCCTTCAATCAATCAACGTCCTTTTGATGTTGTAGCTGATCCTGAGATTACACCTCGCGATATTTTTATTAGCACATTTGATACAGCTCCTTTGGCTGCTGACTTGAATTTCATTGTCGATAAAAAGCATACCTTATTTCAGGCGGGTCTCGACGCACTATCAAAATTAACAGATGGCGATGTTCATCTTGGTTTGGATGCGCGCGGTAATTTACCACATGCGGCATTTACTAATGCTAAAGGTGTTAAGAAACATTGGTTTAAAGGAAAACATCCAGCAGGAAATGTTGGGATTCAAATTCACCATATTTCACCGATCAAACCCGGAGATGTGGTCTGGACATTGACAGTCGAAGACGTTCTTTTATTGGGCGAGCTAGTCGCTAATCACCGCTTTCATGCAGAGCAAATTGTAGCTATCACAGGAAATGGCATTGAGCAACGAAATTATGTCAGAACCATGCGTGGAGCAAAAATTTCTGATTTATTGAAAAATCAGAGTGTTGATGCTCACGAGAATAGAATCATTGCTGGTGACGTACTAAGCGGAAGACAAGTGTCAATGGATGGGTTCTTGCCTAATGGTGAAAACCAACTTACGGTTATTCCAGAAGGGCGTAATTATGAAATGTTTGGTTGGTTACTGCCAGCTATCGACAGGCCAACACTATCGCGCACATATCCGAACTTTTTATTTTCTGATCTGGCATATGAGGTAGATACAAACACACACGGTGAACCTCGCGCATTTGTGCAGACAGGACAATATGAGGCTATGATGCCAGCGTCGATATATCCGCAGCATTTAATGAAGGCCATTATGATTCAAGATTTTGAAAAAATGGAAGGTTTGGGATTGCTCGAACTGTCAGAAGAGGATGTAGCGCTTTGTGAATTTACTTGTACTTCGAAACAACCATTGCAACAAATATTACGTGAAGGACTAGACCTCATGCGCGAGCAAGGTTAATTCCGTCATTATATTATAACATCAGAATAGAAATTATTAGATGAATAAATTATTAAAATTTGTAAAAGGACTAGAGCCAAATAAGGAAAAATCTCCTTTCATGCATACGTTGTACGATGGCTTTTTCACCTTTTTATATTCACCAGATCACGTCACGCACGGACCGGGTGTTCACATCCGAGATCGCATGGATTTAAAGCGATTAATGGTGCACGTTGTGTTGGCATTAGGCGCATGTTATTTGTTTGGGATGTACAATGCCGGTCACCAGCATTTTACCGCATTAGGAATGCATACCGGATTTTTTGATGCAGCCAATTTAAAATTACATTTCGGAATTGGAAAAATGATTCCAATATTCCTCGTCACACATATTGTTGGACTTGGAATTGAATTTTATTATGCGGCGAGAAAAGGACATGCCATTGAAGAAGGATTTCTAGTGAGTGGTGCTTTGATACCATTAATTATGCCACCGGATATTCCATTATTATGGTTGGCTATGGCTGTCGCGTTCGCCGTAATTTTAGGAAAAGAAGCATTTGGAGGAACAGGGATGAACGTATGGAATATTGCGCTTCTTGCCCGTGTCTTCATTTTCTTCGCTTACCCGACAACCATTAGTGGTGATGAAGTATGGGTTGCGGGACTTGAAGGTACAGCAGCCGGTTCTGCCGTTGAATATAGCTGGTGGCACACGTGGTTAGGGAACGGCGTGTTCGACTTGTTCGGATGGAATTTATTTGATTCTACGGCCGTGGTTGCTGACGGTTATACTGGCGCTACGCCGCTTGGCCTCGCAGCCAAAGGTGGTTGGGAAGCTGTAGTAAATGTTTATTCTGAAGCCCAGATGTGGTGGGGAACAATACCCGGATCTATAGGTGAAACTTGTAAACCAATCATATTACTCGGGGCCGCATTTTTAATGTTGACACGTGTTGCGAGTTGGCGAATTATGTTCTCCATGTTTTTAGGAGCAATTATTACGGGAATGTTATTCAATGCTTCGGGCGCTACGGATTTCATGGCAGTGCCTTGGCAATATCATTTCTATATGGGTAGTTTCTTTTTCGCTATGGCATTTATGGCTACTGATCCAGTGACGGCCGCATCTACCGCGACGGGAAAATGGATTTACGGATTCATGATCGGAGTAGTTGGTATGATTGTCCGTGTATTAAATCCGGCATACCCAGAAGGATGGATGCTCGCTATTTTATTTATGAACACCTTCGCTCCGCTAATTGATCATTTTATTCTTCAATCGAATATTTCAAAAAGACTGAAACATGCATAGTACAGGATATATATTACGGTTTGTCCTCATCATGACGACGGTGGTCGCTTTGGTATTGGCATTAATGTCGACCGCGCTGAAACCAATTCATGAGAGTAATGAGGCTATTTATAATAAGCGCGCCATTATTTCTGCTATAGGAAATAAACTCGATAAGACTGTCGCTGAAATGTCAGATGAAGAAGTAGAGAATATTTTTAAAGAAAATATTACCCAAAAGGTCATCGATGTAGAGGGTAATTTCCTTTCCGAAGAGGAAGTGATGGACCGTGGCTACAAAGCAGGTAAAGCGGAAAACGTAGATATGGCCAAAGAGCGAAAGAAAGATGAAGCCGATCGTATTTACCCGATTTATGAATATGAAAATGGCGATGAAAATTATGCCATTATTTCCGTAAGAGGTAGCGGACTCTGGGATGCTATCTGGGGAAATATCGCCATCGACGAAGATATGAATACAATTGTCGGAGCATCTTTTGACCACCAAGGTGAAACTCCGGGACTCGGAGCGGAAATCAAAGACAACCCTAAATACGCACTAAATTTTATCAGCAAGAAAATATTCGATGAAAATGGTGGATATGTTTCGATCACCTCACGGAAAGGTGGCGCCGTCGATCCTGATCATGATGTGGATGGTATTACCGGAGCTACGGTAACGGCTGACGGTGTGACAAAAATGATGAAAAAAGGCGTTAAAAGATATCTACCCTATTTAAAATCTAACGAAAAATAATATTCACGTTTCGAAATTATTTCGATCACTTTGAATGAATAAAATATTATGGCAGAAACTGCAGTAAAAACAGCAAAAAAGGAATCAACCTTTGCTTTCGGTAAAAAAGAAAGAAAGCTAATAGGAGATCCTTTAAATGATAATAATCCGATCACGGTGCAAGTGCTCGGTATTTGTTCGGCACTAGCCGTGACAACACTCGTCAAACAAGCTGTCGTGATGTCTATCGCGGTTGTATTTGTTTGTGGACTGGCAAACTTGGCGATTTCATTGCTTCGTAAATCAGTACCAAAACAAGTGCGTATGATCGTACAACTTGTCGTGATTGCCTTTTTGGTGACCATTGTCGAGCTCACGTTGAAGGCATTGGACTATGAGGTCTATAAGCAATTGTCCGTTTTCATCGGATTAATTATCACCAATTGCATCATCATGGGACGACTCGAAGCCTTTGCCATGGCAAATGATCCTTGGCGATCATTTTTAGATGGAATCGGGAATGGCCTGGGATACGGAGCGATATTAATTATCGTTGCAGTTTTGAGAGAAGTATTTGGAAAAGGTCAATTACTCGGATGGAAAATTATCGGTAGCGAGGAAGCAATGATCGATACTACAGGCGGATTTTTAGGAGGCTATTTAAACAACAACTTGATGGTGTTATCCGCAAGTGCCATGTTTATTATCGCTGTCCTGATTTGGATACACCGTAGTTACAATCGAAAATTAGTTGACATATCTTAATTAAAGAAGAAAATAATCATCATGGATTTATTTAATATTTTTATACAAGCCGCCTTTATTGAAAACTTGGTTCTCATTTACTTTCTCGGGATGTGTTCATATTTGGCCGTCTCTAAAAGTGTCAAGACTGCAGTCGGATTGGGTCTTGCAGTTATCTTTGTTTTGGGAATTACAATGCCTATTAACTGGCTCATCAGTGAATACCTACTTAGTGAGACTGGTCTATTTGGAATGGATTTGACATTCTTACGATTGATATTATTTATCGCAGTCATCGCTTCTATGGTGCAGTTGGTAGAGATGGTCATCGAGAAATTATCACCGACTCTTTATAATGCATTGGGTATTTTCCTTCCATTGATTACAGTTAATTGCGCCATACTTGGTGGTTCACTTTTTATGGTAAGTCGTGAATATAACTTAGCTGAAAGTGCAGCCTTTGGATTAGGTGGTGGATTCGGTTGGTTTTTAGCGATTGTTGCGATTGCCGCCATTCGCGAAAAAATCCAATACAGCAACGTGCCAGCTCCTCTTAGAGGGTTAGGCATGGCTTTTTTATTGACCGGATTGATGGGGCTTGCATTTATGAGTTTGATGGGAATTGACCCAGACGCATTGGGTGCGAATTAAACCTGTTCGATAAATAAAATTTTATTAGAAAAAGAAACAAACAAGATAGATGGAACAATATATGCCGGTTTTAATCGCAGTCGCAGTTTTTAGTGCAGTTATTCTCGCACTATCATTCATGCTGATTGCGGCCCGTAAACGTTTGTTGCCTCAGGGCGATGTAACTATCAAAGTGAACGGCGAAAAATCGCTTACTGTATCTCCAGGAACGACATTATTAAATGTGCTTTCCGATCAAAATATATTCCTTCCGTCGGCCTGCGGTGGTGGAGGAACTTGCGCCATGTGCGAGTGTCATATTGATTCTGGCGGTGGAGATGTATTGGCAACGGAACTCAATCACTTGTCGAGAAAAGAAGTCGCAGAAAACGTGCGCCTATCTTGTCAAGTGAAAGTCCGAGAGGATATGGAGATCCGTATTCCAGAAGAAATATTTGGAATTAAAAAATGGGAATGTACAGTTAAATCAAATGACAATGTCGCATCCTTTATCAAGGAATTTGTGGTGCAGTTACCAGAAGGCGAAACATTAGATTTCCAGTCTGGTGGTTACGTTCAAATCGACGTGCCAGAAATTGAAGTTGATTATAAAGACTTCGATATTACCGCTCATAGTGAATTTCATGATGAGCCAAATAAATTTCAAGAAGAATGGGATAAATTCAATTTGTGGCCATTAAAGATGAAAAACGATGAGCCACAATTTCGAGCATATTCTATGGCTAATCACCCTGCAGAGGGAGACATCGTCATGTTGAATATTCGTATTGCTACCCCACCGTGGGATCGAAAAAATAATAACTGGATGAATGTAAATCCAGGTGTGTGTTCTTCTTATGTATTCGGACTCAAGCCTGGTGATAAATGTACCATCTCAGGACCGTACGGTGAGTTTTTTATTAAGGATACCGGAAAAGAAATGATATACATTGGTGGTGGAGCTGGAATGGCACCGCTTCGATCACATTTATTCCATCTGTTCCATACATTAAAAACTACCGATCGTAAAGTATCGTATTGGTATGGTGGTCGCTCAAAAAGAGAGTTGTTTTATGTCGATCAATTTAGAAAGATAGAACAAGAATTTCCAAATTTTAAATTTTATGTAGCACTCTCGGAGCCAGCAGAAGAGGACAACTGGAAAGTAAAAGATGGCATTGACGGTGAAGGTGACGGATTCGTAGGATTCATACACCAGACGCTGATTGATAACTATCTCAGCAAACATGAGGAGCCGGAAGAAGTAGAATACTATTTCTGTGGACCACCGCTCATGAATGCTGCTGTGATAAAAATGTTGGATGATTTCGGCGTACCTGAAGAAAATATCGCCTTTGATGATTTTGGAGGCTAAACTATACATCAAGATGGATTCAAAACCATGAACGTTAAAACCCCAAGTCAATTGACTTGGGGTTTTGTTTTTTTTACTACCATCTTATTCAATTTACAATAGAAATTTCATGCAAAGGAGCTAGAATTTTCATTCACAGAAAGTTCGAATCGTGTAAATTTTTGTACTCATTTAAGACATAATCTTCCACGTGATCATCGGGTCGTCGCATCACAGCGCAGATTCGTCGAGTGAAAACCTCACTTCGAATAGAATTGATTAATTTAACAGTCTAACAATTTAAGCATGAAACGTAGAATCGACTGGCTAAATCATTTTTTGGAGTTTATTGTCGTTGTTGTGGGCATCTTATTGGCTTTTCAGCTCAACACTTGGTCTGAAGAGAATAACCAGCGTCATATGGTTGTCGAGCACATGGAAAATATTAAAAACGAAACTTTTCAAAATCTGAACAGTTTGAGTTTAGCGGTAAATCGAGGTAAAAAGAAACAAGTGCTCATTGATAGCATGCTCAATCTGGTTATCGCCGGCAAAATTGAACGATCAATAAGTGGATTATCATTTCAACTTATGCATATTAACTACGCCTATCTAAAAATAACCGCTTTCGAGACGCTTTCTCAATCAGGTGACATACGGTTTATTGAAGATTTTAAAATGAAGAACGAACTGGTTGCGCTTTACGAATATTACAAATGGACAAACACCATTCAGACTGTCAATACCGATTTCTTAGCGAACAATTACTTTACCTATGCCCAGGAAAATTTTGACATGGTGAGAGCTCAACTGCAACCCAAGGAAATTTATATGAATAAAAAGTTTAAAAACATTCTCTCTGGTATGCGATATCAAAATAATATGCATGTAGAAAAACTTGAATCCTGCAAAGAGGAAGTTGAGAATTTCATTGATTTTATGCAGTGGAAGCGTGATGAGCCGAGCGAAGCGGAGTGATATTAAATTCCCCATATTTCTGTCGTTGACATTCACTCAACATTTATCTGAGATTAAAGTGCATGTACGAAATCACCCTCGATCAAATAATTTTCGGATATATTTTTTTGAAAAATTCACTTCGGTATTCATTCAATACGTGCCTTTCATTCAGCTCCTTATAATATTTGCCTTAGTGCAATGAAAAATAAATTTTGGCTAATCCATCTAACCTACGGATTACATTGTTCGATCGTCACAAACCGATCTATCCAAACAATACTGTCGTAGCGCCGTTATATAATTTCATCCGACTACTCTTAAATTATGTCTCAACCAGATTTCAAGGACCTCCACGCACTCTATATAAACTGTACCCTCAAACGCTCTCCAGCAACGAGTCACACGGATACGCTGATGGATGTCTCGCGTTCTATATTAAAAAAAGAAGGTGTGACTTATGAGAATATTCGTTTTATCGATCATGACGTGGCAGTCGGTGTTTATCCCGACATGACGAAAAAAGGTTGGGAGAAGGACGAATGGCCAGAAATATTTGAAAAAGTCATGAAAGCCGATATTCTTATCATCGGAACCCCCATCTGGCTGGGTGAAAAATCCTCAGAAGCCACAAAATTGATAGAGCGTATTTATGCCATGAGTGGCGAGACAAACGAAAAAGGTCAGTATATATATTATGGGAAGACAGCCGGATGTGTCATCACCGGAAATGAGGACGGTGTAAAACACTGTGCAATGAGCATATTATACGCACTTCAGCATGTCGGATACATGATCCCTCCACAAGCAGATTGTGGCTGGATCGGCCCTGTGGGACCAGGCCCAAGCTACGGTGACACCGAATGGAAAGGTGAAAAAATAGACCCGCCGCTCGGATTTGATACCGAATTTACCAACCGTAATACAACATTTATGACATACAATTTGCTACATACGGCATCTATGCTGAGGGCAAATAACGGATTCCCGAATTTTGGTAATTCACGAGAAGCATGGGATGATGGTACCCGTTGGAATTTTGAAAATCCGGAATATCGGTAGATGTTGATAGCAAATACAATTCAACTTTTTCCGGAGACGAAATCAATAAAAATAAGTGATTAAAAATGAGGTAACCAAGCCTAATAATATCACTAAAGGCGCACCAACTTTCAAAAAATCTCTGAATCTATATTGACCCGGCCCGTAAATTATTATGTTCGTCTGGTAACCGATTGGTGTCAAAAAACAGCAATTGGCAGCAAACATGAGTAATGCCACAAGTGGCAAAATATCGATTCCCAATGAAGGTTGGAGTGCAAATATGATCGGAGTCAAAATAACCGCCGTCGCATTGTTATAAATTACTGAAGTGATAATCGTGATCATAATGTAAAGGAAAAATAATGCCCAAAATAACGGCAATGGAGTGATCACAAACAAAATCAGGTCTGCAATCACATCACTCGTGCCCGTCTTTTCCATAGCCAACCCAAGTGGTATTAATCCGGCCAACATAAATATGATCCTCCAATCGACACTTTGATAGGCCTGAGTGAGCGATATGCATTTTGTCAAAATTAAAATTACTGCACCGCATAAGGCCGCAATTAATATGGGCAATATACCACTAGCCGCCAATCCTATAATGCCTAGGATGACAATAATCGCAATCCACTGTTTATTCGTTTTATAAGTTGGACGCTTCCATTCCCTCAAGACAATGAAGTCATCATTTTCGTAAAAGGTTTTTCGTCGCTCTTCTGTCGTTTCCACGAGTAATGTATCGCCAAAATATAGTCGCATATTTTTCATGCGAGGCATGCGAATGTATTTCTTCGTCCCAATGATACCCAATACGGCGGCTCTATATTTTTGCCGAAATCCCGATGACATCAATGTCTTACCAATTAGAGAGGATCTGGTATTAACGATTAATTCCATGAGTAAAATTCCTGATTTACTTAAATCTTCATCTGCAGTATCGCGCCACGATTCAATCCCCAATCCCGTTACATTTTCTAATTGTAGCAATGCATTACTTCGCGCCCGAACAACTAATATATCATCCGACACAATTTTTTCATTTCTATTCGGAACGATAATCGCACGACCGTTACGTATAATTTCAACGACATCTATATGCAACTGCCCTAGAATTTTTAATTCTTTCAAGGTCTGTCCAACCCACTCAGACGCGCTGTCGACTTTGATTTCAGAAAAGAATTTTTTAAGATTATAGTCCTCTATTAAATTTTCCGGTTTTTTGCTTGATCGCAATAGGTATCGAGATGCAAATGCCATATAAATGATAATCAGGAGAAACAACACGACACCAATATGCGTAAATTGAAATACTGCCAGCGGTATGCCAGTAACAGTCTTGGCAATATCACTGATAATTAAATTTGTTGATGTACCAATAGTTGTTGACGCTCCGCCGATAATTGCAGCGAAAGACAATGGCATCAATAATAAACTCGGACTGATCTGTTTTATCGAGGCCATTCGAAGGACAACCGGTAGAAAGACGATGACTACGGCTGTCGTATTAATAAATGCCGAAGTTATCCCAGCAATAACCGATATCAATAGAACATTTATAAATAAATGTTTACTAGCGATCGTAATTAACAGATCACCCATTGATCGAATCACACCCGTCGTTTCTAGAGCTTTGCTGACAAAAAACAGGATTAATATGGTAATGGTCGCCGGATTTGAAAAACCACTCAGACCTTCTTCTGGCGATAGAATTCCCGTTACCAAGAGCAACGTTAATATTGTAATAGCCACCATATCCGGAGCAACCCCTCGCCAGGCGAAAGCTATCAAGGCAAAACCTAACATGACCAATATGAAGACGACTTCTATACCCATTCAATTCGAAATATATGTAAGAATACATCTTTTTTTTTCATATAAAATAGCTTGATTGCTTAATTTGAAAGCGCGTAAGCCATTGAGTGAAGCACTATATTATTCAGTCCACTAAATAACTATATTTATGGATATTAATAAGGTCTCCACATGAAACAAAATTTACGAATCGCAGGATTAGTCATCTCCATCCTAGCCGTACTCATGCCGATCTATGGCGCGTATGGAAAATTATTTAATCCGGGCATGAAAGATTATATGGCTTCGCACGGATTGGAAGGATGGACGACCATCATTGGACTTGGAGAGGCCCTTTCTATCATACTCTTTCTGATACCGAAAACTTTTCGATTTGGAGCGTTGATGATGAGCGCTCTGATGGGTGGAGCGATCGTATTACATATGAGTCATGCGGAGGCGTTTCACATGCAAGCCATCATTTTGTTACTCGTGTGGATAGCTGCTGCACTACGCGATTATGCTTTTAGACAGGCTTAACAACTTGTTAAATGCTGACTGAACGCCATTACCGCCTACCATTAAGAGTACCTTTGCGTATTCAAACGAAAATTTTATGCGGCTAGTCGTTCTTTTATATACTCTAATGTTCTCTACCATCGGCACAACGTTCAGCCAGATACCCGCGGACAACCCTTTACGATCCTCTTACGATCAAGCGATAAAGGTGAAAATTACTGGGACAGTTGTTGATGAAAGTTCTGGTGATCCATTGGAATTTGCAACTGTATCTGTGTTCTCGATCAAGGATACTACCCTACTCGGAGGCGAACTGACCGACGTGGAAGGTAAATTCTCTGCCTCAATCGATCGTGAGCCTGCGTATGTAGTAATTGAATACATTGGTTTTGAAAACCTTGTCATCAATCCACTTCCGCTCGACGATCAAAAACCTAAAAGAGGCGCAGTCAACCTCGGAATCATTTCCATGTCTACCGGATCGTTTAACCTGGAAGAAGTGGAAATCCGTGCCGAAAAAAGTGAAAATCAATTTTCACTAGATAAACGGGTTTTTAATGTCGGAAAAGACTTGGCCAATCGCGGTGGAAGCGCTGTAGATATTTTGGATAATGTGCCATCAGTCACAGTTGACATTGAAGGTGCAGTCAGTCTTCGAGGTAGCGAAGGTGTTCGTATACTAATTAATGGTAAGCGATCTGGGTTGGGGGATAATTTAAGATCAATTCCTTCCAATCAAATCGATCGCATAGAAGTGATCACTAACCCTTCAGCGCGATACGACGCGGAAGGTATGGCAGGTATAATAAATATTATTTTAAAGCGTGACAATCGCGATGGTTTTAATGGTTCATTTGATTTAAACGGCGGCTATCCCGCTCAAGCCGGTATTGGCGCCAATGTCAATTATCGAAAAAATAAAATTAATTTCTTCGCTGGATATGGTTTCCGGTATCGGGAAAGTCCTGGTGGCGGATTTCAATTTACGGAAATTAATAAAGGTGATACGATCAACATTACCGATCAAATAAGCGAACGCGATCGAACAGGAAAAAGCCATACACTCCGATTTGGTTCCGACTATTATTTTAATAACAAAACTTCACTGACTGGTTCGTTTCGATATCAAGATAGTCGAGATGATAACTTTTCGGTGAATTTTTACGACGACTATATCAATGACTTTCCTGGAAATCTTGTTAATCGAAGTCAGCGTACTGATGATGAGATTGAAGACGAGAGTGAATTGGAATATAGTTTGACTTTCAATAAAGAGTTTTCATCACGGGATCATGTTCTTAAGATAGCCGTGGATTATGAAGACGAATTGGAAAGCGAATTTTCTGGATTTAGAGAATCGATCAATCCTGTTAATTCGCCATCTGAACTATTACTTCAACGATCAAATAATGACGAAGGGCAAAAAGAATGGGTCGCGCAAGCAGACTACATCCACCCTTTTTCTGAAGATCACAGAATCGAATTCGGACTAAAAGGAAGTTTTCGAGAAATTACGAATGATTTTCTTGTTGAAGAATTTGATGGTGAAAAATGGCAGGGACTTGAAGGGTTGAGCAACAATTTTATTTACGATGAAAATATTTTGGCAGCTTATACGCAGTACGGAAATAAATTCGGCAAGATTAGCTATCAAGTAGGTGTGCGATATGAATATGCTGATATATTGACAGAGCTTGTTCAAACCAACGAGCGAAACGACCGGAGTCAGCCGAATTTATTTCCGAGTATATTTCTCAACTATGAAATATCCAAAGCGGATCAAATGCAATTGAGTTATTCGAGACGTATTCGTCGACCTCACTTTTGGCATCTAAATCCTTTTTTCACCTACAACGATAGTCGGAATCAATTCGTTGGTAACCCAAACTTAAATCCTGAATACACGGATTCTTATGAATTCCAATATTTAAAATTTTGGGACAAAGCCACATTAAATAGTGGGATATTTTATAGGAGGTCTACTGGTGTGATTGAACGCATTCGGTCATTGGTCGTAAATCAAGATGGCAGTGAGATTACCATTTTGAAACCTGAAAATTTATCCGAACAAAATGATTATGGGTTCGAATTTAATCTGACGTATTCTGGCATAGAATGGTTGAGATTAGATGGATCCGCGAACTTTTTCAGGTCGATTACTGATGGGAGAAATATTGATCAGACTTTTGAAAACGACACGTACACCATGACATCACGGTTCACGTCACGATTTACATTCTGGAAAGGCTCAGATTTGCAAATTCGAACCAACTACCGCGCACCTCGTCGGACGGCTCAAGGGCGAACAAAATCCATGACGAGTGTTGACCTCGGATGGAGCAAAGACTTGTTACCCAAGAAAAACTTAACCGTCACATTTTCCATTCGCGATTTATTGAATCAACGAAAACGACGATACGAACAATTCGGACCCACATTTAGAACAGAAGGCGAATTTCAATGGCGGGCTCGGTCTTACAACCTCTCTTTAAACTACCGCATTAATCAGAAGAAAAAACGGCAACGTGGTGGTGGTGATTTTGGTGGTGGAGAAGAAGGGTTTTAGTAATTGGCTTTGCCGACATTGACCTAAATTTGTAATTTTGGATCAATGTCGGGATTGGCTTTTGGCTTTTGGCTTTTGTTTATTAAATATATAAACCTCCTTTTTACTAATATTAAAAACTTCATTCTAACGTCGCAGTTGTTTACATTTAAGGATCAATTGACACTATACTTTGATGAAAGCGACAATATATTCTTTTTTATTTTTTCTTCCGATTTTGACATCTGGGCAAATTCAATTATTGAATGATGAATTCAATGCAGATACCACGCTCGATGAGTGGTTTAACATAAATGATACTGAAGGTTGGGACGCTGAACATCTGGAGGTATTTGATATCGATCAAACCACCGCAGGGCATTTACATATGATGCCATGGTCTACGAGTTGGTACCAAGATTATAGAGGCCCATTACTATTTAAGTTAGTGGATCAGAACTTTATATTCACTACTGAAATATCCGCAACAAATAGACTGATGAATGGCACTCCCTCGTCATCATATTCATTGGCAGGCGTTATGATCAGGGCACCTAGGAATAATATCACGAACGGGTTGGATGACTGGACACCTGGTGGTGAAAACTATGTTTTTCTATCTACAGGTACCGCTAATCCGGTTAATGGAGCGCCACATCTTGAAATCAAAACGACTCAGAATAGCGTTTCGAATTTACAGATAACCCCAATTTTGACAAGTGAAAATGTAAGAATTAGAATAGCACGAATCGATCAACATGTGATTTGTATGTATAAATCACCAGGCGCGAACTGGGTTATTCGCAACCGCTATAATCGAAACGATCTACCTGCTGAACTTCAAGTTGGGTTAGTCACATATACCGATTGGCCAAAATTAAATTCCTTCACCGAAACGTATGCAAATAGTCACGTGATTAATGCCGCATCCGCCAATCCCGATTCAAGTAGCAATCCCGGTCTAGGTTATAATCCGGATTTAATCGGATTATTTGATTTTGCACGATTTGATTCTGTAACAGTGCCGCCTCCATTGATTGGTGCAAATTTGTCGAATCCAGGCGCTGTTTCAGATGCTGAACTTTTGGCATTTCTTGGCCAGCCTTCACAGCCACTAGTTTTGAATAATATTCAATATGAATTGGACACGACCGGTATCACAATTCAAGCGGATCCAGATCACGAATTCGTCAATATTTATGGTAATTTATCCGATCACACCGTGACTGTGGCCGACACATCAGGAAATATTATTGATGTGTATGAAAATGTATATCAACGCCTCACCATCGACACTTCCGAACTACCCGCCGGACCTCATCAAATCATCATCGAAAATGAGTTGAATGCGGTAATTCGTGTACAGCGGTTTATTAAATTGAATTGACGCACGTTCGAGTCTGTATCGATTTGTGCTCAAGACCATGAACGTTAATATTTGATTAAAAAACAGTTCAAAAGGACCACGATAAATCGCATCTAAAAAATATTACTTAATATTGCCTAGTCGTCTTTATAGAAGGACAACTCTGATTTACATATTTATTATCTTATCAAGAAAGGTTGAGGGACAGGCCCTGTGATACCTTAGCAACCTCCGCGCTGCGCGGAAAGGTGCTAAATCCTGCTGGTAACAGCAAGATAAGAACGATACATCCCTATCGCTTGCCATTCTTGATAAAAAAATCGATTTAAGAATGGAATTTCAACATTTCGAAACACAAGCTGTCCGCACACGTATTGCTCAGACGCCAGAAAAAGAGCATGCCTCGCCACTATTCCTTACGTCTAGTTTTACATTTGATTCAGCAGAAGAAGGGGCCGCTATATTTCAAGGTCAACAATCTGCCAACCTATATTCACGATTTTCCAATCCAAATACAGATGAATTCATTCGCAAACTATGTCTAATGGAAGAGGTCACAGATGGCGTCGCCACAGCTTCAGGCATGGCTGCTGTGTTTACAAGTTTTGCGGCATTGCTTTCATCGGGCGATCATGTGATTGCGTGTAAATCAATATTCGGAAACTCCAGCTATATATTATCCAATATTTTGATAAAATGGGGCATCGACGTGACTTACGTCGATATAGAAAATAAAGAGGCATGGAAAAACGCTGTACAACCCAATTCCAAAATGCTGTTCGTTGAATCCCCTGCAAATCCGACTTTAAAAATTGCAGACTTAGCATTTTTAGGACAATTATGTAAAGAAAATAATTTAATATTTTCGGTAGATAATTGTTTTGCTACTCCATATTTACAAAAACCATCTCAATTCGGGGCGGACTTAATTATCCACTCCGCCACCAAATATATTGATGGACAAGGGCGTGTACTCGGTGGTGCGATTCTCGGATCAAAAGAACTAATTTCACCTTGTTATGATTTTATTCGACGTACAGGTGCAAGCCTCTCACCTTTTAATGCTTGGGTTTTATCAAAAAGTTTAGAGACGCTGGCAGTTCGTATGGATAGACACTGTTCGAACGCTCTTCAACTCGCTCGATATCTAGAAGTCCATGATGAAATTAAATCTGTTTCATATCCATTTTTGAAAAATAACCCGCAAGCTGCTCTGGCCCAATCTCAAATGACAGCGGGCGGTGGACTCGTCGGCTGCGAATTAAAAGGCGACGACAATAGAGGGGCCGCATTTTTAAATGCACTGAAAATGCATTCGCTTACTGCCAACCTCGGCGACACCAGAAGTATAGCCACGCAACCGGCCTCTACAACTCATTCAAAATTAAGTTCTGATGAGCAATTAGCCGCCGGTATCTCGCCACACTATCTTCGATTTTCAGTCGGATTGGAACATATCGACGACATTATTAAAGATATTGAACAAGCATTAAATCTCACTTCTCGATGAAATACATATTCACGTACAGCGAACCATTTATATTCGAATCGGGCGAATCTATTTCGAATTTGAATATAGCCTATCATACCTATGGTCAATTAAATGCTGATAAAGATAATGTAGTTTGGGTATTCCATGCGCTGACGGGCGACTCAGATGTTGCGACATGGTGGTCAAGTATATTTGGAAAAGGTAATATTTTAGATCCTGCAAAGCATTTTATTATTTGCGCCAATGTCATCGGGTCACCGTATGGAAGTTCTTGTCCTACCGATTTATCTTTTCCGAAATATACTATACGTGATATTTGCCGTGGGCATGAACTGCTGGCGGATCATTTAGAATTAATAAAAATTCACTTGTGTATTGGCGGCTCCTTCGGTGGTGATCAGGCTCTTGAATTTGCCTATAGTTTTAATGGGCGGATCGATCACCTCGTCCTCATCGCAAGCTGTGCGAGAGAATCAGCTTGGGCCATTGCTGTACATGAAACGCAACGCCTTGCTATGCAATCTGATCCGACGTTTGGTGAATTAAACGGAGGACAAGATGGCATTAAAGCGGCACGTGCAATCGGTATGTTGACGTATCGAACGGCGGAGTCTTTCATTACGCGTCAAACGGATACCGAGGAGAAATTAGATAATTATTTAGCGTCATCTTATATCCAATATCAAGGAAATAAATTTGCAGATCGCTTTTCTGCTGTGGCGTATTATTATTTAACCAAGTGTCTTGATAGTCATGATGTTGGACGTGGACGTGGTGGTTTAAAATCCGCACTTTCAAAACTCCATATTCCAACCCTTATTGTTTCTATAAACTCCGACATGCTGATTCCGCCAAGTCTACAACGTGAGATCTATGATCACTTGCCATATTCTGAGTTCCAAGAAATAAACTCCGAAATAGGCCATGATGGTTTTCTTACTGAAGCTGATCAATTAAAGGAGTGCATATTACCTTTTATTCAAAAGAGACGACTGAAATACTCCATCCACAAATTTGGAGGCAAATCATTAGCCAACGGACAACCACTAAAAGATTGCATAGATATAATCGAAGCATACAGAAATGAAGGTCACATGATGATCGTCCTATCTGCTAGAGGCGAAACCACAAATCACCTTCTCGAACTCTATGAAATGGCCGTAACTGGAGAAAACTATACTCCGAAATTAGAAACCTTAATTGCCTATCAATATAATAAAACAGACGCTGACATTGATACACTCGTTTCAGAATTAGAAAATTTGCTAAGTGCCGTCAGCATATTAAAAATCCGGAACCAATCAATTGAAAATAAAATAATCGCTTATGGCGAATTACTATCGGCCGAAGTCGTTCAATATGAATTGAGAAAAAAAGGAATAGCGTCCTTTGTAATCGATGCACGCCATTTCATGAAAACAAAAGAAAAATATTCAGAAACTGTCGACCTTGATTTATCACGCAGTTTGTTTTTAAATATTCTGAAAGACATTGACCCACAATCCATCCCCATCATTACCGGATTTATTTCGTCCAATGAAACGGGTGAAACCACAAATCTTGGACGCAATGGCAGTAATTACACGGCGTCATTGGTTGCAAGTTTTGTGAAGGCTAATTGTCTCTACAATTGGACTGATGTTGATGGCATTTATTCGACGAATCCAAAAATCGTATTAAATGCAAAATTGATTTCACATTTGACATTTCGTGAGGCGTATGAACTAGCAAATTCTGGTACAAATGTATTGCATACGAAAACTATCCTACCCCTCATGTCTTCAAATATTCCATTAATTATAAAAAGCAGTCAAAATCCGACAGCCGCAGGCACACGAATCGATCAACAAGGAAGCGGTAAAGGCATCAAGGCCGTCTCGGCCATTGGCGAAGTAAGTTTGATTGCAATTGAGGGTTCAGGGTTGACAGGAACTGTGGGAATTGACGCACGCATTTTCACATGTCTAAGTCGCGAAGGCTCCAATATTCGACTTATTTCTCAAGCGTCTACGGAGCGTGGCATAGGATTCATTATACAAACAAAAACGGCAGATAGCTCACTGCAAACGTTGAACCGGGAATTTCAAACAGAAATATCATCCGGAGCTATAAATTCAATAGAAGCGAATCATGATGTGGCCATAATTGCGATTACCGGAAGACACAACTATGCTTTAGAAAAAGCCATACACGGACTACGCAAACATAAAATATGGATACATCTATTTAGCAATAGTATAAATGGTGAAAATATATCACTAGTGATCGATAAGCAGCACACGACCCAGGCACTAAATATTATTCATGACTTTGTCATATAATAAAATCTTACTTTCTCATATAGTTCCATCCAAAAAAACGCGACGAACACTAATTCAATACCACTTCATCAAAAATACATCAAGAGGTCATGACACGCAATAGAAGAATATCCATATATTGAGCATATGCAGTCACAAAAACACTTGTTCACATTACCTGAGGATCAAACATATTTGAATTGTGCTTACATGTCTCCCATGCTCAGATCTGCTGAGCAGGCCGGTAAAGCTGGTATCGAACAGAAACGCAATCCGGCACAGATACAACCTGAAGACTTCTTTCGTCAAAGCGACGCATTACGCAGCACATTTGGCGATTTGATAGGTTGCGTAAATGGGGATGACGTCGCCATCATTCCATCGGTATCATATGGTCTTATGAATGCGATAAAGAATGTGCCTCCTTCGTCAGGTGATCATATCATAGTCGTAGCAGATGAATTTCCAAGTGGGCAATTTGCTGCCTTGAGATGGTGTGATAATCATCATAAGAAATTAGTGATCGTAAAACCGGACGAGAAAAATAATAGAGCGGAGTCATGGAATAAAAAAATAATATCTGCCATCGATGAAAACACCGCCATGGTTTTAATGTCATCCATCCATTGGGCTGATGGAACCAAGTTTGATTTAAAAACCATCGGCGAAAAATGTCAACAAACAGATACGTATTTCATCGTTGATGGATCGCAATCTGTCGGAGCATTACCACTTCATGTTCATGATTTTAATATTGACGCCCTCGTTTGTGCCGCTTACAAATGGCTTTTCGGTCCATACTCGATTGGAATGGCATATTATGGAAATAAGTTTCTTGAAGGAACACCGATAGAAGAGTCATGGATGAATCGAGAGCACGCTGAAGACTTTTCAAATTTGACAAATTATTCGGAGAGGTATAAATCTGGAGCGGCGCGATACAACGTCGGTGAAACTTCTAATTTTATACATACGCCTATTGCCCTCGCAGGTCTTAAACAAATCCTTGATTGGGGCGTAGAAAATATTCAAAATTATTGCCATCAACTAACACAACTTCTGGTAGAGCAGCTTCGGGAAAACGGATATATGATAGAAGAAGATCACTATCGATGCGCGCATTTATTCGGGCTGCGGTTGCCTTCTCACATGAATATGAATGATGTTCTTGCAGCGCTTAAAAACAATAACATAATCGTTTCTGCGAGAGGCAATTCGATTCGCATATCACCTCATGTCTATAATACCAAAGACGATATCGATAAATTAGCCGAAGTACTTCTGTAAATAGAATAAAATGCATAATCAATTACAAATATTATTATATCTATTCATTTCATTCCTCGCAATTAATTGCACGCATTCTCATTCAGAAAAGGTGTCAACTGCTATAAGAAAAAAAGTAGATTCGGTTCAGGCTAAAATTGAACTGATTGTTTTAGGCAATGTCCAAGATGGTGGCTCTCCGCACATAGGATGTCAAAAAAAATGCTGTATTGATTTGTTTTCCGACCCTGATCCAAGGCGTATGGTGGTGTCATTAGGCGTCATCGATCATGTACAACAAAAAACTTATTTAATTGAAGCATCACCGGACATGCCGCGTCAAATCAAATATCTTCAAAAGCAATTACGCGACTCAAACAAAAAACTGCCTGATGCGGTGTTTGTAACACATGCACACATCGGTCATTATACCGGACTGATGTATTTAGGGCGTGAAGCTATGGGTGCAGATGCACAACCTGTATATCTGATGCCGCAAATGAAAAATTTCATCGAAACCAATGGACCATGGAATCAATTAGTCGAATTAAATAATATCCTTATCTATCCGCTCAAAAACAATGAAGCAGTTCCCCTTTCCTCGCAAATTTCAATCACTCCTTTTCGTGTTCCGCACCGGGATGAATATTCAGAAACTGTTGGATTTAAAATAAGCACACCTAATACATCTCTACTTTTTATTCCTGATATTGACAAGTGGGATCGATGGAGAAAATCCATTATTGAGGAAGTATCCAAAGTCGATTATGCATTTCTTGATGGGACATTTTTTGATAGTAAAGAAATTCCACATCGGCCGATGTTGGAGATTCCACATCCGTTTATTACTGAAAGTATGGCAATATTTAATAAACTTCCGACATCAGAAAAAGCTAAAATATATTTTATCCACCTCAATCATTCTAACCCAACATTGGACCCTACATCTTCCGAGAGTCAAACTGTTGAGCAAGCCGGAATGCACATAGCACGATTTGGAGATCGGTTTTCGTTATAGAAAAGACTATAATATATACCGTAGTTGGTAGAAAGTGCCTGCGCACAGTTGTTTGAAGCATTACCTTTAACAAGAACCTTAATCTATTATGCTATGCAACGTATAATTATCGTATTCCTTTTCGCTTCTTATTACACGATCGCGCAATCACCAATCCATATCGATCAATTTGGATATTTGCCCCAATCCGAGAAAGTCGCTGTTTTGTCGAACCCACAGGTTGGTTACAATGCGAGCGACAGCTACAATCCATCCTCCACGCTAGACGTGATGGACGCCAATACAAATTTGGTTGTTTTGTCTGCCACTCCACAAGTTTGGGACGGAGGCAATACACATGATCAATCGGGCGACGCAGGATGGTGGTTAGATTTTTCATCGATCACTACGCCAGGAGAATATTTTATTCGCGATGTGGCAAATGGCGAACAATCCGCCAACTTTGTGATCAATGATAACCCTTATGCGAATGTTTTAAAACATGCAGCACGCTCATTTTTTTACAATCGGTGCAACATGGAAAAGGCAGCACCCTATGCCGAATCGAATTGGACTGACGTAAATAATTTTTTAAATCCGTTGCAAGATGCAAATTGTAGATTTATTTATGATACCGGAAATGCGTCATTGGAAAAAGATTTGTCGGGTGGTTGGTTTGATGCTGGCGACTATAATAAATATGTAACTTTTGCGCATTCAGCTGTTCATAATTTACTGGCTTCATTTGAAGAAAACCAACAGGCTTATGGAGATGATTGGAATATTCCGGAATCCGGCAATGGCGTACCTGATATTCTCGATGAAATAAAATGGGAGTTAGATTGGCTGATGAAAATGAATAATTCCGACGGGAGTACACAAATTAAAATGGGAAGTGTCAGCCACAATGAAAATGCGGCAGCGCCACCGAGTGCCAATTTTGATCAAAGATATTATGGTCCTACGTGCACATCAGCATCACTAGCTATTGCCAGTATGTTTGCCCATGCCGCAACAGTGTATGGGCAGTATGCGTCGTTCACTGGATATGCCATCGAACTAGAATCTAGAGCTGAAGCTTCATGGAATTATGTACAGCCTTTTATTTTGAACGGTAATCTAGAAACCGCGTGTGATGATGGTTCTATTCTTGCCGGGGATGCTGATTGGAGTGTGGATGAGCAATTAGAAGTTGCGGTAGCGGCGTCCATGCATCTTTTCGAATTGACTGGTGATAGTGATTATCATGATTATTTTCTAGATAATTATGCTGGTACCGAGCAAGTCACTAGTGCTTTTTGGGCTGCGTATAAAACCGTATTAAATGATGCACTATTGCGATATACGACCCTGCCGGGAAATAATGCAACAGCTTCTGCAAATATTATTTCATCGATTGAATTGGATGTTTCAAATAATTGGAATGGTTACTATGGATTTAATGATGATGATTTATATCGCGCGTACATGCCGAACTGGTCATACCATTGGGGATCAAATATGCCAAAAGCCAATTACGGTAATTTGAATCAAGCTTTAATTAAATATAATATTCTTCCGGCCCAACATGACGACTTTGAACAGCAAGTCCAGGAAATCGCACATTATTTTCATGGTGTAAATCCGCAAGACATTGTCTATCTATCAAATATGTATGACGCCGGTGCCGAAAGAAGTTGCAACGAAATATATCATACATGGTTTGCCGATGGCAGCGATTGGGACAATGCACTAACCTCTCTTTACGGTCCTGCTCCTGGTTTTTTATCAGGTGGTCCAAATAAAGATTTTAGTATTCCGACCATGACTCCGCCTTCTGGTCAACCAAGTCAAAAAAGCTATCTCGACTTTAATACAGGTTGGCCTGATAACTCCTGGGAAATCACGGAACCGGCAATTTATTATCAAGCAGCTTACGTCCGACTTTTAGCTAACCTTGTAAATAATTCGGGATTAAGTAGCGCGGAAAATATCATGACAACTGAAAACTGCATTGAGGTCTACCCTAACCCTATTAATCAATACTTTGTTATGACAGGTGAATTAGCTGATTACAATATTGACCTGTTAGATTCAAATGGTCAAGTCGTCAATAACTTGAATACACTTGGCAATGAAGTGATCGTTGAAACGTCAACATTGGGTCCCGGTTTATTTTTCATCCGAGTACAACATACTGTGACAAATGAGTTGTCTGTGCAGAAGATAATAAAGGGTTTTTAGATAGTATTTATTTAGACAATCGAACTACTCTATTTTTGGAAATTTTCAATGAAAATGAATTAAGTCGGGATAAAATCGTTAAGTTTGATAAAGTTTCAATATGCAAGTACTAACTATCAAACGGGGCCAGAGTAAAAAGTCAATCAAAGAACGGCTTGAAGCATGGGTGTCTAGCCGAAAACAAAAAGGTATCAATGCAAAAAAGCATAGCGGTGTTATAATGCTTAAAAAAGGTCCTGTGGAAATTCAGAAAGAAATGAGGGATGAGTGGGACTAAGCTATATGTAGATACTAATATTTAACCTTGTTTATGATCTGACAAGAACCTACAGGCTTTGAATATGACCAAAAAGAATAAATTATTAGGAAGTTTCGCCTATCTAACCATTGTTCTTAACTTAGTACTTTGGTCGATCGTGTTTTATGAGAATGCGTCTGGAGTGCTAATCAAAAACGTAGGATATATAGTCTATTATCTAGGGATTCCTCTGATGATATTGAATTTATTTAGCCTACTTTATATTTCTATCAATAGTAATAATAAATTTAACAGGATAAACATTCTTTTTCAATTGTTGGCTATATCAGGATTTTTTTTGGTTTTTTACGTATTACGTTATGTCTTGAGATCGACAATGTGAAATTATTAAACGAAATGAAAATACTATGGAAGGAGTACAATATGTCACCGATGAAAACAATAGAAAAATAGCGATTCAGATAAGCTATGAGAAATACGGTGATTTAATCGAAGACTTGCTTGATCGTATGATCATTGAGTCTCGTCGAAATGAAGAATCTTATCCGATAAATGAAGTAATTTCTGAATTAAAAGAAAAAGAACGTTTAGACAGAAATATAATTGGTTCTTCCTCATGAAGCCTTTTGATTTAGAGATTAAAACGACATAAATATTGTAAAACCGAGTACTGCATACATTTACGAATCGTATATTATAGCACTTATCATTTGTATACTTTTTATTTCATGTAAGGGCACTAAAACAAATTCAACCGACTGTGAGAACTGCGAGACCTTGTCGGAAAAAAGCTACATACTTGATACTTTCGAACGAGTCGATCCGATAACTTATTCTCAAGAAACTTGGGCGACAACAGTATTGCCAACAATACAACATCAAGAATATGAGATCATGTGTACCGATACAATTGATTACGTCAATCTAAAAATTAGATTTTGCGGTTTTCTTGAAGGAAGTAAAGAGCTCGTTTTAATCGAAGAAATAACATTGATCAAGAGTTTTTAATACATATTCAATTCATTCAACCCTGTCTTCATACGCATCGCACACAACAACCCCTCCCCCAATGTCCCTTTCATACCGTATATTCACGGCCCGTTTGAAAGATTTCATCTAATTGCTAAACTATTTGGCTGACTGATACCTTTCAGATGCTATACCCTTACCAAAAGTGACTTTACACAAGTCTACACTAAATTTTATTAATTCTAAAACCAGCAATTTTGAAGAATCTATTACTCCTCCTTATGGCCTTGATGGTCTGCGCATCTGGAATGGCGCAAATCAATACCGAAACTGCCATTGGCGAATTTAAAACAGCCAATGTAAATAAACACCTAAATGAGACTGATTATCAGTCGATTAGAATTACGAGTGAACATGTCAGTTCAGTTAGTGGTGTTCATCATTTGTATTTCATGCAAGAATATCAAGGCATTGGAATATATGGTGCTGTCGGAAGTGCCCACTATTCAAACGAGGACAATTTGATCAAAGCACATTCTAACTTTGGATCTAAAATCGATCTTCGAGTCAACACGGTTACGCCCAAACTCACAGCGGCCGAGGCGATCTTGTCGGCAGCCAAACAGTTGGGGTACGACTATTCTGGTCAACTAACTCAAATTGAGAATATCGGAACTGCTGAACAAAAAATGATTTTGAGAAATCGCACGATTTCATTGAATGATATACCGGCGAGACTGATGTTTCATCAATCGACAAATGGAGAGTTGTTGCTTTCATGGGATTTCAACATTCTTGAAGTGTCGGAGAAAAATTGGTGGAGTTTACGCGTCGACGCACTGACTGGTAGAATTCTAGATCAAGTGAATTGGACCGTCAGTTGCAATTTTGATCATAGCGACGGACACCAGCATACGGCGAGCTGCTCCGATCAAAAACAAAACAATTCAATAGAAAATCGATCATCAAATAGCATGGTAGGTGGCTACAATGTTTACGCTATGCCATTACAAAGTCCAGCTGATGGCAATCGCACAATAGAGGTCGATCCGGATGATGCAACGGCTTCACCTTTTGGTTGGCATGATACCGATGGTGCTGTTGGTCCAGAATTCACTATCACACGCGGAAATAATGCACATGCTTATGATGACGGTGACAATCCGGGCTTCAGTCCTGATGGAGGTGCGACATTGCAATTTGACTTTCCGATCGACACAACTTACAGCAGCGGTAATCAATCCGAACCTGCAGCCATAACGAACTTATTCTATTGGACTAATATCATTCATGACGTTTGGTACTATTATGGGTTTGATGAGGCTTCAGGAAACTTTCAAGAAAATAATTATGGCAATGGTGGCGCCGGATCTGACTATGTGTTGTCGGAAGCCCAAGATGGATCGGGGACTTGCAACGCCAATTTTTCCACGCCAAACGATGGTTCCAATCCCCGCATGCAAATGTATGTCTGTGGTGATCGAGATGGTGACCTCGACAACCTTGTGATAGTTCATGAATACGCCCATGGAATTTCTAATCGATTAACAGGAGGCGGAGGAAATACAGGCTGTTTAAATAATTCTGAGCAAATGGGCGAAGGATGGAGTGATTATTATGGCCTCATGATGACGATACAAACTGGAGACCAAGGCATTGATGCCGTTGGTGTTGGCACTTGGTTGACGGGTGAACCTATAGGCGGACCGGGCATTCGACCTCATCCTTACAGCACGGATTTAGTCATCAATCCACATACTTACGACGATATTAAAACAGAGGCGGTGCCGCATGGTGTGGGTTCTGTATGGTGTCAAATGCTTTGGGAAATGACATGGGGGTTGATTGATGAATACGGTTTTGATCCTGATTTCTATACAGGAACAGGTGGTAATAATATCGCCATGCAACTGGTGACCGAAGGTTTGAAACTTCAACCATGTAATCCTGGATTTGTCGATGGCAGAGATGCTATATTATTAGCGGATTCTTTGCTTTACGGCTCTGCAAACTCTTGTTTAATTTGGGATGCATTTGCAAAGCGAGGCTTGGGCGTTAGTGCCAGCCAGGGTAGTTCAGGAAGTCGGGCTGATGGAGTCGAAGCCTTCGATGTTCCAGGTGGTGGATTTGCAATGTCGAAAGATGTTGATTTGGCCGTTGCCGGTCCTGGCGACACACTTACGTATACGATTCGCATCGACAATGGCGGAATTTGTAGTGACACACTTTACAATATTCAAGTGATCGATACTTTACCACCAAATACATTTTATGTTGCCAATTCTGCAAGCAATGGAGGAAGTATTTCTGGAGATGTCATCTCATTCCCGACTGTATCCACATTTGAACCAGGAACGGATAGGACTTACACATTTCAGGTATATGTCGATCCGGCTTATACATTATCAGGAAATTTCTTTGACAATATGGAATCTGGAACTTCGAATTGGACAATATCTTCGACGGGTTCTAATGATTGGAGTCTCGATGGATCAAATGTTTTCTCGGGAAGCAATGCGTGGTTTGCGCCGGACGTTTCACCTTCAGAAGACCAGTATTTAGAATTAAATGAAGATATCTTAGTAGTTAATAATGCGCTACTTTCATTTTGGCACGCATACGATACAGAAGCGCGATGGGATGGAGGTGTCGTTCAATTCTCACTTGACGGTGGAAGTAATTGGAATGATCTTGGACCATTTATGATCAAAAATGGATACAATAGCACCATTGATAATTCGTCGACGAAACCCGCATTTTCTGGAAATAGTGGTGGCTATATTGAGACAGTCGTTGACTTGTCTTCGTTTGATGGCCAAACGCTTAATATTCGCTTCTGGATGAGTTGTGATCAGTCCGTTACTGGCGATGGTTGGTACGTCGACGATGTGACAGTGCTACAAGACTATGTCAATAATATTGCATATGCTGACGCTAGCAATGGATTTACTGCCTCTGCACAGGTCGATCCGGTCACAGAAATATTCTTTTTACAATGTACAAACGGTATTCAAGACGGCGATGAAGAAGGCATAGATTGCGGTGGCACATTTTGTCCTCCTTGCCCATCTTGTACCGATGGAATTCAAAATGGAGACGAAACTGACATAGATTGTGGTGGCCCTGATTGCCCTCCTTGTCCGACGTGCGAAGATGGCATCCAAAATAGAGACGAAGAAGGCATTGATTGCGGTGGTACATTTTGTGATCCTTGTCCTTGTTTGGAAAATGATTTGTCATTAGTTTTCCGATTCGATAATTACCCGGAAGATATTACGTGGGAATTCATGGATACACTCGGAAATATTTTATTTTCAGGTGGACCTTATGGTAGCGAACCAGACGGCTCAACACTGGTCATCGATTTATGTGTGGAAGATTCATGTTATACATTAAATATCAATGATGATTTTGGTGATGGCTTTTTAGGGGATGGCTACTATGCATTAATAGATAATTCCGATTCTACATTCCTGGCATTTGGCGATAATATAGACGATGGTGACACGACGACATTTTGCTTGGAAGCTCCACCACTTGGTGTTTGTGATTCGCTACTAGAAGTCAATGGAATTATAGCCGCTGACATCTATCATGCCGCAAATATCTTACGCTCTAATGGGACGGTAGAAAGCCCCGATTCAGTTATATTCAAAGCGGGTGATGCTATAGAGCTCGAACCGGAATTCAATGTCGAACTTGGCGCGATATTTACTGCCGATATTGAAGCTTGTATTAGTGCACTCAAACTCATTCAGAATAAAAAGGAAGCGATTCGTTCTGAGCGAGAAAAAGCTAAAACGCGAGTGGAATAATCTCTTATAAATGACTAATGAAAGACCCCATGCCTAGTGCATGGGGTATAGCTTAAAGGGATATATAAACCGCAGTATTTTTTTATTTGATCGAGGCATGACTGAACGATCTCGAAGAGTCGAATACAACAGTATGCGAAGTGAAGGAACCGCGCAAGCGGGTGGGCAAGCCTTCCATAGCCGTAGTTACGGGAGTGGTTCTGTTACCTAGAGCAAGCGAAAAAAGGCAAATTTTATTCCCTGCACAAGTTGTGCCCCTTGCACTAGCTTAAGATATAGGATTTTTTATTGTTGGACCAAATGCTTTTGAGTACTTAAAACTCAAAATATGCAACACTGCGGCGCTTATGACGTTACCTTTGTGCGCAATTACAATCGTGAGCGAATTCGTTTAAATCCCCGACCGTTACCAATCCAAACATTTTGAAGAAATTACTCCTTTTATGCTTTATGGCCTTGTCGGTTTGTAGCGCCCTTGCACAAGACAGCAATCCTGACGCGCTAGATGTATTTCTAGATATATCTAGAAATGAGACAGGATCGGCCATCATTACGAGTGAGCATCTAAGTTCTATAAGTGGCATTCGGCACGTTTACTTTCAACAAGTCTTACATGATATAGAAGTGTTTGGTCAAGTAGGAAGTCTGCATCTCAACGCTGACGACAAAGTAGTCGAAATTCATAACGACTTTTTATCGATCCCGCTACCACCAACTGACAAGATGATCCCATCGATTGATGCGGAACAAGCCATTATCATGGCAGCCGGACAAATGTCGTACGCATATGCGGGCGATGTAAGTTTATTGCATCGATTAAAAAAGAAAAATCAACACCAGACATTTAACATTCCATCGCTTTCGAAAGAAAAAATTATTGCAAAATTAATTTGGCTGCCGCAATCGATAAACGACATTCAATTAACTTGGAATTTTCAATTTTTAGAACACGCTGGCGAACATTGGTATGATTTATATGTCGATAGTAAAACGGGTTTAATATTACATCAAGAAGATTGGACGGTTAGCTGCCGAAAGTCAAATCATCATCACCCTCGACAATTAAATAATAAAATTGTCTCTCGCAACAATACTAGTCAAAGGTTATTAGCAGACTCATCGCAATATCAAGTATATGCTTTGCCATTGAAAAGCCCTGCAGATGGTAATCGGAGCATCGAAATTTGTCCTCATGACACACTTGCATCTCCATTTGCCTGGCATGATACTAACGCTATTGTCGGGGCAGATTTTACGATCACCAGCGGAAACAATGTTTATGCCTATGAAGATGGAGACAACCCGGGTTTCAGTCCGGACGGTGGCTCGATGCTACAATTTAATTTTACTATTGACACAACATATTCTGACACACTTCAATCTGAATCGGCCGCCATTACCAATTTATTTTATTGGAATAATATTCTACATGATATTACCTATCAATATGGATTTAATGAGGCGGCTGGAAATTGCCAATTTAATAATTACGGAAAAGGTGGTGTTGAGCAAGATCATATATTAGCAGAAGCCCAAGACAACTCCTCAACCTGCACTTCGACTATGAGTTTTCCAGTCGATGGAATAAGTCCGCGTATGCAAATTAATATTTGTGAAGATCGCGATGGAAGTTTTGATAATATGGTTATTGTTCATGAATTCACGCATGTACTCACAAATCGTCTAACAGGCGGTGCAGCAAATTCAGGTTGTTTAAATAACCCTGAACAAATGGGTGAAGGGTGGAGCGATTATTTCGCGCTGATGATGACAATGAAATCTGGAGACAATGGCGACTTCCCTACTACTATCGGTACTTGGATTTCGGGTGACTCCATTGATGGACCGGGGCTTCGGCAGTTTCCATACACCACCGACATGACATTAAATCCGTTGACGTATGATGATGTCCATACTGCAAGTATTCCGCATGGCATAGGTGCCATATGGTGTTCGATGCTCTGGGAGATGACCTAGAACTTAATCGAAATTTATGGATTCGATCCCGATCTTTATCATGGTACCGGAGGTAATAATATCGCATTATCATTAGTCATGGAAGGATTAAAACTTCAGCGATGTGATCCCGGTTTTCAAGATGGCCGAGACGCTATATTACTTGCAGACAGTATTTTATATAATGGACAAAACTTTTGCGCTATTTGGAAAGCGTTTGCAAAACGCGGCATGGGATTCAGTGCGGATCAAGGCAGTCAAGCCACTCGTGTAGACGGTGTGGAAGCATTTGATATCCCGGGTGATATTTTACGAATGAATAAAACTGCCGAGGGTCTGATAAATGCACCAGGTGATACGATCACTTATTTTATTTCGATAAAAAATGGAGCCATTTGTGGTGATACGTTGATCAATCTTGTCATTTTGGACACGATACCTGAACATATGGTTTATGTAGAGAATTCGGCAACTGCGGGTTCAATCATTAGCAATGGCATCATTCAATTTCCAACCGTTAATTTATTTTATCCTGGAGATTCTATCGGTTATTCCTTTCAAGTGATTTCAGATACAACGTTTATGTTGGATCATAATTTTACAGACGATATGGAGTCTGGTGCTGGAAATTGGTCGCGGACATCTGTGGGTTCGAGCACATGGAAAATAAATAATACAAATCCATTCACTGGTAGTCAAGCGTGGTTTGGAAATAATGTTTCACAAGCTGCGGATCAATTTCTCAGACTAGATATTCCTATTTCACCTGACGGATATACTCAATTAAATTTCTGGCATTATTACGACACGGAAGTCGAAACTGACGGTGGTGTAGTTCAATATTCTCCTGACTTTGGTTTAACTTGGTTTGATCTTGGCCCTTTCATGATTAAAAATGGATATAATAGTATTGTTGATAATAATTTAGACAAGCCCGGATTTAGTGGACAAAGCGGCGGATATATTCTAACATCAATCGATCTTTCCTCCTTTATTAATCAAACAATCATCGTCAGATTTTGGATGAATTGTGATGAAGGTATTGGAGGCGATGGATGGTATATTGACGATGTTCTACTCAGTTCGAATTATGTTATCAATGAGGCATTTGCGTATTCCGATAGTGGGTTTGTAAATTCCGCTCGTCTTGTCCCACCTACATTTGTTGAATATAGTTCATGTACAAATGGGGTTCTCGACGGTGATGAAACATCCATAGATTGTGGCGGCCCACTCTGTGCGCCTTGTCCAACATGTTCTGATGGTATTGAGAATGGTGATGAGGATGGTATTGACTGCGGAGGTAGCGCTTGCCCAACATGTCCGACATGCGATGACGGCATTCAAAATGGAACTGAAGCCGCCATTGACTGTGGCGGTCTTGAATGCGACCCGTGTCCATGTATGCAAAATAATTTAACGCTTCGATTTACCTTTGATAATTACCCGGGTGATATTTCATGGGAATTAAAAAATGGGCTGGGCGAAGTTATTTTTTCGGATGGGCCATATTTTAACGAGCGAAATCGGTCGACATTAAATATTAATTTTTGCCTGCCGGATGATTGCTATGAACTCATTGTTAATGATGATTTTTGCGATGGACTATGTTGTACTCAAGGAAATGGTTTTTATCGATTTATTGATAATAATAATGGAATAATCGTTGCCAGTGGCTCAGATATAGGTTGCGTTGATTCGACATCTTTTTGTTTACCTACAGTTGTCATGTCTCCTTGCGATTCGCTTAATCTCATTACAGGAACAGTCACATCAGGGACTTATAAGGCTTCCGAAATTATTCGATCTACCGGTTCTGTAAGTCCGCCCGAGATCGTTTATTTTCTTGCAGAGGACTACATCGAATTGGATACAGGTTTTACAGTAGAAAAAGGAGCTCAATTCACCGCCGATATCGAAGCGTGTGTTGCCGCGTTGCGTGCTGAGCAAGAGGCACAGAAAAAAATGAAAAATATGAAACCTGATATCAAGTCAATTCAAAAAAATTAGATTTAATTCTCAATATCATGCAATAGCATTACCTTCGTAAAAGGAGACCGTGCATCAAATTCATGAATATTGAAGGATAAGAAAACGAACGATTCATTCGACCTCATCGTCATTGGCGGAGGTGCCGCTGGCTTTTTCTGTGCCATTCAGTGTGCCGAGCGACAGCCTAAGCTTCGTATTTGTATTTTGGAAAAATCCAATAAAATACTTTCTAAGGTTAAAGTTTCTGGAGGCGGCAGATGCAATGTCACGCATGCATGTTTTGATCCGAAAGAGATGGTTGAAAATTACCCTCGCGGTAAAAAAGAATTACTCGGACCATTTCATAAATTTCTTTGTGGGGACATGATGGCATGGTTATCCGATCAAGGTGTCGAAACACATATCGAATCTGACGGGCGCGTATTTCCAGAGAGTAATAAGTCCCAGCAAATCATTGATTGTTTTATTAAATTGTGTGATCAATATAAAATTGAAATACGAAAGCAATCGGGCGTTGATTCCATCATTCGAGTTGGTGAAAACTGGGATGTCAAAACTAAAACAGAAGTTATCAATGCTCCGGCCGTCATGTGCACTACGGGAAGTAGTCCAGCGGCGTGGAAAATGCTCGGAAAACTTGGACACCATATTATTTCTCCCGTGCCCTCTCTTTTCACGTTTAATATTAAATCCAGTCTTATCGGCGATCTCCCAGGCATTTCGGTTCCGACGGCTATTGTACGTATCGATAATATGCGATTCGAAGAAACTGGTCCTTTGTTAATCACACATTGGGGACTCAGCGGCCCAGCTATATTAAAACTTTCAGCAAGGGCCGCACGTCAATTGTTTGATACTGATTACAATTTTCAGATTTTAGTGAATTGGGTAGGAATTAATAAGCAACCAATAATCGATGAAATACGCGCATTAAAAAAATCAAATGGAAAGAACTTGTTATCAAATAATCCGCTGTATCAAATTCCAAAAAGACTTTGGTTAAGTATGCTCGGTCACGTCCAGCTACTTAAAAAAAACTACGCCGATTTATCGAAAAAAGACATTAACAATTTAGGAGATGTGATTTCTGAATGCCGATTCAACGTCGATGGAAAAAGTACATTTAAAGATGAATTTGTGACATGCGGAGGGGTCGATACAAAAGAAGTTAATTTCAAAAGCATGGAAAGCAAATTGCATCCAGGATTGTTTTTTGCAGGCGAAGTGCTAAATATCGATGCGGTGACGGGAGGATTTAATTTTCAAGCCGCGTGGACAGGTGCTTATATAGCAGCTGAAACTATTGTTAAAAGACTTGAATAGAGCAAACGACTTTGACCGCTTAATACGTTTAATAAAGTATGATAACTGATTTAACATATGAGAATCTGGAGGCTGCACTCAGTGTACAGCCTGCGGATTGGGGTGATATTCGTCCACATCTAGAATTTTATATTGAAAAAGAATACTGCCATTGCCTGACATTGAGTCATAAAAATAGAGTCGTAGGTATAGGAGCTGTAATCTATCATGCAGACACCGCATGGTTTGCTCACATTGTAGTCCATGAAGATTTCCGAAAACGAGGTTTTGGGTCCACGATCACCACTTCACTAATCAATATAGCAAAGTCAAATGGATACAACAATTTATTTTTGGACGCAACCGAATATGGATATCCCGTTTATAAAAAGCTAAGGTTTAAACAAACCGGTTCATACACACATTTAAAGTTACCCGAAGCAAATAAAATCATCATTGATGATTCGAATATATCAACCGCCTCCTCAAAAGAATTCTTTGCTTTAATTGAGATGGATATGAAAGTTTCAGGTGAAAATCGCATTAAGTTTATTTCACCATTTCTCAAAGACGCTAAAGTATATAAACTTCAGAACGAAATCTTGGGTGCCTATATACCTTCGTTGGGTGACGGCTACATTATGGCCACCGAAACGAATGCGGGATTAACGCTTTTAGAATATCGAGCACAGGAACAACAGTCGGCCGTAATACCTTCTGAGAATAAAGACGCGATAGCGCTTTTAATTGAATTGGGATTTGTCATTTCAAAAGAATCAAGAAGAATGACCATAGCAGAAGATGACCAGTGGCAACCTAAATGGATCTTCAATCGTATAAGCGGTCAGGTTGGATAATGGTAGGCAGTCTTCAGCAGACAGTTCGCAGACTAATTTACGATATATTAACATACATTACTTGCAAATTTCGAATTAATATAACTCAAACCTTAAAAACCCAATTTACCCGTTCAACTGCTCAACCTTTCAATTGGGTCATTACATCCAAGAACTCAAAAATTTGAAAAACTATAAACTCTGAACTCTTGAATCCCGTAAATCTCAAAATCTTTGATTTTCTCAATTCACGAGGATGCACGACATAGTCACTACTGACGCTCCAACCGTTGGTCAGCATTCAAAATTATAAATTTTGGCTATGTCAGCACTCTTGAACTCTTGAACTTTGAACCCCGAACTCCGACGTGCACAAGGAAGTTACCTTCCTTGCTACAGCATTTCGTTCCTACAGAACTCGGATTGCGATTGTATAGGATAGTGAAACACTGATCAAAATCCATCGCGAAGCCAAGAACTGCTTGAACTTTGAACCTATTGAACTTTGAACCCCTTGAACTTTGAACTTTGAACTCTTTATGCCATGGATTTTGCAAATAAGGTGAAGGCAAAGAACAACTTTGCAAAAGAAGGATCGCCCAAAGTGGTTGAGGTTCTAGACATGATGGAAATGATATCTGCAGCTAAGATCACGGCTTGGTGGGGACACGATTATGTGCTTTTGTCAAAGCTCGAAAATGGCTGGACGATCTCCGAAGTGATATGGCAGGGACCGCTAAAACAGTGAGTCTACTACCCTCGCCTGCCGAATATTGGTCTGGTCACTTAAGTGGCCAGACCA